>UOEC01000003.1_pt1 | contig 35591 bp, 31 predicted proteins | sample 1988601 | NCBI WGS metagenome assembly UOEC01 (sample SAMEA4712195, study PRJEB27164) | hydrothermal vent metagenome | biome: marine basaltic hydrothermal vent biome; feature: marine hydrothermal vent; material: mineral | place: Pacific Ocean | collected 2011-06-14/2011-07-23 | depth 1719 m
GTCTATAGCAGTGCCACTTGCCGCAGGGCTTATCGACTGGCCAAAAAAGGACGCGGGTATGCATTTGCTGACAACTCAGGATATGCCTCCTATGTCACCATCGCAGCCCGAAAACGGGTTGTCGTACAGCGCCGGGTGAGAGTAAAACAGCGCACTCGCGTTGTAAAACGCCGGGTCGTCAGGCAGCGCGTGGTTAGGCAACGTGTCGTCAGGCAACGTGTCGTCAGGCAGCGTGTCGTCAGGCAACCACAAATAATTTATGTGGATGAAGCCCCAAGAGTCATCGTCAGACGTCGCGGAAGCGGTCGCCGTATCATCATTCAAGGTGGTATGGACAATGGTGGTTATGGATATGGCAGCGGTGGTGTCGCAGTTCACTACGGACCGTTGATTACCAAACAAGCACCGTATTAAACAGTCGAATAATTGACAATTCCAGCGCCGGATTTCAAATTTGAAGTCCGGCGTTTTTTGTTTTCTTTCTTGCCCTTTAAAATTGCTTTCGCCGGTATGTTAAATATTTTTTTAACTGCACTGCCTGTCATGTGCAAAAATATGTGAAAGACTATGGACCGTTCAATTCTGGCCTTTTCCTGATATTTTTTGCGTAAACCAGCTGATATATATTGATTTTTCATATTATTTCTCCATTGATATGGTGAAAATATATGGGGCTTGCACCTCTTTTACAAACGAGTTATCTTCTTGGTTCAGTTAAAATTTTTTGAAGTGTCTATGAGCAAACTCCCTCCCCTTAATTCTCTGAAGGCTTTTGAAGCGGCCCAAAGGCATATGAGTTTTCAAAAAGCGGCTGAAGAGCTGTTTGTCACTCCTGCAGCGCTGAGTTATCAGATTCGCCAACTTGAAGAGCACCTGGACACCAGGTTGTTCCATCGTCTTAACCGGGCGGTCGAGCTTACACATGAAGGTAAGGTGATTGCCACAGGTGTTGAGGATAGTTTTAACCTGCTGAAACAAACAATGACCCGTTTACAGCGGAGCAAAGATGCCAGCGTTTTGGTTATCTCGGCTGGGCCGGCCTTCACCTCAAAATGGCTCGCCCCCCGGCTCTACCGATTTCTTGCGCGCTGGCCCGATATTGACGTCAGAATATCAGCTTCCCTGAAAAAGGCTGACCTGACGATTGGCGATGTGGATGTCGGGCTGCGCTTTGGCAGCGGAAATTACGAGGGGTGCACATCAGTTAAATTGCTGGAAGAGTGCGTTACACCGATGTGTTCACCGTCACTGGTTTCGGGCTCTACACCAATTTCAGAACCGGTAGATCTGGCCAAACATACGTTAATTCACGACGACACTCATATTAACTCAGGCATGTTTTCCCTACCCGACTGGAAACAGTGGCTGGAAAAAGCCGGTGTAGCTGGCGTTGTTGACGCTGAAAAGGGAACACACTTTGATATTGCCGACCATTCCCTTGATGCTGCAATTGCAGGTGCTGGTGTTGTTTTAGGTCGCACTGTTCTGGCTGACGGTGACATAAAGGCTGGCCGACTGGTGACACCATTTGATTTACGCCTGAAAGCTGAGTACGCCTTTTATGTGGTTTTTGCAGAAACCCGCACAAATGAAAAAAACATCAAGCGATTTACGGACTGGGTAAGTGAAGAAGCCCGCGGCATCGTGGATGCCAATGTGCTGGCCCCGGCAGTTTGAATCGCAGTTGCCATTTACAGTTGCCAACCGACAAAAAAAGACCGCGTACCGGGTCTGGAGGGAAATGGGCGACACGGTTCGCGGTCCAGGAAAATAATCAACACTTACATAGTACGCGTGTGCTGGTTATTTGAGATGGTTCACAGGGCACTTGAGGTGCCTGCTCACCATTGACAGACAGTAACTGTTTAGGCCCGGACGCAACTGCCAACCTTGATGTAAATCAATTCTTTTAATTTTATTCTCGCAAGCAAGGATTTGTTCACCAGATGGTGTTTAAATGACGGTCTGTTTAGCGTAAAGGAGTACCAAAATGGCCCGTAAAACCAAAGCCAAGGCAAAAACAAAAGCTGCCAAGAAACCAACAGCCAGTGTTGCACAACCTGCTGCACGCCGCATTTCCGAAATCACCACATTTCGCAGAGGCAAAGAAGGCAAAATTTTTCACATGGGACTGAAAACCAAATCAGTTGGCAAAATCATTACCGCTGCAGTCGGTGGTCGGGTAAAGTCTATCGCGATTTCCCGCTGATAAATTCCCGCTGATAAAACAAATTATTCCGTCATTTCTGTGCCTGTCACGGTAATGACGGAAACCTTGACACTACCCTCGTTCTTGCGCATCTACAGCCGCGATTGCCGTCATATTGGTGACGCCGCGCGAGGTGATTGACGGGGTCAAAATGTGAACCGGCTTGTCCGCACCGATCAAGATCGGTCCGACCGGTGTTGCATCGCCCAAATTCTTTACCAGTTGAAATGCGATGTTGGCCGCATCCAGGTTTGGCATGATGAAAACATTTGCCTCACCTGACAGCTTGGAAAACGGAAAGACCCGCCTTCGTAAATTCTCATCCAGCGCGGCATCGCCCTGCATTTCGCCTTCAATTTCTATTTCGGGTGCTTGTTTGTGAATTATTTCAAGCGCTTTGCGGACTTTTTCAGCGCTGCCTGTCCGGGCGCTGCCAAAACTGGAGTGGGACAGCATGGCAATTTTAGGCTTGATGCCAAATCGCTCCACCACCCTTGCAGTCAAACGCGCCATCTCAGCCAGGTTTTCGGCATCCGGTTCCGGGGTCACATAGGTATCGGCAAAGAAATAGTGACCACGCTTGATGATAACCATGGAGATGGTGGAAAAGTCCTGCACCTCCGGGCTCAAACCGATAATCGAACGCACCGTGTCAAGGTGTCGATGAAACCGGCCCTCAAGACCACACAGCATGGCATCAGCATCACCGCGACAAACTGCAACGGCAGCGATGGCTGTGGTATTGGTACGGATTAAGGTGCGGGCGTAGTCCGGCGTCACACCTTTTCTTGCGGTTCGCTCCAGCAGGGCAGCGACGTAATCGCGATATCGAGGATCATTGAGCGGATTGATCACCTCAAAATCACGCCCTGGTTTTATGCCAAGGCCAAAACGCTCAATCCTGTCCTGAATAACATCGGGGCGGCCGATCAAAATCGGAATGGCAACCTCGTCCTGCAAAACGGCTTCTGCAGCCCGCAACACCCGCTCATCTTCACCATCGGCATAGACGATGCGTTGCAAGTCAGATTTTGCCCGCTCAATCACTGTTTTCATAACAAAGCCAGAGCGGAAAACGAAACGCTCAAGGCGTTCGGCATAAGCGTCAAAGTCGGTTATCGGGCGGCGGGCGACGCCGGAGTCCATCGCAGCTTTGGCAACCGCCGGGGCAATACGCATGATCAAACGTTGGTCAAAGGGCGCGGGAATAAGACTGTCTGCCCCGAAAAGTTGGGTTTTTCCGCCATAGGCTTTTGCCGCAATGTCAGAGGAGGCCTCATGCGCCAAAGCTGCAATGGCTTTAACCGCTGCATGTTTCATTTCTTCATTTATTGCCGTTGCACCAACATCAAGCGCACCGCGAAAAATATAGGGGAAACACAGGACATTGTTGACCTGGTTGGGGAAGTCGGACCGACCGGTACAAATCATTGCATGGGGTTTGGCTTTGCGCGCCTCATCGGGCATGATTTCCGGGTTGGGATTGGCCAGCGCCATGATCAACGGCTTTTCAACCATTTTTTTTACCATCGCAGGCTTTAAAACACCTGCGGCTGACAGGCCAAGAAATACATCGGCATCGGTAATAATATCATCAAGGATGCGGGCATCGGTTTTTTGGGCATAAACCGCCATCCAGCGGTTCATGTCCTTTTCACGGCCCTGATAAACCACACCGTCAATGTCTGATATCCAGACGTTTTCACGCTTTACACCCAATGAAACCAGCATATTGAGACAGGCAAGAGCCGCAGCCCCTGCCCCAGAGGCAACAACTTTAATTTCATCCAGTTTTTTTCCAGCAATTTCCATGGCATTGAGCACTGCCGCGCCGACAATGATGGCCGTGCCGTGCTGGTCGTCATGGAAAACCGGTATGTTCATTGTCTCTTTCAGACAGGTTTCTATTTCAAAACACTCCGGGGCTTTGATGTCCTCAAGATTGATGCCGCCAAATGTCGGCTCCAGCGCCGAAACTACGCTGCAAAAACGGTCCTTGTCAGTGGTGTCAACTTCAAGGTCAAAAACATCGATGCCGGCGAACTTTTTAAACAGTACCGCTTTTCCTTCCATGACCGGCTTTGAGGCAAGCGGGCCAATATCGCCAAGGCCAAGAACGGCTGTACCATTGGTGATGACGGCCACCAGATTGGCGCGGGCGGTCATGTGATCAGCTTCATCGGCATCACGGACAATTTCATCACAAGCAGCTGCCACACCGGGGGAATAAGCAAGGGCAAGGTCACGCTGATTGGAAAGCGGTTTGGTTGCTGAAATTTCCAGTTTTCCCGGCGTTGGATAGCGATGATAGTGCAGCGCGCTCTCTCGCAAATCGTCGGCTTTCTTGTGTTGCGGTTTCTTTGCCATGGATTTTTCCCTGAAATCTTTTTCAGAAAACGCTATCAATTGTGAACAGTAATTGCGACTCTTAACTTGCCTTGAACAAACAAATTATGGAGTATGGAAACTATTGAATCATTTACCTTTGGTAAAATTTATTTTATAATCCGCGCCATTCAACAAAAAACAGGTCTACTGCTCCATGAAACATCATCTTCAGCTTTTCGTTCTCGTCTTTTTTTCCCTGGCTGCAACGTCACTAAGCGCATTTGCTCAAGAAGAACCGCCAGCAGTTGCTGCTTACCTTGATGCGATGAAACGTCAGGCTGAAGGTTATAGCCGCCCGTCCTATGGTTCGATAGAGCCAGATGGTCAAGGTGGCGCGGTTTTGAACGATGTAAACTGGAGTATGAAGCAACCAGATGCAGAGATAACCGTTAAATTTGGCAGAATGGTAATTTCTGGTGTTTCCCAACGACCAAGCGGAGCATATTCTTTTAAATCCGTATTGACTGAAAACATCATTATGTCGATGGACTTGCCAGATACTGGCCCCATAACGATTAAAATACCCAGCGCTCCAGCGACCAACGTCCATATCCTGCCCGAATCATCTGGCGATGGCATTGACTATTCAGACCTTCTGGGAGCGATGGTTTATGAAGCCAGCACCATACCTGTTATTTCTATTTTAGTAGCTGGACAATCATTTGATATCAAAAACACCACAATCAAATGGAGCGGTGACCCTGACACCGGTCTTGGAAAATGGGATTTTTTATTGGAAAGTGCGGTTGTTCCGGTCAGCGCCATTCCCAATCCAAAATTTCAAAAAGACATGAAGGAAGAGTTTGGTATTGAACAGTTCGATCTGGGTATTGAAGGCTCAGCTTCCATTATCGGCCAAAATGACAAATTCGATATCGCCTATGCCATTCGCCTTACCGGGAAGCAAATCGGAAATTTTGAATTTGCCATTGCTGCTCAGGAAATCCCCGGCAAGCTGGCTGCTGAACTGAAGCAATTGCAAGCAGGCAAACAGCCAAATATGGGGCAGATCATGCCTTTGGTGATTGGCGTTAAACTTGCAAAATTGAAAATCCGATTTGTCGATAACAATTTCGCCAGAAAAATGATGGCTTTCGCTGCGAAAGAACAGGGCACTACCGTTGAGACCATGACCTCAAATGGCGCGGCCCTTATTCAGGTTGGACTGATGCAACTTAACCTGCCGGAATTTTCCAAAACCGTCATTGAAGCTTACAACGCCTTTGTAAAGAACCCAAAAAACATTTCCATCGAAGCCTCGCCTGAGGCTCCGGTAACATTGGCAACCCTGATGGGCCTGCTGGCTGCTCCGGCCAAGGCGATTGAAACTCTGGGCGTAAAGGTTGAGGCCAACAAGTAACCTTGCGCAGGCGCGTTACTCTTTAGGCAGGTTCAGGCCGATATGTAACTCGCGCAATTGTTTATTGGAAACCGTTGCCGGTGCCCCCATCAGCAGGTCTTCGGCCTGCTGGTTCATTGGGAACAGCACCACTTCGCGCAAGTTTTGCTCGCCGCATAACAGCATGACGATGCGATCAATGCCTGGTGCTATGCCGCCATGCGGCGGGGCGCCGTATTTGAAAGCGCGGTACATGCCGCCGAACTCTTCTTCAAGCGTTTCTTTTTGGTAACCGGCAATCTCAAAGGCTTTTTCCATGATGTCAGGGCGGTGATTCCTGATCGCGCCGGAAGACAATTCAGTGCCGTTGCAAACAATATCATACTGCCAGGCATTGATGGTCAGCGGGTCTTGATTTTCCAGCGCTTCCAGCCCGCCTTGCGGCATGGAAAACGGATTGTGGGAGAAGTCGATTTTCTTTTCGTCCTCGTTGTACTCAAACATCGGGAAGTCGACAATCCAGCAGAAATCAAAGCGGTTGGGATCGATCAGATCGAGGGATTCACCGACATGAGTGCGAGCAGCACCAGCAAAATCAACGAACTTTTTGGGATTGCCGGCAACAAAGAAACAGGCATCGCCCACTTCAAGGCCAAGCTGGTCGCGAATGGCGGTGGTGCGTTCTTCACCGATATTTTTGGCCAGCGGCCCGGCTCCCCCGTCTTCACCTTCACGCCAGAAAATATAGCCAAGACCCGGCTGACCCTGTTTTTGCGCCCAGGAATTCATCCGGTCACAAAACGCCCTACTTCCGCCCTTGGGGGCCGGAATGGCCCAGATGCGGACGTTTTCATCAGCGGCAATCATGCCTGCAAAAACTTTAAAGCCCGACCCGGCAAAATGTTCGGTGACATTTTCCATCACAATCGGGTTGCGAAGGTCAGGTTTGTCAGTGCCGTATTTGCTCATTGATTCCACATATGGAATGCGCGGAAAGTTCTGGGTAACCGACTTGCCGTCGGCGAACTCTTCAAACACACCGCGCAACATTGGTTCAACCGCCTGAAAGACATCTTCCTGGGTAACAAAGCTCATTTCGATATCGAGCTGATAGAACTCGCCCGGTGAACGGTCAGCCCGGGCATCTTCATCACGGAAACAAGGCGCAATCTGAAAATAGCGATCAAAGCCCGACATCATGATCAGCTGCTTAAACTGTTGCGGGGCCTGTGGCAGGGCGTAAAATTTCCCGGGATGCACGCGCGATGGCACCAGAAAATCACGGGCACCTTCGGGTGATGAGGCGGTCAAAATCGGGGTTTGAAATTCAATAAAACCCTGCTCAACCATGCGGTTGCGGATCGAAGCTATGATCTGGCCGCGCTTAATAATGTTGTTGTGAATACGCTCGCGGCGCAAGTCAAGAAAGCGGTAGCGCAGGCGAGTGTCTTCAGGGTAATCCTGCTCGCCGAAAACCGGCAAGGGCAATTCATCAGCGGTCGAGAGCACCTCAATTGCGGCAACAAAAATTTCCACTTCACCGGTCGGCAGATCCTTGTTGATGGTGTCATCGGTACGGGCCTTGACCTCGCCATCGATACGTATCACCCATTCGGCCCGCACGGTTTCAACGGTTTTAAAGGCTGGTGAATCCGGGTCGGCAACGATCTGGGTCATGCCGTAATGATCGCGCAGATCGATAAACAGCAAGCCGCCATGATCACGAACCCGGTGGACCCAACCGGAAAGACGGACCGTTTCACCAACGTTTGATTTACGCAACTGGGCGCAAGTATGACTGCGAAATTCGTGCATGATGCCTCTTGGAAATTTCTGGCTGTAAAAAAGAAAAATTCTGCTGGCGAAAAGCGCATGTAGGGCGTGATTTGTCAAGGGTTTGGTTGGTGCTGGCCCCCGTTTTGCCGATGTCGATTGACCGGCATCACCGACCTCTATTGACAAATAAAACACCAGAACCTATCTGTGCATCAGGGAAAGGCCCCTGCCGCTCGCTGGCTTATGTCATGGTGAAGTCCTTTAAATTTGTTCAACTGACCCCCTTTTGTGAATTGCGGTTAATTGTAATGTGAGCACTCTTTGCAAACCGCCAGAACATTAGCAATGAGGTTTCGTTATGAACAGATTACCCACCAACTCAAAAATTGACCATATGAAACAACAGGCCAGGCGGTTGCGTCTTGCTTTGGCAGAACAGGGAAATCCCGTCAGTCACAGCAAAACGCTGGAAATGGTCGCCTTGCAGCATGGTTACAAAGACTGGAATACTTTATATGCCGGGCTTGGCAACAATAGTCCAGATAGCCCTGTCTCTCTTGGAGAACAGGTCAAGGGCCGGTATCTCGGGCAGAAATTTGCCGGCAAAGTTACCGGCGTGCAAGCAATGAATACCCAGGCCCGGTTTCGGGTTACCATTTTGTTTGACGATGCTGTTGACGTTGTTTCCTTTGACAGTTTCTCCTCCTTTCGCAAACGCGTGACGTGTATTGTTGATCGAACAGGCCGGACCTTTGAGAAAACCTCCAATGGTTTGCCGCAGCTTGAGTTTCGTTAACTGCTGCTCGCCAGAGCGTTATTTACATCCCGGTCCGAGATGTCCTAGAATTTTCGATGTTAAAACCTTCAGGCATTGGCTGGTGGTTCTGGCCCGCCGCGCGTCACCAGCATAGCTGATCTGTCGTAACGGGACTGGACGCAGGTCCGCACCCGGAGTAGCCTTGCCGGAAAACCAACCAAGTCAGACTCATGCGCGCCTTAACATCCCTCATCCCCCTGCTGCTTGCTGCCGGTGTGCTGCTGGCCGGTAACGGGTTGCAGGGCACTCTCATTGCATTGCGGGCCGAGGCTGAAGGATTTGCGCCCGGGTTGATCGGCCTGATGGGCACCGGATATTTTGCCGGGTTTCTGGTTTCGACCCTGGTATCTGCCAGGCTGGTGCGGGCAGTTGGCCACATTCGGGCCTTTTCGGCGCTGGCTGCCATCGTTGCAGCAGGCATGCTGGCCTTTATCCTGTGGGTTAATCCTTATTGGTGGATTGCCTTGCGGTTTATGGCCGGGTTTGGGTTTGCCGGTTTGTTTATGGTGATCGAGAGCTGGCTGAATGATTCCACCGACAACGCCAATCGCGGACAGGTTTTGTCGATTTACCGCATTGTCGATCTTGGCTTTGTCACCGGCGGCCAATTATTGTTGCCATTGATTGGTATAGATGGGTTTGTCCTGTTTGTAGTTACTGCGATGTTTTTGGGCCTGTCGCTGGTTCCGATTTCCCTTGCCGACCGGACCAATCCCAAACCCCCTAAAGTTGCTAAATTTGACTTACTGCTGGTCTGGAGGATTTCACCGATTGCCTGTCTGGGCTGCATCATCATCGGTTTGACCAATTCCTCATTCCGGCTGGTTGGGCCGTTGTTTGCCAGTCGCATGGGACTGGATACAGCCAGTGTCGCCTATTTTATGAGTATGGGCATTATCGGCGGGGCGGTGTTGCAATATCCGCTTGGCTGGATGTCAGACCGCTTTGGGCGGCGGAAAATTCTGCTCGGCACCACAATCGGTGCGACCCTTGCCGGGATTTACCTGGCCCTGTTTGCCGGAACCGAGCAGAATGCATTGCTGGCTGGAGCGTTTGCCTTTGGGGCGTTTTCACTACCGCTATATTCGCTGTCTGCTGCCCATGCCAATGACCGGGCCGGTGATGGACAGTATGTTTTGCTGGCTTCGGGGCTGATGTTCTTTTTTGCCCTGGGAGCAACGGTTGGACCAGCGGTTGCTGCCTGGGTAATGACCACTTTTGGCACCAGCTCGTTTTTCACATACATTTCGCTGGTTCACGGCAGCTTTGTTGTCGCCACCTTGTGGCGGATGGCGGTTTCTACCTCGCCAAGCAAAGAACGGCGCGGAAAGTTTACCTTTCTGCTGCGCACCTCCCCTGCCCTGTTCAGGTTGGCCCGAAAAACAAAAGCCGGACCGGTGGATAAAGCAGAACGCGATCATTGATCTGCTTGCATTTGGCACCAGACTCATGCGACTTAGGTCCCCATGAAAATAATCACCACCACTGGCGAGCTTGAAACGCTATGCCGCGATCTGGGCCAAGACCCCTATATCACCGTTGATACTGAATTTATGCGCGAACGGACCTATTGGGCCAAATTGTGCCTCATTCAGATCGCCGGGGCCGAACATGAGGCAATTGTCGACCCGCAAGCTGACGGGCTTGATCTTTCCTCTTTTTTTGAATTGATGGCCAATGAGAGCATCGTCAAGGTATTTCATGCAGCGCGTCAGGATGTGGAAATTATCCATCACCTTTCCGGGGTAATCCCCAAGCCGCTGTTTGATACCCAGATTGCTGCAATGGTTTGCGGGTTTGGCGATCAGATCGGGTATGAGCCTTTGGTCCGACGGCTGGTTGATGCCCAGATTGACAAGTCCTCGCGCTTTACCGATTGGTCGCGGCGTCCACTTAGCGACAAGCAATTGCACTATGCGCTGTCAGACGTCACGCATTTGCGCGGGGTTTATGAAAAGCTGAAAACCCAGTTGGATACATCAGGGCGTGAACCTTGGTTGACCGAGGAAATGAAAGTTCTGACCGACGAGGAAACGTATCAAACTGACCCTGAAAAAGCCTGGTTGCGGGTAAAGTATCGACCGCGAAAAAAAATTCAACAGGCAATTTTGATGGATGTTGCCGCATGGCGCGAGAAAGAAGCCCAGCACCGCGATGTGCCGCGTAACCGGATCATCAAGGATGATGCCATCGGCGAGTTGGCAATGCAGGCACCCAAAGACCAAAACGCCTTGTCCCGCTTGCGGGCTGTTCCAAGGGGTTATGCCAATTCACGCCATGGCGAGGCTATTGTTGCTGCGGTCAAACGCGGTCTGGCGCGTGATCTTAATGATGTTCCTGATGTCAAGGATCGCTCGCAACGGTTGCCGGAAGGGGTCGGTGAGATTGCAGAAATCTTGAAGCTGGCGCTGAAAATTACCGCTGAACAGGAAGGGATAGCAGCGCGGATTATTGCCAATGCTGCCGATATCGAAGCCATTGCTGGCGGGAAAACTGATAAGGTGAAAACCCTGAAAGGTTGGCGGCGGGACCTGTTTGGCCAGGTCGCCCTGAACTTGAAGGCCGGCAAACTGGCAATTGGCTTGCGCGACGGCAAAGCTGCAATATTTTCAGTTGCCGACCAGGAAAGTGATTTAAAAGCTGCCGAATAGTCGGATAAAAAACTAGAAACTCCCCTCCCCCTTGTGGGGAGGTATGCAAGATTGTTAACGCCAGTTTTTCAACCAGTAATTTGCAACTCGCTGGGGCATTTTAACAAGTCTGCCAATTGCTCCAGATGTTTTTCAACCACCTCACCGGCAAGGGCCTGATGTTGTTCTGGCAAAGACAACCGGAGTTTGTTGTCCCCGGTCATCGTCAGTTTGATTTTGGGTAACATGCCCGGCATGGCGGCTGTCAGGGTATAAGCAAGACGCAAGGTTGCGGCCAAAATTCGGGCACGGGCCTCGGTTTCACCAGTTAAAAGTGTAGAAAAGTTTTCCGGCGCGTCTTTTCGCGGCCCGCAATAGCGCAGAAAAATTGTCAGGGCGACAAAGGCCCGCCCCGGGTGGTCAATACCTACGATGCTGGCCTGACTGATCAGGCTGAGGGCACGAGTACCGCGATAATCAGGCAAGGCCCGCCAGCCAATATCGGCCATCAGGCAGGCGGCGTGGCGCAATCGCTGTTCGTCTTTGCTTTCTTGCAACTTGAGGCTGGCAAACAGTACATCGGACCAGTCGCGCAACTCGTTTTCATGTTCAGGCGAGCGGGCATAGCGCCGGGCAAAATCCCAACACCCGGCCAGCAGCGGATCTTGTTTGCGTTTTTCTTTTTTCAGCTTGTCAAACAACACACCTTCGCGAACACCGTACACCGAAAACACCACCTGGCTCGGTTCGCCCAAAGCCAGCAGACGGTCCAGTACCAACGAGGCCAGTGGCAATGTGTCAGCCCGCTTTTTTGAGATCGCGTCGGTTTCGCGCAGCTCGCTGGTCTGCATGCCGCCAACCAGAATGGACACCGAGCGGGCAGCTGTTGGCGAGAGAGAATATTGCTGCAAAATACTTAAAGGATGATTGGATTGCAGCATGTGCAATTTGGCAAGGTTTCGCCAGGCACCGCCCACCGCATAAAAAGGCCGATCCTTCATAGCCTTCAGCAGGCCACTTTCAGTCAGCGCGGTCTCAACAATTTCTTTTGCTGTCAGGCTCGAGGCAGAAACCGCATCCATCAGGCGGAACGGTCCCAGGGGCAGCGTCACACCGGTTGTGATTTTTCCATCAGCAATACTCACCAGTTCGAGCGACCCCCCGCCCAGATCACCCACTACGCCATCGACACCGGGAATGGACGACATGACACCCATGGCAGCGTATCTGGCTTCTTCTTCACCAGTTAAAACCCGGATTTTTCGACCTAGAGCTTTTTCGGCAGCAGTAATAAATTTTTTGCCGTTTTTAGCTTCGCGGGCGGCAGCTGTAGCAATGGCGTAACAATCGCCAACGCCAATTTGCTCAGACAAAGCACCAAAACGGGCAAGGGCTTTAAGGGCCCGCTCAACACCTTGTTCAGACAACATGCCGGTAGCTGCAACCCCGCGCCCCAGACCACAGAGAATTTTTTCATTAAATACCGGCGATGGAGCCCGGCGCATGGCGTCATAGACCACCAGCCGCACCGAGTTGGAGCCGATGTCGACCACGGCAACGGGTGCAAATTTGGGCAGGACCGCCCTGAAACTGGTCGCCTTGCTCACGGCTTGGCCTTTTTGCGTTTTTTGCGTTTCGGTAAAGCGCTACCGCGACCGGAAAGGGACGGGTTTTCCATAAAATACTGGTGGGCGTTGACCGGTTTTTCATTCTTTTTAACACTGGCTTTTTCCCACGAACCATCGCGGTTCAATTGCCAGCTTTGCTGATTGTCAGCCATGTTGATAGCCATGATCTGCTCCATGACCTGCTCATGCACGGTCGGGGTAAAAAGCGGCACCAGCGTTTCAACCCGACGCTCAAGATTGCGCGGCATCCAATCAGCAGAAGACAGATACACATCGCCAGACTTGTTGGGCAGTTTTTTGCCATTGCCAAAACAAACGATACGAGCGTGTTCAAGAAAGCGCCCGATAATGCTTTTGACAGTAATGTTTTCTGACATGCCGGAAACCCCGGGGCGCAAACAACAAATGCCGCGCACCACCAGGTCAATCTGAACCCCGGCATTGGAGGCTGCATAAAGTGCATCGATCACTTCCGGGTCAACCAACGAATTCATTTTTCCCCAAATGTGGCCCTTGCGCCCGGCTTTTACATGGGTGATTTCGTTTTCAATTTTAGCTAACAAGGTTGACTTAAGATTGAGGGGCGAGATTGCCAGTTTTTCCAGTTTTTCAGGTTCGGCGTAACCAGAAACATAGTTGAACAACCGGGCCGCATCGCGCCCCATGGCCGGGTCATAGGTGAAAAATGACAGGTCGGTATAGATTTTGGCGGTAACCGGGTGATAATTGCCGGTGCCGAAATGCACATAGGTTTTCATCTGGCCTTCTTCATTGCGCACAACCAGTGAAATTTTCGCATGGGTTTTCAGGGCCATGAAGCCAAATACCACCTGCACCCCTGCCCGCTCAAGATCGCGGGCCCACTGGATATTGGCGGCCTCGTCAAAGCGGGCTTTCAATTCAACCAGCGCCATAACAGTTTTTCCAGCTTCTGCCGCCTGAACCAACGCATCAACAATCGGGCTATCGTTGGAAGTGCGGTACAAGGTTTGTTTGATCGCCACAACGTCAGGGTCAGCTGCCGCCTGACGGATAAAGCGGACCACCACATCAAAAGATTCATACGGGTGGTGGACCAGAATATCCTTTTGCCTGATGGCGGCAAAACAGTCACCACCATGACTTCTGATCCGTTCGGGAAAACGGGCATTGAACGGCGGAAAAGTCAGGTCGGTGCGCTCACTGACGATTAGCTGGCGGGTATCTTCATATCCCACCAGGCCCTGACAAATAACAATCTCGTCGTCTTCCACATCAAGTTCTCGGGCGATAAAATCTCGCAGGGTGTCCGGGCAGGCTGCATTGACCTCCAGGCGGATAACCGTACCGCGGCGGCGGCGACGCAAGGCGCTTTCAAACAGTAGAACCAGATCTTCTGCTTCTTCTTCAATCTCGATGTCACTATCGCGAATAATGCGCATGACGCCTTGGCCGATCACCTGATAACCGGGGAATAATTGCGGTGACAGGCAAGCCAGCATGTCTTCCAGTGCAATGAACCGGGTGACCTGCTCGTCTGATTTCTGCGGCAGTTGGTAAAACCGTTTCAGTTGTGGCGGAATTGGCAAAAGCGCCTTCATCAGCTTCTGATCTTTTTTGCGCTTTAACTCGAGCGCCACGACAAAGCCGCGGTTCTGCAGAAAAGGAAACGGGTGTGCCGGGTCGATGGCAATGGGCGTTACAACAGGTAAAATCTGGTTAAGGAAAAAATCATCCAGCCATTCCCTGTCGCGACCGCGCAACTGCGACTGGCTGATGACTTGGATGCCATTGGCAGCCAGTTCCTTGCGCAGCTTTTTCCACTGGCTGTCCTGCGATTGCATGAGTTCGCCAGCTTTGGCCCTTACCTGCTCAAGTTGTTGCTTTGGGGTCAGGCCGTCCTGACTGATTTCCATGATGTCTTCGCGGACCTGTCCGGCCAGCCCAGCAACGCGAACCATAAAAAATTCATCAAGGTTGCTGCCCGAAATGGATAAAAACCGCAAGCGCTCCAGCAACGGGTGAGCCAGGTTCCGGGCTTCTTCCAGCACCCGCTGGTTAAAGCCGAGCCAGGACAGTTCCCTGTTGATAAAACGGGCAGGGTTGTCGATGCTCCAGGGGCTTATTTCAATATCATGTTCGATAATCAGATTTCCGGAAATTCAAGTTGCTGGTTCATTATGGCTGAAACAAAGGGTCGGGTAACATTGGCTTTTTGCCGCAAGGCCTCGCGATCAATCTCAGCAACCAGATCGCGGGCCGCCCGGGCAGAGCGTTCCATGCGGGTCAACATAAAACTGATAATAGCTTCATCCATATTGATCTGGCGGTCGGCAAATTGCTTGATCAGAATGGCTCGCAATAATGTGTCATCGGGTTCACTCAATGTCACATGGCCTGCTGCTGCCAGTCGTGACGCCAGATCGGGCAACCGGACCTGCCAGGTGGGCGGTGGTGTGGTGGCAGTCAACATCAGGTAGGCACCTTGCTCTCTGGTCAGATTGATCAGGTGAAACAATGCGGTTTCATCAAGGACTGACCCCGGCAAATCCTCAACCAGCAGCGCACCGTCTGACAAAAATGTCGGCAGATTTTCGACAGCCAACTGGTCAGCAGTGATTTTTTTGGCGTGGGCAGCCTGACGCCAAACTTCACTGAGATGGCTTTTGCCACAACCTTGCGGACCGACTAAAACCAGCACCGGGTTAGGCCAGTCTGGCCACTGATCGATGACGGCAACCGCCTGCTCATTGCTTGGCGCCACAAAAAAATCATCGCGGCCCAGAGCCGGGCGAAAGGGCAAATCCAATACCAGTTGTCGAGGAATATTGGCCATCGGATATTATCCTTTTTTGACCGTTTTGCGGGCGCGTTTTTTCGCTTTGGGCGCTGGTTGACCCAAATATAGTTTGCTGGCCAGATATTGCTTGAGACCAAAGCGGGTCAGAACAGCAACGGCAGCGGCCAGTGGTACGGCAAGCAGCAGGCCGACAAAACCAAACAGATAGGCAAAGGCAAACAGGGCGAACATCAGCCAGACAGGATGCAGGCCAATGCGACCGCCGACCAGTTTGGGCGACAGGAAATTACCCTCGATAAACTGACCAACCACAAAAATACCTATTACCAGGAAAATCGACATCCACTCAGGCCAGAATTGTACCAGCGCCATGCCGATGGACAACACACCGCCAACCAGCGAACCGACATAGGGAACAAAACTCAAAAAACCAGCAGCAAGGCCAATCAGCAGGCCGAAGTTGAGGCCAACGCCAATCAGGGCAAAAGCATAAAACAGGCCCAAAATCATACAGACAATACCCTGCCCGCGAATGAACCCTGCCATCGCGGCGTCAATTTGTCTGGCCAGTTCGCGGATGGTTTCCAGTTGATCGCGGGGCAACCAGCCATCAACAATAGCGACCATGCGATCCCAGTCATTGAGCATGTAAAAGGCAACGATCGGGGTGATCACCAATAACGACAGCATATTGACCACGGCAATACCGCCAGTGAGAATTGATGTGAGCACTGTTCCTGCCCAACCAGCTATTTTACCGGCAAAGTCACCAGCAGAACCAGACAATTCGCTGGTCTGGCTGGCCAGGGCCTGCTTTAGCCAATCCGGGGCGGCATCGTTGAATAAACTGGTCAGTTTTTTGATGTTTTCGGGCAGGTTGGCTGCAAAGGTTGCGATCTGGTCGCCAAGCACCGGTACCAGTAACAGCACCAGCAGAACAAAGGCCAGGATGCTGGTGCCAAGAATAATCAGTGTTGCCACAACCCGCGGCACACCCTTTGCCTCAAACCAGTCAGCCACCGGATCAAGAAAATAGGCCAGCACCAGACCAGCGATGAAGGGTAAAAGAATATCACTTAGCAGCCAGAGGCTCAAAATCAGTATAAAAAGCGCGCCAAGCCAGAATGTTATTTGCCGTTGAAGAGTCATGGGCAAGGTTTAGTCTGATTTGCCAGTTTGAGCAACATTGTTGCCGTTGCTCATGTGAGCCAGCCATTGGCGGATATAGGCACCCCCTGATGCAACTGTTGAAATGCCAACCACGGCGCTACCCCAAACAACGCTCCAGCCTTCATCCAGCCCAAATGCCAAAACCCCAAGGGCCAATCCGGCCAGCATGATTTGCAGGGTGGTGTTGATTTTGGAGATCACCAGCGGACGAACTTTAATGGGCCGGTCAATCAGCCAGGCCAGCATCATGCCACCGACAATCAGAATATCGCGCGAGGCTACCAGAATAACCAACCAGGCGGGTAAATGCTGCAACATGCCAAGGGACACATAAATTCCCACCAGCAGCAATTTGTCGGCAATAGGGTCCAGATAGGCGCCAAGCTCTGTTGCCAGGTTAAAACGCTTGGCAATAAAACCGTCAACCGCATCAGAAATACCGGCAACGATAAAGGTGATGAAAGCCAGAAGAAAGGCATCGGTAACGATAAGCCAGATGGTCACCGGCACCATCAGTATTCTTGCAATTGTAATCAGATTTGGCAGATTTATCGGCAAGCTTTAGCCCTTAAAACGGTTGCAGAACCCATTGACCACTATATAAGGTCAGATTTAATCTGGCAACTTTCAGAGCATTTTGCAAGTCCGGGAATGCTCCGACATAGGTGAGTTGCACCACCGCACCATTTTCTGAAATCGAATTGACATCAACACCGGTTACACCAGGGGTCGTTAGCAATTCAATACGAATATTATTCCACTCTGCAACGGACGAAAACGGCACCGAAATGGCAAAAGATTGCGGCGGGCCGGCAGCATCTGGTGCCTGGCCACCCTCTTTTTTCCATTTGTCGATCATTACCGTGTGAAAGCGCTGTGCTACCCGCAGGGCCAGCGCGTCCAGGTCTTCATCATCATTTGCCTTATACAGCTTGTCAAAACCAATTGTACCAATTGGCGAAGAACCGGTCATCGTGGCCTGAATGGCGTTTTTGGATTGCGGTGTCGCCACGGCTACCAGAATAGCATCGGCCTGATAGCGAATCTTGATTGCCCCCAATTTGGTTTCGTGACGGGCAATGACCTCTTCAACCGAAATTGCCTGACTGTCGGTCAAATCGCCCAAGGGAATGATAATCGGCACGATGGAGTTCTCAGCCTTGAGGTCTATCCAGGCTTTGCGCCAGGGACTGTCTTCCCAGACCACCGGACCTTCAGGTCCCATCCAGACAGGTACAATGACAATTTTGGGAGCTTGCTGCTCGGTAAATGCAATACCGGCATTGCGAAACGCCTGACGAACTTTTTCGGGTAAAAACCGGACTGTTAATTTGGCGATATAGCGACCAGGGGCAGTTTGTTCGCTCTCAACTGACAATGACGCCATCATCCGGCCAATTTCGCGGCGACCGAGACTTGACAATTGTTTGGCAGCAACCGGACTGGCAAGGCGGCGGGCAAGAATTGCAAAGGCTTTTAACTGGGCATCAGAAATGGCCTTTAATTTGGCCTGCACTGCGTCTTTGTCGCTCACATCAACCTTGACGCCGGTGACGGTGTATAGCTGTTTCAGCGTATCTTGTTCCTGCGCGATAGCCGGTGTGAAAACCGATAACACGAGAATCACCGCAGCAATTACGCGAAAAAAACTGTCTGACACAAATGTACTCCGTATCATTCTTTAAACCCCCAAAACTGATAAACCCTGCAAAACTGTCGCAACTGCGGCCAATTTAAGTGGATTTCTCATGTTTTTACTTGCGCTTTGCCCAATTGCCAAGGAAAACAAGCCATACCCGATCAATATTTTCCTAGATAGTCCAATGGCACCTCCACAGCAAGAAAAGAACGCACTCAGCTACAAAGATGCCGGTGTGGATATTGACGCAGGAAATGCGCTGGTTGAGGCGATCAAACCTCTGGCGGCAATGACCAAACGATTGGGAGCCGACAGTGACCTTGGCGGCTTTGGTGGCATGTTTGATCTGAAAGCCTGCGGCTTTAAAGACCCGTTGCTGGTGGCCGCCAATGACGGGGTGGGCACCAAGCTGAAAGTAGCCATCGAAAGTGGTCAGCATGCAACAGTTGGCATTGACCTGGTCGCCATGTCGGTCAACGACCTGGTGGTTCAGGGGGCTGAGCCGCTGTTCTTTCTTGATTATTTTGCCTGCGGAAAACTTGACATCGACGTGGCCCGTTCGGTGATAGCCGGGATTGCTGAAGGTTGCCTGCAGGCGGGCTGTGCGCTTATTGGTGGCGAAACGGCAGAAATGCCCGGCATGTATGAAGGTGATGATTATGATCTGGCTGGCTTTTCAGTCGGTGCGGTTGAGCGCGATGCGGTTTTGCCGCGCAAGGATATTACAGCCGGTGATGCGGTGATCGGCCTGCCTTCATCGGGACCCCATTCCAACGGGTACTCATTGATCCGTAAAATTGTCGAACTCAGCGGACTGGCATATGACGCCCCTGCCCCGTTCGCAGATGAACAAAGCCTGGGCCAGGCATTGCTGACGCCAACACAGATTTATGTCAAACAACTGCTCACAGCGCTCAAAAGTACGAACGGCATTAAAGGGCTGGCCCATATCACCGGCGGCGGCTTTACCGAAAACCTGCCCCGGGTGGCACCTGATCATCTGGGCTTTGATATCGACCTTGGCAGTTTTGCCGTGCCGGGTGTTTTTGGCTGGCTGGCACAGACCGGCGGGCTTGAGCGCGATGAAATGCTCAAAACTTTTAACTGCGGCATCGGCATGGCGGTGATTATCGAGGCTGCCAAAACGGACGAGGTTTTGGGCTTGCTTGAGGGTGCTGTTGTGATGGGCGAAATCGTTGATCAGTCTGGTGTGCATTATTGCGGTGAGTTGAAACTTTGAGTGGCCGCAAAAAAGTTGCGGTTTTGATATCCGGGCGCGGCTCGAATATGAGCGCCTTGATTGAAGCGGCCAAAGAAGAAAAATTTCCGGTAGACATTTCGCTGGTAATTTCCAACCAGCCAACAGCTAAGGGTCTTGAGACCGCACGATCTCATGGTATTGAAGCGGTCGCCATTGACCATGCTGAATTTGAAACCCGCGAGACCTTTGAGCAAGAACTCCACAAAACCCTGGTGTCACGCGATATCGAGATGGTGGCCTGCGCCGGGTTCATGCGCAAACTTACGGCCTCTTTCACCCGCAACTGGGAAGGCCGGATGATCAACATTCACCCCTCCCTACTGCCCAAATACAAAGGTCTTAACACTCACCAACGGGCGCTGGATGCAGGCGATGAGGAACACGGTTGCACGGTTCATTATGTAACCGCAGAACTGGATTCCGGCCCGGTGATCATGCAGGCCAGCGTGCCGATACTCAAAGGTGATACAGCCGATGATCTGGCAGCGCGCGTTCTGACTGAAGAGCACCGGATTTTCCCGCTGGCTCTTGCCAGGGTGGCAGAAGACCTAGCAGGTCAGTAACGCCTCCAAAAGTTCTTCCACCAGATGCTGGCGCGGATTGTCTTTGCGTTGCAAAATACCCAATTCACGCGAGAGAGCCGGATTGCCAAATTTTACATACCCAAGGTTTGCCGGAAACGGGTCAGGTATTTTGCGCCAGGGAACGATTGAAACACCCAAACCGCTGGCGACCAGATCAAACACGCCATCAAGGGTGTTCACATCCATGGTTGTGTTTACGTTTATGTTGCGACGTGACAATTCCGCATCGATCATTCGCCCAACCCAGGCATAACGTTCAAACCTGATATAGGGGTTTTGTTCCAGCAGAATTTTATCGTCGGTGATTGTCACCGTGGACGGGGCAATAACCGCCAGGCGTTCGGTGCAATACCGGGTCCAGCGCAATGATGGTGCCACCTGCTCAGGCTGGACAGTCAAGGCAGCATCAAGTTTGCCCTTTTTGAGTTGCTCATGCAACTCTTGCGACAAACCGGTGATCAGCTTAATGCGCAATTGCGGTTGCGAGCATTGGATTTTTTTCAGGGCCATGGGTAAAACGCCGGATACGACGGTTGGGATAGCGCCCAGTTGTAAAACGCCGCTCAAGGCATCTTCGACCATGCTTTGAGTTAGCCGCTCCCAGCTTAAAACCGCTTCGCGCGCGCGCCCGGCAAATATCATGCCCTCTTTGGTCAGTTGCGGCGGTCTGGTGGTGCGATCAAACAGGGCGATGCCAAATTCCTTCTCCAGCGCCTTGATTTGCAGACTGACACCAGAGGTGGATAATCCCACCACTTGCCCCGCTGCTGCAAAGCCTCGGTTATCGATGATAGCCAGGAAAGTTTTGAGGGTTTTTACATCCATGCCAGTATGCCTAATATTGACAGATTGAAAACTTTAGAATTTTCATATTTTAATACAAAAAACTTATCACTGGTGCAACGGTAAAAAGACGACCTGTCTGATGGGTGGGTTAGAACAATTTAGCCAGGCACAGTTGCAGCAACTGACGGGCGCTTGCTGACAGTTTTGAACCAATCTGCCAACTCATCATGGCCGTTGCGCCAGTCCAGATCGCCGTGGCGCAGGTCGAGGTAACCAAGGGCAGCCGCAGCAGTTACATCGCCCAGATCAAAACGGTCGCCCTGTCCGGCGATGTCGTTTTCCATTTCGCCCAGGCTTCTGTTAATAGCATTTACCCAGCGTTCCAGCCACATTGCAGATTGCTGTTCATCTGGCTTCAGGCGCTCCATGGTGCGGTTGAAACTGGCATCGATCACCCCGTCACACAGGGCCTGGCGGCGCAGGCAATCCCAGCGGGCATCGCCGCTGGCTGGCAAAAACTTGTTGCCATTTTGCGCATCGATATATTCGCAAATGACCGGGCTATCGTAAAGTGATGAGCCATCGTCCAACTGCAAGGAAGGTACTTTGCCGATTGGATTTGAGGCTTGCAACTCGGCCGGGTTTTCCATTGGCACGGTGTTGTACACTTCAACCACCTCTTCAAGACCAAGCTCAATAATCAAAATGCGTGCCTTGCGGGCATAGGGCGATGTTGGAGAGGAATACAGTTTCATGGGGGAGTTCCTTTTTTTTGAGGTGTTAAAAAGCGAATGAAGACAATCAGGGCCAGGAGGCCCAAAGCCTCAAACATGCCACCAACAGCAAAAAGTGGCTGATATTTAGTCAGGCTGAGATAGCCGATGGACATGCCGGTGGCGCCGACAAACTGGCCGATGGCGAACACGCCCGTCATAATGCCCCAGGCGGCGGTGAGGTTTTGCGGCCCGACCAAATCGACTGTACGGGTAGCAACCAGCATGACAAAACCTGGCACCAGTGCACCAACAACAAATGCTGATATCGCCACCACCGGCAAGGTGGTCGCAAAGCCGAGTAAACCAATGAAAAGTGCTTTGGTCCCGATCGCCAGTTCAAGACTGAGTTGGCCGCCAAATTTTTGCCGTAACCAGGCAGCGCTTGCAGCACCGATAATGCCGCCAATGCCAAATATGGCCCACATGATGCCGCCGGTCTTTGCGCCAAACCCAAGCTCAGAGGCGGTAAAATCTGACAAATAAACCGTGTGGGGAATATAGGCCACCGCATCCAGGGCATAAGCAACCAACAGGCCGATAAAGCCAAATGTGAAAACCACCCCGCCCTGCCCGTCTGTCCCTTCTGTGACCGGTTGTTGCTCTGGCCATTGTCGCCAGCCAAGTACGGTTACGGCTAGCGCAAATATAAACAGCGCTGTGGCTGTTGTGAGGATTGGCGAGGCGGCAACAACAGCCACCAGCGCCCCGGCCATCAATATCCCAAAGCCAACGCCGGTAAAAATAAATCCGGCAGCAAAACCTTGCCGTTGCGGTGGCAGGGATGACAGGATCATGCCCGGCCCCAAAACCATCAGCATGGCTCCGGCCAACGACATGACAAACCGCCCTACAAAGACGGGGGAAAATGTGGCAAATATCCCTTCGCTCAGCAAGCCAATGGTGATGATGACAAAGCACCAGCGCACCACCGATACCGCACCAAACTTTTTGGCAAGAGCATTCGCACTAAAAGCACCAAAGGCATAGGCGGCCATCATAAAGGCGGCGATGGTGGTGATATCCTGGGAGGTCAGCAGTTGTTTTTCGACCATCAGGGCAGAAACCGGGGTGAAAGAAAAACGCGCAAGGCCGATGCCCATTAAAGTTGCGGCAAATCCCGGCAGTAATTTTTGCCAACCGACGGTCATTGTTGATAGGCCTTGAGCAAGGCACGGGCACCGTTGCTTGAAATGTTGACAGCAGCAGCATCGCTGGTTGATTTTGACAGCACATAGCCACCCTGAATAGTTGCCATAACCATATGGGCAATCGCATCGGCTGGCGCATCTGCAGGAAACACCCCATCCTTTATCGCCTGGTCCACCTGATTTTTTATTTCGGCAAGGGCAAATTTGAAAAACTTTTCCAGCGGCTGGCGCAGATCATCATCGACAAAGGCTTTTTCGTTCGATAAGCGGCCCATTTTACAGCCAACCAGGCCTTTGCGAGGCTTTGCGAGGTATAGATCAAGTTTTTCGACCGGTGTGAGTTTGTCATTTTTAAAAATTTTGTTAAATTCTACCTTCAATTCCTCTGCCACCTCGTCAAGAACCGTTTGAGCCAGGTGCTTTTTACCGGAAAAATGATGATACAAACTGCCCTGCCCGGCTCCTGAACGTTCAAGTACTTTTCTCGGGCTCATGGATTCGTAGCCAACTTCCAACAGCAGTTCCTTTGCCGCATTGACTATTTCGCCCTTTTTGCCAGTTGACGTTTTCATTATTTGTACATACCAGTAGTTACAATTATTTGTCTATATCCCTCTTGAGCCGTTGTTGCAACAGGTTTTCACATATACCTGCAGTTAACACGTTTGCGATAGGCTGAACAAAGAAAGCATTTCTTGGGACGGATAACATGACAATTTTTACTGCTTCACCGCAGGCTGTACCGACGCAGCAAACTTCTCAACCGATTGGCGAGGCGCCTCAACCGGCACAGGCCACCTTGCAGAATACACCTTTAACTGCGGTGCCAAGCAACCCGGTAGCCAATCTCTCAGTCGCACAACAGGGTTCGGCAGGTTCGGAACAACTTCAAACAGAACGCCGCACAAAAACCCAACCGGACGAACGAACACTGGGCAGTGTAATTGCAGTGGATGGTGGTTATGCAACCCTGGTTTCCAAAGTCGGTGACATTTACGATAAAACCGCTGAATTTTGGGCCGTTGGTCGATTAATTTCCATTTCCACCCATGACGGTCGTGTGGTTGGTCTGATTTACAAAATCAACGCTGCCAAAAATGCCTGGTCGCAAGCGGCAGACAACACTATAGAAGTTCATGTGGAGTTGATTGGCGAAATTCGGGAAATTCCCGGCGGCCCCACGACTTTCAGTCGCGGCATCAACACCTATCCGCCGCTGGGGTCTGTGGCTCACCAAATTCGGGCTGACGACCTTGCTATCATTCACCACCCTCATGGGCGGCAATCTGTGGAAATTGGCCAGTTGTCACAGGATGCCAGCATTCCGGCCGTGGTTTGCATGGACGATCTGCTCAAGCGCCATTTTGCCATTGTTGGTTCAACCGGCACCGGCAAATCCACTTCAGTGGCCTTGTTATTGCGAAAAATCGTTGAAACACGGCCAAATTTGAGGGTTTTGATCCTTGACCCGCACAACGAATACGCCTCGGCATTTCCCGACCAGTCGATCACAATTTCCACCGATACGCTTGAATTGCCTTTCTGGCTGTTTCAGCAGGAAGAGCTTTGCGATGTTATTTTTCGCGGGCGCGACAATGTGGAAGAAGAAATCGATGCCCTGCGCGACCTTATTCCGATAGCCAAATCCCGTTACAATCAAAAATCGGACCAGCCTGCGGGTGGATTGTTGCGGCGCAGCGCTGGTGCTACAACGATTACCGCCGACACTCCAATCCCTTATCGCATGAGCGACCTTTTTGGATTGATTGATGAGGAAATTGGCCAACTGGAGGGCAGCCATGACCGCTCGACATTGAAATCCCTGCGCAACCGGATTGAATCGCTGGTCAATGACCCGCGCTATCGCTTTATGTTTGCCCAGCGCACAGTGGAAGACAATATGGGGGACATTGTTGGCAACATTTTCCGTATTCCAATTAATGACCACCCGATTACCGCTTTCCAACTCACCGGTCTGCCCTCAGAGGTGGTCAATTCGGTGGTTTCAGTATTGTGCCGAATGGCCTTTGATCTGGCGGTATGGAGCAAGGGCACTTGCGAAGTGCTGGTTTTGTGCGAAGAAGCCCACCGTTATGTGCCGCTCGACAAACATCAGGGCTTTGGCCCAACCCGTCGCTCGATTGCCCGAATTGCCAAGGAAGGCCGCAAATATGGCTGCTATCTTGGCATTGTCACCCAACGCCCCGGTGAGCTTGACCCGACAATTTTATCTCAGTGCTCAACAGTTTTCGCCATGCGGTTGGCCAATGACCATGATCAGGAAATTATCCGCTCGGCAATTTCGGATTCGTCAGCCAGCACCCTAAGCTTCCTGTCTTCGATCGGCAATCGCGAAGCCATCGCATTTGGTGAAGGCATCGCAACACCGATGCGCATGCGCTTTACTGACCAACCGGCAGAACACATCCCCGGTGCCCCGGTTCAGGACCAGTCAGCTGACCAACCTGGTAAACCGGCAGAACCCAATCTGGAGGCAATTATCAACGCCATGCGGAATTTGCACGGGCGGGCGTAGGGATCACGGTTACTTCCTGCCCACCAACATCGGGCCGTAAATAATTACAAACAGTGCAAAAGCGATGGTCCACAGGGAACCGGCCAACACGACGGTCAGCGAAAAATCGAGCGGTAGCCAGTCGGCCAGAACCCGCAACACGGCACCAGTTACGACCAGAATGTAGATCACTTTTGTCCAGAAGTTTGCCGTGAGCGGCTGGCCGCTGTGGCCGAGAGTTGCTCTGGTAACGACCGCAATGGTCATGGTGCCAATGGCCCCGGCTGACAGGGCATGCAGGGCAGCGGCCTGACTGAGGTTTTCCGGGAAGAAAATTGATGTCGCCATGAGGGCAAACCAGACCGGCAACCAGAGATATCCGATGTGCAAAATGACCACCAGCCATTCGCTGCCACAAGCAAGCCCGCGCCAGCGCGAAATGCGATAAAAGAACACAATCGCAGCAGCGGCAAACAACATTCCTGTTAATGGAATATCGGGAAAAACCACCCAAAGCAAAGTTGCTGCTATACCCAATGCCAGCCCGATTTTATCAATATTATCAAAAGATACCGGCAGTGGGCTAAGGTTTTGATTCACCATCCAGTTGCGGGTAAAACTTGGAACAATACGACCGCCGATCAGGGAAATAAGAATGGCAATCATGCCAAGGGCGAGACGCTCGGCTGGTGCGGTGGGGTTTTCTGTCAGCCACAGTATATGAAAAGTAATGTTGGCCAGGGCAAGCCCGGTGATGATCAGGCAAATGGGAATGTTTTTGATATTTTTTCCAGCCAGAATTTCACGCCATAAAAGCGCAGCAAAAACCACAAGAAAAGCGCTGTCAATTACAGCAGCAGCAATCGGTGCGGCAACCAGAAATGCCATGGCAAGCCGTCCCGCCAGCCACAGGCCCCAGAGCAATGCCAGCGATTTGCCAACCACAGGCAGACGACCTGTCCAGTTGGGAATGGCGGTCAACAGAAAACCGGCAATCACTGCACCAAGATAACCAAACAGCATTTCATGCAAATGCCAGCCTCGGGCCGACAAACTGCTGGCTGGTTCAACACCAAAGGCCTGCATGGCAACCCAAAGGGGCATGGCAATTGCTGCAAACAAACCGGCACTGAGAAAAAACGGCCGAAAGCCGCGCGAAAGAACTTTTGGCCCCTGATAGGCGCGCATCTTTTGGGCGGTAGTGGTCATTTCATTATCTAACCTGCTGCAGTGAAAGAGATTAAATTATCATCGCAGGTTTATTTTCGTTTGACCTAAGTCAATCGGGGCTCTCTCACCCGTTCTCTGCCACCAGCCCACGCTGGTGCAAAACCTCTGTAATCTCATCCAGAATGGCCGGGTCATCTATCGTTGCGGGCATTTTCCATTCTTTGCCATCGGCGATTTTAGCAATGGTGCCACGCAGGATTTTTCCCGAGCGGGTTTTGGGCAGACGGATGGCATTCATAACCACGCGCAGGGCAGCAACGGCGCCAATTTTTTCACGCACCAGGGCAACGCATTCGGTTTCAATTTCTGCAGGGTCGCGGTTTACACCGGCTTTGAGTACGATGAAACCAACCGGCACCTGACCTTTAAGCTGGTCGGCAATACCAAGGACGGCGCATTCAGCCACATCGGGGTGACTGGCCAGAACCTCTTCCATGCCGCCGGTGGACAGGCGGTGACCGGCAACATTGATAATGTCGTCGGTGCGGGCCATGATGTACAGGTAGCCGTCTTCATCGATATACCCGGCATCAGCGGTTTCATAATAACCCTGAAACCCAGTCAGATAGCTTTGGCGAAAGCGCTCATCATTTTCCCACAAGGTCGGTAGAAAGCCCGGCGGCAGGGGCAGTTTTACGCAAACGGCACCCAATTCTCCGCTGGCCAGCCTGTTACCACCATCATCAAGCACCTCGATTTCATAACCGGGCATGGCCACGGTGGGTGAGCCGTATTTGACTGGCAAGGCACCAAGCCCCATCGGGTTACCGGCCATTGGCCAGCCTGATTCAGTTTGCCACCAGTGGTCGATAACCGGGATGCCCAGCAGATTTTCAGCCCATTGAATGGTATCCGGGTCGGCCCGCTCGCCAGCCAGAAACAGCGTGCGCAAGGATGAGACATCGTAGTCTTTGAACAGTTTGCCATCCGGATCTTCTTTTTTGATCGCCCGGAAGGCGGTCGGGGCGGTGAACATGGCCGAAACCTTGTGCTCGGAAATCACCCGCCAGAACACACCGGCATCCGGGGTGCCAACCGGCTTTCCCTCGAACAAAATGGAGGTCGCTCCATGCATCAACGGGCCGTAAACAATGTAGGAATGGCCAACCACCCAGCCGACATCTGAAGCGGCCCACCAGACTTCACCCGGCTTAACACCATAAAACGCCTGCATAGACCATTTCAAAGCCACCATGTGGCCGCCATTGTCACGGACTACACCTTTTGGTTCGCCAGTGGTGCCTGAGGTATAAAGAATATAGAGCGGATCGGTTGCGGCAACGCTGACACATTCAGCCTGAGCACCTTTGGCTCTCATGTTTTGCATCAATCGCGCCCAGTCATGGTCGCGTCCGACTTTCATTTCCGCTGCTTCTTGTTCGCGTTGCAAAATGATGGTTGCCTGCGGTTTGAAAGAGGCTATTTCAATGGCTCCATCGAGCAACGGTTTGTAGGCAATCACCCTGCCCGGCTCGATGCCGCAGGAGGCAGAAATGATCAGTTTGGGTTTGGCATCATCAATCCGGGTGGCCAGTTCCTTTGCCGCAAAGCCGCCAAAAACGACCGAATGAACCGCACCGATGCGGGCACAGGCCAGCATGGCAACGGCTGCTTCGGGCACCATGGGCATATAGATGATAACCCGATCACCTTTAGTGATGCCCAGATTTTCCAGGCCGGCAGCAAAACTCGATACCTCCTCGAGCAATTCGTCGTAAGAGATGGTCCGCTTTGCCCCGGTTATCGGGCTGTCATAAATGATTGCCGCCTGTTTGCCGCGGCCTGCTTCGACTTGCCGGTCAAGGCAGTTGTAACAAGTGTTGCATTGCGCCCCGACAAACCAGTGACCATGGACCCCTGCGTCCGGGTCAAAAACCTTGTCAGCAGGTTTGTACCAGTCAATCTCGGTGGCAGCAGTCTGCCAGAAGCTTTCCGGGTCTGATTTCCACTCGGCATAGGTTTTGTGATAGTCGCTCAACGGGACGCCCCTTTTTACTGACCTTGTGTTCTTTTGGGTATTTTAAAGTAATTCGTGACGGTCTGCCACAAGACCTTTGCACTACTGTACTGGAGGAAACCACCTGAAACTCCTTGCTCGGAACAAGCATTGAATTGAGATGTTGCAAAACTTTGGCTTCCTGATTTAATTAACGGGTACGATATTAATCAATGATGGAATGTAACCGGCAATGGCTTCACAATATGATCGCGACCTTGGCAAAACCTCAGCCAACTACCAACCTCTGACACCGTTGACGTTTCTGGCCCGTGCGGCCAGCGTTTATCATGATCATATTGCTGTTGTGCATGGCAATTCCAACTTTACCTACAAACAGTTTTACCAGCGGTGCCGACAATTGGGCAGCGCTCTGGCCAAAGCCGGTATTGGCAAGAATGATACGGTTTCTGTGATGCTGGCCAATACACCGCCGATGCTGGAAGCCCACTATGGGGTGGCCATGTGCGGGGCAGTTGTCAACACGATGAATACCCGGCTGGATGCCAAAGTGATTGCTTTTTTGCTCGATCATGCAGAAACAAAGGTTTTGATTGTCGACAAGGAGTTTTCAATTGTAGTCAAAGAAGCACTCAGCCTGACACAAACCGCCAGGCCGATTATTATCGATTATGACGACCCTGAATTTGACATTACCGGGGAGCGGTTGGGCCAGGTTGAGTATGAAGACTTTATCGCTGGTGGTGATCCTGAGTTTGACTGGGTCAGGCCCGATGATGAATGGGATGCGATTTCGCTTAATTACACCTCTGGCACCACCGGCAATCCCAAAGGAGTGGTTTATCACCATCGCGGGGCATATCTGGTGGCCCAGGGCAATATTATTACCGCGTCAATGCCCAAGCACCCGGTTTATCTGTGGACCCTGCCGATGTTTCATTGCAATGGCTGGTGTTTTACCTGGTCACTGTCGGTGATCGGTGGCACCCACATCTGTCTGCGGCAGGTGCGGGCCAAGGCGGTCTGGGATGCGATTGCTGACCACAAAGTCACCCATTTGTGCGGGGCACCGATTGTCATGTCAACGGTGCTCAATGCGCCCGACGATGAAAAACGTGAGTTTGATCATGCGGTGGAGTTTTTTACCGCTGCTGCCCCGCCGCCCGAAGCGGTATTGGCGGGCATGGCTGATGCGGGCTTTAACGTGACCCATCTCTATGGCCTGACTGAAACCTATGGCCCTGCGGCGGTGAACGACTGGGACGCCCGATGGGACGCGCTGGAACCGGGTGAGCGGGCGGCCAAAAAGGCCCGTCAGGGTGTGCCTTATGCGGCCCTTGAGGGCCTTGATGTGATGAACCCGGAAACCATGAAGCCGGTGCCGCGTAATGGCGAGACCATGGGCGAAGTGATGTTTCAGGGCAATATCGTGATGAAGGGCTATTTGAAAAACAAAGCCACCACCGATGAAGCCTTTGCTGGCGGCTGGTTCCATTCCGGTGACCTTGGGGTGATGCACCCCGATGGTTATATCCAGTTGAAAGACCGCTCGAAAGATATCATTATTTCAGGCGGTGAAAATATCTCATCAATCGAGGTGGAAGATACCCTGTTCAAGCACCCGGCGGTGCAGGCAGCAGCAGTTGTTGCAAAACCGGATGAAAAATGGGGAGAAACGCCGTGTGCTTTTATCGAACTAAAGCCGGGGACAGAAGCCAGCGAACAGGAAATCATAGATTACTGCCGCGAAAACATGGCCCGCTTCAAGGTACCAAAAACGATTGTTTTTGCCGAGTTGCCCAAAACTTCTACCGGTAAAATTCAGAAGTTCAAACTGCGCGATATGGCAAAAGATATTTGACTCCGTAAAAACTCTGGTCCCTGCAACAAAAAACGCCAACCTGGCAAAACCAGATTGGCGCTTTGGACGTTCGTTTCTTCCAGCTTGCTACATCTTGTAAGTGCCGGAAATTGCAATAATATTCACGTTCTGTTTGAAGGTCGCTGTCAGGGGGTTCGCTCCACCCAGGTTGACCTCACCGTCATCAACAATGATATGCGTGAAGCCCACACTGACGCGGAATTTTTCATTGATTTTATGGCTGGCACCAACTGACAACCAGTACCGGTTAGCATCAGGAATTCTGACACTGCGTGTCGCGTCTGGTACGGGAGAGTCTTCAAAGGCAAAACCGGCACGCAATGTTGTATCTTCGCTCAGGTTGTACTCACCACCGATTGAGTAGAAAAAAGAATCCTTCCAGCTAAAATCAACAAAACTTTCCACAGCACCGGTGTTACGGTTAATTGCCGTAAGATTTTTCATTTTTGACCAGTCAGCCCATTCAAAGCCAAGCAAAGCTGTAAAATTTTCACTAATTTTCTGCCGTAGGCCAACGGTCAAGGTTCCCGGTGTGGTTAACTTTGCCGAAATTCTGGCATTAAGGGCCGGGACCAGGCTGACCGTCTGGGTTCCAGTGAACTTCAACCGGGTTTCGGAATTATAGCCAATACCTATTCTGGTGGATTCGGTCGGACTAAACAGCACGCCGACCGAGAAATTCACGCCCCAGTCATTGCCTTTAAGCTTTGCAATGCCTCCTGCCCCGGCGTTTTGGGTTAGCTTAACCCTGGAATAAACACCACGAACAGCGGCGCCTATCGAAATCATATCGTTGATTTTGTAACCAACGGTTGGGCCAGCCTGAATCATAAACAAATCCGATTCTATCCCATGAGGAGAGCCTGCCCAAGTCGAATTTCCCTTGGTTACCAGTCCAAATGGTGAATTGCCCATAAAGCCAATAAATAATTTATCATTTACCTGATAGGAGGCATAGTTGGACGGCACCAGAGCAATTTTACCAATATTACCACTACTTGCCCCACCGGGAGACCCGGCACCATTTTTAGCTTTGGAATAGGGCAAAATCAGCGATGCATTTCCTTCCGACTGCATTCCCTCAAACAAGGTAATGGTTGCAGGATTAAAAAACATTGAGGAAAGATCACTGCCACCGGCTGCAATGCCGGCAAATGATGCGCCCTGGCCTTCGGTGGATTGCTCGCGGACTGCAAAGCCCCCCGCTGCTGCGGTGCCTGCAACGCCAACAAGGGCTGTTGCGCCAACTAAAGCTGAATAAAGTGCGGTTTTAAAAGTTGTTTTCATCTGCATAAGGCCCCTCGCCATTTCGCTGATCGGTTAGTTAGAATCCTGATAAGAGATTAAAAGCCGATTTTCCGGCATGAAACAAGGCTTGTGCCAAACACAATGGGCAAAATGGATCGAAATTTCGGGATTCGTGGCAAAACCGCAACACATTTTGGGGTGTCGCAACGGCAGTTTCCGTGGGTTTATTGAGCAGTCGCTTCCATAATCTCGCGTAATTTCGGCATAAAACCTTCTTCCAGCGCTCTTTTGGAAATCGGGCCGATAAATTTGTAACGAATTACCCCTTTACCATCGACAATGTAGGTCTCGGGCAAGCCAACCACACCCCATTCAATACCGGCACGCCCCCTGAAATCAGAACCAATAGCCGCATAAGGTGAACCAAGCTGGCGTAAAAACTGCGCGGCATCGGCAGGGTCGTTCTTGTAGTTAATCCCAAACAGCTTAATTCCCGGCATTTTTCCAAGGGTAATCATTTGCGGATGTTCTTGACGGCACGGTACGCACCATGAAGCCCAGAAGTTTACAACCGTCACCTTGCCATCTCGAAGTTCTTCCCCCTTGAACGATGGCACCTGTTTGCCGTTGATTACCAGATTTTCAACCGGTTCCATGTCCAGTGTCGGGGCGGGTTTTCCGATCAGCACAGAGGGCAGCTTTTTGAAAGTATCGCCTTGGGTCAAACCTATAAAAAATACCAATACCAGGGCACCAAACAACGTAACCGGCAACAGGGCAAACCAGATTGACCGGCGCGGCTCTTCTTCGGCTTCGGTTTGTTCCTCGGTCATGACTTTAACCCTTTGCTTTAACGCTTTGCTTTAATTCGGGCCTGCTCCAGACGGGCGAGCTCGCGATCATGTTTTTTGGCACGCAATACAATGGTAGCGGTCATCACCACCAGCAACACGGCTGTAATGGCATAGCAGGCCAAAACAAATTCAATATTTCTTGCTGAAAAGTCCATTTTTTACTTATACCTTTTGAGCCTGTGCCAGTTGCATTTGCTTTATTTTACGCTTGCGTAATTCTGATCTGATGGCCAGCAAATGCAGGGTCAGAAACAGGAATGTGTAAGCGGCCACCATAATCAACAGCGGAACGAGAATAGATGAATAAACGCTTGAACCGCTGGTGGTAATAATTGCCGGTTGATGCAGGGTGTTCCACCAGTCAACCGAAAATTTGATAATCGGTAAATTGATCGCCCCTACCAGCGCCACAATGGCGGCAATTCTGGCCGCCCGGTGATAATCATCGATGGCCTGCCAGATGGCCATGTAACCCAGATAGAGCAGGAACAGGATGAAGAAAGATGTCAGTCTGGCGTCCCAAACCCAATAGGTGCCCCACATGGGTTTACCCCACAAAGCACCGGTTACCAGAGCCAGAAAGGTAAAAACCGCACCAATCGGAGCGGCAGCCTTGGCCGACAGATCAGCCAGAGGATGGCGGAAAATTATCGCCACCGCACTGGAAAGTGCGATAAAGCCATAGACCATGGAAGCGCCCCAGGCGGCAGGCACATGGATAAACATGATCCGCACAGTTTCACCTTGCTGGTAGTCTGCGGGTGCAACGACCAGCGCATAATACAAACCAACGATAAAAAGGACGGCAGTAATAGCCGCCAGCCATGGTTGGACAGCTTCCTGTATTTTCAAAAATCGCGCCGGATTTGCGTATTTTTCTATTTTTGCCATGCCAGGTTTCTAGTCCCTCTGAAAATGACTTGCAATGATTTGTGACAACCTCACCAAATTGTAATCTAGCGCATATAGGCCCGCAAAGCAGCGCCTGAACCAAAGGGTGCGACAACGAGAATGACCAGGGTTATGGCAAACAGGATCGAAAAGGAGGCAGAAGTGACCCCAGGCCCGACCGTCCCTGCCCCACCAGCTGCTATGCCAAAAATCAACACCGGCACATAGAGCGGCAAGACCAGTAACGACACTAACAAACCGCCTCGGCGCAAGCCAACAGTGACCGCTGCCCCAAGCCCGGCCAGAAACGACAAACCGAGTGACCCCAACATCATTGCTCCGAGCAGCGGTATAATCAGCGCTGTGTCGAGATTGAGCAGAAAACCCAACAACGGAGCCGCAATGGCCAGCGGCAAGCCCGAAGTGAGCCAGTGGGCCAGTGATTTAGTGGCGGCAACCACTTCCAGCGGCACGGTGCCAAAGGTCATCAGTTCAAGAGAACCATCGTCATAGTCGGACTGGTAAATCTGGTCGGCAGAGAGCAAAACCGACAGCAGCAAGGCAATCCACAAGCCGCCCGGTGCGATCCGCTGGAGAATAGCAATATCAGGACCTATGCCAAGGGGTAACAAAACAATCACGGTCAGGAAAAACCCGATAGCAGTGCCGACCCCGCCGCCCTGACGCCAGGCCAAAACCAGGTCACGTTTGAGTATCGCCCAGACGGCTTTCATCGGCCAGTCTCCAAATCTGCAAAGTCCAGTACTTTGGCCTGTTTGATACCAAGGTCAATATGGGTGGTGGCGATGATCATGCCATCGCCCGCGAGGTGTTTGTATATCAGGGTTTGCAGCTGTTTGACCGAGGCCGTATCAAGACCAACGGTTGGTTCATCGAGCAACCAGATGGGACGATCGATCATGGCAAGGCGGCCAAGGGCCAGCCGCCGCTTTTGTCCGGCTGATAAAAGGGCGGCGGAAAAACCGGCCAACCGCTCAAGAGAAAAGGCCTCAAGCGCCAGTTGCACATCACCAGATTTAGAATCACTGGCAAAAAAATCAGACCAGAACTGCAGATTTTCTTCCACCGTCAACGCGGGTTTGAAAGCATCCTGGTGGGCAATAAACTGGCTGTAGTGGGAAATTGGCTCATCATCATCCCCACCCTGAAAAACCAGATCGCCCCCGGCAACTTCATTCAGTCCGGCGATCACGCGCAAGAGGCTGGTTTTGCCAGCTCCGTTGGCTCCACGCAGGATCAGCATTTCCCCGGTCTCGACAGAAAAGTTCAACCTGGAAAAAACCACCCGGCCACCGCGCTCGCAAGATAAATTATGTCCGGACAATTTCATATGGCACGCTGTACAACATCAGGCTGCCAACCGAAAGTGATTTTACTTTAGGACTACTAGAAACTGCATCAAAAAGGTTCTATGAAGGCGGCAACAATCAAAACACTCCCTCAAATGCAGTTCAGGAGCCGCACCCCCCATGTCTACTTCCCTTGACAGTTTCAATTGCAAAACAACACTTAATGTTGGCAGTAAGCCCTATACCTATTTCAGCCTGAAAAAAGCAGAGGCCAATGGTCTTGCCGGAATTTCCGCCCTGCCATACACGCTCAAAGTGCTGCTGGAAAATCTGCTGCGCCATGAAGATGACCGCTCGGTTACCAGGAAAGATATCGTGGCTATTGCCGATTGGCTCAAACAAGGCAAGTCTTCGGCTGAAATCGCTTTTCGCCCGGCCCGGGTACTGATGCAGGACTTTACCGGGGTGCCGGCGGTGGTTGATCTGGCAGCGATGCGCGATGGCATCAAGGCGCTTGGCGGCGACCCTGAAAAAATCAACCCCCTTGCCCCGGTTGATCTGGTCATTGACCACTCTGTCATGGTTGACAATTTTGGCAATGAAGATGCCTTTGCCGCCAATGTGGCGCGCGAATATGAGCGCAATGCCGAGCGTTATGAGTTTTTGAAATGGGGACAGGGGGCGTTTGACAATTTCCGCGCTGTGCCACCCGGCACCGGCATTTGTCATCAGGTTAATCTGGAATATCTGGCCCGCACCGTATGGAGCAAGCCC
>UOEC01000050.1_pt1 | contig 34555 bp, 40 predicted proteins | sample 1988601 | NCBI WGS metagenome assembly UOEC01 (sample SAMEA4712195, study PRJEB27164) | hydrothermal vent metagenome | biome: marine basaltic hydrothermal vent biome; feature: marine hydrothermal vent; material: mineral | place: Pacific Ocean | collected 2011-06-14/2011-07-23 | depth 1719 m
ACCGGGCTGTAAAGACTGTCAACCGGCACCAGGCCGATGGGGGCATCTTCAGGACGGTTACGATCTGCCGTGACATAACCCTTGCCGGTATTGACAGTGAATTCCATACGGATTTCAGCATCGTCGTCCAGTGTACAAATGGGATGATCGGGGTTCAGAATTTCTACATCGGCGGTTTCCTGAATATCGCCAGCTGTAACAACGCCTGGACCTGACTTGCGCAGCAACAATTTCTTTGCGCCAGCTTCGCCATAGGCAGAAAAAGCAATTTCCTTGATGTTCAAAACAATGTCAGTAACATCTTCACGGACACCGGCAATAGATGAGAACTCGTGCAGAACTCCATCAATTTGAACTGAGGTGACTGCCGCCCCTTGCAATGATGACAACAGTACACGACGCAGCGCATTGCCCAATGTCATGCCAAAACCGCGCTCCAGCGGTTCGGCCACAATTGTTGCAACTTTGCGACTGTCGCGACCAGGGGTCACGTTAAGTTTTGTCGGCTTGATCAGTTCCTGCCAGTTTTTGATGTCGACCTGTACTTCTTCCATCTTTACTTCCTTGTCGGGACCACCTGGTTGCACATGTCAACCGCCCGCCTGTTAGATGTTTAAATCAGACTAAATTTAAAATGTTACACACGGCGCCGTTTTGGTGGGCGAACACCATTGTGAGGAATTGGAGACACATCACGAATTGAAGTAACGATCACACCCAGCGCCTGAATGGCCCGCAAAGCAGATTCGCGACCAGAACCTGGTCCGCAAACTTCCACCTCAACGGTTTTCATGCCGTGATCCATTGCCAGTTTGCAAGCATCATCAGCTGCCATTTGAGCGGCAAATGGTGTTGATTTCCGTGATCCCTTAAAACCCATTTTTCCGGCAGATGACCAGGAAATGGTGTTACCCTGAACATCGGTAAATGTAATCATGGTATTGTTAAAGGTTGAATTCACATGCACCACACCTGATGAGATGTTTTTGCGCTCTCTGCGACGTGTACGTGACGGTTCTTTCGCCATGGTTTTTCAGTTCCGTTACTTTAAATGGTTATTTTTTCTTGCCGGCGATTGCCCTGGCCGGTCCCTTGCGGGTCCGCGCATTGGTGTGGGTACGTTGGCCACGAACCGGCAATTTGCGGCGGTGGCGCAGCCCGCGATAGCAGCCCAGATCCATCAAACGTTTGATGTTCATGGCCGTGTCACGGCGCAAATCACCTTCAACCATCAAATCGGCATCAATGGTTTCACGCACCGCGATGACTTCAGCATCTGAGAGCTCATTGACACGACGTGTGCGGTCGATGTTTACTTTTTCGCATATTTCCTCAGCTTTGGCCGGGCCAATACCGTGGATATACTGAAGCGCGATCAATACGCGCTTGTTGGTTGGAATGTTGACGCCTGCAATACGGGCCACGTCAGTTCTCCTGTTACCTGCTGCGGTTACCCGCAATGTTAAAATTTCGCAAAACTCCGGCTTCCCGAATTGCAACCTCACCCAGTCGGTGACTTTACAATGACAAGTGGCCACTGTCGTGCAAGGGGCTTTAGCCCATTGAAAACAGTAGCCAAGTGGAATAACCAGAATTGTCAGTGGTTTCTAGGCCAGATTCCCTGCCCCGTCAACCAATTACAACGACTAAAAGCTTTATATATCAGCTTAAAACCGCTTCCGGTTTGTCACACCCTTTTTTTTACACTCTCAATATGTTCGGCAATCTGTTTGGCAACATCATCAATGTTCGCCATGCCGTCAACTTTTCTTAAAATTCCAACTTTTTCATAGTACTGAACCACCGGTTCGGTCCAGGCGTGATAGATTTTGAGGCGGTTTCGTACAGTGTCGGGCGTATCATCTGCCCGAACAGAAAATTCTGTACTGCCACACTTGTCGCAAACCCCTTCGACCAGGGGCTTTTTAAATTTTTTGTGATAGCCTTTGCCGCATTTAGCGCAAGCAAATCTGCCACCAATGCGCTCAACCAGCGCCTCATCATCAGCGACAATCTCGACTACCATGTCGATATTCATGTTTTTTTCGGCAAGAGCCTCATCAAGCATCTGGGCCTGAATGACATTGCGTGGAACGCCGTCCAGAATAAAGCCCTCGCGGGCATCACGCTCGTCAAGGCGTTCGGAAACGATTTCCATCACCACAAAATCGGAAACCAGTTCGCCGCGGTCCATCAGCTTTTTGGCTTCGAGTCCGCAGGCTGTACAGTTTTTTGCGGCGGCCCGCAACATGTCGCCGGTAGACAAATGCAGCAGGCCCCGGGATTCAACAAGGCGCTTGGCCTGCGTCCCCTTACCGGCACCTGGTGGCCCCAGCAAAATGATATTCATTACCGGCGTCCCCGATGACGGGTGATTTTTGGTGCCCCGCCACTTTTTCCAGCTTTACCGGCTTTACCGCCGCGAAGTTTGGATTTCTGAATCAGCCCTTCATATTGCTGGGCCAGCAAATGGCTTTGAACCTGGGTTACCGTGTCCATGGTTACCGACACGACAATAAGCAACGAGGTACCGCCAAAGAAAAACGGCAAACCAACTTTGGTTGTCAAAATTTCAGGCAACAAACAAATCAGGGCAAGGTACCCAGCCCCAACAGTGGTAATCCTCGTCAGAACCATATCAATGTGTTCTGCTGTACGTTCACCCGGTCGAATGCCGGGAATAAATCCGCCGGCCTTTTTCAAATTGTCCGCAGTCTCGGTCGGATTGAACATAATCGCTGTATAAAAGAAGGCAAAGAAAATGATCAATACCATATAAAACGTCAGGAACAAGGGCTGGCCACGTCCGAGCATAGTGGTGATGTAGCCAAGTACACCACCGCTGTCTTGCGAGAAGTTGGCAACCGTAACCGGTAGCAACAGCAGGGATGAGGCGAAAATAGGCGGAATCACCCCGGCGGTGTTGAGCTTTAACGGCAGGTGAGATTTCTCGCCCTGAAAGACTTTATTGCCCTGCTGACGTTTTGGGTATTGTACCAGAAGCTTGCGTTGGGCCCGCTCAAAGAACACGACAATTGCGATCACCACCAGAACCATCACGATCACACCGATAATAATAAAGGTGGAGAGCTGGCCGGTTCGTCCCAGTTCCAAAGTACCGATAATAGCACTTGGCAAGCCGGACACGATGCCTGCAAAAATAATCAGCGAAATACCGTTACCTATCCCGCGGGCGGTGATTTGTTCGCCCAGCCACATCAGGAATATCGTACCACCGGTCAGGGTAATAACTGCGCTTATTCGGAAAAAGGCACCAGGTTCAATAACCACATTGCCCTGCCCTTCCAGCCCGACAGCAATGCCATAGGCCTGTAATGCGGCCAAAAACACCGTACCATAGCGGGTGTACTGGTTCATTTTTTTGCGGCCCTGCTCGCCTTCCTTTTTAAGTTGAGCAAGGTGTGGCGACACAGTTGTCATCAGCTGGATGATAATTGCCGCCGAAATGTAGGGCATGATGTTCAGCGCAAAAATTGCCATTCGGCCAAGGGCGCCGCCGCCGAGCGAGTTGATCCAGCCAAGAATACCAGAAGACTGCTGTTCTACGAGTTGGGAAAGGGCAACCGCATCAATACCTGGCATGGGAATAAAAGTCCCCAGCCGATAAACGATTAACGCACCCAGTGTGAACCAGATGCGCTTTTTCAGTTCCTCAGCTTTGCCAAGCGAAGAAAGCTTAATATTGGCGGCGAGTTGTTCTGCGGCTGATGCCATGGCTCAATCCCTTAAATCCTTTTAAGCCCTTTAGCCCATTCGGTTTGTAAGTTGCCTTTTCAATCTACCCTATATGGGCTGATTCATCAAAAAGGCAACCCGACTTTTGTTCAAGTTATTTTGTGTCGGCTTCTTCGTCCAGCGATTTCACCAAAATGGTGACTTTACCGCCAGCTTTCTCAACTGCAGCAATCGCAGATTTTGAAGCATGGTCGATTTCGAAAGTTACTTTTGACTTCAACTCACCCTGGCCGAGCAACCGAACACCATCGCGCGGTTTGCCTATAATTCCCGCTGCAATCAAGGCTGCCATATTGACCGGTTTTTTACCATCAAGCTTTTTGGCTTTGATCGCATCTTCGATCTGGCCAAGATTAATGATATTCCAGTTTTTGGAATTGGGATTGTTAAATCCGCGCTTGGGCAAGCGGCGGTAAATTGGCATTTGGCCGCCTTCAAAGCCCTTGATGGCTACGCCTGAGCGTGATTTTTGACCTTTAACGCCACGGCCACCGGTTTTACCGGTGCCCGAACCAATACCACGGCCTATGCGTTTGCGAGGGCGACGGGCACCGGCTTTGTCTGCTAATTCATTAAGTCTCATGGACTTCGTGCTCACTTGTTCTTTTTAAATTACAATCAGGATTCATCAACCACAGTAACCAGGTGGGCAACTTTTTTGATCATGCCACGCACTTGCGGGGTATCTTTCAAAGTCCGGCGGCGATGCATCTTGTTCAGGCCAAGGCCAACCAAGGTTGCACGCTGATCGCGCGGACGGCGGATTGCACTGCCGGTCTGCTCGACTGTCACTGTTTTATCTTTGGCCATCTTTAAATCCTCAAATCTTCAATTCTTCAGGCTTCTTCGCTACCGGCAACGGCGCGGCGGCGGGCTGTAATTTCGCTGACTTTTTTGCCACGACGTGCAGCAACTGCCCGCGGGCTCGTTTCACGCTGCAACGCATCAAATGTGGCACGCACCATGTTATATGGGTTGGAAGAACCAATTGATTTTGCCACAACGTCCTGCATTCCAAGGGTTTCAAAAACCGCCCGCATTGGACCACCGGCAATGATACCGGTGCCAGGAGGGGCCGAACGCAAAACCACTTTGCCGGCACCGTGACGACCGTGCACATCGTGGTGCAGAGTGCGGCCTTCGCGCAATGGCACGCGGATCATTTCGCGTTTTGCAGCTTCGGTCGCCTTGCGGATCGCTTCTGGAACTTCACGGGCCTTGCCGTGGCCAAAGCCAGCCCTGCCCTTTTGGTCACCAACAATCACCAGCGCGGCAAAACCAAAGCGGCGGCCACCTTTAACAACTTTGGCAACGCGGTTAATGTGGACCAGGCGGTCTACAAATTCGCTATCTTTTTCTTGGCGATCACGATGGCTCATTGGTTTATTACCCATTGATTTTTTAACGGTTGGTTTCTTATCTGTCTGTGCATAATCTTGTTCAATCTCTTATAAAATCCGCTAGAAGCTTAGGCCGTTTTCACGGGCCGCATCTGCCAGCGCCTTGACCCGGCCATGGAAAATATAAGGGCCACGATCAAAAACAACTTCCTTGACCCCTGCTTTAACCGCACGCTCGGCAACCAGTTTGCCGATGGTGGTTGCAGCTTCAACATCAGCACCGGTTTTCAGTGACTTTCTCAAATCTGCTTCAAGGCTTGAGGCAGCAGCAACAGTCACGCCACTATTGTCATCAATAATTTGCGCATAAATATTTTTTGACGAACGAAATACAGAAAGGCGCGGCCGACCTGCAACGTTGTTCTTTTTAAGCGTCCGGCGAATCCGCGTTTTGCGGCGTTCGATGAGCTTTGAATTTCCAGCCATAACCTAACAGTCCTTCGATTAAGCCTCTTAAAATAGAGCCTATTTCTTTTTACCTTCTTTGCGGAAGATGTATTCACCCGCATATTTGATACCTTTGCCTTTGTAAGGCTCTGGTTTGCGCCATTCGCGGATTTCCGCTGCAACCTGACCAACTTGTTGTTTGTCGATGCCGCTGACGATGATTTCGGTCGGCTTTGGCGTTGTCACATCAATCCCGTCGGGAATATCGTACACAACATCGTGGCTGTAACCAAGGTTAAGCTTCAAACCTTTGCCCTGAACAGCTGCACGATAACCAACACCGTTGATTTCCAGTGTTTTGGTGAACCCTTCGGTCACACCAACCATCAAATTCAGCACCAGAGTGCGTGACATGCCCCATGCAGAACGCGCCTGTTTGGAGTTGTTGCGCGGTTTCACCACTACAGAACCGTCTTCCAGAGCCACGGAAACGATCTCGACCAAAGAGGTCTGAAGCTCGCCTTTGGGGCCTTTTACGATGACTGTCTGGCCATCAATGTTCACTGTAACGCCTTGCGGCACCGGAACTGGTTTTTTCCCAATACGTGACATGGGTTTTTCCTTATCTTTTCAGTCTTTAAATTAAAAGACTGTACAAATTACTTCGCCGCCAACATTCTCATCACGAGCTGCTGAATCTGACATCACACCTTTTGGCGTTGACAAAATCGAAATGCCCAGTCCGTTATAAACTGTTGGCAAATCGTCAACCGATGAGTAGACCCGCCGGCCTGGTTTTGAAATCCGTTTGATTTCCCGAATGACCGGTGCCTCATCATAGTATTTCAATTCAATCTCAAGGTCCGATTTGCCACCATCGTAATCAACTTTGGCATAGCCGCGAATAAAGCCTTCTGACTGCAACACATCGAGAATCCGAGCCCGGAAACGTGATGCAGGTGCAGTAACTTTGCTTTTGCCGCGCATTTGCGCATTTCTGATACGAGTGAGCATATCTGCGACTGGATCTGTCGTACTCATCTGCCGTTACTCCTCAATTCTCTCAAATTCATCTTTACCAGCTTGACTTGGTCATGCCGGGAATTAAACCTTGTGACGACAGTTCGCGCAATGCGATCCGTGACATTCTCAGCTTGCGATAATAGGCACGCGGACGGCCTGAAATTTCACAGCGATTGCGAACCCGTGTTTTGGACGAGTTGCGCGGTAAAGCTGCCAGTTTCAGTTGCGCGCTAAAGCGATCTTCCATGGACAAACTCTGGTCCATCGTCATCGCTTTAAGTTCGGCACGTTTGGCAGCGTATTTTGCCACCAGGCGCTTGCGTTTCTCATTATTCAAAATCGCGCTGTTTTTCGCCATCTTGATTTGCCTTTCGAGCTAAAGTTCCGGTTAAGCTGCCTTTTGGCCCTTGTCGCGGAACGGGAAGTTAAAACCATCAAGTAATGCCCGGGCTTCTTCATCGGTTTTGGCGGTGGTGCAAACCACAACATCAAAACCCCAGGTCCGGTCAATCTTGTCATAATCAATTTCAGGAAACACGATGTGTTCGGTAATGCCCATGGCAAAATTGCCACGGCCGTCAAAACTTTTTGCATTCAGGCCGCGAAAGTCACGAACCCGAGGCAAGGCAACGGTAATCAGGCGATCAAGAAATTCAAACATCCGGGCACCGCGAAGGGTAACCTTGGCGCCAATGTCCATTTCTTCACGCAATTTGAAGGTCGCGATAGATTGACGGGCTTTGGTTGTTACAGGGGCCTGACCGGCAATTTTGGCCATTTCAGCAACCGCCTGTTTAACCAGCTTGGAATCACCAACCGCGTCGCCAACACCCATATTGAGAACAATTTTCTCAAGCTTGGGCACCTGCATTGGATTGGTATATCCAAATTTTTCTGTAAGTTCCTTGCGCACGACATCTTCGTAATGCGCTTTCATCCGTGGAATGTAAGTATCAGCCATCGATAACCTCACCGGAGCGTCTGGCTATACGAACCTTGCTCCCATCCTTGTTAATTTTAAAACCAACTCGTGTTGGTTTGTTGTCTTTGGGGTCGAGATGGGCCAGGTTGGAAATGTGAATCGGCATTTCCTTGGCAATAATCCCGCCTTCCTGCGATGCAGATTGCTTGGTGTGCCGTTTGACAATATTGATGCCATCAACAACCGCTTTATTGGTTTTTGGCGAAACGGACATAACGCTGCCCTTTTTGCCTTTGTCTTTGCCGGTGAGCACGACAACGCGATCACCTTTTCTGATTTTCAATTTAATCGACATTACAACACCTCCGGTGCGAGCGAGACGATTTTCATGTGGTTTTTAGCGCGCAGTTCACGAGGAACAGGACCAAAAATACGAGTGCCAACAGGTTCGCCCTGTTGGTTGACCAGAACAGCTGCATTGCGATCAAAGCGGATCACAGAACCATCGCGGCGCTGAATGTCTTTTGCCGTGCGAACGACAACGGCCCGCATTACGGTACCTTTTTTCACTTTGCCGCGCGGAATAGCATCCTTGACTGAAACGACAATAATGTCGCCCACTCGCGCATATCGGCGCTTTGAACCGCCCAACACCTTGATGCACTGCACACGGCGCGCACCAGAGTTGTCTGCGACATCGAGATTTGTTTCTGCCTGTATCATGGCAACACCCGTATTCTTTTCGCTAACTGATCCAAAAGGCTCAGTTTCTTTTTTATCCAAAGGGCTTTCATAGAAAACCCCACTTGTTCAATTTCGTCTTTTGACCTAGTCAACTTTTTTCAAAAGCGCCCAGGTCTTGTTTTTTGATATCGGCTTGCATTCTTGAATCCGTACAATATCACCTTCTTTTGCTGTGTTGGCAGCATCATGGGCATGATATTTTTTTGTCCGGCGAATGGTTTTTTTCATCACCGGATGGGTAAAGCGTCGCTCGACATTAACAACAATTGTTTTGTCGTTTTTGTCACTGACAACCAGACCCTGCAAAATGCGTTTAGGCATTGGACTTAAACTCCGTTATCACTTGTCAGCCGGTTCGCTGGTCCGTTGGACTTGCGCGGTTTTAATCCGGGCAACTCCACGGCGAACCTGACGAACGCGTGCTGTGTTTTCAATATTTCCGCTTGCTGCCTGAAAGCGCAGGTTAAACTGCTCTTTCTTCAGCTCGATCAATGTGTCTTGCAACTGATCGTCGGTCATCTGTTTTACGTCTTTGGCTTTCATGGCCCTAACCTCTAGCTACTCTAATCACCAAGGCGCGCAACAAAACGCGTCTTGATTGGTAATTTTGCTGCCGCAAGCTCAAGAGCGTGCTTGGCTGTTTCGCGATCAACACCGTCAATCTCAAACATGATCCGGCCAGGTTTGACACGGGCGGCCCAGTATTCAACCGAACCCTTACCTTTACCCATGCGAACTTCGGTCGGCTTTTTTGTTACCGGCACATCAGGGAAAACCCTGATCCACACACGTCCTGCCCGTTTCATGGCGCGGGTCATAGCACGACGAGCCGCTTCAATCTGGCGCGACGTGATGCGCTCAGGCTCAACCGCTTTCAAGCCATAAGACCCGAAATTCAGCACAGTGCCACCCTTGGCGACACCGCGAATACGGCCCTTGTGTTGCTTGCGAAATTTTGTGCGCTTTGGTTGCAGCATTTCTCTAATTCCTGGTTCCTGTTAGCCGATCACTAAGTGATTAGTTGCGGCGGTTATCTCTTCTTTGCCCACGACCGGCAGGGCGACCACCCAACTGGGCCTCTTTCAGACGACGTTCCTGAGCCATTGGATCATGTTCAAGAATTTCACCTTTGAATATCCAAACCTTGATGCCGATGATGCCATAGGCGGTCAAAGCTTCTGTGGTGCCATAGTCAATATCAGCCCGCAAAGTATGGAGCGGCACGCGACCTTCGCGATACCATTCAACCCGGGCAATTTCTGCACCACCCAAACGACCACCGGCGGTAATCCGAATGCCGCCTGCTCCCATCCGCATGGCGGACTGGACTGAGCGCTTCATGGCCCGGCGGAATGCAATACGGCGTTCCAGCTGTTGGGCAATGTTTTCTGCAACCAGATTGGCATCCAGCTCAGGTTTGCGAACTTCAACAATGTTCAAGTGAACATCAGCGTCGGTCATTTTCATGATCAGCTGGCGCAGTTTTTCAATGTCTGCACCTTTTTTACCAATCACTACACCTGGACGGGCTGAATAGATCGTTACCCGGCATTTACGGTGCGGACGCTCGATGATGATGCGTGACACTCCGGCCTGCTTTAAGCGTTTTTCCAAAAATGTGCGGATTTTCAGGTCTTCGTGCAGCAGCTTGCCGTACTCAGCACCATCTGCATACCAGCGACTGTCCCAGGTCCGGTTAATACCGAGCCGCATACCGATTGGATTTACTTTTTGTCCCATCAGGCTGCTTCCTCAACTTCTTTAACGATGATCGTTAACTGACTGAAAAACTTCTCAATTTTGCCAACCCGGCCACGAGCGCGTGGCTGCCAGCGTTTCATTACCATGTTTTTGCCGACGTAGGCTTCAGAAACAACCAGCGAATTGATATCGAGATCGTGGTTGTTTTCAGCATTGGCAATAGCTGTTTCAAGGGTCTTTTTAACATCCTGGGCAATTCGTTTGCGCGAGAAGGTCAAGTCAGCCAAAGCTGCTTCAACTTTCTTGCCGCGAATGCCCGTGGCAACCAAATTCAATTTATTGGGCGAAATGCGGATAAGCCGGGTCACAGCTTTTGCCTCATTGTCCGCAAGCGTCCTTTTGCGTGATCTCTTGCTCATCGTCTTGCCTTCTTGTCAGCGCCGTGGCCGTAATAGGTCCGGGTTGGAGAAAATTCACCCAGTTTATGACCAACCATGTCTTCAGAAATTGTCACTGGCACGTGCTTGTGTCCGTTGTGGACAGCAAAGGTCAGTCCGACAAATTGCGGAAGGATCATAGAGCGTCTGCTCCAGGTCTTTATTGCCTGATTGCGGCCCGACTCGCGCGCTGCATCAACCTTCTTTAGCAAATACCCGTCAACGAACGGGCCTTTTTTCAATGAACGTGCCATTGTGACTTACCTTTTATCTTTTCTTGCGTTTGTGACGTGAACGCACAATCAGTTTATCAGTTGATTTGTTCGAACGGGTTTTCTTGCCCTTGGTTGGTTTGCCCCATGGTGTGACCGGATGACGACCACCTGAGGTACGCCCCTCACCACCACCGTGCGGGTGATCAACAGGGTTTTTCACCACGCCACGAACATTGGGGCGACGACCGAGCCAACGGCTGCGGCCAGCTTTACCAAGGTTGATGTTGGAATGATCTGAATTTGAAACCGAACCGATTGTGGCCATGCATTCAGCGCGAACCATGCGGGTTTCACCTGAGCGCAAGCGCAGCAGCGCATAACCTTGATCGCGGCCAATATATTGAACATAGGTGCCAGCTGACCGGGCGATCTGGCCGCCTTTGCCTTGCTTGAGCTCAACATTGTGGACAATCGTGCCGATTGGAATTGAGCGAAGGGGCATTGCATTGCCTGGTTTCACGTCAACTTTGTCACCGGCAATAACCTTGTCACCTGCCTGCAGGCGCTGGGGAGCCAAGATGTAGGCAAGCTCGCCATCATCGTATTTAACCAGGGCAATAAAAGCGGTCCGGTTTGGGTCATATTCCAAACGCTCGACTGTCGCAGAGATATCAAATTTGTTGCGTTTGAAATCAATCTTGCGATAGGTCCGCTTGTGACCACCACCACGATTATATGATGTTATGCGACCGTTGTTGTTACGCCCACCCGATTTGCTCAAACCCTCAGTCAGGGTTTTAACCGGTTTGCCTTTCCATAGGCCCGAGCGATCAACTGTAACCAGTTGCCGCAAACTGGGCGTTCTGGGTCTGTATTTTTTAAGTGCCATAACTAGCGCCTCAATCCTTTAAAGGCCCGTGGTCACGTCAATAGAGTGACCATCTTTAAGAGTAACAATCGCTTTTTTGACATCAATCTGACGCCCGATCACACCCTTGAACCGTTTAACCTTACCTTTGCGAACCATTGTGTTGACCGCTTTGACTTCTACGTCAAACAATCCCTCAATGGCTGCTTTGATTTCAGGTTTCGATGCTGTTTTTGCAACATTGAAAACCACCTGATTACTGTCTGATGCCATCGTTGCCTTTTCGGTGATTACCGGTGACAGGATGGTATTGTAAAATTTCTCTTTGCTCATTTGACACTCCCTTTGTATCGGGCCTCCAGCGCTTCAACCGCAGCTTTGGTCAAAACCAGCTTGTGGCGACGCAGAATGTCGTAGGTGTTGATACCCTGAACCGGCAATACATCAATATTCATGATGTTACGTGATGCTTTGGCGAAGTTGTCATTTACCTCTGCACCATCGATAATCAAGGCATTTTCCAAACCCAGTTTGCTCAATGTCACCTGAAGGTCTTTGGTTTTTGCTGATTTGACATCAACATTGTCCAGAACGATCAGTTCAGATGATTTGGCTTTGCTTGACAGTGCGTGGCGTAATGCCAGGGCCCGCATCTTTTTGGGCATACCGATGGCATGACTGCGGGTTTTGGGACCAAATGCCTTGGCACCGCCAATAAAGATACCGGCCCGTTTGGAGCCGTGGCGAGCAGTGCCGCCGCCTTTCTGGTTGCCAAATTTGGCACCAGTGCGCGAGACTTCACCACGCGAAAGGGTGTTGTGCGTACCAGCCTGGCGTTTGGCCCGCTGATAGTTCACCATGCGGTGCAAGATGTCGGCCCGTGGTTCCAATCCGAACAAATCATCGGAAAGATCAATGGTGCCGGCTTTTTTGGCACTGAGTGTTTGTACGTCAGTTTTCATTGCTCAAACCCTCATTCACCGGCTTCTGCAACAGCTGCTTCTTCAGCTACTGGTGCATCGCCATTTTTGTTATCATTGGTGCCACGAACAGCGCCGGGACGTGGTGCTTCGTCAGGCAGTTTCTTTTTAAGGGCATCGCGCAACATCACCCAGCCGCCTTTTGAACCAGGAACGGCACCGCGAACCAGAACCAGGCCGCGTTCGACATCGGTTCTGACCACTTCAAGGTTTTGCGTGGTAATCCGGCGATCACCCATGTGACCGGCCATTTTCTTGCCCTTGAATACTTTACCAGGATCCTGACACTGACCGGTTGAGCCGTGTGAACGGTGAGAAATCGACACACCGTGCGTAGCGCGCAGGCCCCGGAAGTTCCAGCGTTTCATCGCCCCGGCAAAACCTTTACCGATCGAGTTGGCTGTCACATCGACAAATTGTCCGGCAACAAAGTGATCAGCGGTAATTTCCGCCCCCACTTCGATGAGGTTTTCTTCGCTTACACGAAATTCGGCAAGCTTGCGCTTTGGCTCTACTTTTGCCGCAGCAAAGTGACCACGGTCAGCCTTGGTGATGTTTTTCACCTTTGCTGTACCAACACCTAATTGCAGTGCGACATAACCGTTTTTTTCTTGAGTTTTTTGAGCGACAACTTGACAGTTATCAACTTTCAAAACCGTAACGGGAACGTGTGTACCATCATCGGTAAACACCCTCGTCATGCCAACTTTCTGCGCGATGACACCTGAACGCATCACTCAGACTCCTCAAATATGCTCTAAATCAGAGCTTAATCTCAACATCAACACCAGCAGCAAGGTCAAGCTTCATCAAAGCATCAACTGTTTGCGGTGTCGGATCAATAATATCCAGCAGGCGGCGATGCGTGCGCATCTCGAACTGCTCGCGCGACTTTTTGTTCACGTGGGGTGAACGGTTCACACAGAATTTTTCAATCTGTGTTGGCAGCGGCACGGGTCCACTTACATTTGCACCAGTCCGCTTGGCGGTGTTGACGATTTCGGCCGCTGACGTGTCAAGAACACGGTGGTCGAAAGCCTTTAACCGGATGCGGATGTTTTGCTTTTGCATCGTATTGATCCATTAAAAGAGGCGCCCGCCTGGGCGAGCACCCGTTTTCCTTATTTACTCTAAAATTTGCGCTACCACACCGGCACCGACTGTGCGGCCGCCTTCGCGGATGGCGAAACGTAGTTTGTCTTCCATGGCGATTGGCGTGATCAGTTCGACTTCGAACGTCACATTATCGCCAGGCATAACCATTTCTGTGCCATCAGGAAGCGTTACCGCGCCAGTTACGTCCGTGGTACGGAAGTAAAACTGGGGACGGTAATTCTTAAAGAACGGGGTATGACGACCGCCCTCTTCCTTGGTCAGAATATAAGCTTCTGCCTTGAACTTTGTGTGCGGCTTGACCGAACCGGGAGCACAAAGAACCTGGCCACGCTCAACATCTGTACGGTCAATGCCGCGAAGCAAGGCGCCAATGTTGTCGCCAGCCTGACCAGAATCAAGCAGCTTGCGGAACATTTCAACGCCCGTACAAACAGTTTTTTGCGTATCACGAATGCCGATGATTTCAATTTCATCACCAACATTAACAACACCGCGCTCAACCCGCCCGGTTACAACAGTACCGCGACCGGAAATCGAGAACACATCTTCGATCGGCATCAGAAACGGCTCGTCAATGGCACGGGCCGGCTGGGGAATGTAATCATCAACAGCCTGCATCAACTCAATAATCGAGTTCTTGCCCATTTCATCATCGCGGCCCTCAAGAGCAGCCAGCGCTGAACCCTTGATGATCGGAATGTCATCGCCAGGGAACTCATATTTGTCGAGCAACTCGCGGATTTCCATTTCAACCAGTTCAATCAGCTCTTCATCATCAACCTGATCAATCTTGTTCAGGTAAACAACCAGCGCCGGTACACCAACCTGACGGGCCAGCAAAATGTGCTCGCGGGTTTGAGGCATCGGGCCATCAGCCGCATTTACCACAAGGATCGCACCGTCCATTTGCGCTGCACCAGTGATCATGTTCTTAACGTAATCTGCGTGACCGGGGCAATCAACGTGAGCATAGTGACGATTGGCCGTTTCATACTCAACGTGGGCCGTTGAAATGGTAATGCCGCGGGCCTTTTCTTCAGGCGCCTTGTCAATTTCATCAAACGCTGTCGCTGTACCACCCTGAGCCTCAGCCATTACCTTGGTAATCGCTGCCGTCAAAGTCGTCTTGCCGTGGTCAACGTGACCGATCGTGCCAACATTACAATGCGGTTTGGAACGATCAAACTTTTCCTTACCCATAATCTCTTCTCCAATTTATGCCCAAAACGGGCCTTCTAAAATTCAACTTTAAGATGCGTACTTTTCAACAACTTCTTCAGCCACATTGCGTGGAACCTGATTATAATGATCAAACTGCATCGAAAATGATGCACGTCCTTGCGAAGCAGAACGCAGATTATCGATATAACCAAACATGTTTGCCAACGGAACCATTACACTAACCACTTTGGCATTGCCGCGGGTTTCTGTTCCCGAAACCTGACCACGACGTGAATTCAGGTCACCGATAATCCCGCCCAGATATTCTTCCGGTGTAACCACCTCAACGTTCATGATCGGCTCAAGCAAAATTGAACCGGCAGCGCGAAGTGCTTCACGCAAACCCATACGACCGGCAATTTCAAAAGCAATAGCTGATGAGTCAACTTCGTGGTAGGCACCATCATTCAGGGTTACCTTGACATCTTCAACCGGGAAGCCCGCGACCACGCCAGCACCAAGAACTGATTTCAAGCCTTTTTCGACACCGGGAATGTATTCTTTGGGCACATTACCGCCGACAACCTTGCTTATAAACTCAAACCCAGAACCTTTTTCTCCAGGCTCTACGGTCATTTTAATCCGGGCAAATTGTCCAGAACCACCGGACTGTTTTTTGTGTGTGTAATCAACATCAGTGGCGCGGGTAATGGTTTCACGATAAGCCACCTGGGGTGGGAAATCGGTGATTTCGATACCATGTTCGCGGCGCAGGATATCGATTTTGATATCCAGGTGCAATTCACCCATGCCTTTGATAATGGTCTGGCCGGATTCTTCATCAGTTGAAACATAAAAAGAAGGATCTTCTTTTGCCAACTTGGCCAGAGCCATGCCCATTTTTTCCTGATCAGCTTTTGACTTCGGCTCGACGGCTTTTTCAATAACCGGATCGGGGAAGTCCATTTTTTCAAGAATTACCGGTTTGGCCACATCACAAAGCGTGTCGCCGGTGCGGGCATCTTTCATACCAACCAACGCTACGATATCACCAGCATAGGCTTCGGAGATTTCTTCACGAGAGTTTGAATGCATCAGTACCATGCGGCCAATACGCTCGGTTTTGCCGCGCGAGGAATTCAACACGGTAGAACCTTTTGCGATTTTACCAGAGTAAATCCGCACAAAGGTCAAAACACCATATGGGTCGTCCATGATTTTAAAGGACAGCATTGCCATAGGCTCATCATCAGATGATCTGCGAACAACTGGCTCTTCTGTTTTCAGATCGATGCCCTGAATTGGTGGAACATCAAGCGGTGATGGCAGGAATGCCACAACAGCATCAAGCAGCGTTTGGACGCCTTTGTTTTTGAAAGCTGAGCCACACAGAACCGGATAGAAGGCGTTTTCAAGCACACCTTTGCGGATCATTTCGCGAATTTCGTCGTTGGAAATCTCCCCACCTTCGAGGTAGGTTTCCATCGCTGACTCGTCCATTTCGACAACGGCTTCAACCATTTCCTCGCGGGTCGCAACAGCTTTGTCCAGCAAATCGGCGGGAATTTCCTGCTCAACATAACTGGCACCAAGATCGTCGCCTTCCCAGACGATGGCCTTCATTTCGATCAGGTCAATGACACCGGCAAAATTATCTTCAGCACCGATTGGCAGTTGAATTGGGACGGGAATGGCGCCGAGGCGGGTTTTGATATCTTCAAGGCACTTGTCGAAATCAGCACCGATTTTGTCCATTTTGTTGCAGAACACAATCCGGGGTACATTATACTTGTCGCCCTGACGCCAGACAGTTTCGGTTTGCGGCTCAACACCGGCATTTGAATCAAGCACACAGACTGCACCGTCAAGCACCCGCAATGAGCGCTCTACTTCGATGGTAAAGTCAACGTGGCCGGGGGTGTCGATGATGTTCAGGCGGCGGCCTTCCCACTTGGTGGTGGTTGCAGCAGAAGTGATGGTGATACCACGTTCCTGTTCCTGTTCCATCCAGTCCATGGTTGCAGCACCGTCGTGAACTTCACCAATTTTGTGACTTTTGCCAGTGTAAAACAAAATCCGTTCGGTAACGGTTGTTTTACCCGCATCAATGTGAGCCATGATGCCGAAGTTACGGTAATCTTCCAGTTTGTCTTTACGAGCCATTTTCTCTAACCCTACCAGCGATAATGTGAGAACGCGCGGTTGGCTTCAGCCATCCGGTGGGTATCTTCACGTTTTTTGACGGCTGCGCCGCGGTTGGAAGAAGCATCCAGCAATTCACCGGACAAACGACCAACCATCGTGTCTTCATTGCGGTTGCGAGCAGCAGCAATCAGCCAGCGAATGGCCAGTGCCTGCTTGCGTTCGGTGCGAACTTCAACCGGCACCTGATAAGTTGCACCACCAACCCGGCGCGAGCGAACTTCAACGGAAGGTGCAATGTTTTCAAGCGCCTCATGGAACAACGCCAGGGGATCTTGTTTGGTTTTTCCCTCAACCGTGTCAAGCGCGCCATATACAATGCGCTCAGCGACTGATTTTTTACCATCAATCATCAGGTTGTTCATAAATTTTGACAGCACAAGATCACCAAATTTGGGATCAGGGTTGATGATGCGTTTTTCTGCGCGGTGACGACGTGACATATTCTAAATACCTTACTTGGGGCGTTTCGTGCCGTATTTCGAACGACGCTGCTTGCGATCTGCAACACCTTGTGTATCGAGAACGCCGCGAATGGTGTGATAGCGAACACCGGGAAGGTCTTTTACCCGACCACCGCGGATCAATACCACTGAGTGTTCTTGCAAATTGTGACCCTCACCCGGGATGTAACTGGTAACTTCATAGCCATTGGTCAGGCGAACACGCGCCACTTTACGCAAGGCTGAGTTAGGTTTCTTTGGTGTCGTTGTGTAAACACGGGTGCAAACACCACGCTTTTGCGGGCACGCTTCCATTGCTGGAACCTTGTTACCCTTTACCGGCGACTTGCGCGGTTTGCGTATAAGCTGGTTAATAGTTGGCATATTAAGCCCAAAACCTTCAAAAAATTCGTTTCAACAATCCATATACAACCCCGGAAACAGGATCACATATAAACAAAAAACACCGCAGCGCCGATTTAACCGGTACCCAGTGCATTTCAACCAGAGGATCACCCTAACGGACGATCATGAACTGATCATAACTAGCTTGTCTCCCGGTGCCGTTTAGACGATTTACCTTTAAACAAGGCAAAAGCGCGCCTACCGCCCACCAACTGAAGACGAGCGGAACATAGCATTGATTCTGAAAACGTCAAGCCCTTTGAACAGGGAAAAATGTGCCGGTTATGTGTCATTTTCTTCAAAACCGCCACTGTCGCCCTCAAACGGTCAAACGACGACCAAATTCTCGCCTAATCTCTGCCTTTTCTTCAAAATAGCCTCCCTGCCGGGACGCGCCTAAAGAGGGACATTCAAATGAATCACAACGAAACATCCTGGCTTGAGCTTAATACCCACCAACCTGAAGATGCCATGGCATTTTACAGCGAAACACTCGGCTGGGAGTTTGAATCGACCGAACTGCCACAAGGTGGCTCATATTGGGTTGCCAGTCATAATGACAAAGCAGTTGGCGGCGTATTTGCACTTGATGATACCGATCATGGTGAAATTCCATCCCATTGGATGACCTATATGCAGGTCAGCAATATTGATGACGCCCAAACATCAGCGCGCAAGTCCGGTGGCAAAGTCACCCGCCCTGCCCTTTGTCTTGATGGCATTGGCAAATTGGCGGTGATTACAGATTCATCCGGCGCACTGGTAGGTTTGATTGAACCGGAAAGTGACGGTTGATTTTACAGACCGCCAATTTTCTCCAGCGGTGGAAACCATTGGGCCAGACCGAATATGACTCAGCACGATGAAGGGTAAATGCTACAAAAACTGGAGGTCACCGGCGGGTCATCAAAGGCGTTAGACATGTCAATCAAATCGTCCTCGATTTGATCGAGAGGTGTTGCCTCTACCGTCTGCGGATTGGTTTTCGGGAATATTTGCGGTATTGGCACTTTAGAATTGTGAGGTGGAAACGGCCCGTTACCCACTCCGCCATTGGTAGGGCCACGACGGGCACCACCGCGCTGGCCAAATTTCCCGGCCAGGCGAGTTTGGAAGAATTCGGTGTCACCGCGCTTGGTGCGCCGAATAACCAACCGCGCGTAACCGGTGCGGCCTTGTCGTTCTGCCAGCAATGTATATCCGGCCTGATAAATCCGTCGCCGCTGGCCATCCAGCCCGACAAAAGTTAAATCCTGCCCAAACAGAAAAGAAAAAATGCCGGTTCCACCAGTGATGGCAATGTTGGCCATTCCACCGCGAATGCCAGCCGTGCCGACAGTGGTGCGGATGGTGACGCCGCCTTTGTTTTTGGACAATTTACCACCGACAAACCGCATAACGCCCTTGCCAAACGAAATGGCCAGTTTGCCAGTCCCTTTGGCCGGGTTGTAAACGTATTGATCGATGACCAGTGACGCATTGGCTCCCACCGTCACGGTGCTGCCATCAGTAAACAAAATCTGGACCAGCCCGGTGCCCGCAGTATTGATACGTTCCTTGAAGATCACCCGGTTTCCCAAAACCACTGTACGGACCCGGCCGGAGGGCAACGTGCTTTTGGCTTGTTTGTTAACGGCGGCGGCTACTCCAACATGAGAACCGGCAAAGCTTGGTGTCGCCAAAAGTGAAAAGACTCCACAAACAAAAGCAAACGTAAAGGCTGATTTGAATTTTGTCATTTCTGCATTACCTATCGCCTGTATTCAACACCAATTGTTGCTGTAAAGGCCTTGTAGTCACGAATTGGATTGTTGGAATTGACTTGCCGATATTCAGCTTTGGGCATAATGGCCCATTTTTTCGTCAACGGGACTCTCAATTTGCCACCGACCCAGTATTCATCGTCATTTTGTTTTCTGGTGGCACTGACAGCAGGGTCGGGCGCGTCGTAATCCCGGCGTAAATAGCCTGCTGACGTCGACAAGGTCCAAGGCTTTTCCTTGCTCATGCCGTCAGGATCAAAATTCCAGTCAAATTGTGCGTAGCCGCCAAATTCCCAGTAGTCGTAGTAGTCTCTGCGGCGGTCCCTGCGCGAAACCCTGGTACTGAATATACCGCGCAGATCTGGCGAGAACCGATATCTTATCTGGCCGATGCCGCGAAATTCGTTACCATTGCGGTCCTTGGCCAGCGGGCGCTGCCTGGTTTGGTCAAACCACTGGCGCCTGTACTCACCTTTAAAGGCGATCTGCATATTTCGATTTGGTTGGGTGACCAGCCGGGTTCCGATACCCAAAGAACCAAAGTAAGCTTTCTGGTTCAGCATCGCACCATTTACAATGGCATAAACACTGGCAAATGTGTCATCAATTTCAAAACGAGCCAGATTAAAGGCCGGGCCAAATGTTACTTCTGACACGGTGGCGTTCAGTCGGCTTTGACCAAATTGCAAAGTTGCATAATCCACATAGTCGAGCTCAAGCTTGTCGCCCTGGCTTTCCAGGTCATACTCCATATGTATCCGGCTGGTGGCCACAGCACCAAAACCACTCTTTTTCTTTGTATTAACCCCAAGCGTGACAGGTAAACCATTCAAGATGACACTTCTGTCTGCTGGCCCCGAATTGGCATTGCTTTGCCATCTAAGGCCAAAAAAACTTTTCGTTGAAACGCGGAATCGTTTAAGGCGCTTCTCGACCAGTTCCAGGTATTCCTCAGCCCTTAACCGGATCACAGAGGATGTATTTTCCCCTGACAGGGCCGCCTTGAAATATGATTGAGACGTGTCAAAGTTTCCCAACCGATAATACAATATACCCAATTCCAGTTGCAGGCGCGCCAGACCGGGGGAAAATATCAGCATTCTTTCAAGGGTCGAAACCGCACCCTCAAGGTCTCCTACCCTGACGGACAGGGTTGCATAAGAAAATGCCAGATTAAGATTGTCAGGCTGTTGCAACATTCTTTGGAACAAGGCCTGACGCTTTGTTTCAAGAGTGTCGGTATTGGCCAGAGCCCCCGATACAGAGATACCGCTGGACCCCATTGCCAACAAGACACCAAATGTTACTGACCTGATTTTCCCCGTATGCCCCAGCATCGTGGATGTCCCTGTAAATTTCCCTAAGGCAAGAAGTTACCAAATACTTAACGTAAAAACAACTACCAAAACTGCTACTTATTTCATGGCCACAAAAAAACCCGCTGATAAAGCGGGTTTTTCTCTTGTTTTGCTTAATGTTTACTCGGGCACAGGGGCTTCGGACTCATCAGGACTTTCGGGCGGCTTGTTAGCCGCATCGATTTTGGCCTGCTCTTCCAAAATCAGCCCGTCACGTTTATCGGCCACCTCTTTAAAGCGGCTCAGCAGTGCACCGGTACCGGCCGGGATCAAGCGTCCGACAATGACGTTTTCTTTCAAACCTTCCAGCATGTCAGCTTTGCCGGCAACAGCGGCCTCAGTCAGAACACGAGTTGTTTCCTGGAACGAGGCAGCAGAAATAAAGCTGCGGGTTTGCAGGCTGGCTTTGGTAATACCCAAAAGCACTGGTACATGCTCGGCAGGCTCAAGCCCGTCAGCAATGGCTTTTTCGTTGATCTCATCCACATCAACAGCATCAAGTTGCTCACCTTTAAGCAACGTAGTGCCGCCGATTGAAGTGATTTCAACTTTTTGCAGCATCTGGCGCACAATCACTTCGATGTGTTTGTCATTGATGCCCACACCCTGCAGGCGGTAAACCTCCTGCACTTCATTGACGAGATAGATTGCCAGTTCTTCAACACCCTTAATGGCCAGGATATCGTGCGGTGCCGGATTGCCATCAAGCAGGTACTCGCCCTTTTCAATGTAGTCACCTTCCTGTACCGGCAGGTGTTTACCTTTTGGAATAAGATAGACAGCTGGTTCAAGCTTGTCGTCATCAGGCACAATTGAAATCCGGCGCTTGTTTTTATAATCGCGACCAAATTCAATCCGACCAGAGATTTCAGCAATAACCGCATTGTCTTTTGGCTTGCGCGCTTCGAACAATTCAGCCACCCTCGGAAGACCACCGGTGATGTCGCGGGTTTTGGCTCCCTCCAACGGAATACGCGCAAGAATGTCGCCGCCTTTGACCTGCGCGTCCGGGTCAACGGACAAGATTGCATCAACTGAAAGCAGGTAACGGGCTTCACCGCCGCGTTTGAGTTTGATCACCTCACCTTTTTTGTCTTTAACGACAATGGCCGGTTTCAGGTCAGCACCGCGCGGTGATGAACGCCAGTCAACCACGACCCGGTTGGTAATGCCGGTTGATTCCTCGGTAACCTCGCGGATTGAAACACCTTCAACAATGTCTTCAAATTCGACGGTGCCATCAGTTTCGGTCAGAATTGGGCGCATATAGGGGTCCCAGTCAGCCAGACGCACACCACGTTTAATCTTGTCACCTTCGGCAACGTAGATTTTCGAACCGTGTTGCAGTTTGTGGACAGCCCGCTCGTTGCCTTTGCCATCATCGATGATCAAAGACACGTTCCGGCCCATGATAACTGTTTGGCCATCTGAGTTTTTCAGAATGCTCGGGTTACGGAATTTGGCGACACCTTCATGGTTGGATTCAATGTAGCTGTCATCAAGAACCTGCGCCGTGCCACCAATGTGGAACGTGCGCATGGTCAATTGGGTGCCCGGCTCACCGATCGACTGGGCTGCAATAACCCCGACCGCTTCACCAAGATTGACCGGTGTACCCCGGGCAAGGTCACGACCATAACACTGGCCGCAAACACCTTTTTTGGTTTCACAGGTCAGCACCGAACGGATTCTGATTTCCTGAACATTGGCGGCATGAATGGCCACTACGTGTTCTTCCTGGATTTCCTTGCCAGATTCGGCCAGCACTTCCCCGGTTTCAGGATGCAAGACATCTTCGACCGGATGACGGCCAAGAACCCGCGAGCCAATGGACTGGATCACCTCACCGGCATCAACCAGTGGCCGGGCGGTAATGTGTTTATCAGTGCCACAATCGTGCTCGGTGATGATGCTGTCCTGAGCAACGTCAACCAGACGGCGGGTCAGGTAACCTGAGTTGGCAGTTTTTAGCGCTGTATCAGCCAGACCTTTACGGGCCCCGTGAGTTGAGTTGAAATACTCAAGCACCGTCAGGCCTTCTTTAAAGTTGGAAATGATCGGCGTTTCGATAATTTCCCCTGACGGTTTGGCCATCAGACCACGCATACCGGCCAGCTGTTTCATCTGGGCGGGGGAGCCACGGGCACCTGAGTGAGCCATCATGTAAACCGAATTGATCGGTTTTTCACGGCCGGTTTCTTCGTCGATGCGCACAGAAGAAATCCGTGCCATCATTTCATCGGCTACCCGATCGGTACATTTGGCCCATGCATCAACAACCTTGTTGTATTTTTCACCCTGGGTAATCAGACCATCATTGTATTGCTGTTCATAATCCTTGGCCAATTGACGGGTTTCTTCAACCAGTGCTTCTTTGGTGTCGGGAATTTCCATATCATCCTTGCCAAAGGAAATACCGGCGCGGAAGGCCTGCTTGAAACCAAGCCCCATGATCTGGTCACAGAAAATAACCGTTTCTTTTTGACCGCAGTGGCGATAGACCACGTCGATCATTGTGGAGATTTCTTTTTTGGTCAGCAGCTTATTGCACAGGTCAAGCGAAATACCCGGTTGTTTGGGCAACATTTCACCCAAAATACGGCGGCCCGGTGTGGTGTCAAAGACTTTGGCAACTTTATTGCCGTCGTTGTCCTGATACTCAAAGCGCGCCTTGACTTTGGCATGCAGTGTTACAACACCGGTATCAAGAGCATGTTCGATTTCAGCGATGCTGGCAAACTCCATGCCCTCGCCGGGTTCATTCTGTTTTTCCTGGGTGACGTAATACAGTCCCAGCACAATATCCTGCGACGGCACGATGATCGGCTGACCATTGGCCGGGTGCAGGATGTTGTTGGTCGACATCATCAGAACCCGCGCTTCAAGCTGGGCCTCAAGCGACAACGGAACGTGAACCGCCATCTGGTCACCGTCAAAGTCGGCGTTAAACGCCGCACAGACGAGCGGGTGCAGGTTAATGGCTTTGCCTTCAATCAATACCGGCTCAAAGCCCTGAATACCGAGGCGGTGAAGGGTTGGGGCGCGGTTCAGCAAAACCGGATGCTCGCGGATCACTTCATCAAGAATATCCCAGACCTCCGGCTTTTGTTTTTCAACCAGCTTTTTGGCCTGCTTGACCGTGGTTGAAAGGCCTTTGGCTTCAAGGCGCGAATAGATAAAGGGTTTGAACAGTTCAAGTGCCATTTTTTTCGGCAACCCGCACTGGTGCAGTTTCAACTCCGGTCCCACCACGATAACAGAACGACCTGAGTAGTCGACCCGTTTTCCGAGCAGGTTCTGACGGAAGCGACCTTGCTTGCCTTTAAGCATGTCAGACAGGGATTTCAGAGGACGCTTGTTGGCACCAGTGATCACCCGACCACGACGGCCATTGTCAAACAACGCATCAACAGATTCCTGCAGCATGCGTTTTTCATTACGGATAATAATGTCCGGTGCACGCAGCTCGATCAGCCGTTTCAAACGGTTGTTACGATTGATCACCCGGCGATAGAGGTCGTTGAGGTCAGAGGTCGCAAAACGACCACCGTCAAGCGGCACCAACGGGCGCAATTCAGGCGGAATGACCGGCACAACGGTCATCACCATCCACTCGGGCTTGTTGCCAGAGGTGATGAAAGCTTCGACGACTTTCAGGCGCTTGGCCAGTTTCTTGGGCTTGAGTTCGGTGGTTGCTTCAGCAATTTCCACCCGCAGCCGTTCGGCCAGTGTTTCCAGATCAAGGCTGCCGAGAATTTCGCGAATGGCTTCAGCACCGATACTGGCGGTAAAGCTGTCCTCGCCGTACTCGTCCTGGGCGGCCATAAATTCTTCTTCTGACAGCAATTGATGCAGGTTCATTGGCGTCAGGCCGGGTTCGAGAATGATGTAGCTTTCGAAATACAGCACCCGCTCGATTTCTTTAAGCGTCATATCAAGCAAATGGCCGATACGGCTTGGCAGTGATTTCAGGAACCAGATGTGGGCAACAGGAGCGGCCAGATCAATGTGGCCCATGCGCTCGCGGCGCACCTTAGCCAAAGTGACTTCCACACCACATTTTTCACAGATGATGCCTTTAAATTTCATCCGCTTGTATTTGCCGCACAGGCATTCGTAGTCTTTTACCGGGCCGAAAATACGGGCGCAAAACAGGCCGTCCTTTTCAGGTTTGAAGGTCCGGTAATTGATGGTTTCAGGCTTCTTGATCTCACCAAAAGACCAGGAAAGAATTTTTTCCGGTGAGGCGATGCTGATCCGAATCTGGTCAAACGTTTGCGGTTGACTGACCGGGTTGAAAACATTCATGACGTCCTGGTTCATGGGGTCCGGGCTCCTTTGAAGCGGGAAAATTCCCTGCTTCGATTTTCTTGGCTTCGATTTTCTTGTCGGGAAACAATCCCGATAAATTGAATATTCAAACTCTTTGGCAGGCAGGGTCGCCCCTGCCCGCTTGAACAAATGTGGTTACTGGTTACTTTCAGAATCATACAGATCAACATTCAGGCCAAGGGATCGAATTTCCTTGATTAGAACATTGAAACTTTCTGGCACACCGGCTTCAAACGAGTCATCGCCGCGCACGATAGCCTCGTACACTTTGGTACGACCGGCAACGTCATCAGATTTAACCGTCAGCATTTCCTGCAGGGTATAAGCAGCGCCATAGGCTTCAAGTGCCCAGACTTCCATTTCCCCGAACCGCTGACCACCAAATTGCGCCTTACCACCGAGCGGCTGCTGGGTGACAAGTGAGTACGGGCCGATTGAACGGGCGTGGATTTTGTCATCCACCAGGTGATGCAGTTTGAGAATGTAGATGTAGCCAACCGTTACATGACGGTCAAAAGCCTCACCTGTACGGCCATCATACAACTGTTCCTGACCTGAAGAGTTAAAGCCTGCCCTGACCAGCAGTTCAGACACATCGCCTTCGTGCGCACCATCAAAAACCGGCGTTGCAATCGGCACACCCTTTTTGGTCAGGCCTTCAGAGAAATCAACAAATTCCTCATCGTTCAGGCCGTCAATCACTTCATGATCACCATAAATACCCTTGATCTCCTTTTTGAGTGGATCAAGATCGCGGGTTTCACGGTAGTCCTCAAGCATCTTGTCGATTTTCTTGCCAAGGCCGGCACAGGCCCAGCCAAGGTGAGTTTCAAGAATCTGACCAACGTTCATCCGGCTCGGCACGCCAAGCGGGTTGAGCACAACGTCAACTGGTTGGCCACTGGCAAGGAAAGGCATGTCTTCCTGTGGCAGGATTTTTGACACCACACCCTTGTTGCCGTGACGGCCAGCCATCTTGTCACCAGACTGAATTTTGCGTTTGACCGCGACAAAGACTTTTACCATCTTCATCACGCCAGCCATCATTTCATCACCGCGCTGCAGTTTTTCAACTTTGTCGAGGAAACGGTCTTCCAGCCGGGTTTTGGCTTCGTCATATTGAGCCTGCATGGCTTCGAGTTCTGACAAGGCCTTTTCATTGGTCAGGGCAATATTCCACCACTGCGACCGGGGCAGATCATCCAGAATGGCCTGGGTGATCTTACCGCTGATTTTTTGATCTTTCGGTCCACCAGAAGCTGCTTTGCCAACCAGATAATCAGCAAGACGGCCATAGGAGTTCCTGTCCAGAATGGCTTTTTCGTCGTCACGGTCTTTTGCCAGACGTTCGATCTCTTCGCGTTCGATCGCCAGCGCGCGTTCGTCTTTGTCTATGCCATGACGGTTAAACACCCGAACTTCAACCACTGTCCCGGCAACACCGGGGGGCAGTTTCAGGCTGGTATCGCGCACATCAGAAGCTTTTTCACCAAAGATTGCCCGCAGAAGTTTTTCTTCCGGGGTCATCGGGCTTTCGCCTTTTGGGGTGATCTTGCCAACCAGAATGTCGCCGGGATGAACCTGTGCACCGATATAAACGATGCCGGCTTCATCAAGGTTGCGCAGGGCTTCTTCACCGACATTGGGAATGTCGCGGGTGATTTCTTCCGGTCCAAGTTTGGTGTCACGAGCCATCACATCGAACTGGTCAATGTGAATGGAGGTAAACACATCATCACGCACCATACGGTCTGACAGCAAAATCGAGTCTTCGAAGTTGTAGCCATTCCAGGGCATGAAGGCGACCAGAACGTTTTGGCCAAGAGCCAGATCGCCCAGATCAGTTGACGGGCCATCGGCAATCACTTCACCTTCGCGAACCCGCTCACCTATACGAACCAACGGGCGCTGGTTGATACAAGTGTTCTGGTTCGAACGCTGGAATTTGCGCAAGGTGTAGATATCAACGCCAGACTTGCTGGCATCAGTTTCTTCGGTGGCGCGAATAACAATCCGGCGGGCATCAACCTGATCGACGATACCTGCCCGGCGGGCGGCAATCGCTGCACCGGAATCACGGGCCACAACAGCCTCCATCCCTGTGCCGACCAGCGGTGCATCAGCTTTCACCAATGGCACAGCCTGACGCTGCATGTTTGAACCCATCAGGGCCCGGTTGGCGTCATCGTTTTCAAGAAACGGAATAAGAGCAGCGGCAACTGAAACCAGCTGCTTGGGCGACACTTCAACATAGCCGGTGTTTGATGAAGGCATCAGGCCAACATCGCCCGCATGGCGCGAGTTGATCAGGTCTTCGACAAAACCATTTTTCTTGTCCAGTTCCACATTGGCCTGGGCAATCTGGTATTTGCCTTCTTCAATGGCTGACAGATAATCGATCTCATCGGTGACCTTGCCGTTTTCAACACGGCGGTAAGGGGTTTCGATGAAGCCGTACTTGTTGACACGGGCATATGTCGCCAGTGAATTGATCAGACCGATATTTGGTCCCTCTGGTGTTTCAATCGGACAAATCCGGCCGTAATGGGTCGGGTGAACGTCACGAACCTCAAAGCCTGCCCGCTCACGGGTCAGACCGCCAGGGCCGAGGGCTGAAAGGCGGCGCTTGTGGGTGATTTCAGACAGCGGATTGGTCTGGTCCATAAACTGTGACAGTTGCGAAGAACCAAAAAATTCCCGCACTGCAGCAGCAGCAGGCTTGGCGTTGATCAAATCTTGCGGCATAACCGTGTCGATTTCTACCGAGCTCATGCGCTCCTTGATTGCCCGTTCCATGCGGATCAGGCCGATGCGGTACTGATTTTCCATCAATTCGCCAACCGAGCGCACCCGGCGGTTGCCAAGATGGTCAATGTCGTCAATGTCGCCTTTGCCATCACGCAAATCAAGCAAGGTGCCGACAACTGCCAGCACGTCTTCCTTGCGCAACACCCGCAGGGTGTCAGGGGCATCAAGATCAAGACGCATATTCATTTTCACCCGGCCAACGGCTGAAAGATCATAGCGTTCTGAATCAAAAAACAACGAGTTGAACAGGTTGGTTGCCGTTTCGCGGGTTGGTGGTTCACCAGGGCGCATGACCCGATAAATTTCAACCAGTGCCCGGTCATGGCCGTCAGCCTTGTCAACTTTAAGGGTATTGCGGAGATAGGCACCTTTGTTGATATGGTCGATATCAAGCAGATTGAGGTTTTTGTAACCAGCCTCAATCAGACCCTCGAGCATTGCTTCTTCGATCTCGTCCCCGGCTTCGGCATAAATTTCGCCTGTTTTGGGGTTGACAAGTTCTTCGGCAACGTAGGACCCATAAAGGTCTTCATTGGTCAGGAACAGTTCTTTCAAGCCCTCTTCAACCAGTTTTTTGGCCAGGCGCGGAGTAATTTTCTGGCCTGCTTCAACCACCACTTCCTTGGTCTTGGCATCAATCAGATCAACAGCCGGCTTCAAGCCTTTAAAGCGTTCGGGGTCAAATTTGGTCCGCCAGCCGTCTTTGACGCGCTTGTAGGCAACCTGATCGTAATACTGGTGGAGAATTTCTTCACTATCCATGCCAAAGGCATAAAGCAGCGTTGTCACCGGCAATTTGCGGCGACGGTCAATGCGTGAGTGCAAAATATCTTTGGCATCAAATTCAAAATCAAGCCAGGAACCGCGATAAGGTATGATCCGCGATGCAAACAGCAACTTGCCCGATGAATGTGACTTGCCGCGATCATGGTCAAAGAACACGCCCGGTGAACGATGCATCTGGGAAACAATCACCCGCTCGGTGCCATTAACAACGAAGGTGCCGCTATTGGTCATCAGCGGCATGTCGCCCATGTAAACGTCCTGCTCCTTGATGTCCTTGATTGACTTTGCATCCGTATCGGGGTCAATTTCAAAAACAATCAGGCGCAGGGTGACTTTCAGCGGTGCCGAGTAAGTCAGGCCACGCTGTTGACATTCTTCCACATCATATTTGGGTGGATCAAAATCATAAGAGACATATTCGATCATTGATTGACCGGAAAAGTCTGAAATTGGAAAGACTGATTTGAAAACAGCCTGAATACCGACATCCTCGCGCCCGCCTTCCGGCTCCTTGACCTGCAGGAAGTGCTTGTAAGAGTCCTTTTGGACCTCGATCAGATTTGGCATTTGCGTTACTTCGGACAATTTGCCGAAAAACTTACGAACACGTTTGCGACCCATCACAGTTTGTGACATTTGATTTCCTTCGTAAGTGACAATTTCTTGTCATGTTTTAAAGCCGACAGATTTCAACAGAAACCGCCTGCCTTGTTGTGCTTTATTACAGTTCGAGAGACACCCACGACCAACAGGGCACCAGAAAAACCGCATTTTTTATGCCTTGTCAGAACCCTGTTCCGGGCCCTGAATAACAAACGCGCCAATGCGGACTGGAACAAAGGCTCCAGCCCGCACTCACAAATCGTACAAAAAAGAAACTATTTGAGTTCGACGCTAGCGCCAGCCTCTTCCAGTTTCTTTTTAATTTCTTCAGCTTCGTCCTTAGGTGCACCTTCTTTAACAGCTTTTGGCGCACCATCAACGAGGTCTTTTGCTTCTTTAAGCCCAAGACCGGTAATTGCACGAACCTCTTTAATGACGTTGATTTTCTTTTCGCCAAATGATGTCAGAATGACATCGAATTCGTCTTTTTCTTCTGCGGCGGCAGCGCCACCACCGGCACCTGCTGCAGCTGCAGCAACAGGGGCAGCGGCAGAAACGCCCCATTTTTCTTCAAGCAGTTTTGAAAGCTCTGCAGCTTCCATAACCGTTAGCGCAGAAAGATCATCTGCAATTTTATTAAGATCAGCCATTTTTTCAATCTTCTCTTTAGTTTGGTTTGAACCAGTTAATGTTGTTTCACCGCGATTAAGCAGCATCACCCTTGGAGGCATAGGCACCCATGACCCGTGCAAGCTGACCAGCTGGCGCTTGTACGACACCGGCAATACGTGTTGCAGGTGTTTGGATCATTGCGATCAGTTTCGCTCTCAATTCATCAAGCGATGGCAGATCAGCGAGGGTTTTAACGCCTGCGATATCAAGAACTGTTGTTCCCATTGTTCCACCCAGCACAGCGATTTTGTCGTTGCTCTTGGCGAAATCGGAAACAATCTTCGGTGCAGTGACAGGGTCTTGTGAATAAGCAAGAACCGTTGGACCGACGAACAAGTCCTTGATGCCTTCAGCATCAGTACCTTCAAGAGCAAGTTTCACAAGACGGTTTTTGGCAACTTTGACACTGCCCCCCGCCTCGGCCATCTTGCCGCGCAAATCATTCATTTGCGTAACAGTCATGCCGTTATTGTGGGCCACAACGATGACACCGGCGTCGTTAAACACCCCGCCCAGCGTTGCAACGAGCTTTTCTTTAGCAGCTCTATCCACTCGCTCTTCTCCTTCTTGACCAGATTGCTGTTATAAACTGCAAAATAGCCGGTTGGAATTTACTGCTTCCAGAAAACACAACGAACATGTCACCTCGCGGCAGTCAGTTCGCGATGCCGGCTAAAAGCAGCGCTCTTTTCCTGCCTACGAAACAACCCCCAAAAGGATCGCTCCGAGTGAGCTCAAAAGGTTCAAACCAACTTCAAATCCAGGAAACCCTGAACAAAACCGGTTTCAACACTATCTCATGCAGGCTTTTGCCTTTTAAGCTGCAAACAAATTTTTGCTTGCAGCGCCTGCAATCTCGGACAGGTTTCGCTGAAAACCCTGAATCAAAAAATTCAAAACTTCAGCTAACAGACTGGAAATGCTCAACAAACACAACCAACCCGAATTTTGTGCAGCCGTGTGTTTACGACACGCCCAAACATTAGTCAATCGTGTCTTTATGAGACGATTGAATTCAAATCAACCTCTAAACCAGGACCCATGGTTGTACTGAGAAAAACTTTCTTTACATAAGAACCTTTGGCACCAGTTGGTTTGGCTTTTAAAACCGCCCCGACAAATGCCTTGATGTTGGCTGTTATGGCTTCTTCGGTGAAGCTGGCTTTGCCAATACCGCCCTGCAGAACACCGGCTTTTTCTACCCGGAACTCAACAGCACCACCCTTGGCAGCTTCAACAGCTTCAGCAACATTTGGTGTTACTGTGCCAACTTTCGGGTTCGGCATCAGACCGCGAGGGCCAAGCACCTTACCAAGACGGCCAACCAGAGGCATCATGTCAGGGGTTGCGATAACCCGATCAAAGTCTGATTTGCCTTTTTGAATTTCGGCAACCAGTTCTTCTGCACCAACGATTTCAGCACCGGCAGCTTCTGCTTCCTTGGCTTTTTCGTCACGGGCAAACACCGCAACGCGAACGTTACGGCCAGAACCGGATGGCAGGTTACACACGCCGCGGACCATCTGGTCGGCATGGCGTGGGTCAACTGCCAAATTCATGGCAATTTCGATGGTTTCATCAAATTTGGCGGTGGCGTTCTTTTTGATTGCCGTTACGGCTTCGTCAAGATTGTAGGTTTTGCCGAAATCAATGCTTTCGCGAGCAGCTTTTGTACGTTTTCCAATTTTTGCCATCTGTCTTATCCTACTACTTCCAGGCCCATGGACCGGGCTGAACCAGCAATGATTTTTGCTGCCTGATCAATGTCACGGGCATTCAAATCAACCATTTTGGCTTCAGCAATTTCACGAACCTGTTTCATTGTCACTTTACCAGCAACCTCACGACCTGGTTCGCCACCGCCTTTTTTCAGCTTTGCCGCTTTTTTCAAATAGTAAGAGGCAGGCGGCGTTTTCATCTCAAAAGTGAATGATTTATCCGCGTAAACTGTAATAACAGTGGGGATGGGTGAATTGGGCTCAAGCTTTTGCGTTGCCGCGTTAAAAGCTTTGCAGAATTCCATAATATTGACACCGCGCTGGCCCAATGCAGGACCGATGGGCGGTGATGGGTTTGCTGTACCAGCTGGAACTTGCAGCTTGATATAGCCGTCTATCTTCTTTGCCATTTTCTTTTCCTCTCCACATAAAAGTGGGTATTGAGGTTAGTGGTCCGGCATCCAACAGGTTTTGCAAAGATCACCTGCTGTATAACCTCCCACCGTTTAAATTGAGAGTTTCAAAACCAACGTAAAGTTTACGAAATTTTTTCCACCTGCTCATACTCCAACTCGACCGGGGTTGCCCGACCGAAAATCGACACTGCTACCTTAAGCCGTGCCCGCTCTTCATCGACCTCTTCAACCAGACCGTTGAAAGAGGCAAATGGACCGTCTGAAACTTTGACCTGCTCGCCAATTTCGAACTGAATAGTTGGCTTGGGGCGGTCAACCCCTTCCTGAACCTGATTAAGAATGCGATCGGCTTCTGCATTGGAAATAGGCATCGGCTTGTTGTCTGACCCCAAAAACCCGGTGACTTTTGGTGTTTCCTTGATCAGATGGAAAGCCTGATCGGTCATTTCCATGCGGACCAGCACATAACCGGGGAAAAACCGCCGTTCGCTGGACACTTTGCGGCCACGGCGCATCTCAACCACTTCTTCAGTGGGTACAAGCACCTGGTCAAAAAGGTCTTCAAGGCCGTTTTGGGCAGCCTGTTCCTTGATGGACTCGGCCACTTTCTTCTCGAAATTCGAGTAAGCGTGTACAATATACCAACGCATTGCCATTAAACTGTCTGCCTAAATCTCAACTGCCACATCAAAAGATTGATTTCCCGAACACAACAAAGTTGATAAATGTCCGCAAAACCGCATCTACGCCCAAAAAGAACACCGCTGCTGCTGCAACCATCATCAACACCATCAAGGTGGTGATAAGAGTTTCATTTTTGGTCGGCCAAGTGACTTTGGCGGTCTCTGCCCGAACTTCCTGAAAAAACTGCAGTGGATTCTTCATCCTTTAGCACTCCTTTTGTTAAATTGCCAACAACTTCTTTTTAAAAGCCAAATGGCGCTTTATTGTTTGCCATCGGCCCTTTAGGCCGACTGGCAGGGGCAGAAGGATTTGAACCCTCGACCTACGGTTTTGGAGACCGTCGCTCTACCAACTGAGCTATACCCCTAATCTGGTATCATGGCGGGTGGTTTCAAGCAAATGAGACACCCGCCACTATTTTATTTACTCTAAAATTTGCGCTACCACACCGGCACCGACTGTGCGGCCGCCTTCGCGGATGGCGAAACGTAGTTTGTCTTCCATGGCGATTGGCGTGATCAGTTCGACTTCGAACGTCACATTATCGCCAGGCATAACCATTTCTGTGCCATCAGGAAGCGTTACCGCGCCAGTTACGTCCGTGGTACGGAAGTAAAACTGGGGACGGTAATTCTTAAAGAACGGGGTATGACGACCGCCCTCTTCCTTGGTCAGAATATAAGCTTCTGCCTTGAACTTTGTGTGCGGCTTGACCGAACCGGGAGCACAAAGAACCTGGCCACGCTCAACATCTGTACGGTCAATGCCGCGAAGCAAGGCGCCAATGTTGTCGCCAGCCTGACCAGAATCAAGCAGCTTGCGGAACATTTCAACGCCCGTACAAACAGTTTTTTGCGTATCACGAATGCCGATGATTTCAATTTCATCACCAACATTAACAACACCGCGCTCAACCCGCCCGGTTACAACAGTACCGCGACCGGAAATCGAGAACACATCTTCGATCGGCATCAGAAACGGCTCGTCAATGGCACGGGCCGGCTGGGGAATGTAATCATCAACAGCCTGCATCAACTCAATAATCGAGTTCTTGCCCATTTCATCATCGCGGCCCTCAAGAGCAGCCAGCGCTGAACCCTTGATGATCGGAATGTCATCGCCAGGGAACTCATATTTGTCGAGCAACTCGCGGATTTCCATTTCAACCAGTTCAATCAGCTCTTCATCATCAACCTGATCAATCTTGTTCAGGTAAACAACCAGCGCCGGTACACCAACCTGACGGGCCAGCAAAATGTGCTCGCGGGTTTGAGGCATCGGGCCATCAGCCGCATTTACCACAAGGATCGCACCGTCCATTTGCGCTGCACCAGTGATCATGTTCTTAACGTAATCTGCGTGACCGGGGCAATCAACGTGAGCATAGTGACGATTGGCCGTTTCATACTCAACGTGGGCCGTTGAAATGGTAATGCCGCGGGCCTTTTCTTCAGGCGCCTTGTCAATTTCATCAAACGCTGTCGCTGTACCACCCTGAGCCTCAGCCATTACCTTGGTAATCGCTGCCGTCAAAGTCGTCTTGCCGTGGTCAACGTGACCGATCGTGCCAACATTACAATGCGGTTTGGAACGATCAAACTTTTCCTTACCCATAATCTCTTCTCCAATTTATGCCCAAAACGGGCCTTCTAAAA
>UOEC01000184.1_pt1 | contig 34450 bp, 36 predicted proteins | sample 1988601 | NCBI WGS metagenome assembly UOEC01 (sample SAMEA4712195, study PRJEB27164) | hydrothermal vent metagenome | biome: marine basaltic hydrothermal vent biome; feature: marine hydrothermal vent; material: mineral | place: Pacific Ocean | collected 2011-06-14/2011-07-23 | depth 1719 m
AAACGAACTCCCGTTATTTGTCTTGCTGCATATTCTTTTCCGCCCACTTGACCATCATCTCACCCATCTCTTTTGCCGCCTGGGGGTGGATGTCGAAGAGGGTAATTCTTGTTCCTTCTTTTACGGTCATGCGGATCATGGGCATGCCGTTTTCGTATTGGGACTGTTTGAAGCTGGCCTGTTTTTGGTCGGCCAGGTGCCAGTGGGCGTTGGCCAGTAGATCGGTTTCGCTCATCGGGTTACTCCGCGGGTAAAGGTGCCTTCCAGACGCCATGCCCAATTGCGCGGGGTGTCGATGTAATCGGGTTTGACGTCCATCTCAAGTGAGATCAGACCGTTCTGGGCGGCCTGGGCGATCAGGGTTTCAAGGTCTGCAAAGTGGGTCACTTGCGGGTTTTGAATAACGATATCACTGAGTCTTGCCATGGGTTTAGCCTTTTTTTCTGATAATTTGAGTCATATTAATTCCCCCTCACCCGCTCTTTATAGCGGATGCGATAGAGCAGGCGCGTATCGGTATCGCGACCTGCATCAATAAAACCGGTTCGGTTGTGCAATACATTATTACTTATAACGCCCTGGCCTGATTTCAACTTGTGGCGAACAATCAGCGGGTCGGTTTTCAGGATGTGGGTGAGGAATGCCCTTGCCTCATCGGTTACGGCATCGTCGCGCCAGATGATGTTGCGGGTGCGGGCGCTGTAGCGCATGTTGAGATGGCCGGTCTTGGCGTCCACTTCAAAGACCGGGCCGATACTGTCGGGGCGATAGTTGCTGCGCGGGTCATCGTTAGCCGGGATGGTCAGAACCTCACGGTGCATGAAGGTAGTGATGAAGTCCGGGTTTTCATCGCGCAGACGGATATAGGCTATTTCGGGATCAAACAACTCGTTGACGCCACCCTCACTGGCATCACGCGCGCAATGAAGAACCATGGCGCGAATGCGGTCTTGCCGGGCGTTATAATAACCATCGGTGTGCCAGCTCAGCGGTTTGTTGGTGTAGGGAATGTAGCCGCCCTTGCCCCCTTTTGTGGTTTGCTCAATGGCAACAACCCCGCCCTTGTCGGCCGAGCGGTGGGTCTCCATGGTGTGTAATCCGAGACGGGCGCAGAATGTTTCAAGGGTTTGGGGGAGAATCGGGCCGCGGGAATCATAAATCGCCAAATTGCATTTATGGCAATTGTCAACGATTTGGGCGATTTCATCGTCTTGCGGATTGGCCATATCGGCCAGTGTGACAATGGATTCATTCCACTGAGTGGGAAAATCGGCAAGCTTGCGGTCGCGCCAACGCTGGTAGGAGGCGTCATTTCCGATCTCGAAAACCTGCGTTTTCCTCAGATTTTCCGCGTTTTTCAATTTGCTAGCAGCGAGATTCATGCGCTTTATAACGATTCCAGACTGTATTTTGGCCAACTTCAATTATGTGCTATTGTGAATGTGTTGCGAGCTTTCATCCACAGCCGGGATACAATGCCATAAAATTTATATATTGCAATATTCGAATTTTATAATATAAATTGTTTCATCCTGCTATCGGCGTAAAGCTGCAATGCAATGTCAAAGAGGTAAATAACTGTCAGTTAAGGTGGACAGCTGTTTATCATCAACCGAACCGCAAGGCCCTGACAAGCCGTTTCGTATTGCGGACAGTCCCTGAAATAATGGGCAAGGGAAAAGGGAAGACTACACATGGCTAACAATAGTCATCACGAAACACCTAATCTGGATCAGCTTGAAGATGGGCCCTGGCCCAGCTTTGTGACAGGCCTTAAACGCCTGCGCGACACCAAAGGTGCCCAATATGCACCGATGATGAACGACCTGCTGGGTCAGCTTGAGCACTCATACCAAAAGAAAATGGGCTTCTGGAAAGGCGGCACGGTTTCTGTATTTGGTTATGGCGGCGGTATTATTCCGCGCTTTTCTGAAGTTGCCGCTGATTATCCTGCCTCCAAAGAGTTCCACACACTGCGTGTCATGCCGCCTCCCGGCTTTCACTACACAACAGATCTGTTGCGCAATATGTGCGACATCTGGGAAGAGCATGGCTCAGGCCTGATTGCTTTTCATGGCCAGTCTGGCGACATCATGTTCCAGGGCTGTACCACTGAAAACACCCAGAAAGCCTTTGATGCGCTGAACAAAATCGGCTTTGACCTTGGTGGCGCAGGCCCGGCTTTGCGGACGTCAATGTCTTGTGTTGGTTCAGCACGCTGTGAAATGTCCTGTTATGACGAGCAACGCGCGCACCGTGAGATCATCGATGAATATCTCGATGAAATGCACCGTCCGGCACTGCCTTACAAGTTCAAGTTCAAGTTCTCTGGCTGCCCGAACGATTGTGTAAACGCCATCCACCGTGCAGACTTTGCGCTAATCGGAACGTGGCGCGATGACATGAAAGTCGATCAGGTTGAAGTCAAGAAATACGTTAAAGAAGTTGGCCGCAAATATGTGATCGACTCGGTTATTGCCATGTGTCCGACCCGGGCATTGAGCCTTAACGATGATGATACTCTTGACGTTGACAACAAGTCCTGCGTGCGTTGCATGCATTGCCTGAACGTGATGAATAAAGCCCTGTCACCTGGTGACGACAAAGGTGCTTCAATTCTGATGGGTGGCAAGCGGGCGCTTAAAGTTGGCGACCTGATGGGTACGGTTATCAAGCCGTTCATCAAGCTGGATACGGATGAAGATTACGAAGAGCTGGTGGAATTTGCCGGTGAATGTATCGATTTCTTTGCCGACAATGCGCTTGAACATGAACGCATCGGGGAAACCATCGACCGTGTTGGTCTGCCGGCCTTTCTTGAGGCCATGGGCGTTGATCCTGATCCGAATATGGTCAAGCATCCACGGACATCGTGCTATGTGCGCACCGATGACTTTACTGATGAAGCCGACAAGTACTTCGAACGTAAAGCCCGCGAAGCCGGTCTGACTGTGGCAGCTGAATAATCGCTGAAACAACAGATGCTTTTTAGACTTTAACGTGCAATTGCTTTGCCTATGACGATCAGGTTGTAGGCAAAGCCCCTGAAATGCATAAGAAAATCAGAGAGAATTAACATGAGTGAAGCAAAAGTAACTCCGCGCGAACCCGATGAAGTCGGCGTTCCCAATCCTTTCGACTACATGCACCCTGTTCTGAAGGACAATTTCGGCAACTGGGACTGGCATGACCGGCCGCGTCCCGGCGTTTTGCGCCACGTTTCCAAAACCGGTGTAGAAATCTGGACCGTTCGGGCAGGAACCCAGCGCCAGATGGACGTTTATACCATCCGCACCCTTTGTGATATCGGCGACAAGTTTGCCGAAGGCCATGTTCGGTTCACGACCCGTGCCAATATCGAATACATGGTTTCCAAGGAAAACATGGTCGCCCCGTTGATCGAAGCACTTCAAGCTGAAGGTTTCCCGATTGGTGGTACCGGCAACTCAATTTCGATGGTGTCACACACCCAGGGCTGGCTGCACTGCGATATTCCAGGTACTGACGCCTCCGGCGTTGTCAAAGGTCTGATGGACATGATGCACGAAGAATTTGTGCGTGAAGAAATGCCCAACCGGGTTCGTATTACCACCTCATGTTGTCAGATCAACTGTGGTGGCCAGGGCGATATTGCCATCAATGTGCAATATACCAAGCCACCCAAAATCAACCACGATCTGGTTTCTGCAACCTGCGAGCGCCCTTCAGTGGTTGCCCGTTGTCCGGTTGCTGCCATTCGTCCAGCCATGGTCAATGGCAAACCATCGCTGGAAGTTGATGAAAAGAAATGCATTTGCTGTGGTGCGTGTTATCCGCCCTGCCCGCCCATGCAGATCAATGGCGAAGAATCAACCAAGCTGGCAATCTGGGTTGGTGGCAAGCACTCAAATGCCCGCTCCAAACCCACGTTCCACAAACTGGTTGTTGCCAACCTGCCCAACAATGCACCCCATTGGCCTGAAGTAAATGAGATCGTTAAAAAGATTCTTGCCTGCTACAAGGAAAATGCCCGGGACTGGGAACGCATGGGAGAATGGATTGAACGAATCGGCTGGCCGCGTTTCTTTGAAATGACCGAGCTTGCCTTTACCCATCACCATCTCGACACATGGACGGGTGCTCGCAATACAATGAATATGTCGACACATATCCATTTCTAAACAATTTTTGGGTCGTACACAGATTTTAACACTGTGTGCGACCTTTTTTTTTGACTTTATATGAGTTAATTCGTATATATGAACGTGTTGGAATATGAATTTTTCGGGAGTGCGAAACAGTGAAGTTTGGCGTCGTTGTAAATGAAGGACCATATACGCATCAGGCATCTGACACAGCGTATCAGTTCACCAAGGCTGCTCTGGCCAAGGGACATGAGATTGTGCGGGTATTTTTCTACCATGACGGTGTCAATAACGGCACCCGGCTGACAGTTCCGCCCGGCGATGATCGTCACATTCAAAACAACTGGTCAGAACTTGCCAAGGAACATGAGCTTGATCTGGTTTTGTGTATTGCAGCAGCCCAGCGCCGCGGTATTCTTGATGAGAACGAAGCCAAGCGCCAGGGCAAGGATGCCCACAACGTAGCTGAAGGTTTTCGCATTTCAGGCCTTGGTCAGTTAATTGAAGCTGGCATTCAGGCTGATCGCCTTGTGACATTTGGCGATTAAGGGAGAACAGATTATGAGTGAAGAAATGGAAGGCGGCGGCGCAGTAAAGAAGTTTATGTATATGAACCGCAAGGCCCCCTATGGAACGATTTATGCCCTTGAGGCTCTCGAAGTGGTGCTGATTGGTGCTGCATTTGATCAGGATGTGTCTTTGGCCTTCATTGATGATGGCGTGTTTCAACTGACCAAAGACCAAAATACTGACGATATCGGCATCAAGAACTTCTCACCAGCCTTTCGCGCTCTGGGTGACTATGATGTTACAAAGCTTTATGTTGAAAAAGAATCACTGGCCGAACGGGGCCTTTCAGAATCCGACCTGATGGACCTGGTCTGGGAAGATGAAGATGATGACTGGGCCGAAAAGCCTTCAATTATCATGGTCAACCGTGATGAGATGAAAAAAGTCCTTGGCGAACAAGACGTCATTATGAGCTTTTAAGGATTAAATTTATGAGCATTTTACATACAGTCAACAAATCGCCGTTCCAAAAGAACGATTTGAGTTCCTGTCTGGCCCACGCCAATGCGGGTGACGCGGTTCTGCTGATTGAAGATGGCGTATATGGCGCTGTTTCAGGTACTGAAATTGCCAAGAGCGTATCAGGTGCTGATGCCAGCATTTATGTGCTGGGCGGTGACCTTTCGGCACGCGGCATTTCGGAAGATAAAATTACTGATGGCATTACGGTTGTTGGATATGACGGGTTCGTTGATCTGGCGGCAGAACACCAGGCGGTTAATTCCTGGTTGTAATTGAGATGCAGGCGATGAGCCTGTGAGAGTGGCTTTAAGGCCAAATTTTGAAGGAGACTGGAAAATGGCTTACGAATTAGATGGACAAACCATTGAGCATGACGAGGAAGGCTACCTCACAGATTTGTCCCAATGGACTGAAGGCATGGCCGACATCCTGGCAAAGGACGAAGGCATTGAAATGACCGACGAGCATTGGGAAGTTGTCAACTTCCTGCGCGAATATTACGACGAATACCAGATCGCTCCTGCGATCCGTGTTCTGGTTAAAGCGCTGAAAAAGACCATGGGCAAAGAAAAAGGTTCAAACAAATACCTTTACACCCTGTTCCCATATGGTCCTGCCAAGCAAGCTTGTAAAATTGCCGGTCTGCCAAAACCAACCGGCTGTATCTAAAATGTTTCGTGTTTAAGTGACCACCTCCTCATTACCGGGCTTGTCCCGGTAATCCATGGCTGGATATGGACCACCGGGACAAGCCCGGTGATGAGGTTGGGGTTTTTGAATGCGGCAGCGGGTGGCCGGATTCGCTCGGATTTAGATTTAAAGGGTGAGGCTCGTGCTTACGACTGTTTATGCAATCCTGTTTTATGTAGCGACAATCACATTGGTTGGCGGCATAGGCATGCGCATTTGGCAATATTGGTCGATCCCTGCGCCCCTTAAAATTGCCACCACACCAGCGCCAACCACCAAACGCGGCGTGTGGTTTCGGATGTTCAAAGAAGTTGCGTTATTTGAAAGCCTGTTCAAATCCAACAAATGGATTTGGGTGTTTGGCATGCTGTTCCACGCCGGTCTGGCACTGGTTCTGCTGCGCCATTTTCGCTACTTTGTTGACACGACCTCGTTGATCTGGATTTGGGTCAGCTGGATTGCACCATTTGGCATTTACGCCGGATTTGCCCTGGTTGTCGGGCTGGTCGGGCTGTTCCTGCGCCGGGTGTTTGTACCGCGGGTTCGCTATATTTCTGCGCCCTCTGATTATCTGATGCTGATCATGCTGTTCTTTATCGGTATTTCCGGTCTGAACATGCGCTTTCTTGATCCCACAGATATCATCGGCGTTAAAAAGTTTTTCCTTGGGCTGATGTACTTTGACTGGCAGCCCCTGCCCTCTGATTTTCCCCTCTTGTTACATCTGGGGCTTGTTGCCTTACTGATGATTATTTTTCCCTTTTCCAAATTGCTGCATGCACCGGGTGTATTTTTTAGCCCGTCGCGCAACATGGTCGACAACCCGCAAGAAAGTCGTCATGTGGCCCCGTGGGCAGTCGAACTGGAAAAGAAGTAAAAGAGGTCGATTAACGTGCCAGAAATAAATGCACAACATACCAGCGCCCCAACGGTTGATGACTACCTCGACCCCCTGGCCAGTCCTGCCCTCAAACCGGGCGCAATGAAAGACCTGCATTCGTTTGAGGCATCCGAAGAGCATCAGGAAAAGCTCGGTTTTCCCGGTGGGTTGCCCGGTGGATTGATTGACAATTGGCATGATGTGGCCATCGATAAAATGGGCGACCTGCTGACCAAGTATCGCGGCTTTCGGGTTTATCTCGATTCATGTGTGAAGTGCGGTGCCTGTACCGACAAATGTCATTATTTCATGGGCACAGGCGATCCCAAAAACATGCCGGTGGCGCGCCAGGATTTGTTGCGCTCGGTTTATCGGCGTTACTTCACCACCGCTGGCAAATATGTGCCCAAGCTGGTTGGTGCACGTGATCTGACCGAAGATGTGTTGGGTGAATGGTATAACTATTTCCACCAGTGTTCGCAGTGTCGTCGCTGTTCGGTTTATTGTCCATACGGTATTGATACGGCTGAAATTTCCATGGCGGCCCGCGAAATCATGGACACCGTCGGCAAGGGTCAAAAATATTGCAACGAGATCATCGGCAAGGTTCACGATGTCGGCAACAATCTCGGCTTTCCAATTCCGGCGCTCAAAGCAACACTTGAGAGTTTTGAAGAAGACCTTGAAGAGGAAACCGGGCTGGAGATTAAAATCCCCATCGATCAAAAAGGCGCTGACATTCTGCTGGTAACGCCAAGCGCCGACTTTGTTGCTGAACCCCATATTGACGGGCTTTTGGGGTATGCAAAAGTCTTTCATGCGGTTGATGCCAGTTGGACACTTTCTTCAGTTGCGTCAGAAGCTGGTAACTTTGGCATGTTCATCGGCTCTTATGAAAACATGCGCAAGGTATCGCTTCGCATTCGTGAAGCGGCGCTTGAACTTGGCGTTAAGCGGATTGTTTTCGGTGAGTGCGGCCATGCCTGGCGGGTGGCCTATGCCTTTCTGAACACCCTGGCAGGTCCCTTTGATTTTCTCGACCCGCGTTACACTTCGCCAATGCATATTTGCGAATACACCTGGGATCTGATTGAAAAAGGCGAGTTGAAATTCGACAAGTCACGCAACGACAAATACCGCCTGACTTTCCATGACAGTTGTAATGTAGCCCGCGCCACTCGCATGGGTGACAAGCCGGGTGGCCAGTTTGAAATTCCGCGCAATATTCTTAAAGCCACCTGTAACCATTTTTACGACATGGCCGATGATACCATCAAGGAAGCAACGGTTTGTTGTGGTGGTGGCGGTGGTCTTTTGACCGATGACCTGATGGATTTGCGCATCAAGGGTGCGTCGCCACGCATGACCGCCCTGCAAAATGTTCAAAAAGAACATGGCGTAACCCACATGGCAGCGATCTGTGCGATTTGCAAATCGCAATTTGGCAAAGTTATGCCGAAATACGGATTTGACATGGATAACATCCTGTCAGTTCACCAATTGGTTTCCAACGCCATCCTTCTGGAAGGCGCCAAGGACCCTGAAGATGACGATGATGATGACGACTGGGTACCCCCAACACCGCCGCCGCGCCCACCGCGCGGGTCGGCAGCTTAAGGAGCAAGAATAATGAGCGAGTCAATCGACATAAAACATACCGTCCTGACCTTTGAAAAAGGTGCCAGACCTGAGGATTGGGATCTGGAAGAAAAAATCTTTCAGGGTGACACATCCCACAAGTGCCCGACCTATGTGCACAAAACACCTCCCTGTCAGGGTTCCTGCCCGTCCGGCCATGAAATTCGCGGCTGGCTGGCTATTGCCCGAGGCATGGACAAACCACCGGTAGAAGGCATGAGCTGGCAGGAATATGCCTTCCAGCGCATGGTTGCGGCCAACCCGTTTCCAGCCACCATGGGCCGGGTTTGTCCGGCACCATGTGAAGATGGCTGTAACCGTAATGAAGTTGATGACTATGTCGGCATTAACGCGGTTGAGCAATATGTTGGCGATGTGGCCAATGACAGTGGTTTCAAACTACCCGATGCTGGTGCTGACACAGGCAAAAAAATTGCGGTTATCGGTGGTGGACCTGCCGGTCTGGCCGCAGCGTATTTCTTGCGTCTTGCCGGACACGGGGTGACAATTTTTGAATCCGCCAGCGAGCTTGGCGGCATGATGCGTTATGGTATTCCAGGCTACCGGACACCGCGCGAAATGCTCGATACTGAAATCGGTCGTGTGGTTGACATGGGCTGTGAGGTCAAACTCAACACCAAAGTTGGTGACGACATCAAAATTACCGATCTGGAAGCCGGTTACGATGCGATTTTTTGGGCGATCGGTGCCCAAAACGGTCGCGGCCTGCCGATTGACGGCTGGGAAGGCACTGACAATTGTATCAACGGGGTTGATTTTCTTGATGCCTTTAACAAGGGCCAGTTGACCGACACGGTTCTAAACGTGGTGGTGATCGGTGGTGGTGATACCTCCATCGACGTTGCCTCTGTTGCCCGCCGGATTGGTCACATCGAGAAAAAGGCTGACAAAGAACACCCTGAAGGGACGGTTGTTGACTTTACTGCCCATGATGTTGCCGGTTCACTTGGCCGTCAGGGCATCAAGGCAACGCTAACATCGCTGTTCCCGATTGACGAGATGACGGCTGCTGAACACGAGCGCGAAGATGCGCTGCGTGAAGGTGTCGACATTCAAGGTTCAGTCATGCCGCTTGAAGTGATCAAGGGTGATGATGGACGTGCTGTTGGCCTGAAAGTCTGCGATTGCACCATGGATGGCATGAAACCAGTTCCGACCGAAGGCACCGAACGGGTTATTGATGCTGATCTAATTATTTCTGCGATTGGCCAGTTCGGTGATTTCACCGGCTTTGAAGACCTTGATAATGGTCGCGGGTTTGTTGATACCGATGCCACATACTCGGTCAAAGGCATGGAAAAACATTTTGCTGGTGGCGATATCATCCGCCCTCACCTGCTGACCACAGCGATTGGCCATGGCCGGATTGCTGCTGAAACCATCGGTCAGTTTCTTGCAGGCGATGAGCCTGCCAAGCGACCAAAGGTTGATGTGCATCATTTCAATCTGCTTGAAGAGCTGCACCAGCGCGGTAAAGACCCGGAACATTATGATCACACGCCGGTGCGCGGCACCGATGATGCCGAATATGCTGTGCACAATTACGAAGATCGCTCATCTGCACAAATCATCCCGCACAGTGAATTGTTTAAAGGTCACTTTAAATATATCGGGCGGGCCAAACGGGACGAAGTTCATATTGAAGGTGACAATGTTCTGGGTAATTTTGAAGAGCGCATTGTTGCTTTGTCAGAAGAACAAGCCCAACTTGAGGGCGAGCGTTGCATGTCTTGCGGCATGTGCTTTGAGTGCGACAACTGCATAATTTTCTGCCCGCAGGATGCCGTGTTCAAAGTCAAAAAAGCTGCCGCAACCGTTGGCCGTTATGTTGATACCGATTACACCAAGTGTATCGGCTGCCACATCTGTGCTGATGTTTGTCCAACCGGCTACATCAAAATGGGTCTTGGGGAGTAACCAACTTATGTTGGCAATTTTCAAACAGATATTGGTTGCGGGCGTGATTGCGTTGGTAATGCTGGTGCAGGCCGCTCAAGCCCAGGAAACCCCCAGCCGGGTGCCAGGGCCGCAATTCAAGCTGCCCGAAAGCACTGAAAAATGCGTGCACGATCCCGACTCTGCCAGAACCGGGGCCAAGACCGGCAAGTGCGTTCGCGACAGCGATTTCATGCGGATCAATCACCCAGCACTTCTCAATCACAAACGCGACCGGACAGTGCGACAGGGTATTCGGACCAAAACCGACAGTCTGCAAAATTGCGTAGATTGCCATGTGACCAAAGACGAAAAAGGTGAGTTTATCAAAGCCAACGACCCCGAACAGGGGTTTTGTGCGGCCTGCCACGAGTATGTTGCTGTCAAAATCACCTGCTTCGATTGCCACCGAACGACACCCGATGTTACCCGGAAAACTGCCAGAATTCCGAAAATTCCAGCCCATGCGGGGCTTCTGGCGAATAATGCCAGCGGCTCTGATGAGGCCAAATCGCTGGGCAGTTTCCTGAAAGGGGTGGCCAGATGAGTAATATCTCGCTCAAAGAGGCTTACATCGACAAAGCCCGGCGCGATTTCCTCAAAAAGGCTGGCGCTGGCGTAACTACGCTGACCTTGGCCGCAGGTGTGACCCTGATGGCATATCCCGTTCCGGCTGCTGCGCGCAAACCAGAAGAAGCTGTAAACCCGGCCCAGCGCTGGGGCTTGCTGATTGATGTCAGCAAGTGCAAAGAAGACTGCAATGTTTGCGTCACCGCCTGTTCAAACGAAAACGGCTGGAAAATGGACGGTAATCCGGCGGTTGATGCCCAGTGGATCCGCAAGCTGAAAATCAGGAACCCCAAAAGCGGGTTTGAGCAGACTTTTCCGGTGATGTGTCAGCATTGCGCCAAACCACCGTGCGTTGATGTCTGCCCGACCGGGGCGTCATTTATACGGGCCGATGGTATTGTGCTGGTTGACAAACATACCTGCATTGGTTGTCGCTATTGCATGATGGCCTGTCCCTACAAAGCCCGTTCATTCATTAATGAGCCTTTGGAGGATCAAAAACCCTGGGCACCGCGCGGCAAAGGCACGGTTGAAAGCTGCACGTTATGTGTACACCGGGTTGATCGCGGCGACATTCCGGCCTGCGTTGAAAAATGCGCCAGTGATGGCTATGGTGCCCTGATGTTCGGCGATCTGAATGATGCGGACAGCGAAATTTCCAAAACCATTGCAACTTACGCAACCAAACAAATTCGCGCGGACCTCGGTCTTGACACCGGCGTGCGCTACCAGAACCTTTAAAAGGCGAAATTCATGGCGATACGCACCACCTATTCGCAAATTGGCACGGGGCCGGGGTTTTACAGCATTCTGGCATTCCTTGGCGCTTTCATTGCAGCCGGGGCGGCAGCGTTTTTTTACGTCGAACACTACGGTCACATTGTTACCGGCATGACCAACAAAATCGTTTGGGGCATGCCCCATGTTTTTGCGATTTTTCTGATCATCGCGGCATCTGGTGCGCTTAATGTCGCGTCCCTTGGCTCGGTATTCAACAAAACCGCCTACAAGCCCCTGTCACGCATGTCGGGCGTATTGGCCATGGCACTGCTGGCTGGTGGTCTGGCAGTTCTGCTGCTTGATCTTGGCCGCCCGGATCGCCTGATCGTGGCAATTACCACTTACAATTTCAAATCAATTTTTGCCTGGAATATCATTTTGTATTCCGGTTTTATGGTGATCGTTGGTGCCTATCTTTATGTGCAAATGGCCAAGGGCATGGAGCGCTACAAAAAACCACTCGGCATTGCCGCCTTTATCTGGCGTCTGGCCCTGACAACTGGTACCGGCTCGATTTTTGGCTGGCTGGTTGCCCGTCAGGGCTATGATGCGGCCATCATGGCACCGCTGTTTATCGCCATGTCGCTGTCTTTTGGCATGGCCTGTTTTATTCTGGTGGTCAAATATGCCGGCAAGGCAACAGACCGCCCGCTCGGCATGGCCATGACCTGGCGTATGGGTCGCCTGATGGGTGTGATGGCAGCGGCTGTCTTGTATTTCACCACCATTCGCCACCTTGGCAACCTGTATGCCGCCGAACACAGTGGCGTAGAACAATTCATTTTGTTTGGTGGCAACATTTACACCAAGCTATTCTGGTTCGGGCAAATCCTGATTGGTGGCCTGATCCCGCTGGCACTGGTGTTTGCCCCCCACAAGGGTGAGGGTTCGGCTCGGGTCACTCTGGCAGCGGTTTTGATTATTATTGGCGGCTTTGCCCAGCTTTATGTGATTATTGTCGGCGGCCAGGCCTTTCCGCTGGTGATGTTCCCCGGTATGGAGGTTTCCAGCAGTTTCCAGGACGGGATGGTTGGCACCTACACGCCAAGCCTGCCGGAAATCGCCCTTGGCCTTGGCGGGGTTGCCATTGCCATGCTGATTACCGTGTTTGCTTTGATGGCGTTCAAACTGCTGCCCAAAAATATGTCCGATGCAGCCCTTGACCCGCACTTGGCTGCAAAGGCAAAGTAAGAAATAACTATTCCCCTCAAACTGTTGGTGGTCCGACATGCAAAAACAACATCCGTTTTCCAAATTCATCGCCATCCTTGCCCGTGGCAAGACCAGGCAGCGCCATCTGACTCTCCAAGAAGCTACCGAAGCCATGGCGATGCTGGTTGGCGGTGCGGCCGAGCCTGAGCAATTGGGTGCCTTTTTGATGTTGCAGCGGTTGATGGAGGAAACTTCGGAAGAAATCGCCGGATTTGCCCTGGGATCACGGCAAGCCATGCAGTTTCCCGCTGATATGCCAAAGGTCGATGTGGACTGGTCGTCCTATGCCGGTAAAAAGCGCCAATTGCCGTGGTTTATCCTGTCGGCACTGGTTCTGGCCCGCAATGGCCACAAAGTGTTTATGCACGGCACCGAAGGTCACACACCGGGCCGGGTTTATACGCGTGAATGCCTTGGCGCGCTGGGCATTCCGGTTGCAGAGAGCTATGAAGCTGCTGCAAAGCACATCAGGACCAGCAATTTTGCCTATATGCCCCTTGAAGTGATCAGCCAGCCGTTGCGCGACATGATCAACTTGCGGCCTGTTCTGGGCTTGCGCTCGCCAGTACACTCGTTCACCCGCATGCTCAACCCCTTCAACGCGCCAGTGATGCTCAACGGCATTTTCCATCGCGGGTTTATGGATATTCACGCCGGAGCTGCGGTTATTCTTGAGCAACCCCATATGTGTGTGTTCCGCGGTGAAGGTGGTGAGCCTGAACGGCGACCGGGCAAAACCTGCGAGGTTTGGAGTGTCCATGACGGTAAAATCAGCGAAGAACGCTGGCCCGCCATTCTTGAGGACCCGCGCCAGGCCCCGGATGAAAACATGAATATCGATGATCTGGCCGCCATCTGGCATGGCACGCAGCAAAATGAATACGCTGAAGCTGCGGTTTGCGGCACTTTGGCGATTGCGCTGCGGACGATGCAACTGGCAGACAGTATCGGGCAGGCAGAAGATATGGCGCGCAAAATGTGGAATGAACGGGACAAGGCAGTCGTGCCGGCGGCAGCGTGAGTTCACCCCACCACAACCACGTCCCTCACATTCTCATTGCTGCGGCGCGTAAGTCTTCCGGCAAGACCTCATTTACCCTTGGCCTTGCCCGCACCCTCACCCGGGCCGGAATGGTCGTTCAAACTTATAAAAAAGGCCCTGACTATATCGATCCCTTGTGGCTCGAACAGGCATCGGGCCGCCCCTGTTACAATCTTGATTTCAATACCATGACCAGTGACGAAATCCTCACCACCTTTCGTGAGAACCTTGGTGGGGCAGACATTGCCCTGATCGAGACCAACAAGGGTTTGTTTGACGGGTTGGATGTTGAGGGCAGTGATTCCAACGCGGCACTGGCCAAACTGCTTGGCAGTCCTGTGGTGCTGGTTCTGGACACGGTGGGCATGACGCGCGGTATTGCCCCCCTGTTGCAAGGCTATCAGAACTTTGATGACGAGATCAATATCGCCGGAGTGGTCCTCAACAAAACCGGCGGGCCGCGGCATGAAAGCAAACTGGTTGCTGCGATTGATCATTACAATGATTTGCCGGTGCTAGGCACCCTGCCCCGCAGGGATGAACTGGCAGTGGATGAGCGCCATCTGGGCCTGACCACACCGGGCGATGTATCTGGAGCGACGCCGGTAATTGAGGCGCTGGCCGATGCGGTTGAGCAAGGCGTGGACTTGGAAAAGGTCATTGCCCTTGGTCGCACAGCGACGGTGGAACCGCTGGCCAAACCTGTCATAAGCAAACAGGCTGATGTCTCCCTTGGCATTCCCCGCGATGCGGCGTTCGGATTCTATTACCCTGATGATCTGGAAGCTCTTGAGCGGGCCGGAGCGAAGTTAAAGTTCTTCAGTCCGCTGGAAGATATTGAATTACCCCCCGTTGACGGGGTGTTTATCGGCGGCGGGTTTCCTGAAACTCATCTGGAATCATTGAGTCAAAACAGTCGTTTGCGGACTCAAATTAAGACTTTGATTCAAGTTGGCCTGCCAACCTATGCAGAATGTGGCGGACTGATGTATCTGTGTGAACAAATTGTCTGGGAAAATCGGCGAGCCGACATGGTAGGGGTCATTCCCGGCACGGCGACTATGAATAAGCGCCCGCAGGGACGCGGTTTTGCCCGGCTAAAGGCAACTGCAAATGCACCGTGGTTGCACAGCGAGTTTGCCGCTCACGAGTTTCACTACGCCAGTCTTGAAGGCCTGCCCGATAATCTGAATTACGCCTATGAAGTCATCCGCGGCCATGGCATTGACGGGACACGCGATGGCATTGTGATCAACAATATGATGGCAAATTTTTGCCACTTGCGCGACAGCAAAACAAACCCTTGGGCTGAGAACTTTGTGAGCTTTGTCCGTCGGATAAAAAACGCCGGTGTCGCTATCTCGTGTGGCGCTATTTCGTTATGATCTCCGGCCCCAGGAATGTGGTGGGCAGATAGGTCGATATCCAGGGGATATAGGTTACCATAATCAGGAATACGAACAGGATTGCAAGCCAGGGGAGTGACGCCCTGACCACATCGAGCATCGGCATGCCGGCAACCCCTGAGGTCACGAACAGATTTAGCCCGACCGGCGGGGTAATCATGCCAATCTCCATATTGACCACCATAATGATGCCAAGATGGATCGGGTTAATACCCAGTTCAATGGCAATCGGAAAGACCAGCGGCGCTACGATAATAATCAACCCCGATGGTTCCATAAACTGACCGCCGATCAGCAAAATCACATTAACAATGATCAGGAACATAATCGGACCAAATCCGGCACTCAGCATGGATCCGGCAATGGCCTGGGGAATTTGCTGCTCGGTCAGAACGTGTTTCAAAATCAGGGCATTGGCGATGATAAACATCAGCATGATGGTCAGTTTGCCAGCCTCAAACAATGTTTTCTTGGTATCTGGGTGCACCCATGCGGTCACCACCGCATAGGGTTTTTTCATCAGTGAGATGGGATCACCACCCTCTACTGCCAAAGGCCCCATGTCCCGGTAAACAAAATTAGCAACGAAAAAGGAATAGACAGCGGCAACGGCGGCGGCCTCGGTCGGGGTAAATATACCGCCGTAAATACCACCAAGGATAATAACAATGAGAAACAGGCCCCAGGCGGCATCTCGCCCAGAGGCAAAAATTTCACCCCACCCCTGCCAGGGTTGAGCTGGCAGCTTTTTAATTCTTGCAACGATGTATATGCCGACCATCAACATGCCACCGGCCAACAGGCCCGGAATGACACCGGCCAGAAACATCCGGCCAACCGACACATCGGTCGCTGCCGCATAAACCACCATGACAATTGACGGCGGGATTAAAATACCCAGTGTGCCGGCGGTGCAGATCACCCCGGCGGCAAAATCTCTGGTGTAACCAACCTCGCGCATACCGGCAATGACGATTGAGCCAATGGCAACAACCGTTGCTGGTGATGAGCCGGACAGGGCGGCAAAAATCATGCAGGCAAAAACCCCGGCAATGGCCAGACCGCCACGCAAATGCCCGACACAGGCAATGGAAAAACGGATAATCCGCTTGGCAACACCGCCGGTTGACATGAACGAACTGGCCAAAATAAAGAACGGAATGGCTAGCAAGGTGTAGTGGCCATCAAAGGCAGAAAATAGCGTTTGGGCGATGGATGACAGGGAACCATCGGAATAAACCACCAGAAAGAGCACTGATGAAAGCCCCAGCGAGACCGCGATCGGCACCCCAATGATCATAAATGCAATGACCATGGCAAAAAGGATGGCAAGTTCCATCAGGGCCTGCCATCAATTAAGGTTATGGTGCTGGCGCAGTGCATTTGTTTGCTGGCAAGTTTTTCGGGGCGCAGCAGTATTGATACTGTAAGGCGCGAAAAGCGCAGTCCAGCGAGCAAATGCACTTCGTCCTGAAAGGATTTGACCAGATTGGCCCACTTTTGCCGTGTTCGTCCTTGATTATACATGTATGTCCTTCGTCCTCTCACTACAAAATTGAACCAATCTGATCAAACCAGCGCCGTAACCTTAGTTGATGGCAGGCCCTAAGCTTCCTTCTTGGCTAGCTTGGCAGCAGCTTCTTGGACCATTTCTTCGGCTTCATGGCTGGCTATTATCAAGTCCATATCCCCGCGTATGACCCGCCAACCTGCCTGAACAAACCGGAATAACAGCAAGGACATGCCGATTGGCAGGGCGGCATAGGGAATAAATCGGGGTAGTTTTTCATAAGCTTCACCCTCATTCAGCCAAGGCTCAATAAATCTCAAAAATTCCAGCATCGGAATATCATCGGTCTCATACCAGGCGTTTTTGGTCACAAATGGCCACCAGTAATCCCAACTGCCCTTTAACAACAGCAGCGAAAACAAAATACAACTGGCAACAGCAGCAATGGTCATCAGCCGCCGCATTTTTGGCGACACCATGTTGAGCACCAGATCAATGCCCAGATGGGCGGTGATTTTAACGCAATAGCTGACCCCGATCAGCACCAGCCAGGCAAACAAAAACACCGTGGTTTGCAAGGCCCACAGAATATTGCTGTCAAAAACGTAGCGGGCAACGACGTTGGCAAATGTAACCAGCGTCATCAGACCAAGAATAACGGCAATCAGCGTTTCTTCTATTTGATCAACAATATGATGTTTGGACATTCGCCGGTTTCCCCAAAGAAACAGAGCCCGGCCACCTCATGAAAAGAGGCCGGGCTCTGAATTGAGTGCTTTGGTTAGCCGTCGTTGGCCACTTGCGCAGCATCAATGGATTCCTGACCAACATCTTTCAGGAACTTGCTCCAAACAGGCTTGAGTGCATCAACCCAGGCTTGACGCTGCTCAGGTGTAAGTGTGCGAATAACACCACCAGCTTCGACAATTTTGGCTTTGTTGGCTTCATTTACAGCAAAAGCCTCAGCGTTACGGGTTGTGGTAACCTCGGTAAGAATGGTCAAAAACTGCTTTCTGACATCTTCTTTCAGGCCATCGAGCCATTCTTTGTTTGTCACTACAAGATAGTCAATAATGCCGTGGTTGGTTTCAGTTACGCCATCTTGAACTTCAAAGAATTTTTTGCCGTAAATGTTGGACCAGGTGTTTTCCTGACCATCAATAACGCCGGTTTGCAGACCGCCATAAACTTCCTTAAAGGACATTTTTTGCGGATTGGCGCCAAGCTGTTCAAACTGTGCGACCAGAACATCAGAAGCCTGCACGCGGAATTTCAGACCCGATGCATCTTTTGGTGAAACCAGCGGTTTGTTGGCTGACATTTGCTTCATGCCATTGTGCCAGAAAGCCAGACCCTGCAGGCCTTTGCGTTGCATGGAGTCTTTCAATGCCTGTCCGGCTGGTCCGTTTTGGAAACGGTCTACAGCGTCGATGTCCTTGAACATGAAGGGCAGATCAAACAGCCGGAACTTTTTGGTAAATTTTTCAAATTTCGACAATGAAGGTGCTGCCAGTTGAACATCGCCTGCCAAAAGGGCTTCAAGCACTTTGTTGTCATCATAAAGGGTTGAATTTGGAAAAACCTCCATACAGGCTTTGCCATTCATTTCTTCATTGACCCGTTTGGCCAGCAAAGTGGCAGCAATGCCCTTGGGGTGTTTGTCGGTATTGGTCACATGGCTAAATTTGATGACCACTTCGCCATCCTGGCAATGTTCAGCTGCCTGCGCGGTACCCGCGGTAAAGACAAATGCTGAGGCCACAGCCAGTGTTGTAATGAAACGCATAGTTTTCTCCCTAAATTACTTCTGTTTTTGCGGCCGCCAAACCATGGCCAGCCGAAACTCTTTACAAGACGCTTTACAGCGGTTTGTTTTACGCGGCCTATTTTGAGCAGGATTGCAATTGAGTCAAGTTATTACGGTATGAATGCGACTAACAGATAAGAGTTTTGCAACAAAAACAGGCTGGCAAATTTCAGCCATTTGCGCCACAGTAAAGACAATAAACAAAACCTCGGCGAGCAGACAACGTGATCAAAGAAAAATTCTCACCCCATGGCTTTAAGGCCCTGGGCGTTTTTACCATTGAAGCAAGTGACAAAGTACCGGTTGAGGGTGGCGTCAGTGCTGTACTGATCGGCAATTACGGCGGTGAAATGTTTGACCGCTATGCGGCAGCCCGCGATCCTCTCACCCAGACCATGGATGAATGGACACAGCACGTCATAGACCCGTTGGCCAGAGACCTGAACGCCACTGCCCTCTATCCGTTTTCCAAACCGGCCCTGCCCTTTCAAAAATGGGCGCGGCGGGCAAAAGCTGGACGTCAGTCGCCGCTGGGCCTGAATATTCACCCCGTTTACGGCATGTGGCACGGCTATCGGGCTTTTCTGATTTTTGACCGGTTGGTGGAACTGGATATTCCACCGGGTGATGAGCACCCGTGTTTTGGCTGTGCCGATACCCCGTGCCTGACCGCCTGCCCGGTCGAGGCTTTTGACGGTGTTCAATATGATGTGGAAAAATGTGGTGGCTATCTGATGAAAGTTTCCTCCATCGATTGCCACAACAAAGGCTGCGCCTCGCGCCTGGCCTGCCCGGTCGGCACCGAGTATGCCTATACGGCAGAGCAAATGCAGTTTCACATGACAGCGTTTTCAAATTCGGTTTGGAAGTGACCCCAGCAAAATCTCCGCCATCTCATCATAATGACCCAGCACATAATCAGCCCCCAGCTCCTCAATCGGCTCATCGCTGTAGCCAAAGGTAAGAGCAATGACCGGAACCTTTGCGGCTTTGGCGGTCATAATGTCGATTTTGCTGTCGCCGACCATGATTGAATTGTGGATGTCGCCGCCGATGCGCTTTATCGTTTCGCGGTAGGGGGCGGGGTCTGGTTTGGCGATGTTTATGGTGTCGGGGCCAACGACTGCGGCGAAGTATTTTAACATGTCGAGTTCAGCCAGCAGCTTTACCGCGACAGTTTCGAACTTGTTGGTACAGACGCCAAGCTTCATGCCGCTGGCCTGACATTTTTCAAGCAGGTCAATGCAGCCCTCAAAGGGCCGGCTGTCTACCGCGACATTGGCGATGTAATAATCGATAAAGCGCATGAACATGACATCCATTTCTGCCTCATCCACCGGGTCGCCGGTAATCTCGAACCCGCGCTTGATCATCTGTTTGGCGCCAAAGCTGACCGTATCGAGAAGTTGCTCCAGCGCTATCGGCTTGCGACCATTTTGTTCAAGCACATGGTTGGTGGCGCGCAACAGGTCCGGGGCGGTGTGGACAAGGGTGCCATCAAGATCGAAAATTACTGTATCTATATTCATTTTTTCGCTGTTACCGAGCCACTGTTAAATCTATAAAGGCTGGAGAACAATTTACCCCTCACTCTGGAGCAAACCCATGGACGTTTCAAAAACCGCCAACCTTGCCGATCTTGTATCTGACAAATCACTGATTTGCGAGAAAAGTTATATCAATGGAGAATGGGTCGAGAGCGAAAATATCATTGAAGTGACCAACCCGGTTGATGGTCATGTGATTGCAACGGTGCCGATGCACGGGGCTGATGAAACTCGCACTGCCATTGCTGCTGCTGATCAGGCCATGAAAAGCTGGAAGAAACTGACGGCCAAGGAGCGCTGTAACACCCTGCGCGACTGGTACAATCTGATCATGGAAAATCAGGAAGACCTGGCCCAGATCATGACCGCTGAACAGGGCAAACCGCTGGCTGAATCGCGTGGCGAAATTGCCTATGGTGCTTCATTCATTGAGTTTTTTGCCGAAGAAGCAAAGCGCCTCAATGGCCAGACCATCCCGTCCTTTAAAACCGATGCCCGCATTGTGGTGGTGCGTGAGCCGGTGGGCGTTGTGGCCGCCATTACCCCATGGAACTTCCCCACCGCGATGATCACCCGCAAGGCGGGCCCTGCCTTGGCAGCGGGCTGTACCATCGTTATTAAACCAGCGTCCGAAACACCCCTGTCAGCACTGGCACTGTGCGAGCTGGCCGAGCGGGCCGGCATACCCAAAGGCGTTATCAATGTAATTACCGGCAAGGCCAGCGCCATTGGTGGCGAGCTGACTTCTAATCCGACGGTGCGCATGTTGACCTTTACCGGCTCTACCGAAATTGGCAAATTGTTGATGAAGCAATGCGCCGATACGGTCAAAAAAGTCGGTATGGAACTGGGCGGCAATGCGCCTTTTATCGTTTTTGACGATGCTGATCTTGACGCGGCTGTAGCCGGTGCCATGGCCTCAAAATACCGCAATGCCGGACAGACCTGCGTTTGTGCCAACCGGCTGCTCATTCAGGAAAGCGTTTATGATGCCTTTGCCGAAAAACTGGCCAACGCGGTTCGGGCATTGAATGTGGGAGATGGTACGCAGGACGGTGTTACCACCGGGCCGCTGATCAATCAGGCGGCAGTGGACAAGGTGCAAGAGCATATTGATGACGCGGTGGCCAAGGGAGCAACAGTGATTGTCGGTGGCAAGCCACTGGGTGGCAACTTCTTTGAACCTACACTCATCCGCGATGTCACCACCGACATGCTGGTCACCCGCGAAGAGACTTTCGGCCCGGTTGGACCGCTATTCAAATTCAAAACCGAGGAAGAAGCCATTCATATGGCCAATGACACCGAATTTGGTTTGGCCTGCTACTTTTATTCGCGGGACATTGGGCGCATTTGGCGCGTTGGCGAAGCGTTGGAATATGGTATTGTCGGCATCAACGAGGGTATTATCTCAACCGAAGTTGCGCCATTTGGTGGTGTCAAGGAATCGGGAATTGGTCGCGAAGGATCAATTCACGGCATGGATGAGTTTACCGAATTCAAATATATGTTGATGGGTGGACTGGACAAGTGACGATTTTAGAACAGAAGAAGGCAGCAGCTGAAGAAGCGCTGAAATACGTTGAAGATGGCATGTTGCTGGGCTTGGGAACAGGCTCCACAGCCGATTTGTTTACCGAGGCTCTGGCCAAAAAAGTTGCCGATGGCCTGAAGGTGCGCTGTGTGCCGACGTCCGAAGCAACCCGTCAACTGGCCGAGCGGCTGGATATCGAGCTGGTACAACTTAATGACGAGCCGGTGCTTGACCTGACCATAGACGGGGCCGATGAACTTGATGCCCAGTTACGCCTGATCAAGGGCGGTGGCGGGGCGCTGTTGCGTGAGAAAATCGTTGCCACATCATCGAAAAGAATGATTGTCATTGCCGAGGAACGCAAGAAAGTCGATGTGCTGGGCAAATTCCCCCTGCCGGTGGAAGTGGTACAATATGGCGCGCGGGCAACAGCCTTTATGGTTGGCACGGTGGGTGAATGGGCTGGCTGCACCGGCAAAATCGAACTGCGCAAAGATGATGCAGGAAATCCATTTGTCACCGACAACGGCAACTACATTGTTGATTGCCATTTTGGTGAAATCAACGAACCTGAAAAACTGCTGTCAGGGCTGTCGTCCATTGCCGGTGTGGTTGAACACGGGTTGTTTATCGCCGTTTGCAAGATGGCAATACTTGGCACCCCGTTTGGACCAATTACGCTTGAGCCGAAAGACTGAAACTAAATCAGCGCGCTGTTGACGTCGTTGAACCGGGCTTCCAGGTTCGTGGTAAGAGTGGGGAGCGTTGCTGCCAGGGCAAGGCCGGTTGCAGCTGCTATCAATCCGTACTCAATAGCAGTAGCACCAGATTCGTCTTTTAGAAATTTCTTTAGTTTGGGCATGGCTTCTCTATTCAAGGCAAAGTTTCAGTTCAGTTTGTATAGTTGTGCTCCACTATAAAGGTTGCAGTTGTAATAACCGTTAAATCAGTTGTTAAAATGGTATTGGTGCCATTGTGGCCTGCGCGCCCTTTTTGTCATTCCTGCGAAAACGGTAATCCAAAACCCTCCTTCGGGCGGCGGGGCTTTGGGTTGATTAGGCTTGAACGGGCGAGATAAAACGCTCATATAAAGCCAACCATCATTCCCCTGCGAAATAAAACCCAAAAGGCAACACCCGATGACCAAATATGACTATGACCTGTTCGTTATTGGTGCCGGTTCTGGCGGGGTCAGGGCAGCGCGGATTGCAGCCGGATACGGGGCCAAAGTTGCCGTGGCAGAGGAATACCGGGTTGGGGGTACCTGCGTTATCCGCGGCTGCGTACCGAAAAAATTGTTTGTCTATGCCAGCCATTTTTCTGAGGAGTTTGAACACGCCAAAGGCTTTGGCTGGGATGTGGGCAAAAGCCAATTTGACTGGCCGAGCCTGATTGCCAACAAGGACGCCGAAATCAGCCGGTTGAACAAAATTTATATCAAGAACCTGGAAGCTGCCGGGGTGGAAATCATTCTCAGCCGGGCCGAATTTGAAGATGCCCATACCCTGCGTCTGATCCACGGAAACCGCACCGTAACCGCTGAGCGTATTCTGGTCGCGCCAGGGGCCGCACCTTTTGTCCCGCATAATGTGCCCGGCGCAACTTACGCCATTACTTCCAACGAAGCCTTTGATCTGGAAACCCTGCCCAAAAGCATAGGCATTATTGGAGGCGGTTATATCGCGGTGGAATTTGCCGGGATTTTCAATGGCCTGGGGGTTGAGACCCATTTACTTTATCGCGGCGACCCTATTTTACGCGGCTTTGACGAAGACTTGCGCACTGGCGTTCAAGCCGAGATGATCAAGAAGGGTGTGAAAATCCAGACCAATGCCAATGTCTGTTGCATCCACGATCACACCCATCAGGAAGGCGGCCACTTTACTATCGACATTGACGACAAACCTTCGCTGGATGTGGAACTGGCCATGTATGCTACCGGGCGGGTGCCACACACCACCGGGCTTGGGCTGGAAAAAGCCAGCTGCCTTCTTGATGGTGCTGGAGCGATCATTGTCGATGAGTTTTCCAAAACCAATGTCGATCACATTTACGCTGTCGGTGATGTTACCAATCGGGCCCAACTGACCCCGGTTGCCATTCGTGAAGGCCATGCTTTTGCTGATACAGTTTATGGCGGCAAGTCAATTTCGGTTGATCACGACACCATCCCCACGGCGGTTTTTTCACAACCGGAAATGGGCACCGTTGGCCTGACTGAAGAAGAGGCGCGCGAAAAATACGGTGATGTGGACATCTACAAATCCACCTTCCGACCAATGAAACATACCCTGTCGGGTAGCGATGAAAAAACCATGATGAAGCTGATTGTCGATACCAAAACTGACAAGGTTCTGGGCTGTCATATTATGGGGCCTGACTCAGGTGAAATGGCTCAACTGCTCGGTATCTCCATGCGCATGGGCGCCACCAAGGCCGATTTCGATGCCACCATGGCAGTGCACCCAACTGCGGCTGAAGAACTGGTAACCATGCGAACGAAGTTTGAGGGATAGACCGCTACCAGGCACAAATTTTGGTGTTGGTTGAATCATTTATCCAGCAGGCGCGGTCCTGGCTGGAGCGGAAATATTGCCCCGGCAGGCTAACATTTCGGCCACCGTTAAACCTTGCAAAACCATAGGCAACGCCTGGCTCGCTCATTTGCAAGGTAAAGGTCGGGATACCCGGGGCGCTGATGATAAAACTGCCATCACCGCCCACAGCGCGAAAGTCGCAATTGTAGTAACCGTCAGTGGTGGTAAAGCAGCGGGCCGGTTTGGCTGTTGCCTGGGAGGTCACAAACAAACTGGCAAGTGTAATCAAAACTAATTTTTTTATCTGGGTCATATGGCAACTTTAAAGGTAAAAATCCGGCAATGCAAGTATCTTGCCCTTAGGGTAGATTAGTAACGATAATATCGATCATTCAGGATCGTGAAAGGTGCCGTCCTGAAACAGTATCTCGCCCAGTCCGGGATGGGTAACGGTCATTAAAAACTGGAACGCGCCATCACCGAGATCGCGATGAGTGACAACCAGTTGGCCAGGATTGAGAAATTCCGGCAGCAAAATGCGCCAACCCAGCAGTTGGATAAAGAAGTTGCGGGAGACAAAATGCAGAGCAGTATCAGCTTCAAGAATGTCCAGGGTCATGCCTGTACCAAAACCAAGCGCGCTGCCAAAACATTCAAGGCTGGTGCCGTCGCTGGCAGCTTTTTTGGTGGTCCGGGCATACACCGTTTTTGCCCCAAAGTGATAAACCCGTTCCCAAACCGTGCCGCCGCGCCGGGTGTCGTGATAAAGATTGACCTGGCACGGAACATCTGTGCCGGTCAAATGGGCAACAGGGCTGCCAGCAAAACGGGCAAGCCAGGCCAGTACTTTACCAATGCCGCTGGCTCTGACTTTGTGCATGGTACCGTGATAAGTGACAGTGCACCCTGCCCTGACCGGTATGGCAAACCGGTTACGAACCGCCAGCGGCAACCTTGCCCAGCTGCGCGGACCAAGAAGTGCCGGAATATTTATCGCGCCATGATTATTGCTTGCAGGAGTTCTGTGAGCCTGGATGCTTTGTCTGTCTTGCAAAAACATCGGGTCCTCCATTTTTTTGCTATGTGTTACAATCCGACAAATTTGCTGATGCGGGTGCCCATTTTCATCAACTTGACTAGGGTTGCTTTAGGCAGGCGCACCACCTGCTCATACCAACTGGTCAAATTTTCCATGAAATCGAGCATGTCGGCCATCCGCGCCTTGATGTCATCAGGTGTCTCTTTGTCATCGGCCGCTTCCAGTTTGCATTGGCGTAACAAAGTCAAAGTGGGGTCAATTTCACGCTTTTTGCGCTGGTCAACCACGGTTAACAGCATGTCCCATAAATCAGATTTTGCTTCGAAATGGTCACGCCGGTCTCCCATTACATGGGTTAATGTGACAAGGCCCCAGGATTGCAACTCTTTGAGGCTGGTGGAAACATTGGAGCGGGCGATGGAAAGTGTTTCAACCAGTTCTTCTGCATGCATGGGCCGACCGACCAGATACAACAGCGCATGGGTTTGGGCGACCGAGCGGTTAACGCCCCATCGCGAACCCATCTCGCCCCAATGAAGAATGTAGCGCTCCATGACAGGTGTCAATTTCATGATGTCAACTTCCATTTATTTTCGTTATTTCTGTCATTACAGAAATTACGGTAAAGAAGCTGTTCTGTCAAGCAAAGCGCAGAAATTAAACCCTATCCGTGGGTCAAAGGAGCAATACGAATTTCAACGCGGCGGTTTTGCGAGCGCCCGGCCCTTGAGGCATTGGAAGCAATTGGCTGTGCCTCACCAAAACCACGCATGGACAACCGGCGCGGGTCGACCTGGCGACTGGCGAGATACTCAGCCACTGAGCGAGCCCGTCGCTGAGAAAGCTCAAGGTTGGACTCGTCCGAACCAACACTGTCGGTGAAACCGTCCACATCAACGATGGTGCGGTTAAATTCATTCAATACCAAACCAACAGAATTGAGCACCTCATAGAAATTTGGCTTGATCGCCGACTGGGCCGTATCAAAGGTTACGTTGCCAGGCATATTGAGAATAATTTCATCACCGCGACGGGTAACACTAACACCTGATGCCTGCAAACGCTGGCGCAGTTTTTGTTCCTGACTGTCCATATAGGCACCAACGCCTGCCCCTGCCAGAGCACCGACACCGGCGCCAATCAACGCCGCGGTACGGGTTTTAGCGCTGGTGGTTTCACCAATTATTGCACCGGCCCCGGCTCCGACTGCAGCACCAATCAGGCCACCGACCGCAGCTTTGGAGACCTCTTGTTCGCCGGTATAAGGGTTGGTCGTACAGGCCGCCAACGTCAATCCGAGCGACACGACAATTGCAGTTGTTTTCAGGTTTTTGTGCATGATTTTGGTCCGTTTTTGAAAAGGCCTTTAAAAAACCTTTGCCCTCTTGGTTCAAAGGCACATCTGGTCTGAAATGTACCAACGTTGATTAAGTTTCATTTCAAATTAATACGGCAAAATAAAGAAACCGGTAAGAATACAGGCATATAACGCAAAAAATAAATGCTACGCGGCAAGGTTTTTGCGTTTCCCCTAATCATTATGGAGTTTTTGCTCCATTTTGGGACAGGGAGTTAACCAAAATGAAACTGTTGTTATTGGCAAGCATTGGTGCGGGAAATATTTTCACGTTCTATCCCGGATTTGTCGAACCGCAATTTGACATACAGGCCATAACTGACAAAGGGCCAGTCCTGGAAATGGTCATTGCCTGCCGGCCTGGTGAAGGCATCATCTCGTTTTCAAAAGTGGAACGGGTCTTTTGCGTTCCTGACGCCACCTGCTACTCAAAAATCCGCCCGGCCATCCGGCAACTATGCAAATAACTCAAGCTCCGCTTTCGCGAACCAGAACGCGCAGCACCTGACGCCAAACCTGCGCAGCAATACTTTCAGGGATGCCGTCAATGCGCGCTATGCCGCGCGAAACCTTTGAAGTATCACCGGGCTGTTCATTGAAAGAAAGTGTAACCTGATAAGCCGCTCCGACAGGTACGATTTCACCGTTGTTTGATTTGCGAGAAGAAACTCTTCCTCCAAACACTGAAGCAAGAGGCTCCAGTTCCAGTCGCGGTGAACTGGCCAGGGAGATATCTTTTACCTGGATAGGTGACTTGGCGATTAAATAGTCATCTGGTACAAATTTTCCGCTATCACCCTGCTTTACCCGCCAGAGGTCTCGCTCAAGAATGTACCCCTTGGCGACAAAGCCCGTTACATTGGTGATCGTGACCAGGCGGTCATCAGCCTTGACCCAGCGACCAACATGCAGTTGACGATTCAGATCTTTTATTTTTCCCGAGATCGGTGCGCGAACAAGCAACCGTTCCTGCTCACGCTGCAATCCAGCCATTTCTGCCTGCAGCGATGCTAACTCCTGCTGAAGGGGTAAAAACTGGATTTTGTCCTGTCTATCAACCGCCACCCTGGCCAAACGGGCTTGTATCAACCGGGTTTGGATGCTGTTCAACTTAATCGTTTGATCCAGCTGACTTGACTTAAAGCGAAACAGAAGTTGGCCTTTGTCCACGAGATCGCCAGCCTTTGCATTGATTTCGACCAGTTCTGCAGCGCTTGGTGGGAAAACCTTTTCATAGGATATAGGCTGAACCATCACAGGCACATCGATGCGGCCGGAAATAGGCAGGATAAGAAGGGCGGAAAAAACTGCCACCACACTGATACTTATGTACACCCGGCGGCGCCGGAAAATTTGCTTGCTCATGGCAGGCCACTCCTTTACTTCCGACCAGAAAGGTCGGGCGATAAACCAAATTATTTCAATGGCAAACAACAACACACCCAGTGCCTTGAAGAAGAACGCGTAAACCAAAAACGCAATACCTATAAACAGGAAAAACCGGTAAACCCATATCGCCCAGGCATAGATAGTTATCGTCCTGATGGTTTTTGCAGGCAGGCTTTCAGGTGGCGGGGCACCGAGATTAAAAAGGATTTCCCGCAGTTTCCAGCGACCAAAGGCAAAGCTTCGAGATTGCAGGTTGGCCAGCCCCAGACCATCGGACAAAAGGTAATACCCGTCAAAACGCATCAACGGATTAAGGTTCACCACCACGCTCATAATCCAGCTGATCGTTGCAACAACAAAGGCGATACTTTTCAATCCACCTTCCGGCAAAAACGCCCACATGAAGGTGGCAATTGACGCCAACGAGAGTTCAACCATCAATCCGGCCGCACCGATCAACAGACGCTGGCGTCTTGATCGCAGTTTCCAGGCATCTGTCACATCGGTATATAACACCGGGAACATCACCAGAAACGCAATCCCCATGGTCGGCACCCGGCAACCAAACCGGGTGGCCATAAGCGCATGTCCCAGTTCGTGCAGAATTTTTATCAGGATCAAAGCAATCGCATAAGTAATTGCTCCTTCCATTGAGAAAAAATCTGAAAATGTAGAAACAAATTCATCCCACTGGCGAGAGACCAGATAAAGCCCGGCCAAGCCCACTGTAATCATCAGCCACAACATGGTTCTGGTAAACAGAAAGGCGAGATAGGGATAGACCACTTTGAGAAATCGACTTGGACGGACCAGTGGTATTTTAATGAACAGGTAATTGTGTATCAGCCAGGCAAAGGCTGATACTTTTTTACGCTCGCGGCGGTTGACGAAAGTGCGCCAGCCCCCCTCTTTGGGCTCAACTGACAGATTGTTCTGATCAAGAAACCGGACAACCTCGGCAACCCTTGGCAAAGTCAATTCGCGAGCCTGTTCACGGCGAGCAGCAGCAATCAGTTGATCGGAGGTTTCAAACTGGTTCCACAAGGACAGGATTTCGAAAATCTCAAAGTCAATTTCAAAATAACGATGCTGGACAGGATCGAAAATCAACCAGGTGGGTTTGCCAACGATGGTCGGCGCACCTTTGAGCAATTGTAATTCTTCGCGAATAACCCCGATGGCTATGGGTTCTGTGGATTCTGTGGGTTCTGTGGGTTCTGAAGGCTTTTCATCGAGCATTACAGCCCCAGTTTCTGCCGCAACGCTGACAATGGTCGGCGGAAAAGATAGAAAAACACTGGCGCATTTTCACCGTAAACCTGGGCTGTACCGCGCACGCCAAGCCGTGGCGGTTGCTTGAGGGAATCAGGAAACTGGGCAATAATTTCATAAGCCAGAACGTCGCCGGTGGTTTTTCGGGCCTGGTGAGCGGCCCTAACGACTTTAGCTGCCAACGGGTTCAAAGGGTCTGAATCCAGAAAAACCTTTACCTTGCCGCTTTTGCCAACGACGATGGCATCATCTACCGACAATTCGACCTTAAGCCTGACCTCGCGAGGGTCGGCAATTTCCATTATTTTCTCACCCACAACTACAGGTTTGCCGATCCATTCTTTTTTATCATTAAACACCAGCACACCGCTGCTTTGGGCCGTCACTATTGATTTGGTCAAAAGTTGACGGGCAAAATCTGCTTCGGCAATTTTCAAATCAAGTTGCGATAAAGCGGTACGCAACTCGCGCTTGGCATCGGGGTCATCAAATGCACTTTGCGAATATCGGCGTAACTGCGAGCGGGCAACGATGATTTCGCTTTCGGCCACAGCAAGCTTGTTGCGCAAAGATACATCAACAAATTTCAGTATCGGTTGGCCTTTTCGGACACGGGTATTGGGATTAACAAAAACCTCGTCAATCACGCCATCGATGGGCGCGGTTACAACAAATGGCCTGGCAGAAACCACTTCAGCGGGCGCAAGGGCCGAAATCGGTACCGGGATTGCCATAGCTATGACAATGCATGCAAGGGCGGCAGTCGCAAGAAGCTTTCGTGTTCGACCTTTGGAACGCAGTCGGCGGGTGCCGGTAATTGCGGCCCAGGCGTGCGAGAACGTTGCGGCCAGCCGATTGGCAATAACCAGATCTGCTTCCCGCCATTGTTGCTCACGGGCCAATAAAACCCCGCCAAAAACAGTGTCGTCTTTTAATTTAAAAGGCAACCAGACAAAATCCCTGAAAGGATAAGTTCGAGTCTCTTCATCACTTTCGCTGCAGTAGGCCGGCAGTGAAAACTCACGCTGCTCGTTAACGCCATCAGCCTTTTTGAGCTGTGCAATCATTCTTTCAATCCAGCGGATCATTGGCGAGTTACGGTCAACACTATCCAGACTGTTTACGGCCTCTACGGTAAACCCCAATCCGGACTTTTCGCGCAGCACAAATACCTGCCGGGCCCGGGTCAGTTTTCGCATTTCATTTGCAGAAAGAAATACCAGTTCTGCCTCAGTTTGTGCTTCGCGTGCCTGGGCTTCTATTTTTAACAGTGCCAGCAGCGCAGCGTTTCCACTGTCATCCACCGCTTGGATTTTCAAATTTTCTGCGTTGCCTTTTTGCACTGCTCCCACAGGGGACTGGGTGACATTTATCTTTGGGTGCTGTTTTGGCAACTTACTTTTTTTGGGCAACATCGGTTCAGCTCCCTGGTCCGACAAACCGGCCAGAACCACTCATGCCTGCAAACAACCCTTTGTTTTCCAGCAAAAACCGTCCTCTGACCTCGACGGTTTGGCTGACCGGATCAACAGATGCACCAAGACGACTGACTTTGCCTTCATACAATTTGGCAGTTTCATCAATACGAAATGAAAACCTGGTTCCGGCCTTCATCCAGGCCAACCATTTTGATGGCACGATAAAATCAATTTCCAGTTTCCGGGATTCAATAATTCTTATGAAAGGTTCGCCAGATTTTGGCGTTTCGTACACAAAGCTTGACGTTTCCACTACGTGCCCGTCAAATGGTGCTTTTATCATACAACGCGAAAGCCGAACGTCGAGGCGATTAACTTCCGCATCAGCCTTGCTGAGTCTGGCTTTTGAAACTTCCAGATCAAATTTACCAACCGCATTGAGTTTAAGCAATGACAGGTTGTTTTCGACCGTAAGCGACTGCACTTTGCGCTCAGCCAGCAATGCACCACGCTCGGCCTCAAAGCGCGAACAATCAAATGCTACCAGCACGTCGTCTTTTTTGAAACCCTGGCCTTTGCGAAAATTGAGCTTTTTGATTGGCACTGCCAGGTCAGTACTGATGGCTGCTGTATTTACCGCCCTGACAACCCCGCGAATAGGAAGACTTGTCGTTGACTGGGCCATCACGGTTGCCGACAGAAAAACAGCACTGGCAGAAAAAGTCATAACCGCGAGGCTTTGCCTGAATTTACCACCCATCACCATTGGTCCCTTACCATATTGATCCAATATCAACGATGGCACTGTTTCGGTTTAGGAATGGTTAATCTTGTGACCTAAAAAGGGAATTTTCCGCTGTTTGCGCGTTTTATTTGCGTCGCGCCAACAACGTACCAGTTTTGTAGTCACCGCGCTCCAGCCAAACACGTTTTAGCGAGGCGGCAAGCGATTTGACACTGGCATTTTCATTGAAACCAGCTGGATGGGGATCAAGACCAACTGAGGCAAACACATTGGCATAGGCATTTTGGACATCCGCATAAGCAATATCACGTTTCACTTCGGCCACCAGCGAGTTCATTTCTTCGCGCAGCAACGTTTGTTCACTCACCCGGTTGACTTTCGCCTCGGCGCGAATTTGCTGTAGCAAACGCCGTTGAACGCCATAATACTCTGCCGCCGTGCGATATTCGCGGCGTGCATGCAGATACCGCGCCCGGCTGACATGAACTTCGAGCATAATAGCCATGGTCAGCGATAGCGCTCGGGCATCAAGCAGATCACCTTTTCCTTCTATGACTGACTTACGGGCCGGATACTGGAACAGGCGAATGAGATTCCAGCTGGCTTTTGAGCCCCATGACAACCAGTTGTTGTTAAACAGAAAGTCATTGCTGTCGAAATTTGCACCGGCATAAAGCTGGATACCCGGCAGTAACTCCAGCAGTGCGGCGGTGGTTTCTTCCTGATTAATCCGGGATTTATAAAGGAGTTCAAGCACTTCAGGGCGATTACGCATCGCCACCGACACCATAGAACGGACCGGAATTTTTAATCGCAAGTCATTTAGTCGGCGGCGGGGCTGAACCAGCCGGTATTTTTGGCCAGGCGGGATATTCATCAAAGCGGCCAGCTGAAAACGAGCATTTTTCAGGTTGCCCTCAAGTTTTTGCACTTCGCGTTTGATGCCAACCAGTTCACGCTCAAAAGTCAGGGCGGTAATTGGTGATGTCTTTCGCAATTTGTATAAGGTACGAGTTTCGCGCAAGGCCTTGCGAACCCTGTTTTCGAGAAAACGCAATTTGGTTAGAAGTCGCTGGCTGCTAACCGCCCGCCAATAAGCTGAACGCACCGCTTCAATGGAGGAATTTACAACTTTCCGTTTAATTTGTTCTGCAATCAGTATTTCGTCAGCTGTTTGTTTGGCGCGAACGTAGGACAAGCCAAAATCCAGCACATTCCAGGTCAAGGTAATATCCTGGCTGAAAATATTGCGCTCTTGAGAGGTGGAATCCACAACGTTTGGCACATTTTGCAGATCGCCACTGTTCTGAAACAGACTACTGCCACCGTTAAAGGGAACGCTATGGCCTCCGGTGTAGTTACTGCGCCCGGCATAACCTGAATTGGAAACAAAATCCGGCAGTAACTTATAACTGGCCAGGTCAAGATTTTTGATGCGGAGGGCACGCTCTTTTATTTCAACTTTGGTGTCCAAATTGTACTTCAACGCTCGCGCCATGGCCTCATAAAGGTCAATCGGACCCCTGACAGGCTCCTGATTCGCGGTTACACGTTTAAGTTTATCTGATGCAAACACGCCCAGTTGCTCAACACTTACCCGTTCGGGCGTGATGGTACACGCCGCCAAAGCCAGCGGCAGAAGACATATCGCAAACGTTTTTTTCAACACCTAAGGATTCAACCTAAGTTATTGTTACAAAAATACTATTCAAGATACGCGAGAATCAACTAACCAGGATTCGTACTTTGCTGTGTAGTGTTTTTTTTTACAGATAGAAACAACTTTTTGCGTTAACCCACTAACTTTCTTGTTAAAATGCACAAAAAAGTCAGTCGTGATCAATGCAACCCAAGGTAAGTACGCCCTCAGTTTTGGGATAATGCCTCGGCAAGGTTAACAAAACCTTCATTTTGCTGTTGAGCTGTTTGCGACAGCTGGTCAGAGAACAAACTGGCTGATTGGCCAGGCAGGCTATCCGGGGCCATTTCAGAAATCTCTCCGGTCCCGGCCTGGATGGTGAACAATCCTGTCATCGTATCACCGTTTTCAAGGATAATGGAAAGCTTGATGTCGATGGATTTTATATCTGCCGGCAATTCTGCAAATACCAGCCCTTTTTCACCTTTGACCAACCAATCCGGTACTGCACGACCATCAGCCATTGTCAGGCTGTAATCCTGTACACCAATCTGGTTTCCTCCATCAACGATTTCCATAATTTGCAGGATTATCGTGCTATCACTGGCCAACACATGCAGCATGGCGCTATCGAGTCCCTGAGCAGGATCTCCACCCGCAAGGCTCCAGCGCACTGAAAAACCTGTAAAATCGTTAGCCGTAAACTTGCCTTCTTCAATATATCGACCGTTGACAAACTGTTCAAAAGTGATCGATTGATCGACCCGGTTCACAGCCTGGATTATAAAGGCCCGATTGTCGTTAACACCACTAACAGGGTTCAAACTTTCTATTTGTTCAGTGGTTCGCAGGACGACTCTGTCAGAGCCACTGATGTCGGACAGGTAACCCAAATCGCCGATTTCACGAACCGCATTCACCACAGACCGACCGCTTTCTAATCCCGACACACCAAGCTCTGGCGAAAGCCCCTGGGTGACTGGTGGCAAATTATTTGTTGAAGGATAGCTGGTTGGATCAAACAATCCACCCGTTGGCGGGGTGCCCGCTGTTACAGTGACAGAAACCGTCGAAGTTTGCGTCAACAAGCCATCGGTAACAGTATAGATGATTGTGTCAGTGCCAATAAATCCGGCATTGGGTGTGTAGTTGAGACTACCATCAGGATTAACCGTCACCGACCCATTGGCCGCTGTCGGGGTGCCCGAGACAGTCAGCGTATCGCCGTCCACATCGGTATCATTACCCAGCACGTCGATGTTGGACACCGTGGTGTCTTCAGCCGTGGTTGCCGTATCATTGTTGCCAACCGGAGCATCATTAACT
>UOEC01000035.1_pt1 | contig 34379 bp, 36 predicted proteins | sample 1988601 | NCBI WGS metagenome assembly UOEC01 (sample SAMEA4712195, study PRJEB27164) | hydrothermal vent metagenome | biome: marine basaltic hydrothermal vent biome; feature: marine hydrothermal vent; material: mineral | place: Pacific Ocean | collected 2011-06-14/2011-07-23 | depth 1719 m
TCGCCTTGCCACCGGCACCGCCTTCCTCAGCCGGTTGAAAGATCAGCGCCACCCGACCATTGAAATTGCGAGTTTCACTTAAATATTTTGCTGCCCCCAGTAACATCGCGGTATGCCCGTCATGGCCACAGGCATGCATTTTTCCACCGATTTTGGAGGCATATTCCTTGCCTGTTTCCTCGGTAATCGGCAACGCATCCATGTCGGCCCGCAAACCAATGGTTTTGCCGCTGTTGGTTTTATTACCGTTGATAATACCCACCACACCGGTCTGGCCAATGCCGGTAACAATTTCATCGACACCAAACCCCTTGAGCAAACCAGCAACTTTTGCCGCTGTCTCATGCACATCATACAAAAGTTCGGGATTGGAATGAATTTCACGGCGCCAGCCGGTAACTTCCTCATGGAGTTCGGCAACACGGTTAAGCACGGGCATGTCTGTCTACCTCAAGATTTTTATTTTATGAAAAACACTGCTGACATTACCAAGCCAACGGCAATGATGAAACCACGGATAACATGTTTGGGCAAGGCCTTTGCCACATGCGCCCCGGCATAACCACCGATGGTTGATGCGATCATCATCACACCGGCCTCTGACCAGTAAATGATCCCGGCTACAGCAAAGGTAGCAACAGAAATTGCCGACAACACAAATGACAATCCGCTCTTTAATCCGTTCATCTGGTTAAGGTCACGCATGCCAAGGGCCGAAAACAGCGACAACAGGATAATCCCCAATCCGCCGTTAAAATAGCCACCATAAACCGACACCGCCATCAGGGCGGTTTTTTCCGGCAGTTTTGCCTGCGCCAGCCGGGCCCGCAAGGTATCACCAAAGGCAAACAGCAATGTCGCAAACAACAACAACCACGGCACAATGGCGCTGAACAACCGGTCAGACGTTGCCAGCAATATCAGCGACCCCGCCAACCCGCCAATCAGCGCAATAATCACATAACGGATAACGGTTGCCCGCGGTACCTTGGCAATATCATCTTTAAAGCCAACAGCACTGCCCAGATATCCCGGAAACACCGCCAGTGTACTGGTGGCATTGGCCGCCACCGGCGGCACCCCGGCAAAAATCAGCGCCGGAAACGTCAAAAACGACCCGCCCCCGGCAATGGCGTTAAGAATGCCGGCAAAAAATGCAGCAACGGTAATAACGATGTATGAGGTCATGAAAATCCCAGCAAATATCCTGTTCCCAAGAATTCACTGGAAATTTCTTATGTGTCAAGTACTTACTGTTTGAGAGGTCAAATGGCTTCAGGCCGCAAGCTCTTCCAGTCGGGACAACAGGATTGACGGATCAAATGGCTTGTTCAAAATACCCGTAACCTCCATGTCACGCATTGAGGCCAGCGATTCTGCATGTTCTGCTGCATGACCAGTAATAATAATGGTCGGTATGTTGCGTTCTTTTTTCTGCAACTGTGTGTAAACTTCAATGCCGTCAATAACCGGCAGGTTAAGGTCCAGAATCATTACATCCACCGTTTGCTCGCTGACGGTTTTAAGGGCTTCATCACCTGACTTTACCAATTTGCACTGGAATCCCGATGTCGTAATAAGTTCTTCAAGCTGCGGACCAAAATCTGGATCATCTTCAGCAATCAGCACAATGCCATCCGGCTTGACATCATCAAGCATTGCCAACACTTTACGCGGGTCAACCGGCTTGCCGATAACCCCCATCGCCCCGTGATCAATCGCCTGCTTGACCAGTTGCTCAACGCTGTAACCGGTCATCATGTAAACCTGGGCATCAGGTTTCAGCTTGCGAATTTCAAAGAAACTTTCAACCCCGTTTTTGCCGGGCATCATTATGTCCATAAAAGCAACATCGAAATCAACGGTTTTGTATGCGGCAATCGCTTCATCGCCGGAGTATGCCACAGTAACGCTGTGGTCCTCCATTTCGAACAGTTCAGCCAGTGAATCAGCTGCATCAGCATCATCATCAACAATAAGAATCTTCAAACTTTTCGCAGCCAAGACCAATCTCCCTTCGGACGTAACGCGTGTCAATCACCGCTGATCATGCACCATTGACAATTAACATTCAATTTACAGACCATAAACAGATGTAAAAATTTTCTTTCAAAGAGTTTCAAAGAGTAAAGGCTTCATTAACGCAGATCAGTTAAAGAGAAAGCTGGGGCATTGGTATGAGAGACGACGAGAGACTGGTAAAAATGCAGCAAGAAGCACCAGCAAGTGGCCTTCCACTAGCAAATTCTTCAAAACGGGTTCGGGTTTTGGTTATTGACGATGAGGTTTCGGCAGCCGAAGGCGTGCAGGATATTCTTGAACTGGAAGGCCATATCGTCGGCATCGCCCATGATCAGCAATCAGCTTTGCAGGCCGCCCAAATGATGGCACCTGATCTGGCGCTGGTCGATTTGCGTCTTAAAGACGAGTGGGGCCTTGACGTCATCGGTGCCCTGCACAAGCAATACCCCAACCTGTTATGCATTGTACAAACCGGCAACTCCGATTCCTCAGTTGTGATCGCCGCCCTGCGTCAGGGTGTTTACGATTATCTGGTTAAACCGTTTCAGCCTGATCAATTGCTAAAGGTAACCGAACGGGCTGCAGAAAAGCTGCGACTGGAAGCCGAGCGCTATGAGATGCTGCAGGAATTGGGTAAAGCCAAGGAACAGGCTGAGATGGCCAGCAAGTCCAAAACCGAGTTTTTAACCCGAATGGGTGGCGAATTTGGTCAGCACTTTGCCACTCTGGTCCAATTGGCCGATACCATGGAAAAACAGCAGTTCGGCCCCATTGGCAATGAGCAATACACAACTTGCGCCCGCGGTATTGCCTCAGGTTGCACCCGTATGCTGCGCAATATGCAACAGATCGGTGAACTCGGTCACCTTGAAGCTGGAACCAAGCAGATCAATGTCAGCGATTTTGTCCTTGCAGAAATCGTCCAGAGCGCCATTGCCAGCCATCAGGCAGAAATTGACACCAAACAATTGGTGCTTGAGTTATCGGTTGATCAGGCCATACCGACCGTGCAAAGCGACCCGACACACTTCATAGCCATTCTCGATCATTTGATTTCCAATGCGACAAAATTTTCCCAACCCGGTGGTCGGATAAGTATCAGCGCCACAATGGATGAGAAAAGCGACCTCTGGCTGCAGGTTAACGATCACGGTCCAGGTATGGCAGATAATGAAATTTCTGTCGCAATGGCCCCATTTGGCCGGGTAAGCAACGAAAACACCACCGGACTTGACCCGTTCTGCGCGGGTCTCGGTTTACCATTGGCGACCCGTCTAACACACCTTTTAGGTGGAAAACTGGGCATCAAGAGTGCCGTTGGCAGCGGCACCAGTGCGCGGGTGTTTTTCCCAAAAGACAAAGTGTTCGAATTTGCAAAAATGCGCTCTTCAGTCCTTTAGGGTCTATGGACAATTACACATAGGAGTTTGACGGGCCATAGACCCTAACAGCTGTTGACATTCATGCAGGTTTTCTCTTATGTTGCGCGCCATATTCAAAGGGTGTATTTTGCGCCCCGATTTTTTTGCTCAGGTGGTTGGAATGAAAGTTCGCAGTTCTATTAAATCTTTGGCCAAACGCCATCGCGATAACCGTGTTATTCGCCGCAAAGGCCGTATTTTGGTCATCAACAAAACCAACAAACGGTTTAAAGCCCGTCAAGGCTAAAACCTGTCGACCTGGGTTAACACCCGCATCTGACGCCAATTTTATTTCTGTTTTCAAACAACCAGTGTTAGATTGACCGAATGAACCGGACAGTCTTATCAATTTTTGTTGTCAGCTTTTGCCTGAACACCGGCGCACTAGCGCAAGAAGTGCACCCGGACAAGCAACCTGAAGTGCCGCAAGCCCTGACCAAGGGCGACAAGCAAAAACTCTCACAAGAAGTGCTCGATAGCCTGTTTGGCAGACTACACGAGGAAAAGTCTGAAAAACGGGCAAAACTTTTAGCCGGTGCCATTTGGAAAATCTGGGGTCGCTCGGGAAGCCCCACTGCCGACCTGCTGCTGGTTCAGGCTGAACGGGCAATGGCAGCTGGACGCCAGCGCACCGCCATCTCAATTCTTTCAACCGTTGTCGATCAATATCCGCAATTTACCGAAGCCTGGAACAAACGCGCCACTGCCTATTACATCGCCAATGATTTCGACAAATCACTAGCTGATATCAAAGAGGTTCTCAAACGCGAACCGCGCCATTTCGGGGCGCTTTCCGGTATGGGTTTAATTTATCAGCAACAGGGCGAAAAGAAAAAAGCCCTGTCCGCCTTCCGCCGGGCGCTGGCCATTCACCCATTACTCAAAGATGCCCTGCGTGCGGTAAAAAGTCTTGCCGGCAAGGTTGAGCAGGATATCTGAGAAAAGCCCTTAAAAAACCTTTCCATTTACCCGTTGCACCATTACATAGAGTGAACTTGATTTTTCTGTTCATTTTGAAAGGCCTTTCGGCGCGTGATTCTCTCCTTACTCGGTGGCTTTGTGTTACTTTTTCTTGCCGGTGACCTGCTGGTTCGCGGGGCAAGCAATCTTGCTGAGAAACTCGGCGTTCAGCCGTTGGTAATCGGTATTGTTATTGTTGGCTTTGGCACGTCTGTACCAGAGCTGGCCACCTCGGTTCGCGCCGCCCTGCAGGGCGCACCCGGCATCGCCATGGGCAATATCGTCGGCTCGAATATGGCCAATATGTTATTGATTTTGGGCGCCGGTGCCCTGATTTATCCGATCGCCACCAAGCGCTCCAACATTTACCGGGACGGCGGTGTCGGAGCCATGGGTGCTGTCTTTCTTGGTCTTGCTGCCTGGTATGGCGAATTAAACCGGCCTGCAGGGATTATCCTGATTTTGATTTTGATCGCCTATTTGTGGTTCCTGCTGCATGATGACCACAAACAGCGAAATGCCCACCAGGAAAAAACCGGCGAAAAGCGTGCCAACCTTCTTTCATTACCGGTTCTGAAAGACAGTTTGCTTTTACTGGGCGGTATCGCAGGTGTTCTGCTGGGCGGCAAGTTTCTGGTCGATGGCGCTGTTGAGCTGGCCCGGGTTTATCAGATCGAAGAAAGCGTTGTTGGTCTGACGGTGGTTGCCCTTGGCACCTCACTGCCTGAACTTGCCACTTCAATCATTGCCGCCCTCAAGCGCCAGACAGATCTCGCGATTGGCAATGTCCTTGGCTCTAACATTTACAATATTTTTGGCATCGGTGGTGTAACAGCAACGATTATTCCCGTACCAATTTCACCTCACATGACCAACATCGATATCCCGTTGCTGATCGTCATGTCCATTGCGTTAATCGGCATAATCGTATGGCAACACGGCGTCACACGAAAAACCGGTGTTGCTTTTCTTGGCGGCTATTTCGCCTATGTGTTTTACCTTTTGGCCTAACCGGGAAAAGAGGTTGTAAATGTCTGATCTGGAAATTTATCAATTCAACTGCCGACAAGACAATTTTGGCGTCCTGATCCACGACCCCGAGATTGGCGTCACTGCTTCCATCGATGCCCCTGATGCCGACGCCGTTAACCAGGCTTTGGCCGAAAAGGGCTGGACCCTCAGCCATATTTTACTGACCCATCATCACTACGACCACGTTGACGGCAATGCGGCACTCAAGAAAAAGTGGGGTGCGATTGTCGTGGGTAACAAGGCCGATGCCGCCCGTTTGCCTGAAATAGACCAACCCGTAAAATGCGGTTCAACCTACCAGTTCGGCATGCATGAAGCACGCTTCATCGACACTCCGGGCCATACCATCGGCCACGTGGCCATTTACTTTGCCAGCCAGAACCTGCTGTTTACCGGCGATACAATGTTTGCCCTTGGTTGCGGTCGCCTGTTTGAAGGTAGCGCTAAACAAATGTGGCAAAGTCTGACAACCCTGGCTGCCCTGCCCGATGAAACAATTGTTTATTGCGGGCATGAATATACCCAGGCCAACGCCGCATTTGCCCTGTCAGTAGACCCAGACAATGAGCAATTAAAAGCCCGCGCCAATGAGATCGATCAATTACGCGCCAAAGGCCTGCCAACCCTGCCCACCACAATTGGTGCCGAAAAAGCCACCAACCCCTTCCTGCGCCCCGCTGACAAAAAAATCCGCGGCACCCTGCACATGCCTGATGCAAGCGATGTAAAAGTTTTTACCGAAATCAGACACCGCAAAGACAACTTCTAACGCCTCACTGCAAATCACCCCAGCGCGCGACTGCGCGCCGGGCGGCCACCAGCCCGCGCCGTCGCAGGCGTGAGCGAAAGCGAACTTGCCGTGAGACAGAAAATGGTGCCGCATGGGTGACTCGAACACCCGACCCCATCATTACGAATGATGTGCTCTACCACCTGAGCTAATGCGGCTGAACCAATGGAATTTACAAAGCAACTATTAGGCACAACAGGCACGCTGTCAACCAAACCAGCTTTCACCAGACTTACCGTTACCCGGTTTTTTGGGACCCGGATCATCGGGCAACCGGTGGGTTTTTTCCTTGCCGGTTTTTGCCTTGCCGGCTTTTTCCGGGATTGCTTTTTTGGTTTGGGTTTTGCTATCGACAGCTTTCAACTTGTTATCGTCATCGGTCCGGGTATCGCCCTGGTCTGGTTTGCTTTCCTCAACAACCTCAACATCCTCTGGCTCAAGGGTGATGATTTCGTCATCTTGTTCCGGCTCCACCTCAACAGCTGATTCTTCGGGCTCATCAGCGATTAAAAACGGTGCGGTTGCCTGTCGGCGCTGGCTTTCTGTATAGGCCAGCCCCTGAACCGGCACCTTCCATTCAAAGGCTCCAAGTTCACCGGTAACGGGGGAAACCGGCAGCCATTCTGGCGCAACAAATCCTTGCGCGGTCCAGGCCGGATCACGCGGGGCATGCACGGCTCGGGCAAGCCACTCACGAGCCTTGCCCTTGTCGCCAAATTCTGCCGTTTCAATTTCCGCCATCAAGGTGCAAATGCGCGCGCTGGGTTGATCGTTGATATAAGAATTCAGAACCTCTCGGGCCGTTGCCCAATCCTGGCCCTCAATGGCAATAACAGCTGTCGCAATGGCCCCTTCCCTGCCGCCATGATGACTGCGCAACAGAGTTTTTATCCGGGCTTGTCGGTCACTGACAGAATCGCCGGGTCGGGCGTGCGCATAGACTTCAGCAACATCAGGGTGAGGTGAAAGGCTCCAGGTTTTTTCCAGAATACGGGTTGCCTTGCGCAGCGAACCGACATTGGCGTTGGTGCGCCCGGCAACCACTGCTGCCGGCACCAAAGACGGATCAAGATTGTGGGCCTGGGTGGCCAGATCAAGGGCAGCCTCGGCATCAGCATCTTCCACTGAAAGCGCCTGAGCGGTCAGCGCCACAGCTTTTTTGCTCTGGGCGGTTTCCTTGTCGATAACCTTGGCTTTCAACTGATTTTCCAACAGCAACAAAACCGCTGGCCAGTCTTTGTCTGCTGCATATGACACCAGCATGGCATTGGAAGCCCAGGACGCCCCCGGATTTTCCTCCAAAGCCTGTCTGGCAATATCACGCGCAGCTTCAATGTTTTTTTCACGTCGCGCTTCGTTAAACAAACCACGCAAACCCAAAAGCTTGGTGTCAGGCGCCTTGGCCATTTCGCGGTAAACCTGTTTGACCCGCGCACCGTCGCCCTGTTGCTGGGCTGACTGGGCCGACAACAATTGCGCCAGCGGATCATCGGGCAACAGACGGGCGGCCGTAACAGCTGCTTTTTGGGCAGTATGCTCATCACCGGCACCAATTGCTACCAGCCCGGTTGACAGGGCCTGGCGGCCTTTTTTCTCACGACGGCGCGAAAAAAATCCACCAAAAGCAGAGGGGCGGCCGATAATCCACTTAAATACACCCCAGACAACCCACACCGCGACAAACAAAATACCCAGCACAAGCGCACCAATACCAAGCGAGACAGCGTAACGGGTGCCATCGAAGGTTACTGCAACTTCGCCGGGGCTATCAGCCAGCCAGGTGACCCCAAAGGTGACAGCGATCAGAACCACAAACCAGAAAATTAAACGAACCATAAGCTTAACCCCACACCCTATTCACCACCGGCTGTGAGCCGGGTGACGATTTTTGCAGACAAGCCTTTTACCGCCTGATCGACCTTGATTTTATTGTCAGCCAGAGCCAGCCATGCTGCAACACCTTCGGGCGTATTTGCGCCTTCACGCAAAATGCCTGCAGCACTTTCAACCTGCCCTGCCGCCAACGCTTGCAGTGCTTTTTGTTTAAGCTCAGACCAGTCAGATTGCCCCGCTTTGGTCACTTTTACCAACCCTGTAAGGCGATTGGTCAACGCCCCGAATACGCCGCTATCGTTATTTTCAGGTGTTTCGGTTTTGGCAGACCCGGAAGCCAGTTCCACTTTACGCAAGGCGCTGGTCAGGCCAGCCATTGTTGGCACGCCCTTTTCGGCAAAGGGCCGCAAAGCATCAAGGGCTGTTTCTTCTGGCATCTGCCCGGCAACACTGTCGAGCTCTGCTTCAAAGGCACCGCCTGAAGAAATTTTCGCCCGCAACACAGTAAAAGCCCGGGCTAGTTCACTGGCCGGATTGCCCGCCGGTGAGCTGGCCAGTTTTTCTTGAGCAGCCTTAAGAAGGTCAATTGATTTGGCTACCGCACCTGTTTGCTGCTCGGTTGCATTGAGGCGTACCAGCAAAGCATCAAACCGGGTTGTCAGGTTTTCCAGTTCTTTCGAGTTATCGGCAACCGGAGCACTTTTAAGGGCCGACAGGTTTTTTTCCAGCCCGGCCAGTTTCTCGCTCAGCGCCTGAAATTGCAATTCATTGGCTGCTGCAACCGGCCCCTTGCCATCCTCAACCGCCTTGGCCAGTGCAACGCGAACTTCAGATGCGGTTTTTTCCAGATTGGCCAGCTTCTCAGCATTGGCCGCAATGGTCGCCTTGCTGGCATTCAGGGCAGCATCGGCTTGATCAAGTTGCTGTTTGAGGCTGGCCAAAAGTTCACTGTTGTTTTGGTTCTCAACTGCTGCTGCTTCAAGCTTTGCAACGCGGGCCACAACTTCGCCAAGCTGTTCAGCCCGCACCGCATTGGGGTCGGCAAAATATTGGCTGCCATAGGTTTTAAACGCCCACGCCCCGCCAAGCCCTGCTGCAACCAACGCTGCCAGAGAGACCAGAACCAGTGTAGTTGTTTTATTGTTTTTCTTTTCCGGCAAACTTTTAACTGACTTTTTGGCACTAGGACTTGTTGGTTTTGAACTTGAAGCCGGTTTGCCATTTTCAGACTTTTTGGAATCTGCATTTGAGGTTTTCGGCTTTGGCGCACTTTGTGTTGCCAGCTTTTCTTCGGCCTTTTCGGTCGCTGATTTCACTTCCGTTGCTTTCAGATTAAGCACGGGTGGTTTGGCGGCTTTGCGGGCCGGTGCAGGTTTTTTCTTTCTCGGTGCCATATGACTGAACAACTTCCTTAAATCGACGCGCTAACACGCTTTGCTAACCGCTTGCAACATGCTTGGCGTGTCTGGTTCTTTACATATAATCGTGTCGCTAAACTTGCCAAGCCCCTGGTCAATAATTTCGGCGACATTTTCTGAAAGGCAATAGTGTTTTATTTTTGCCAGTTCGTCGGGGGAAACGCAAGCTCCAGTTTTGGCCCCAGTTTTGGCCCCAGTTTTGGCCCGAGAATTAGAAAGTGTCAGCGCCAGCCAGATTTTTGCCGTTCGGGGCGAGAACAGCAAAACCCCGTCCAATTGACCCTGCCGAATCGCCTGACAAATCTCTTGCGGCAAGTTTTCAGCCGGGTCGGCCTGATAAAGCACCACGCGATCAACGACAAAACCGCTTGATTGCAGTTCATCAACCATATTGCCGGAAGTTTTGCCGCCCGATGCATATAGCAACGGGCCATCTTGCGGCTTAAGGTTTTGCCGGACAAAATCAATCATGCCGGCAACATCTCCGCGCACTGTTTTTTTAATCTGTTTAAATCCGGCATGTTCTGCAGCTTGCGCAGAGGACGCCCCAACAGCAATGGCCAGCGTGTTTGAAAATGTTGGCATTTGCGGCAGACGTCCCATGGCCCTTGCGCCATTTGCACTGGTGATCAAAACCGCTTGCGGGCTGGTGTTCGGAAAGACAGCCGTTTTGTGAAAATTGATCTCAAGCAGCGGCACATGACTGATCTGATGACCTGCTTTTTCAAGCTGCTCTATCAGATCAGCAGCATCAGGCTCAGGTCTGGTCACCAGTAAATTCATCACGCAAACAGCTTGTCTCCGGCCATGGCAGCAATTTCCCGCCCGGCATCAAGGCCCAGTTCCTCGGCCTTATCAGCCGGTCCGACCCGTGTGGTTTCAAAACGTTCTGACCCGTCACGGGTCAGCGCCATCACGGCCAGATGGACCGTGCCGCCCGCAAGCGTTGCATGGGCCGCCAGCGGGGTGCGACAGGAACCATCCAGCTCAATCAAAAACCCGCGTTCAGCCGCCACAACAATTTCAGTTTCACCATGCCGCAAGGGCCCAAGCAATTTGGCTATCGCCTCATCACCCTCACGAATTTCGATGCCGATCGCCCCTTGCGCCACCGCAGGCAGCATATCTTCAATAGCCATTGCCTTGGTGATCAACGCGGCGTCGCCCAAACGGTTCAAACCGGCACAGGCCAGAAAAGTTGCATCGGCCACTCCGTCGGCCAGTTTTTTCATCCGGGTTTGCACATTGCCGCGAAATTCCACCACCTCCAGATCAGGTCGCAAGGTGCGTACCTGGGCCGAGCGGCGCACCGATGATGTGCCAAGCTTTGCCCCTGCTGGCAGTTCCTCAATGGAATTTGCAACACTGGAAATAAACGCATCGCGCGGATCTTCGCGCTCCAGCAATCCGGCCATCACCAGACCGGGTGGCAAAACCGCTGGCATGTCTTTCATCGAATGAACCGCCAGATCAATCAAATTGCTATAAAGCGCTTCTTCAATTTCTTTGGTAAACAGCCCCTTGCCGCCAATTTCCGACAACGCCCGGTCCTGAATTTGGTCACCGGTAGTGGAAATCACCACAATCTCAACATCATCACTGCTCATTCCGTGAGCAGCCATCAGCTTGTCGCGTGTCTCATGGGCCTGGGCCAATGCCAGTTTTGACCCACGGGTGCCTATTTTCAATTTGCCTGCAGCCAATTTTTATGTCCTAAAGCGGTATAATATGCTCGCGCACAATAGTTTAAGACCTCCAGCGTGTCATCTCTTAAGGTTGCAAAGACCATGGCAAAACGCCTCACAGTACTGGGCATCGAATCTTCCTGCGATGAAACCGCAACTGCTGTGGTGCGCCTTGATGAACAAGGCAACGCCCAAACCCTGTCCAACATCGTCCTGTCACAAACCGCTGACCACGCCATTTACGGCGGCGTAGTGCCCGAACTTGCCGCCCGCGCCCACATCACCCACATGGACCGCCTGATCAAACAGGCAATGGATGAAGCCGGGCTGGACTTCAACCAGCTTGATGGCGTGGCCGCTACCGCTGGTCCCGGTCTGGTTGGCGGCCTGCTGGTTGGCATGATGACCGCCAAAGCCATTGCCATGGCTCACGATTTAAGCTTTCTCGGCATCAACCACCTCGAAGGTCATGCCCTCACGCCGGGTCTCACACAAGGCCTTGCCCCGCCCTATTTGTTGCTGCTGGTTTCCGGCGGTCACACCCAGATTGTCAGCGTTGAGGGCATTGGCCAGTACAAGCGCTATGGCACCACCATTGATGATGCCCTTGGCGAGGCATTCGATAAAACCGCCAAACTGCTCAATCTCGGTTATCCCGGTGGCCCGGCGGTTGAACGCGCCGCACAAATGGGTAATGCCGACAGATTTACCTTCCCGCAACCCCTCAAGGGCAAACCGGGGTGCAATTTTTCTTTTTCCGGCCTTAAAACCGCTGTCCGCCAAAAGGCGCAAGGGTTGGAAAAAGTAACTGATCGCGATGTCGCTGACATCTGTGCCGGGTTTCAAGCCGCCGTTGTTGGCAGCATCACCGACCGGCTTAACAACGCCATGATGCAGTTTAGGCAAAACCATGTGAGTGAAACAAAACCGGTTTTGGTTGTTGCCGGAGGCGTTGCGGCCAATCAGCATTTGCGGGCCGGGCTGAGCGACATCTGCCAGCAACATAATTTTAAGCTGATTGTCCCGCCGATAAACCTGTGTACAGACAATGCCGCAATGATCGCCTATGTCGGGACTTTGCGTCTTGCCCGCGGCGATGTCGACCCCCTTGACCTGTCGGTGCGGGCCCGCTGGCCCCTTGATCCTGATGGCCAGGCTGTGCCATTTGCCGGAGTAAAGGCATGAGTAATAAAATCAACCTTGTTGGCGTCATTGGTGCCGGTTCCTGGGGCACCGCCCTTGCCACGACCATCGCCAGGGCTGGCCGCGATGTGGTGCTGTGGGCCAGATCGGACACACACGCCACAGCCATTGCCGCTGCGCGTGAAAACAAAAAATACCTGCCCGGTGTAAAATTGCCGCAAAACATCACAGTCACCAACGACATACACGATTTTTCAGATTGCGATGCCGTGCTGATGGTTTCACCAGCTCAAGCCCAGCGCGCTGTAATGAGCACATTTTCCAACGTCCTCAAAAAAGGCATCCCGGCCCTGATCTGTTCCAAGGGCATCGAGCAATCAAGCAATCTGTTTATGAGCGATGTATTGGCAGAGGTCGCTCCCGACCTAGAAGCATTTGTTCTGTCAGGCCCGTCCTTTGCAGCAGACGTGGTCCGCGGCCTGCCAACCGCCGTCACCCTGGCAGGACCAGACATAGAATCTGCCAAAACTGTTGCCCAAGCCATCGGTCACGCCAACTTTCGCATCTATGCTTCAGACGACATTGTGGGCGTACAGATTGGTGGTGCGGTCAAAAATGTCCTTGCCATTGCCTGTGGCATTTCCGATGGCAAAAACCTCGGTGAATCCTGCCGCGCCGCCCTGATCACCCGCGCTTTTTCAGAATTGACCCGGCTGGGAAACGCCCTGGGTGCCCGGCCTGAAACACTGGTTGGATTGTCAGGCTTTGGCGATCTTAGTCTGACCTGCAGTTCACCAAAATCGCGCAACTATTCTCTTGGTTTCAAGCTCGGACAAGGTGAACCCCTTAAACAGATTTTGGGGGCCAGCAACACGGTTTCAGAAGGTGTGTTTACCGCTGGTGTCGTTGTCGATATCGCCCGCAAAAACAATATCGAAATGCCCATATGTGAAGCCGTACATGCCATCGTAGACGGCCAGTCAGACCCCGACACAGAACTGGCCCGGTTGCTTGCCCGGCCAATGCGTGCTGAAATAGAATAAATATGTCATCAACCCAAAAAGTGGGCACCGGTTTTTGGACAAGTTGATGAATCACATACAATAAGGACTTAAAACATGCTGTTTGTAATTAATTGCAAAGATAAAACCGGTGCCCTTGATGTGCGCCTGGCCAACCGCCCGGACCATTTGAAATTTCTTGGAGACCTCGGCAGTCAGGTTAAGGCCGGTGGTCCCTTTACTGATGATCATGGCGAACTGACCGGCTCGATGATCGTCATTGAAGCTGACAATCGCACAGAAGTAGAGGCTATCGTTGCCCGCGACCCCTATAGCAAAGCAGACCTTTTCCAGTCCGTCGAAATCACCCCGTGGAAGTGGGTAATCAAAAACCCGGAAATGTCATAATGAATTACTGGCTGTTTAAATCCGAACCCGATGCCTGGTCCTGGGATCAGCAAAAGGCCAAAGGCGCTGTCGGCGAGGAATGGGACGGTATTCGCAACTATCAGGCTCGCAACAATATGCGCAAAATGCAACTCGGCGATCAGGGCTTTTTCTATCACTCCAACAAGGGGCTGGAAATCGTCGGCATTGTCGAAGTTTGCGCCCTGTCTCATCCGGACTCAACCACCGACGATGAGCGCTGGGATTGCGTTGATATCAAAGCGGTTAAGGACATGCCGATACCTGTCACCCTTAAACAAGTTAAAAACACCCCTGAACTTGCTGAAATGGCCCTGGTCAAATCCATGCGCCTTTCGGTTCAGCCAGTAACGGAAAAAGAATGGAAACTGGTCTGCAAAATGGGCGGGCTTTAAGTACCACTGGAATAGACAGAAAGGCGCATTGCATAATCCAAATGCGCCGGACATAATGCTCTCAAGGGAAAACCAAACTTACTCGAAACGCACAAGGGGAGGCCTGATATCATGTCCGCTTCAAAAATTCACAAAGTCTCTGCCGCCTGGAAAAAACGGGCCCATATTGATGCCAAAACCTATGAAAAGATGTATAAGGCATCGATTAAAAACCCGGAAAAATTCTGGGGCAAGGAAGGCAAGCGGATTGACTGGTTCAAACCCTATACCAAGGTCAAAAACACCAGCTACAAATACCCTAAAGTGTCAATCAAATGGTACGAAGATGGCATCACCAACGTTTCTTATAACTGTATTGACCGCCATCTGAAAAAACGCGGGCATCAGACTGCCATTATCTGGGAAGGTGATGATCCCTATTTCGACAAAAAAATCACCTATAATGAACTTTATGAACATGTCTGCCGCCTGTCTAATGTTCTGAAAAAGAACGGCGTTAAAAAAGGCGACCGGGTCACCATTTACATGCCGATGATCCCTGAAGCAGCTTATGCCATGCTGGCTTGTGCCCGTATCGGGGCGGTTCACTCCATCGTCTTTGGCGGCTTTTCACCTGATGCACTGGCAGGGCGTATTGATGATTGTGATTCCACCTTTATCATCACCGCCGATGAAGGGGTGCGCGGTGGCAAACCCATTCCGCTGAAAGCCAACACCGATGAAGCCATCGCGATCGCCGCCAAAAAGGGCACAAAAGTCAAATCGGTTCTGGTTGTCCGGCGCACTGGCGGTACCATCGACTGGAATGACAAGCGCGACATCTGGTATCACCAGGCCATGGCCACAGCCAAACCTGAGTGCAAACCGGCCCACATGAAAGCTGAAGACCCGCTGTTTATCCTGTACACTTCAGGCTCAACCGGCACCCCGAAAGGTGTCCTGCACACCACTGGCGGCTATCTGGTTTATGCCGCAATGACCCATCAATATGTTTTTGATTACCACGATGGCGATGTTTACTGGTGTACGGCAGATGTTGGCTGGGTTACCGGCCACAGCTACATTGTTTACGGGCCCCTGGCCAATGGTGCCCAGACCCTGATGTTTGAGGGCATCCCGACCTACCCTGATGCCTCGCGCTTCTGGCAGGTTTGTGACAAGCACAACGTCAATATTTTCTATACCGCCCCAACCGCCCTGCGCGCCCTGATGGGAGCAGGAGATGATTTTGTAAACAGTTGCTCGCTGAAATCCTTGCGTCTGCTTGGTTCTGTTGGCGAACCGATCAATCCCGAAGCCTGGGAATGGTACTACAAAGTCATTGGCAAAAAGAAATGCCCCATTGTCGACACCTGGTGGCAAACTGAAACCGGCGGCATCATGATTACTCCGCTTCCCGGTGCCATTGACCAGAAACCCGGTTCAGCAACCAAACCCTTCTTTGGTGTAGACCCGGCCCTTGTTGATGGTGATGGCAAAGAGCTCAAAGGGGCAGCACAGGGCAATCTGATTCTCAAGGATTCCTGGCCCGGCCAGATGCGTTCGCTCTATGGCAACCACGACCGTTTTGTTGAAACTTATTTTTCCACCTACAAAGGCTCATATTTCACCGGCGATGGTTGTCGCCGCGACAAGGACGGTTATTACTGGATCACCGGCCGGGTCGATGATGTTATCAATGTATCAGGCCACCGGATGGGCACTGCTGAAGTCGAATCGGCACTGGTTGCCCATCCCAAAGTCTCAGAAGCAGCCGTTGTCGGCTATCCCCATAACATCAAGGGCCAGGGCATTTATTGTTATGTCACCCTGATGTCAGGCGAAAAACCCTCCCAAGAATTGCGCAAAGAGCTCCGCACCTGGGTCCGCAAGGAAATCGGCCCTATTGCCACACCCGACCTGTTGCAATTTGCCCCCGGCCTGCCAAAAACCCGATCCGGTAAAATAATGCGCCGTATCTTGCGGAAAATAGCCGAAAATGACTACTCCAGCCTCGGCGACACCTCCACATTGGCCGATCCGACAGTAGTCGATGACCTGATTGGCAACCGACAGAACAAATAAAGCAGACTCACAGCCTCGTGATGCACCCCGTCTTTTGAAAAAGCCCAAAATATGGTATATTACGCTTTTTAAGGGATATAGCTGTTTTCATGCGTCTTGCCTCTCATATTTTAGCTGTTTTTGTGGCGATCAGTACGGTTGTCAGCCCGTGCCTTGCTGCAATAAAGTCAAGTAACGACAATGCAGCACGCCTTCAAAAAATCATCCTTGCCTCCGTGCAGTCCGATGCCACCTTGCAAGCCGCTCAATTCGCCGAAGAAGTCAAGGCCGTATGCAATGGCCCATGCGCCAGATTATTGAATGCACGCAACATTCAGCCGTTCCGTAACGCCATCGTAAACGAATTTGACGGCATCGTACCAGTTGCGCTGTTGATTCAACCCAGAGAACCTGATAATGTCCTGCCAACAAAAAGACTGACCAGCCTGACAAACTGGAATAGCGTCGACATTTATCATTTGTGCCGACAGTTAAATTAATTTAATTTGGCTGAGCCACAAAACTACACTATTCACAACCAAAAATTAACCATGCGCTTATAGCCTTGTTTTTGGGCTAGCGGAAATGAAGACCAAAAGAGAAAACCATGAAAAATACAAAATTAAATCGTCGAAAATTCATTGTGGCAAGTGCCGCGGGACTTGTCGCGACCTCACCAGCTGTTGCCGGTGTTACCCAAATCGGAAATACCAGGTTCAATTTCACCAGCGGGCTGTCTGGATCATCAGTATCTCGATACCGTGGCAAAAAAGTTGTAGATTATGCATCGACTGAAAAAGTCGGAACAATCATCGTCAATACAGCTGAAAGAGCCCTGTATAAAGTTTTGCCCGACGGCAAGGCAATGAAATACGGCGTTGGCGTGGGTCGTGAAGGGTTTGACTGGAAAGGCGTTGCTACAATCCGTCGCAAGGTTGAATGGCCAACATGGACACCACCAAAAGAAATGCGTGAGCGTGAATTGAAAGAATTCGGCCGCGTCTTGCCTATCACCATGAAGGGTGGCATTGACAACCCACTGGGCGCGCGCGCGCTTTATCTGTACCAGGGCAAAAAAGATACATTGTATCGCCTGCATGGCACCAGTGATACTGCTTCAATCGGCAACGCAGTCTCAAGTGGTTGCATTCGTCTTCTCAATGAAGAAGTCATTGATCTTTACAACAATACGCCAATCGGCACCAAGGTCATCGTACTTTAACGAACTCGACACTATCCAAAAGAAAACGGCGCTGAAATATCCAGCGCCGTTTTTTTGTGCTTGTTGGCCCAAATGTCAGTAACCGCCTTTGCGCCTGCTTTCAGCCGCACCAGCATATTTTCCCGCTATTTTGGACGGGTCGCCATTGAACAACCCATAAACATCTTTTTGGGACAGTTTTTCGCCCCAAGCCTTACTCATGGCCTTCACAATATTGCGGGTATTTGGCTGGGCGCCATCACTTACAAAAGCGTCACGTAAAAAGTTGATCAGATCCCAGTGGCGGTCCGTTAATTCAATGCCATCTGCTGTTGCCATATGTTCTGCCAATTCTTTCGACCAGTCCTGGGTATCCACAAGATAGCCATTTGCCGTTGTCTCAATTTCCGTACCATTAAAATCGTATGCCATTTTTCCCTCCTGATATTTAGGCGAGCATAACAATTACATTAACACATTCTAATATAGCAATCTAACGTTCCCGGGCAATAGAAAATTTGTCACCCTGGTTGTTTGACCTTGCCAAGCTGAATTCTATTGCTGTATTTTTCCAATCACCCTACGATAAAACCAGTGATAAAGCGGTGAAAGGCAGTTCATGTCAAAGACAATCACAGCCTTGGGGCGTATCCTTTTTCGACTGTTTTTTCGGGTGGAAGTCAAGGGCCTGGAAAACTATCAGGCCGCTGGTGAACGGGTTGTTATTATCGCCAACCATATGTCAAAAATCGACATGGCCCTGATCGGCTGCTTTATTCCTGAACGTGCGATGTTTACGGTCAACGTTGCCAATGTCGATAAATGGTGGGTAAAAATCGCCAGAAATTTTTTTGACATATTACCCTTTGATCCGACCAACCCCATGGCTGCAAGAGCCCAGGTCAGCGAAGTAAAAAAGGGCAGAAAACTGGTGATGTTCCCGGAAGGGCGCATTTCGGTTACCGGTGCCCTGATGAAAATTTACGAAACCCCCGGCACCATCGCTCACCTTGCCGATGCCCAGGTTCTGCCCTTGTGTATCAATGGCGCGCAATTTTCCAGATTTTCCAACATGCACGGCATTCTACCCCGCAAGCTGTTCCCGAAAATCACCCTGACCTTTCTGCCGCCGATAAAATTCAAGGCACCCAAAGACCTTAAAGGCGGCCCCTTGCGCACCCACATCGCCCACAAACTACACGACACCATGACCAAAATGGTGTTTGATACCGCTAATATCGACCGTACCTTGATGGACTCCCTGCTATCTGCCCGCAAGGCCTTTGGCGGCAGCCGCAAGGTCCTTGAAGATATTCAGCGCGCGCCGATTTCATACAACAAACTGGTTATTGGCATTTTCGTATTGGGCCGCAAGCTGGCCAACATGACCAAGGGCCAAAAAAATGTCGGCGTATTGCTGCCCAATGCCAATGCCTGTCTCGTAACATTTTTTGGTTTGCAGGTTTTCGGTCGAACCCCGGCCATGCTGAATTTCTCCACCGGTGCGGTAAATATGGCGGCGGCCTGTACCGCAGCTCAAATTAGCACCATCATCACCTCGCGCCGTTTTATTGACGAAGGAGAAATGGATGAGGACCTTGCCCTTTTGGCCAAGCAGGCAAAAATTGTTTTTCTTGAAGATGTTCGCGAAGAAATTTCATTCGGAGAAAAAATGCGCGGGCTTTTATCGGCGAAATTTGCCCGAACAGCCCTGTCGATGATCGGCACCAACACTGATGCCGGGAAACCTGCCACCATCCTGTTTACCTCCGGTTCCGAAGGGGTGCCCAAAGGTGTCGTTCTTTCACACCGCAACCTGCAGGCCAACATGAAACAGGTCGCAACCCGCATACCGGTCAACTCAACTGACGTCATGTTCAATGCCTTGCCAATTTTTCATGCTTTGGGATTAACTCTTGGCGCCCTGATGCCAATCATGCACGGGTTGCGAATTTTTCTTTACCCGTCACCCTTGCATTACAAAATCATCCCCGAACTTTGTTACGGGACCGATGCCACTGTTTTGCTCGGCACAAACACTTTTCTGGCCGGTTACGCTCGCAATGCCCACCCTTACGATTTCTACAATGTCTGGCTTTGTGTGGGCGGGGCGGAAAAAGTAAAGCAGGACACCCGTGACATTTATATGGAAAAATTCGGCACCCGTATCGTTGAGGGTTATGGGGCGACAGAATGCGCGCCAGTGCTGGCCGCCAACACGCCAATGCATTTCAAATCCGGCACAGTCGGGCGCATGTTCGATGGCATCCAGTATCGCCTTGATCCGGTTGAAGGCATTGATGAGGGCGGCGAACTGATTGTCAAAGGCCCCAACATCATGCTTGGCTATCTGCGCGCCGACAATCCCGGCGTCATCGAACCACCAAAAGATGGCTGGTATGCCACCGGTGACATTGTTGATATCGACGAAGAAGGTTACATCACCATCATCGGCCGGGCCAAACGCTTTTCCAAAATTGCTGGCGAAATGGTTTCTCTGACATCGACAGAAACCTTCATTTCAGAAGCCTTTCCCGATCGCGAACACGCTGTTGTGGCCGTGCCGGACAAGAAAAAGGGGGAGAAGCTGGTTCTGTTTACTACCGACAAATCCATCACCCGCAAAACCCTCGCCGGCGGTTTAAAGAAAACCGGTTCCATTGATATGATGACGCCAAGAGTTATTATTCAGATCGAAGAAATTCCGGTTCTGCGCACCGGCAAAGTGGACTATGTAACTATTAACAAAATGGCCCAGGAACAAGTACCGGAATAGACTTGATGAGCAGCACTTTTCGTATGCGTATAGACAATGTAAACGGCGACACTGTCATCGGCACAGTTTCAGCCGGTCAGGTCGCCGTTTCAGATCAGGTCAAAGTTGTTCCCAGCGCCTTGGGTACAACAATCATCGGATTGACCAGCAACGGCCTCAAAGTGGATCATGCAACAACCGGTCAAACCATCGAATTAAAACTGAAAAAAGCAGCGGGAGCAGAAATCAGCTCGGTGATATGCGCCAAGGTCAATCCGGTTGAATCAGCTGACCAGTTTGAGGTGAAAATCCATTGGCATGGCGACCAGCCACTATTAGCCGGACGACCTTATACTTTTTTGTTTGGCAAACTCAGAGTCTCCGGCTCGGTCACCACTATCAAATACAAATTATCTGGCAACAAACAAACCCACCTGGCAGCAACGGTACTTGAAACCGGTGAACAATGTATCGCAACAATTTCCCTGCATCAGCCAGTTGCCTTTACACCCTTTGAAGAAAACCAATTGCTCGGTGCATTCAACATCACAGAAACCACCGGGCCCGGCGTTGCTGGCACCGGACAAATTAAATTTGCCCTGCGCCGAGCCAGCAACATACACCGCCAGTCACTTGACCTTGACCGTCATGCCCACGCCACCCAGAAACAACAAAAACCTTGTGTCTTGTGGCTGACTGGCCTGTCTGGTTCCGGCAAGTCCACCATCGCCAATGCGCTGGAAACCCGTCTGCACGCTCTGGGCCATCACACTTTTTTGCTCGACGGCGACAACGTCCGCCACGGCCTTAACCGCGATCTTGGCTTCACTGATGCTGATCGGGTTGAAAACATCCGCCGCATTTCCGAGGTTGCCAGATTGATGAGCGATGCCGGTCTTATTGTCATCACCTCATTCATCTCCCCCTTTGTTTCAGAACGTCAGATGGCTCGCGAGCTGATGACTAAAGGCGAGTTTTTTGAAATCTACATTGATGCCCCGCTCGAAGTGTGCGAGAAGCGCGATGAAAAAGGATTGTACGCTAAAGCCCGCGCTGGCCAGCTCAAAAACTTCACCGGCATTGACTCAGCCTATGAACCACCGAAAAAACCGGAAATCGTGGTTGATTCTACCCGATTGTCACCTGATGATGCCGCCAGCTTAATCATCAAGCACCTGAAAGGTAAAGCCCGTCTGCGATGAGCAAATCCCATAATTTTCTGGTTACCGGTGCGGCCGGATTTATTGGTTTCTTTTTAATCCAGCGTTTGATTGCTGATGGCCACACGGTGACCGGCCTCGACAACATGAACGCCTATTACGATACCGATCTCAAAGAGGCGCGCCTTGCTGTTTTGCTGAAGCTGGATGGTTTTACCTTCATCAAGGCTGATGTTTCTGACCGTGAGGCCGTAGAAAAAATATTTTCCGGGAACCCCTTCACCCGCGTTGTTCATCTGGCCGCACAAGCCGGTGTCCGGTTTTCTCTTACTGACCCCCATGAATACATTCCAGCCAACCTGTCAGGCTTCTTTAATGTTCTGCATGCCTGTAAAGAAGCCAAACTGGAGCATTTTGTCTATGCGTCTTCCAGTTCGGTTTACGGCGCCAATTCAAAAGTCCCCTTTGAAGAAACCGATGCAACCGATCATCCGGTAAATCTTTATGCCGCCACCAAGCGCTCAAACGAATTGATGGCCTGGTCCTATGCCCACATTTATGGCTTGGCCTCAACCGGCCTGCGGTTTTTTACCGTCTATGGCCCCTGGGGCAGACCTGACATGGCCTATTTCCATTTCAGCAAAGCCATATTGGCTGGCCAGACCATCAAAGTTTTTAACCACGGTAATATGAAGCGTGACTTTACCTACATTGACGACATCATCGAAAGCATTGTCCGCATCGTTGAGATCATCCCGACTGGTGATAAAACCGGGGCACCCTGGAAAGTGTTCAACATTGGTCGCAACAAACCGGAAAACCTGATGAAGATCATCTCGGTGCTGGAAGATGCGCTGGGCAAAAAGGCTCAAATGGAAATGTTACCAATGCAGCCGGGCGAAATGCTTGACACCTACGCCAACAGCACACCGTTAATCGCTGAAACCGGTTATCAGCCCTCGGTAAATATCGAAGAAGGCATTACCAAATTTGTTAAGTGGTACAAGGATTTCTATCAGGCCTGAAGCTGCCTGATCTGTCCCAGGGCTTCATTCATCGTTGCCGAGATTTCAGCAATTGCTGCCCCGACATCAATATCCTCATCCTGACGGATAGCAAGCTCAAGATCATGGCAGGCGGCAGCAGCTTTGGCAGCACCAATATTTGCACACATGGACTTAAGCGCATGAGCAGCATCAGCCAGTGCAATCTGGTCGTTTTTTTGTGATGTTTTTTCAATCTCGGCAAAAGACAACGGCGCATTATCGCAAAACAGTTTAAACACCCGCTTGATTAACCCCTCTGACCCACCACCAGAATCACGCAAATCTGCCAGCACGTCGTCATCAAGGACCGGTAGCCCGTCTGGCAACCTTTTCCTTGCGTATCTTCGCGGTTTCAACGCCATTTTGATCCTGTTTATGAGCCCATGACCTAAACTCAAATCGTACTCTTTAAAGGTTAATGGAGCCCTTCCAATGATTACATCAAAAACGTCCGCTTAACCTTTGTTTACTATACTCACCGCCAACAAAATCTTTTTTACATTTGAAACCATGCCCGATCAGCCGCAATTTACACCCCCTATATCACGCAAGCGCATTCTTGCTGCTGACGACGACCCGATCATGCGCGAAATGATAAAGGCGCGTCTGGGTGATGACACTGATGTAACTTGTGCCGAAAACGGCGAAATCGCCTGGGAAAAACTACTGGCGGAAAATTTCGACCTGGCCATCATCGATCTCGGCATGCCCAAACTGGATGGTTTTGGCCTTATTCGTTATTTGCGCCAGACGCCCAAAACCGTTGACTTGCCCATTATTGTTGCAACCAGTCGCGGCGATGCCCAGGCCATTGAAAATGCCTTTGCTTCAGGTGCATCAGGGTTTGTCACCAAGCCGATTAACTGGTCCCTGTTCAAATACAATGTTCAATTTATTCTTAAAACCGGCTTGATCGAGAGACAATTACGCGCCAGCCAGACAGCAAATGACCTGATCACACGCACTAAAGACAAATTGCTGGATTTGATGTCGGCCCGATTACAAAATTCAATTTTACCAAATGACCACACCGCTCCGGTCAACAGCTTTTGCGACATCGTTGAACTGTCACGCCTGCTGATTTCAAACCCGGAAAGAAACTTTACCCACCACAACGTAAATGAAATTATCGGGCAGGCCGTGGCGAACTGCCAAACGATTGCTGACGAAAAATCAATCAACCTTGTTGGCCGCAATTCTCTTGCAGACATCTCCATTAGTGTCGATCAGTCAATTTGGGCCAGCGCCCTCACCCGGCTTGTTCTTTTTGCCATCAAGTCTTCGCCAGCTGGCGGAACGGTTGAAATTATGCTGGGTAGTCAGCCCGACGGATCCTTGGTAACTTCAGTGCGCGACAATGGCCCGATCAACAGTCAGGCCGAGATAGATGCGCGTTTGAACGTACTGATTGACAGCGAAACAGACCGAATATTACCCGACTTGAATTTGCCAATTGTCAAGCAAATCGCCGAAATTCACGGCGGCAAAATTTTGTTTCAAAACAATCCTGGAGGCGGGAATATCGCTGCACTCTGGTTGCCGGCAAACAGGGTGAATATTAAACAGCTGGAACAAACCATCTGACCATCGAGAGTATTTTCGGATGCTCAAGGCTGCTGATTTCAGCTCGCATCGCCCATAAACTTTCTGAACATCCAGCCTTTTTGCCCGTCATCAAGGCTTTGGACCAGCGACCAGCCGTTTTCATCACGTATATGGGAAAATCGCGCTCCCTTTGCATAATTGGCCAGCGTAAGTGACTGCGAAGAAGGCTCAGACCGCATTCGCAAACCTGATGAAGTAACGACCAGATCAGCCGGACCGGCTACCGCGTTTCCAGTGTTGACCGGGATCGTTTCAGTAACCGGGTCAATGATAATATTCACCGGTTCATTATTCAAGGCAGTTGCCTTGGACTTTGGAACAGCAAATACCACTGGTCCCTGCGACTCCGGCTTCTTTTCTTCCTGCGTTTTCGTAGCAGGCACGCCAGAACCGGCAGTTTTAACACTCGCCACCGGCTGTAGCGGCGCGCTGGCAAACAACCAGCCAAACAATGCAACAGCACCTGCGGTGCACAATGCGAAACTTATAAGAGTACTTTTGGACATAACGGTATTTTATATCAAATTTTACACGGCTCTGCAACCACAGGACGTAAAAACTCAACCAATATCCTTAACAAAGACAACACCAAAACCCTGTTCAAGACTTCCCGAAACCTTATCCGTCACTTCATTTGACATGGTCAGAGAGGAGCCAAATTCCACATTTCGCCCGGTCAATGGCCATTTTACACCCGACAAAGACAGATTTTTCAACGCTGAAAACCCCACCAGGCTAACCGTGGCACCAATCGGGAAATCCCATTGCAAACTGCCAGCCACCAGCGGCCAGACTTCTTGTATTCCACTTGTCGCAAAACACGTCAAATTTTGTTGCCTCAGTCGGATCAATTGAGTGATGTGACAAACCGTATGGTCTGCTTGCCCGCCAACGCCGCCAACCAGGACAATTTCCTGCGCCCCACCCGAAAGAACAAACTCCAGCGCCAGATCACCATCAGTTTGGTCTTTTTCGACCGGATGCACCAGCCGCTGTACATCAGCCCATTTTTCCTGCAATTCTTTGCTGCTTGAATCGAAATCGCCAATCCAGAATTCGGGTTGTACACCAAGCTTCTCCGCATGCCGCATACCACCATCAACGCCAACCACGTGCCCTCCGGCAATCTGGTTTTTCAATCGCTCGGTAATGGTCAACTCGCCATTTAGCAGGACAACAAATTTCCTCATGGTCTCTTGCTGGCATTTTTGCTTGCTATTGTCCATTGCTGACCTCATATTGAATCTGCTCACCGGGGTGCCACCATCTGGCTGCTGAGAGGTTTTTATAGCCAACCCGATGAACCTGATCCGGTTAGAACCGGCGGAGGGAGTGGCGCGTCTTTTCATTAAAAGTCCATCACCCATCCGATCAAAACCTGAAACCGTTTTTCCAGGAGTTGACGCGATGCGTTTTATTTTTACTCTTTTTGCCTTGCTGGTGCTGGCGACCAATCCGGCTGCGGCAAAACCAACCCTGACAATTTATACGTATGAGAGTTTTACCGCTGACTGGGGCCCGGGCCCGGTCATCAAAAAATCTTTCGAAAAAACCTGCGACTGCACTCTTAATTGGGTTGCCATTGCCGATGGTGTTGCCCTGTTAAACCGCCTCAAACTGGAGGGCACAGCTACCCGGGCTGACATTGTGCTGGGCCTGGACACCAATCTGGTTATTGAGGCGAAAAAAACCGGCCTTTTTGAAGAGACTGGCGTAACCCCACCGTCCTCAAAAATTTCAAACCAATGGCAGGACAATACCTTTATTGCCTACGATTACGCTCCCTTTGCCGTCATCTGGGATCGGCAAAAGATGAAAAACCCGCCGACAAGTTTAAAAGAACTGGTTGAGGGGCCAACTGACCAGAAAATCATCCTGCAAGACCCGCGCACATCCACACCCGGCCTTGGTTTTCTGGTCTGGATGAAAGCGGTTTACGGTGATCAGGCAGAGCAGGCCTGGCAGAAATTGTCAAAGCGCATTTTGACCATAACCCCCGGCTGGAGCGAGGCTTACGGCCTGTTCACCAAAGGCGAAGCCCCGATGGTTCTGTCCTATGTCACCTCCCCGGCCTACCACATGATCGCAGAAAAAACCAACCGCTATCAGGCCACTAAATTTGCTGAAGGCCATTATCTGCAAATCGAAGTTGCCGGGTTGATCAAGACCTCAAAAAACAAGGAACTGGCCCGAGAATTCCTCACCTTCATGGTCTCGCCTGCCTTTCAGGATCACATTCCGACAAAAAACTGGATGTTCCCGGCCGGCAAGACATCGAAACCATTGCCCAAAGAATTTGGCAGATTGATTAGTCCTGACAAATTGCTATGGCTCGACCCGAAAACCATCGCTGAAAACCGCAAAGCCTGGATCGCTGAATGGCTAAAAGCAATGAGCAAATAAATGACCGGACAGCTGCCTGAAACTCGAGCCAGGATCGCTGGTTTCAGTGCGCTGTTTTTTATCGCCTTTGTCACCCTTGCAGCTTTTGCAGCGCTGGCCTCAAAGGCAGTGGATGATTTTGATTTTTTCGCAACCCTGAACGACAGTTATCTGGGTTCGATTGTCCGCTTCACCCTCTGGCAGGCAACCTTGTCAACCGTGCTGGCGGTGGGGTTGGCAATCCCGACCGCCCGAGCCCTTTCGCGCCAGACAACTTTTTGGGGCCGCGGTGCTTTGCTGAAACTGTTTGCCCTGCCACTGGCCCTGCCAGCTCTGGTCGGTGTGCTGGCCATATTGGGATTATGGGGCCGCTCTGGCTGGATCAACCAGCTAACTGGCGACATACTCAACTTTTCGATTTTTGGTCTGCCCGGTATTTTGATCGCTCATGTGTTTTTCAACCTGCCGCTGGCCACCCGCCTGTTGCTGACATCGCTTGAACGTGTCCCGGCTGAAAACTGGCGTCTTGCCAGCCAGATGGCGCTTCCCTCTGCAACAATTTTCAAAGCCATCGAATGGCCGGTTATAAAATCTGTTCTGCCAGGTATTGTGGCGCTGGTTTTCATGTTGTGCCTGACCAGTTTTACCATTGTACTCACCCTGGGTGGTGGACCTGCATCAACCACCCTGGAAGTGGCAATTTATCAATCACTGCGATTTGATTTTGATCCCGGCCGCGCAGTAACACTTGCCCTGGTACAACTGGCCATCACCGTCGCCCTGCTTTTGATTTCATTCCGCTTCACCAAAACCCTGCCCGACATTGCTTCGCTTAAATCGCAGGTACCACGCCCCGATGCTGACACGGTTTCCGCCCGCCTGTGGGATGGTGTTTTCATCTTCTTGACTGGTTGTTTTGTCGCTTTGCCACTGGCAGCCCTTGTTGTAGACGGCTTGCTCGCCGATTTGCCAAAGCTTCTTTCAACACCAGCTGTGTGGTGGGCCATCGGCACCAGTTTTACGCTCGCCCTGTCAGCTGCAGCCCTCAGCCTTGGGTTGTGCTGGGCCATGCTCAAGGCAATTGACCAACAACACGGCATTTTTGCCCGGTTGGTTGGATTTGCCAGCAGTGCCATCCTCGTCATGCCTACCATTGTGCTGGGATCAGGCTGGTTCATTATTTTGCACCCTCTTGGCGGGGTGTTTTCATTTGCCCCTGTGCTGGTCATCGTCATCAATGCCCTGATGGCCCTGCCCTTTGTCTATCGCATCCTTGCCCCGGCCCTGTTCCAGTCAGTCCAAACACACGGACGTCTTGTCGCTTTGCTTGACATCAAGGGCTGGACCCGCTGGCGTCTGATTGATTTTTCTGTGTTAAAAAAACCCCTCCTGCTGGCTTTTGCCTTTGCCATGGCCCTGTCACTGGGCGACCTTGGGGTGATTGCTCTTTTTGGTTCCGAACAAATCACCACCCTGCCCCTGTTGTTGTTCAAGTCTCTTGGCAGCTATCGCACCACCGATGCCGACGGGCTGGCTCTCATCCTTGCGCTATCGTGCCTTGTGGTGCTTTATGCTGCTGAAAAGTTCTCAAACCCGAAAACCCGCAAATGCTGAACCTGAACCAGATCAGATATGCTTATGAAGGCACCCAATTTGAGTTTTCCATGGCAGTGGAACAGGGCAGCTTTCTTGCCATCATCGGGCCAAGCGGGGCCGGAAAATCCACCTTGCTCGACCTGATTGCCGGCTTTATTTCACCAACATCGGGCGAGATGGCTTTTAGAGGCCAACAGTTAACCGGTTTGCGCTCGGCCGAACGCCCGGTCTCAATGGTTTTTCAGGAAAACAACCTGTTCACCCATCTCGATGTCCATACCAATATTGCCCTGGGTATTTCGCCCACACTGCAATTGTCAGCCAAAGACCACAATTCCATCGATGCCGCCCTGCAAAGGGTCGAATTGCAAGGCTTCCAAAACCGCCTGCCTGGTGAACTTTCAGGCGGTGAACGTCAACGGGTTGCACTAGCTCGCACACTGGTGCGCGAACGCCCGCTGCTCCTGCTTGATGAGCCTTTCGCAGCTCTAGGGCCTGCTTTGCGGAGCCAAATGCTGAAACTGGTCAAGGAGTTGCACGAAGAAAAAAACCTCACCACCCTGCTGGTTTCACATCAGCCCGAAGACGCCAGATCAACCGCGACCCATACCGCATTCCTGAACAATGGTCGCATCGAGGTGCTTGAGAAAACTGAAAAGTTTTTTGCCATCACTGACAACATCGCGCTGGCCGACTACCAGGGCAATTCATAACCTTCGGCATGCCAGAATGTCCCGGTGGTTTCCATATCAAGAGCGTCCATCCGCTCGATCAATCCGCCCGCAGCTGTTGCTGCATCAGTCATCCCACCACCACCGGTCATGTTGGTTTTGACATAACCGGGGTGCAACATCACAACAGCAATGTTTCGGGCTTTAAAGTCATGGGACAGATTAACCCCGGCCATATTGGCCGCCGCCTTTGACATCCGATAGCCGTAATTGCCGCCAGAACTGTTATCATCCATTGAGCCAACCCGGCTGGTAACGATCCCCACCTTGCCACCATCGGTCAGATTTTCAGCCAACGCCCGGGTAACCCGCAAAGGCCCCAGTGCATTGACCTCAAACTGCTTGCGCATGCGTTCAAAGTCCAGATCATCAAATGTCTCACGGGTCAAAATACCGGCATTATTGATAATCACATCAATCTTGCGATCACCGACCGCCGCCGCCAAACGCTCCACACTTTCATCATCAGTTACATCGATGTTTTCAACAATCTCAACGCCTGCACCTCTGAGCTCATCGCTCGCCGCCCGGCAAGCAGCAATGACTGCATCACCCCGGTTTTTATATTGTTTAGCCAATTCCAAACCGATGCCCTGATTGGTCCCGGTAATCAAAATCTGCGCCATTTCTTTTCCTGAAGTTTTTAAGGTCACTTTAGGGCCAGTCTGCCCACTTAAAGCTCTTTCCGCAAGAGTCGCCTGATAACTTTTCCCGTAGTGGTCAAAGGCAATGCATCTCTGAAAACAATCTCGCGCGGATATTCGTGAGCCGCCAATCTGGTTTTAACGAAGGTTTTTATATCTTCAATCAAACATTCATCGCCCTTAAAACCATCGGCCAGAACAACAAATGCCACGACAATTTCGGTTCTTAATTCATCCGGCTTTCCCACTACAGCAGCCAATTGAATGGCGCGGTGCCCGAGCAAACAATCTTCAATTTCACCCGGTCCGATCCGGTAACCTGAGGAGGTAATGATGTCATCATCACGCCCAACAAAATGAAAATACCCCTCTTCATCAATAAATCCCTGATCACCAGTGATCAGCCAGTCATTGACATATTTTTTAGCCGTTGCTTTTGGATTGTCCCAATATTCAAGAAACATTACCGGATGCGGCCGCTTGACCGCGATGTTACCTGGCTCGCCACCAGGCAGCTCCTGACCGGCATCATCAACAATACCAACCCGGGCCCCTGGTACCGGTTTGCCGATGGCTCCGTTTTTTAAAACGCCCAGTTCACCACAAGATTCAAGCACCAGGTTACACTCTGTCTGGCCATAAACTTCATTGATGTGCAAACCAAGTTCTTCCTTTGCCCAAACCTGCAACTGCTCCCCCACCGCTTCACCACCAGAAAAAACCGTCCGGAGCAAAATCTTGTCACGATACGGACCGGCCGATACTGCCCGCATCATTTTCAAAGCCGTCGGTGGAATAAAAACATTGCGGATTGGCAATTGCGCCAATAATTTCCAGGCTTGTTCTGCAGTAAATTTTTCAAACTTGTGAGCCACCACCGGCACGCCAAAATACAGCGATGGCAGCAGCACATTCAGCAAACCACCCGCCCAGGCCCAATCTGCCGGTGTCCACATCATGTCACCCTCACGAGGGAAAAACTCATGGGCAAACTGCACACCTGGCAAATGGCCAAGCAATACCCGGTGCCCATGCAGCGCCCCTTTGGGTGGCCCGGTGGTACCGGATGTGTAGATCATCAATGCCGGGTCATTGAGGCCTGTATCAAGACTGGTGAACCTGTCATCAAGCCCGGCAATCTCGTCATACAGGTCAAGCGCGCCCTTGCCGCCGTCAACACTGATCACCGTATCAAGATCAGGCAGGTCGCCTGCGATTGCAGAAATTTTTTCAAGAGAAACTTGCGACAGGACGATCGCACGCGCACCACTGTTATTTAACCGGTACGACAACCCCTCTGCCCCGAACAACATCGCCATTGGTACCGCAATCGCACCGATTTTATAAACCGCTATATGAGTTGCAGCAGTCTCGGGAATTTGCGGTAAAAGCACCGACACCCGGTCGCCAGGTCCAATCCCGCGCGCCACCAGTAAATTGGCCATTTTGTTAGCCAACCGGTCTAGCTCAACAAAAGACATTTTCCGAACTTCTTCACCGTCAAGTCCGTACACAATGGCTGTTTGCTTGGGTTTTTCGCGCGCCCATCTGGTTGAAATGGCATCACCAATATTAAATCGGTCAGGCAAATTCCAACGAAACTGTTGATAAAGTGAGGGGTAATCGGCGCTGTCGGGTAACATAGTTTTTACCTTAAACCCATGAACCTGTGATGAACACCGCTTTTTGCCCCGGTTCAGGGTGTTTGTTTTAGTTTTCTTAGCATCTTGAGATCATACTTAGGCTCAAAGCTGAGGAGATTTATTATGTACAGCGTACCACAGCAACTTCGCGACAACCGCCGTCGGCAATATGATATCCCGACCATGCGCTCGCCAAAAGTGCTTTCACCGGAAATCAACGAAATTTTGCATATGCTCAAGGCGTTTGAGCCAGCCAAGACAGTTGAAACCAAAGGTAATTAACCAAGACAGTCTTATTGAGACCACCAGAAGTTTCAAGGACACGACAGGGACAGACCATGACCAATATTGTACCGCGCATCGGTAAACCGGCATCCACAAGTGCAGCTTTTGCAGCACTGTCAAACAACGATAATGGAAAATCCGGTTTCAAAGACATTCTCGCAGACGGCTCAAATTATGAGATTGCCCGTCTGAACATTCCGGCCCGCTGCAATCTGCCATTGCGAACCGATCCTCATACATCCCGGCATATTACGGTATTATCCGGCATCATTCATATCACCCTGGAAGATGATGTCATGGTCCTGATCGCCGATGAAAGTATCTATGTTCCACAAGGCCTTTTACATGGTCTTGAAAACCGCGCTGATCAAACCGCGCTGATCATCAGCGTCAATTACACTGCCTGACCTTCACCATTCCAACTTTCGCGTTTGCGATAAATTGTTGATGGGCTGACCCCCAATTTTTCCGCAGCCTTGGGTATTGAGCCATCACAACCAACGATCGCAGCTTCAATCGCATCGCGCTCGATTTGCCATAATTGGCGAAACCTGAACCGCCCGGTTTGTACCGAACTTGGGCCCGCGACATTAAAAGCACTGACATCAAGCTTTGGCATATGATCTGCCTCGCCCAACAACTCGCTCAACATTGAACTTTCAACAACTGGTCCGTTATTCATCACTACGGCCATGCGGATAACATTCTGAACTTCCCTGATGTTTCCCGGCCAATCATGGTTTTCCAGGATGGACATTGCAGTGTCGGAAAATCTGGTAAAATCTTTACTTTCCTGCCTGCTGTATTTTTTGAGAAAATGATTGGCGACCAAAATGATATCAGCGCCACGCGCCCGTAAGGGTGGCAAGTTGAGAGGTAACACAAACAACCGGTAAAACAGGTCTTGCCGAAATCTTCCTTCGGCCATTTCCATTCGCGGGTCTTTGTTGGTGGCGCAAACAATCCGCACATCAACTTTCAGGGCCCGCGAGGCTCCAACCGGCTGAATATAACCGGTTTGCAAAAACCGCAAAAGCTTGGCCTGCAAATCATAAGCAAGTTCGCAAACTTCATCGAGAAACAAAGTGCCGCCATCGGCCATTTTTGCAGCTCCATCGCGATTGGCAATCGCCCCGGTAAAAGAGCCCTTGAGATGCCCGAACATTTCCGATTCCATCAGGTCATGGGGAATAGCACCGCAATTGACCGGCACAAAGGGGCCATCGGCCCGGCTGCTTGCAGCGTGAATAGCCTCGGCGCACAATTCTTTGCCTGTGCCGGTTTCACCCTGAATAAAAACCGCAGCATCCGAACTTGCCACATTACCTATTTTTTCATACAACGCCCGCATCGACAGGGACGTACCGACAAACCCATGGCCATTTGTGTCATTTGTATTATTTGTTTTGCAGTCGCCCGGTCTCATTCTGACACCTCGGGCAAGTCTTTGGCTTTCTCCTTGAGAGCCAGTGCGGTTCTTTCAGCGCATTCGCAGATGATCTGAACCCGTTTCTCGAGATCGCCTTCGGTGCTATTTTTGATATCGCCAAGCAACAATAGCACCAGATTATTCAAAGCCGTTGCTGCAAATGTTGCTGCCAACCCGCACAACTTGTGTAAAGCGTTTGACATACCATCCTTGTTGGGTCGGTGATGGCTGATGGCCAATTCGCTTGAATACTTCGAGATTTCAAAACTCGCGGTTGCCAACAGCATCGCTTTGTCTTCATCACAAATATTCAGCAAAATCCGCTGCAGTTTGTTTTCCTCAATATCCTGACAAGAACCGGTCGTTTGCGGTGACCGGTCAGGCCGTTGCTCTGAGGGTGCCGGTTGCAGTTTCAATATCTGGCTGATGGCTGCATAAAGCTGTTGCTTGCCAGCTGGTTTGGCCAATGCAATATCAAAATGTTTTTGCCAGAAGGCACTTTTTTGGGTGTCTGCCAAAAAGGCTGAAAGCGCTACAATCGGGGTTTTGGCGGCATTCCCACCCATGGTACGGATTTGCTTGGCAGCCACCACACCATCCATAACCGGCATCTCAATATCCATAAGAATAAGGTCATAATCGCCGTTTTTTACGTAATTAACCGCCTCTTCGCCATGCTCGGCCGCATCAACATTGCAGCCAATGCGCTTTAGCAGGGCGCCAGTCAGCACCCGGGCGGCGGGGGAGTCTTCTGCCAGTAAAATTCTGGGCCGCGAACCATCGCGGCATTTCAAAGGATCAAGCTTGATGCTTTCAAATCCACTCGATGCAGAACCGGCAAAACTCATAAACAATACCCGACAAACAAACCAATTTGTGGGCATATTAGTGCACAGGAGTGAAGAAGACGTTTATAAAACAGCTGATACGCTGGCTCTACTTGGTCCCGAACATCCGGTCCCCGGCGTCTCCCAGGCCGGGGACAATATAACCATTTTCATTAAGATGGCTGTCAATAGCCCCGGTAACAATGGTAACATCAGGGTGAGCCTTAGTCAGGGCTTTAATGCCTTCAGGAGCTGCCAAAAGACAAACAAACCTGATGTTTTTTGCACCATTTTCTTTCAACTGGTCAATCGCAGCAATAACCGAGTTACCAGTTGCCAGCATCGGGTCAACCACAACACAATGGCGATCCCCCATGGCTTCGGGCAATTTCAGGTAATATTGCACCGGCTTAAGGGTTTCATGGTCCCGGTAAAGGCCGATAAAACCCACCCGCGCCGACGGCACCAGATCCAGCATTCCCTCAAGCAGGCCGTTACCGGCTCGTAAAATCGACACCAGGACCAGCTTTTTCCCGGCCAGAATGGGGGCATCCATTTTTTCCAGCGGTGTTTCAATTTGCTTGGTCGTAGTGGGCAGGTCCCGCAGAACTTCATAGGTCAGCAAGTGGGCAATTTCACGCAGCAATTGCCGGAACACTGCAGAAGGAGTGTCTTTATCGCGCATCAAGGTCAGCTTGTGCTGAATAAGCGGGTGTTTAACGTGATTGAGTTGTTCCTGCATAGTTCTGGCCCTGACTTTTTATATTTTTTCAACTGCTGTTGTAGCGGTAAACTCAGGCATCTGAAAACTGTAATTTGGCCAACCGTGCATAAAGTCCGCCTTTTTTCATCAAGGCATCGTGGTGGCCTTCAGCTACTACCATGCCATTTTCCAAAACAATAATA
>UOEC01000085.1_pt1 | contig 33471 bp, 30 predicted proteins | sample 1988601 | NCBI WGS metagenome assembly UOEC01 (sample SAMEA4712195, study PRJEB27164) | hydrothermal vent metagenome | biome: marine basaltic hydrothermal vent biome; feature: marine hydrothermal vent; material: mineral | place: Pacific Ocean | collected 2011-06-14/2011-07-23 | depth 1719 m
CATGAAGGCAAGCTGGTTTATTTCATGTCAATTGACAAGGCACGCTTTCGCAAACCGGTGGTACCTGGCGATGTTGTGCATTTTCCGGTAAAACAAACCCAGAAGCGCTCCCGGGTGTGGAAGTTTCAGGCAAAAGCGCTGGTTGATGACAAAGTGGTTGCCGAAGCAGAAATCAGCGCCATGCTGATGTCAAAACCCGAAAGTTAAGACGGGCCTCCGGCAAACATTATTTGCGATTAGCTACTGGCACATAGGTGCGTTCTGCGGGGCCAGTGTACAGCTGACGAGGGCGACCAATTTTCTGCTTGGGGTCGTTCATCATTTCTTTCCACTGGGCAATCCAGCCAACTGTTCGAGCAACAGCAAACAAAACCGTAAACATTGATGGCGGAAAGCCCAGCGCGCGCAAGGTTATGCCTGAATAGAAGTCAATGTTTGGATAGAGCTTGCGTTCAATGAAATAAGGGTCGTTCAGGGCTACCTGTTCCAGCTCCTTGGCGGTTTCAAGTACAGGATCATCCTTGATGCCAAGTTCTGCCAAAACTTCATGAGCGGTCTTTTGCATGATTTTGGCACGGGGATCAAAGTTTTTATAGACCCGGTGGCCAAAGCCCATCAGGCGGAACGGGTCATTTTTGTCTTTTGCCCGGGCAATAAATTCAGGGATATTGGCCGGTGAGCCAATTTCTTCCAGCATCGAAAGTGCTGCTTCATTTGCCCCCCCGTGGGCTGGTCCCCACAAGCTGGCGATACCTGCTGCAATACAGGCAAACGGATTTGCACCCGAGGAGCCGGCCAGACGTACTGTGGACGTCGAAGCATTTTGCTCGTGATCAGCATGCAGAGTGAAAATTCTGTCCATGGCCCGGGTCAGAATGGGGTTAGGTTTGTATTCTTCGGTAGGCACTGCAAAACACATATTGAGGAAATTACCGGCAAATGACAAGTCATTTCGCGGGTACGTAAACGGTTGTCCAATTGAGTATTTGTAGGCCAATGCTGCTATGGTGGGCATTTTGGAAATCATACGCATGGTTGCGATTTCGCGTTGTTCCTCATCGTGAATATCAGTTGAGTCATGATAAAATGCCGACAGGGCGCCAACAACTGCAACCATAATCGCCATCGGATGGGCATCGCGGCGAAATCCACTATAAAACTTGTACATCTGCTCATGCAGCATGGTGTGGTAGGTGATTTTTTTCTCGAAAGCTTTGCGCTGCTGGTGGGTGGGAAGCTCGCCGTACAAAAGCAGGTAGCAGGTTTCGAGAAAGTCACCTTTCTCGGCCAACTGGTCAATCGGGTAGCCGCGATAAAGCAAAATGCCTTCGCCGCCATCGATGTAAGTGATTGCAGAGGTGGTGCTGGCGGTTGCGGTAAAGCCCGGATCGTAAGTGAAAATTTTGGCATTGGCATACAAGGCGCGAATATCGATTACATCGGGACCAACTGTTGCAGGGAGAACATCAAGTTCGTAAGTTTCGCCCCTGAAGTTCAGTGTAGCTGTTTCTTTTTTTGACATTGTTTTTCTCCCTGAATTACTTATCGTTGCAGCCGGATATCTATTATTATGAATTAGGTCGGCCTGACTGGCCCCTAAAAACCACAAAATGGTGCGCTGCACAATAGGCGTTTGTAATTATTTCTGATCACGAATTCGTGCCAGTGCCTCATCACGTCCCAACAGGTCCAAAATATCAAAAACGCCCGGTGCTTGCGTGGTTCCTGCCAGTGCGGCGCGCAATGCCGGTGCAATTTTTCCCAGTTTGAGACCGTTGTTTTCGGCAAAGTTTGCGACCAATGTTTTCAATTGGTCAAATTGCCAATCATCAACCGCTTCAAGTTCCGGCAACAGTTGGGCAAGTATATCATTACCACCCTGCTTAAGTATAGCCCTGGCTTTGTCGGTCAGTGGCAAAGGGCGGTTTGCGACCACAAATGATGCGCTTTGCATGAGGTCGATCAGGGTTTTGGCCCGTTCGCGCAAAACCGGCAGAGCGGTGAGCAGGCGCTGTTGTTTTTCGGGATCCAGTGCCGCCAGAAAATCCGGGCCGTCCGGTAAATAGGGCAGGGCCTTCAACAGCTGTTGCAACAGGTCTTGTGGTGCCATATGGCGGATGTAATGACCGTTGATATTTTCCAGTTTGGCGAAATCGAACCGGGCGGCAGATTTCCCCATTGCGTCAAAGCCAAACCATTCAATTGCCTGCTCTGTTGAAAAAATTTCATCATCACCATGCGACCAGCCCAGCCGCACCAGATAATTGCGCATGGCGGCAGGAAGGTATCCCATGGCCCGGTAAGCATCGACGCCAAGAGCACCGTGCCGCTTGGACAGCTTGGCCCCGTCAGGTCCGTGGATTAGCGGCACATGGGCCATAACCGGGACAGACCAATCCAATGCCGCGTAAATTTGGCTCTGGCGGGCGGCATTTGTCAGGTGATCCACGCCGCGTATGATGTGGGTGATGCCCATGTCGTGATCATCAACAACCACGGACAAGTTATAAGTGGGTGTGCCGTCCGAACGTAGCAGGATCAGATCGTCGAGTTCTTTATTCTGGAAGGTGACAGTTCCCTGTACCTGATCATTGACCGTAGTTTGGCCTTCTTGCGGTGCCTTGAAACGCAGGACCGGTTTGATATCGCCAGGAGCATCGCTTTCAGGGCGATTACGCCAGGTGCCGTCATAGCGAATGGGTAATCCACTTTCCCGTGCCTTGTCGCGCATGGCCTGCAATTCTTCGGCTGAGCAATAACAATGATAGGCTTTACCAGTTGCCAAAAGCTGGTTGGCGATTTCAATATGGCGGTCAGTGCGCGAAACCTGGGAAACCGGTTCGCCATCCCAGTCAAGTTCCAGCCAGTTCATGCCGTCCATGATTGCTTCTACTGCTTCTGGCGTAGATCTCTGGCGGTCAGTATCTTCAATACGCAGCACCATTTTGCCGCCATTTGCCTTGGCATAGAGCCAGTTGAACAACGCTGTTCTGGCCCCGCCGATGTGTAAAAATCCGGTGGGAGAGGGTGGAAAACGGGTAACGACAGTTGCGGCCATCGGCAACGGACTCCTGCGAGTTGCTCGGAATGAAAATTCTACAAGTGACTAGCACAGGGCGTCCAGACATGTAAGACTTGAATAATTGGGGATAAAGCAAAGAGGGTGGGGCAATTTTTTCTGACGATCAGCAGATCAGGAAGGGATTGAAAGTTTCAGCGTTTGCCTGGGCGCAAGCGCTGCTGGGATCGCCATCGATTCTGGTTAAAACTCTTGAGCAACAGCGCGACCGCTGGTTTCTGTGGTATCCGGTTGCGATCATTGCCGGGGTTGCTGCTTATTTCGCTTTGCCGCGTGAACCCCATATGCTGGTTTTTGTTCTGGCAGGGATGATTGCGTCTGGTTGTTTTTGGGTTCTTTTGCGCCGCCAGGTTTCTTTAAAACTGTTGCTGACATTTTGTCTGTTGGTGGGGTTTGTTACAGCCAAAGTTCGTACAGAAATTGTTCAGCCCAAAACCCTGCTGGCCACGACGCCGACAGCGATGATCACCGGGAAAATTGTCAGGGTTGAGCGAACTTCAGAGCGTCGCAGCCGATTATTGGTGCGGGTGGAAAAGGTTGATGGAATTAAACCATCGGCGTTACCGGAACTTGTTCGGTTGACCGGCAAATCACCGCAAACAAAACTTCTGCATGGGGACCGCATCACCGTTAAGGCGCGGCTGTTTCCATTGCCTTCGCCAACCCGACCGCGTGGATATGATTTTGGGCGCAACCTGTGGTTCAAGGGCATTGGCGGGACGGGGTTTTATTACGGCACCGTAAAAACAATGGGGGTAGAGGCGGACAGCTGGTTTGATCTTAAACGCAGTTTGCAAGAGTTTCGGGGGATGATCTCGCGGCGAATTTTTGAAGCTTTGCCGGGCAAGGCTGGCGGGGTTGCGGTTGCCTTGATAACCGGAGACCGGGGGCGGCTTGACAAGGAGGTAACGGAAAATCTGCGCAAGGCGGGATTGGCCCATATTCTGGCTATTTCGGGCCTGCACATGTCGTTGGTGGCGGGGGGCATGTTCTGGCTGGTTCGGGCGCTGCTGGCGCTATCAGGGCCGCTGGTACTTAATTTTTCGATTAAAAAATGGGCAGCGGTTGCGGGCATTTTGACCGGGGCGTTTTATCTGGTTATTTCTGGTGCGAGCATCGCCACGCAACGGGCCTTTGTCATGTTGCTTATCATGTTTGTCGCGGTGCTTGTGGATCGCCCCGCCATCTCTATGCGTAATCTGGCAATTGCGGCGCTTGTAATTGTTTTTTTGCGACCAGAGGCGGTTTTTTCTGCCGGGTTTCAGATGTCGTTCATGGCGGTGGTAGGCCTTATCGGGTTTTATGAAATGGCTCGCAGTTGGCGGCAAGGTTCCCGGTTTGGCATGGTAGAGCGCGGGCCGGTCTGGCGATGGGTTGGTAAAGGCGGGGGATTTTTTCTTGCGATCGCAACAACGACGATAATAGCGAGTATTTTTACCGGTCTTCCGGCTGCCTACCATTTTAACAAGGTTGCTGTTTTCTCCCTGGTGGGGAACATATTTGCCCTGCCGATTGTTTCGCTGATGGTTATGCCCGGGGCGATTTTAACGATACTGCTTATGCCGTTAGGGCTTGAAGGGCTTGGCGCCTCGGTTATGCAATTGGGCATAAATCTGGTAACAAATCACGCCCAATTTGTTGCAGAACTACCAAATTCGCAGGTTTTTACGCCAGAATTGAGCTCTTTGTCCGCCGCTGTTGTGGCTCTCGGCATGATCTGGGCCTGCCTGTGGCGCGGGACGGTTAAAGTTTTGGCGGTGGTGCCAATAGGATTTGGCTTGCTTACCATTGCCGATATCAGGCAACCGGATATTCTGGTCAGCAAATTTGGCAAGAATGTTGCGATCAGGGATGAGCAGGGGCGTCTGGTTTTGGCCGATGCGAGAAAGAGCCGTTTTGCTGCTGAGCGCTGGCTGGTTTCCAATGGGGAAGGGGTCAGCCTGAAACAGGCGGCAGCGCGATCAGGCTGGCAATGTGAAGCAAATGTTTGTCTTGCCTCGGTCAAAGATAAAAAAATTGCCTATCTGAAAAAAGGAGCTGAGCCGCAGGCCTCGCTGTGTGCTGGTTTGAGTGTCATCATTTCAGCTGAGCCTTTAAGGTCTGTTTGCAAAAATGTTCCGACCCGGATTGACCGTTTTGACCTGTGGCGGCAAGGGGCTCATGCGGTGTTTCTGAAACCGCCGCAATCGCTTTGGGCGTCTAATTCTGACAGCAAGCCAAAAGTCGAAACGGCATCGAGTTATCGTGGCTACCGGCCATGGGTGATAAAACCAATTGCCCGTCGGAAAATACTTATCAATCCGCAGCAGTACAAACCTTACAAACCGGATCGCAAGAATAGGAAAAACAGGCAGCGGGCAGCTTCATTGCAAGATGCTATGGAGTTTGGCATCCAGATAAAAAGACTTCAATACCGCCGGAGTAATCCGGCAAGCACACCTTGAACCTGCACCCGATCCGGTCCGAAAATTCGGGTTTCATAGGATGGATTGGCCGCTTCCAGTGCAATGGAATCACCTTTTTTTCGCAGGCGTTTAAGGGTTGCTTCTTCATCATCAACCAGCGCCACGACGATTTCGCCGTTGCGCGCGGTATTGGTTTTTTTGATCAACACTGTGTCACCATCAAGAATGCCGGCATTGATCATCGAGTCGCCGGTGATTTCCAGGGCAAAGTGTTCGCCGCGCCCAAGCATGTCTGGCGGTATGGTTACATTGTGTGAGTGGTCCTGAATGGCCTCAATCGGTACCCCGGCAGCAATTCGCCCCATCATGGGTATTAAAACTACATCATCATTGGCGCCGGTCACCATACCGAGCGAGCCTTCAATAACACTGGGGTTAAAGGTGTTTTTGGCTGGTCGGGCACCAGCTGCGGAATCATCGGGCAGCTTTATCACTTCCAGGGCCCGGGCCCGGTGTGGCAAGCGCCGCAGAAACCCGCGTTCTTCCAGTGCCGTAATCAGCCGGTGAATGCCGGATTTTGACTTAAGCCCCAAAGCTTCCTTCATTTCCTCAAAAGAGGGCGGCACGCCGGATTCTTTCAGCCGCTCATGTATAAACATCAACAAATCATGTTGTTTGCTCGTCAGCATATCTCACACCGCCTTCAATAATTAAATCCATTTGCCCTGCCTTTATTGCTTTGCGCAAGAGAATCAGAACAAACCCAAAACAAATATACACGTTCTTGCTATGTTCGGCAAGACGGTAAAAATATTTTGTGTTTGTATGGACGAAATCGCTATTTTGCACTTCAAAAGAGAGGTCAAGTTGTTGAAGCCAAATTGTGCGTAAATAATGCAAATTTTGGTGCTGTCGTGACATTAAATGAACCCATTACGGTGAGTAATCGAATCTATCGTATTTCACATGAAAGTACGCTAATTTTACATTAATTTCGGAAACGGTCACCGTAATTCCAGCCAGCAGAATAACAATTCCGGGCGCGCCTGTAACTCCGCTGCAGCAAAGCAAAGCCATGGTAATGACCGAAAGCTGGCAAGGGTGCCAATAAAATCATATCAATCTAGGGAGACGCGTCTATCACTATTACACACCAAGTCCATTGCGGCTTTCAAACTGCTATATTTTTTCATGTTTGCATCGTAGTAGTTTTTTTCATACCTAGGCCGGGATAAGATTGCTTCGCCTGGGAAGCAGGCGATCATCAGTTCAAAAATGCCGCCATGCAATATTATGGCTGTCACCTTGGGTGCAGGGACTGAATATGTTGTCTGGTTCTTTTCAGGCGAACTAGAGGGTAAGGCAGCCATTGCAGACAAGCTCCAAAACATGGTTGCCGCAAAAACGGATGCAAAAACAACGGTCGAACAAATGCTGTTGGTATGGTCTTTATTACTTTTTGGAGACAGGAACTCAGGGAAAATGTTGTTGGATCTGGTTCCGGTTCTCTGCACAATTTGAAATTCGGCTTGTTTAGGGGAAATATTGCGAATTTTTTTTTGTTTTACATCATTTCTGTTGCTGACGCTCACTTGTTCGCCCCAGCTACGTTGAAGGTTTAGTCTCATCATGGTGTCTCTCCTTGAGATGATGCGCGCCCAAACCCTTGATTAGAGCATACCTCATTGGCGGTTAAAGGGGAGAGAGATTTGAATTACTGTTATCAAAGTGAAAAAATAATATAAGCAATTTTCATAATAAATACTTAGTTAAAATTAATTATGGTTTTTCCCACATCAGCACCTATGGCATTACGATGACAGTTATCGAATCTATTAGGTTTCATAAGAAAGCCCGCCAATTTTAATTTAGTTTCGGTAACTTATGTCATAGTCCCCGCCGGTTATTCTGGTTTTTCAGAAGTAGAGTACCGGTGGCGGAGAGGGAGGGATTCGAACCCTCGGAACGCTTGCACGCTCGCTGGTTTTCAAGACCAGTGCATTCGACCACTCTGCCACCTCTCCATTTGGTGCGAACAGTTTTTCGCTAAATGCTCTGGTTCTAATAGTGGCAAGCCAGGGCCTTGGCAAGCCCCATAAAGCAACCGTTCAGGAAAATTTGAAAACAATTGCCACAAAGAATCCAGATTGTGGCAATAATAATATTTGCAGTTAACAAATTATAGGAAATTCCAGTGTTCGGCGCCAAAAAAATATTACGCAACCTTGCCTTGATTACCATAACCCTGGTGCTTGCTTCTTCGCCGGTGCTGGCCCAGTCAACCCTTGAGACCCTGTCATTCTGGAAACGCATCAAGCTGGCACAAGCTGGTGACATTGAAGCTCAAATTTCTGTTGCCGCTGATTATGAAAAGGGTGAAGGCGAAATCAAGAAAGACCTGTTCAAGGCAGCCACCTGGTACCGCCGTGCCGCCAAGCAGGGCGATGCCACCGGGCAATTCAAGCTTGCCCGCATTCTTCATACGGGCAGCAAAAGGGTTAAAAAAAGCCCACAACTTGCTGTGCCGCTTTATGAAACAGCGGCCAAGCAGGGAAATGCTGACGCCCAGTTCTGGCTGGGGTATTCTTATCAATATGGCGAGGGCGTCAAAGCAGAACCCAAGCTGGCGATTTCCTGGTACGAAAAGGCTGCTGCCAGCAATCATGCCGAAGCCCAGAACAACCTGGGTTTGATTTTTCTGGACGGCAAACTGGTCAAACGGAACCTGGCCAAGGCGTTTGAAATGTTTCGAAAAGCAGCAGATGCCGGGAACGCCTGGGCGATGAACAACCTTGGTGGCTTGTATGAGATGGGTTGGGGTACGAAAATTGACCGCGACAAGGCCATTTCATTGTATGAACGCGCTTCGAAAAAGGGCAATGAACCAGCTGGTCGAAACCTTACCCGGCTGACTTCATAAATCTACAACAGGCTAACAATGTCTGGCACCGTCTCATCGTTGGTTAGTTGCTGGAGTTGTTCCAGTATTTTTTCTGGTTCGCAGATGCCGGAATAGGCCAGAAGGCTTGCAGTTTTTTCGGTCAACTCAAGTTGGCTGAGTGGCGCTTCGGGATCACCTTTTGCATTGCTGACAGATTTGGCAAGTGTGCGACCATCGCTAAATTTGAGGGTAATGGCCGAACCCCAATTTTCAGGATAAGGTTTTTCAAATTCATCGCTGGCAATCAGGGAAACTTTTCCCGCCAGTTCGCCAGAAACCGTCCGGGCCTTTTTGTCAAAGCTGGCGAGGTCGACTTGTCCGGTTTTCAGGGCAATTGCGATGCAATGTTGCAGGGAAAACTTTGCTCCGTAAACAGATTCCGGCTGTGGCCGGTCGCAAAGGTTTAGTGCGGCCTGATAGGTTTCCAGCACCACAGTGTCAATGTTTGACCATTCGTCGGTGATTTCGTGATGCAGGGCCAGGGCGATTTCAATTGCCGGGTGGGTGTGACGGCACGAGGGCCAGGGCTTGATGGATGTTTTGTGGACCTGCCAGGGGTCTTGGGGCCGGGCCAAAAGGTTTTCAGTTGGCGGGTTGGTGCAGGTAGCTGCAAAGAAACCTCGTGGTCCTTCCAGAATATCAGGTGCGCCGGTGAAACCCTCTTTTGCCAGTTGAGCTGCCACCAGCCCTGATTCGGCACCGCGTCCGGCATGCAGGTGTTTGGTTTCGGCACCGCTGTCAAGAAATTGCCAGAACCCGGCTGACTGGCTGCCGGCATTACCAAGGGCATGAACGCTCTGGTCTTCATCCAGGTCAAGAAGGTGGGCTGCTGCAATGGCCGAGCCGTAGGGACCGCAGGTGGCTGTGTTGTGCCAGATTTGATAGTGCTGAGGTCCAACGGCCATACCCACACGGGTGGTTGCCTCAACCCCTTTTAAAAAGGCGGTTAAGGCGTTGCGGCCGGGTTGCCCGGCGGCCAAGGAAAATATTACCGGGGCCACTATGCAACCGGGATGGACCACCGAGGCCCGGTGCAGATCATCAACTTCCAGAATATGACACAGGGCACCGAGCAGGAAGGCTTTGCGCGCCGGATCGAGCTGGTTGAGATCGCCTTGCGGGGCAATGCCGCGCGCCCATTTTAACAGTTTGCGGCCAGGTATGCTGTTTTGCCCGGCAATGATATTGGCCCCAGCGTCCATTAACAGCAATTGAGCAGCTTTCAAGTCATGTTTATCAACCGGCTTGTCAGCAATCAGGCGGGTCAGCTGTCGGGTGAGGCTGGACATATCTAGTCTGCAAGCGCCGCGATGATCATTCTGGCATGTTCGGCCAATTTGTCATTGTCGGCCATCTCGGTCGTATGATGCCCAAGCCGGACGCCATCAAAACGCGGCAGAATGTGGATATGGGTGTGAAACACCTCCTGACCGGCCGCTGCTTCGTTAAACTGCTGAATGGTGATGCCATCTGCCTCAAAGGCTTTTTTTACAGCCCGCATGACGATCTGGGTGCTGGCCATGACGTTGGCCAGATCATCAGCATTAATATCAAGCAGGTTGCGTGACGGGGTCTTGGGGATGACCAGACAGTGGCCATCACAACGTGGCATCACATCCATAAAGGCCAGCGTATCGTCGTTTTCAAAAATCTTGTGGCAGGGCAGTTCGCCCCGCAGAATTTTGGCAAAAACATTTTGATCATCATAGGTGGTCATTGGGGGTTACCTTTTTTAAATGGAGCATGTTTTGACAATATCTCATTGTCGTCTTTGACATAAGTCCTTTCGCGATTGAGGTAATCGGCAATGGCGACAGCAAAATCCGGGTTGGTGATGTGGTGGGCCGAAAAAGTTGTGACCGGGACATAACCGCGGGCCAGTTTGTGAGGCCCTTGCGCGCCTGCCTCAACAGTTTTGAGGCCTTTGGCGATGGCAAATTCCATGGCCAGATAATAGCAGGCCTCAAAATGCAACCCGGGATGCTCCTCAACAGTGCCCCAATAGCGGCCGTAAAGGGTATCGCTACCGATAAAATTCAACGCCCCGGCAATGTAGCGATCGTTATTTTTGATCATTATCAGCAAAAGATTTTCGGCCATATAATGGCTGATCAGGCTGAAAAAACTGCGGGTCAGATAGGGGGTGCCCCATTTTCTGGTGCCGGTATCCTGATAGAACTCAAAAAACCGGTCCCAGTGCAGTTCTTTGATTTCCTCACCCGATAACAGTTCAAACGAAAACCCCAGTTGAGCGACGCCAGCGCGTTCCTTGCGGATGTTTTTGCGTTTGCGTGAGGAAAGAGCGGCGGTGAAATCGTCAAAGCTGGCATAGTTGTTGTTGTGCCAGTGAAACTGGGTGTCAGTGCGTTGCAGCCATCCCAGTTCGGTCATGGCTTGCGACTGCTCATCGCTGAGAAAAGTCATGTGGGCTGAGGACAACTGGTGGCGATCGCACAAGGTACGCAAGCCCTGATCGAGGGCCTGATAAACCGGGGTGATATTGTTTGTCGGCTTGATCAACAGCCGGGGGCCGGTGGCTGGTGTAAAGGGGATGCTGATTTGCAGTTTGGGATAATAGTTGCCACCGGCGCGCGCGAATGCTTCTGCCCATGCCTGATCAAACACGTATTCGCCGCGACTGTGGCTTTTCAGGTATGCCGGGACGACTGCGGCTGCCTGTTTGTTGCCATCGCGCAAAATCAGGTGCTGGGCATACCAGCCGGTTTCTGCAACAGCCGAGCCAGAGGCTTCGAGTGCATGGAGGAACTCATGGGTGACAAACGGGTTACCATAGTGACCGGCGCAGGCGTTCCATTCGTCGCTGGAAATATCGTCCAGTGATGCAATGGCCTCCAGCGTCCAATTGGTGTCACTCACTTTGGTGTAAAACCCTCAAAGGTTATCTGGTCACAATATTTTTGAGCAAAATCAGCCGTTTTCTGGTCTTTGATGGTCCAGCTGATTACCGGTTTGGTTGGTGATCTGAAATTGTCTACAAAAGCGCTTGGCAGCCCCCTGACATCATAGGATACAAAATCCAGATCGATGGTATCAAGCACTGTTTCACCCTTGCCAGAGGTTTGAAGCCACAAGTTTTCGGTTTTTGGTCCAACCACGCCGCCACGCAGGGTTTGCGGTGACTGGTTTTTGATGGTCTGCATAAGCATGGGGGCAAAGGACATGATTGCGTAGTCACCGGTGTAACTGCTCAGGACTTCAAGGGTTCGTTGGGCAATTGTCATATCACCATCAACCAGCGACTTTATCTCAATTACCAGCGGGACCCGGCCGTTGGTTTGTTGCAGCAGTTCTGCAAGTGTTTGAATTTTGTCGCTGGTGTCCCTGAAGCTGACCTCCTGCAATTGAGCAGCGGTCAATTGGTTGACATCTTCCTTGCCGGTGGTCAGGCGGGCAAGGTTTGGGTCGTGGAAAACCATCGCCTCACCATCTGTAGAAATCTGCAAATCGCACTCGATGGTGTAATTTCCAGAAATTGCCAGATCAAATGCGGTTCTTGTGTTTTCCAGCACGCCACGCTCACTATCATGTAAACCGCGGTGGGCGATGGGGCGGGCTTTCAACCACTCAATAGATTTTGTGGATTTTCTCATTTCCAGCGATCAATCAATCTCAAAAATGCCTTCCACTTCAACTGTTACGTTGAAGGGCAGGGAGCCAGCGCCAACGGCCGAGCGGGCGTGTTTGCCCTTGTCGCCGAAAACCTCAACCATAAGATCAGAGGCACCATTGATTATCGCCGGGGCGTTTTCAAAACCTGCAACGCCGTTGACAAAGCCAACCAGCTTCACACATCGCACCACCCGGTCCAGATCACCATCACAGGCGGCCTTTACCTGAGCAATCAGGTTGATGGCGCACAGGCGGGCAGCAGCGGTTGCATCTTCAACGCTAACGTCTTTGCCAACGATGCCCTGGCATGTGAAATTGCCGTCTTTGATCGGTACCTGTCCGGCGGTAAAGACCAGATTGCCGGTTTGGGCATAGCCAAGATAATTTGCAATCGGGGCGGCTGCCTCTGGCACTTCAATTCCAAGTTCTTTCAGTCTGTCATCAATTTTACCCATAATATCCTCGTTGCTGGTTCTGTTGTTACTTTGTTACCTGATCGCGCGGGGTTTGCCCGGCAAAAAACTGTTCAAGATTATCTACCGCCCGCATGCCCATGGCAATACGTGTTTGCGGCGTTGCGCTGCCCAAATGCGGCAAAAGAAAAACATTATCCATGGTCCGGTAGCGCGGATCAATGTCGGGCTCGTTGTTAAACACATCAAGACCGGCTGCTGCAATTTTCCCGGACTGCAACGCCTTGATCAAAGCATCATCATTAATGATGTCGCCGCGTGCGGTATTTATGACGATTGCGCCGTCGGGTAGCAACTGAATGGTCTCTTTGTTGAGAGAGCCACGGGTTTGTGGTGTGGATCCACAGTTAATTGATAAAAAATCACATGTTGGCATCAAGTCTTCTAGTTTTGAATGAAAAATTGCTCCCAACTCAAGGTTATCAGGGAGCTTTGATCTATTGTGATAGTGGATTTCCATATCAAACCCACGGGCGCGTCTGGCAACGGCCTGGCCAATCCGTCCCATGCCAAGGATACCAAGGCGGCGGCCGGTTACGTCCATGCCCAGCGGTGCGGTGGGAGACCATTGCCCCCATGTTTGTTGCCGAACCATCTGGTCACCCCAATAGGCGCCGCGGGCAGCACCGAGCATCAGCAAAATGGCAATATCGGCTGTCGCATCGGTTAAAACATCGGGGGTGTTGGTGACGATGAGTCTGGAGTTTTCTGCCGCTGATATATCGATATGGTCATAACCAACTGAAAAAGTTGCAAGAATTTTGACCGAATCGGGCAGGGCGCTGATTAGTTCAGCATCGCATTTATCTGTGGGCGCAGCGAGTATCCCGTCAAAGCCTGCTATAGCGTTGAGGATTTTCGGGTTGGTCAAAATTACATCGTTTTTGTTCAAGGCCACGTCGAATTCAGCGCTGAGACGGGCTTCAACTGGCGCTGGAAGTTTCCGTGTTACAAAAATTTTAGGCTTTGCAGACATTTTTACGCCTTTTTAGGCTGGTGTTAGAGTAGTATGCGGCAAATCATTGTTGCCAAAAAAGGCTTGAAAATGACCATAATGAATTTACCGACGCGTGCAACACTTGCTTCACTCAGTCTGATCTTGTTAATGGGAACGACAGTTTCAGCCGGGGTTGTAGCATTGTCACCGCACCGGGCTGTCTATGATCTCACCCTCAAATCGGCCAGTGATCGCAGTGGGGTGAAAGATCTGAATGGCCGGATGGTGCTTGAAATGACCGGGTCGGTCTGCGATGGCTGGAGTGTCAACTTCCGTCTTGTCAATGACTTCCAACTGCCCCGGGGCAGAAGTCGGCTGGTCGACTCCCGGTCTACCTCATGGGAAGCAGGCGATGGCTCAAGCATGTCTTATCTTGAACGTGAATTTATCGACAATCGGCCCCATCAGGTAACCCGATTGCGGGTTTCCATGAAGGATGGCAAGGTTCGCCAGAAACAACCCAAAGAAGTCGTTTTTGACCTTCCCGCCAATGCAATTTTTCCTGTTACCCACCAAAAACGACTGATTGAAAAGGCCCAAAAAGGCGAATTGCGGGACAAGAGCATTGTTTATGACGGGGCTGACCGTGACAACATTTATCAGGCGATTACTTTTATTGGCAAAAAACGCAGTGGCGAGAAACAGGCGGCCGGGCTGAAAGGCCAAGGTGCTGCAGCCTTGCTCAATGGTACGAAATTCTGGCCGGTTACCGTCAGCTATTATACTTTGAAGGACAAGGATGATCAGGATACGCCAAACCAGCAAATCAGTTTTCAGATGTATGAAAACGGGATCGCTGGTGATCTGACCATCGACTATGGTGATTTTGCCATGTCAGGAAAGCTTGTCCGCCTTGAACAACTCCCGCAAGGCAAGTGCGAAAAGTAGGCTTTATTCTCTTTCTACCGGTTTAAAACCCCGACCTTTGCTGACTGTGCCGGGGCCGAATTTTGACCGTAGTTTGTCCATGGCAACTTCTACTCTGGTCTGCTGGGCCACATGTTGATCAAGGTCCTGTGGAAGCTCATCGAGCGACAAAGGTTCAAGGTGCGAAATTCCGACACCAAGCAGCCGAAATGCTGTACCGTCTGTTTCTTTTTTGAGCAGTGGTCGGGCTGCCGAGAAAATTCGTTCGGCCAGAAAGGTTACGTCATTGAGGGTGGTTGACCGGGTTCGTCCCTTAAAACGTGATGTGGTGAGTTTGAGAGTAACGGTGCGACCGGCAAGGCCTTTTGCCTTGGCCCGGCGGGAAACATTTTCACATAATTCCCATAAACGTTTTTCCAGTGGCGCATAGGTGGAGATATCGTCAAAAAAAGTGGTTTCATTGGATATGCTTTTGGTGCTGCTGGAAGGGGTAACTTTGCGGTTGTCCTGGCCACGGGACAAATGGTACAGGCGGGCACCCATCACGCCGAAGTGGCGCATCAGTTCACTTTTTTCGTGGGTGCGAAGTTGTTTGATTGTGGTGATGCCGCGTGTTGCCAGTGATTTTTGCATTGCTTTGCCAACGCCCCAGATAAAGCTGACCGGCTTGTCGGCCAGAAACGGCAGGGTTTCTTTTTTACCGATGACAGAAAATCCACGCGGTTTGTCGAAATCAGACGCGATTTTTGCCAGAAATTTGTTGTGGGAAAGACCAACAGATACAGAAATACCCACCTGGTCCAGAATGCGATCAGTCAGCCTGGCAAGGGAAAGGGCAGGCGGGTGACCCAGTAGTCGTTCGGTCCCCGACAGATCAAGAAATGCCTCATCGATGGAGAGTGGTTCAACCAGTGGCGTCAACTCGCGCATCAACTGGCGAATTTCACCACCTGCCTTGCTGTACTTTTTCATGTTGCCGCTGATGATTACCGCATTGGGGCAGAGTTTTTTTGCCTTGAACATCGGCATGGCAGATTTAACACCATAAATGCGGGCCACATAACAGGCGGTTGAAACGACGCCACGTTTGCCTCCGCCGATAATAACCGGCTTGTCGGCCAGTTTCGGGTTATCGCGTTTTTCCACAGCGGCAAAAAACGCATCGCAATCCAGATGGGCAATGGAGAGATCAAACAGTTCATCGTGACGCACCAGCCGGGGGCTCTTGCAATTGGAGCAGCGCTGGTGCCCGGGACTGGCCAATTGGTAGCAATCGCGGCAAAAGCCATTTGGTTTGGTTTTTGATTGCCGGGGCATAATTGCTAATCCCACAACCGGGCAGCACCACGAACCCCGGATGCATCACCGTGGACCGGGCGTTTGATGTTGGGGTTGAAATGATCGGCAAAAATGTAGGGTGCCATCAGCCCGGGAAGTTTGTCGTAGAGGTGATCCATCTTGGACAACCCGCCACCCAGCACAATGACATCGGGATCCAGGATATTGACGACCATGGCAAGGCCGCGGGCAAGGCGGTCGCAGTGGTCATCAACCAGTCGACGACACTCTGGGTCGCTGGTGGCGAGAGATGAAATTTCTTCAGCACTTAAGGTTTTTGTCGTTGTGGCACGGCAGTCCCGTTCGATGCCGCTGCCGGAAACCCACATCTCCAGACAACCCCGACGGCCGCACCAACACTGCGGTGCAGGAAACTCGCTGTTGTTTGGCCAGGGCAGGGGAGCGTGACCCCATTCACCAGCAATTGCATGGCGACCGGTCACTGCTTTGCCATCAACAACCAGGCCGCCGCCACAGCCCGTGCCGATAATGACAGCAAAAACTGTTTTTGCACCAACTGCCGCCCCGTCGAGATTTTCAGAAAGGGCCAGGCAGTTTGCGTCATTGGCGATCTTGACCGATTGCCCCAGCGCCGCGGTGATATCGTTTTGGAAATCCTGGCCGTTCATCCAGGTGGAATTGGCATTTTGGATGCGGCCGGTTTGTGGTGACAGTGAACCGGGAATGCCGATACCAACTGTCGGTTCGCTTTGGCATACAGCTCTGGCCTGATCGACCAGCGCAACAATCGACTGGACAACCGCGCGGTAGTTGCCCCTGGGGGTTGCCAAGCGGTTTTCAAACAGGACTTTGTCAGTATGGCCCAGAACAATTCCGGCAATTTTACTACCGCCCAGGTCGATGCCGATTTTGTCAGGTGAAATCATCTGGTTCACTCAATGCTCGCTGTTGTTTCCACTCAGAATCAGTTGTGCTGAGCGGACAGATGCTGGTTGAAAGTTGTTGTTTTGGCAAAAGCTCAGCAGAAGCGACTCATCGTTCATTAAATATTCAAGAACACCGCCCAAAAACTCCCTTGTTCCGGCGGTTTCGGCCACATCAGACAAATCGATCCCGGTAATGCTCGCAAAACGGGAGAAATACTCAGGCTCACTCGCCAAAAAAGAAAAACCAGCAGCGCCAACGGTTTCGGCCTCCTGGAAATTCAGTCCTGATTTGGTACGTGGAACTTTTAATCGATTAACCACTTTCATTGGGGAATGGTCTTTTCTTGCTGGGTTAAGGGCTTGGTTACTGTTCCTTGGCAAAATGTCGTTTAAAGGAAACAAGTTGAATTTTCAGGAAAATACCTGAATAGTCAACCAAGCAAGGTGGATAAAACAGTGCTACAAGGTGAATTGAAGACGATGGGATCATCCGATACACCAGATGTTGGATCGCAATTGCAAAAGAAAGTTCTGATTGTTGAAGACAATGAGTTGAACATGAAGTTGTTCAACGATCTTTTGGAAGCGCAAGGCTATGCAGTGCTACAAACACGCGATGGTCTGTCGGCGCTTGAAATTACTCGTCAGAACATGCCGGACCTTATTCTCATGGACATCCAACTGCCTGAAGTGTCAGGCATCGAAGTCACCAAGTGGCTTAAAGAAGATGATGAGTTGAAACACATTCCGGTTATTGCAGTTACAGCATTTGCCATGAAGGGTGATGAAGCGAAAATCCGCGAAGGGGGCTGTGAGGCCTATATTTCCAAGCCGATTTCCGTTGTTGGGTTTTTACAAACTATTGATGGGTTTTTGAAAGCAGAAAAATGACCGCACGTATTTTGGTCGTCGATGATCTGCTTGCCAATGTCCGGCTGTTGGAAGCCAAGCTGACAGCAGAGTATTTCGATGTAAGCACAGCAATGAATGGTGTTGATGCCCTGGAAATCGTCCAGCGCACACACCCTGATATTGTTTTGCTTGACGTGATGATGCCGGGTATGGACGGCATTGAAGTGTGTCAGCGGATTAAATCGAATCCGGTCACCCAGCATATTCCGGTTATTATGGTCACGGCTCTTGATCAACCTGAAGACAGGGTTCGTTGTCTTGATGCCGGTGCGGATGATTTTTTGACCAAGCCGGTTAACGACCTTTCACTGTTTTGCCGGGTCAAAAGCCTGGTTCGTCTGAAAATGCTTACGGACGAGCTGCGTTCGCGGGCGTTGGAAAACGATGCCAAGCTCAATATGCCCGAAGTGGGAGAATTTACAGAAAACCTGCAGGACTGTAAAATTTTGGTTGTTGATGACTATGGCTCTCTTTTTGAACGAATTTCAGCAGGTGTTGGTAGTCAACATCGTCTGATCAAGATTTCAGACCCGCAACAGGCGATATTTGCAGCTACAGAAACCGCATATGATTTGGCAATTATCGACCTTGATATGGAAAGTTTCGACGGTTTGCGCTTGTGCTCACAATTGCGCTCACTGGAGCGGACGCGGCAAATACCAATACTTGTTATTGTGGATCCCGATGATAACAGAAAAATGCTTCGGGCGCTTGAAATGGGGGTTAATGATTACCTTTCACGGCCCATTGACCAACAGGAGCTTGCTGCCCGGATAAAAACCCAATTGCGGCGCTGGCGTTACACACAAAAACTGCGTTCCCATGTCAGTCAGACTATGGAAATGGCTGTCACTGACCCGTTGACCGGGCTTTTTAACCGTCGGCACATGGAGGCACAGGTATCCATTTTGGTCGACAATGCTGCCAATCGGGGCAAGGCGCTTTCGGTGCTGGCGCTTGATGTGGATTTCTTTAAAAAGGTCAACGACACATATGGCCATGATGCCGGTGATGCGGTTTTGAAAGAACTCGCGGTGCGGTTTAAACAGAATATTCGCAATGTGGATTTGCCGTGCAGGATTGGCGGTGAAGAGTTTGTGATCATCCTGCCTGAAACCGATCCGAAAGTTGCTGCCAGAATTGCCGAGCGATTGCGCCGGGCAGTTAGCGGCAAGCCTTTTGATGTCCCAAACCGGGACAAAACTGTCGATATTACTGTTTCAATCGGCCTGGCTGCCATGGGTGGTCCTGAAGACACCCAGGAACAAATCTTTAAACGGGCCGATGAAGCCCTGTATGAAGCCAAGGAGCGGGGCCGTAACAAAGTTGTCGCCCATGCAGCCTGACAGGTTGGCAGAAAAACGGTAAAAACCCCCCGTATTTCTCTGAATTTTCTAATCAATTAACAGAGTTATATTGAAATTCACTGCGCTGAGTGGTGTTGACCTGCGAGTTGGCATCAAGGTTGCAAAGTATCTTTCCGACAACTCATATTGGTTCATGGTGGGACGTTTTACCTTACTGGCGTTCAACTGTGATCCATACGATCTACCCCCGCGGTGCTTCAGGTCCGCCGCATCTCCTGATGCCCATGGGGTCGGCCGATCCGGACAGTTCGAGAGGCCTCCTCGACAAACTGACCCCGGGTCGGCCCCTTTTTTTGCGTGGTGATCAGGCCTGCATGACCTTTGGCAGATTTTTGGTTGGTGAAGTTCCTTCGCGCATTACCAGGGCCCGCAAAGACGGTATCCGGTCAACCAAATTCAAACCCAGCGCCCGTGCGTCATGTACAAATGGCAGCTTTGACAACAGAGACCGGTTCATCAGGTCAATGATTTTCTGACGTGGCCAGACATCGCGACGTCGCATCTTGTCGTACTGCGTTAAAACCTTGTTGTTGCCAATATCATCACCGGCGCGGTGAGCATTGCCAATCAACTCAGCTGCCATTGCTCCATCGCGCAATGACATGTTTAAACCCTGTGCTCCGATGGGCGGTACAACGTGGGCTGCTTCGCCTATCAGAATTACCCTGTTGCTGGCATAGGTCATGGCGTTCAGGCCCTGCATTGGAAAGGACTTGCGGTTGGTCACGTTGGAAATCAACCCCAGTTCACCGTGTAATTCCAGTTGCAGTTCTGCAGCAAATTCCTTTTCATCAAGGGCCATCAATTGCTCGCCACGTTCGGGTCGTACCATCCACACCAGGCTGGAGTGGTTGTCGGGCATTGGCACTGTGGTCAAGGGGCCGTCCTGTTTGTGGCATTCGGTTGACATATCGTTGTGTGGGCCTGAGTGGGCAAACACCGCACCGACTGCGACCTGATCATAAAACCATTCGGCCATGCCTATGCCAGCAGACCTTCTCAAGTTTGAGGCCCGGCCGTCTGCTGCAACAACAACTTTGGCCGCGATGTCATCAGTGTTTTTCATTTGCAGCAGCACCCCTTCGTTATTTAGCGGGGCGCCGAGGGCTTCGTCGTGAAAAAAATCAATATTTGCCTTTTTTGCCAGTGCCAACAATGCAAGAGAGAGGTCAGGCAGCGGTACATTCCAGCCAAAAGGCTGGTCATTTAACTCATCACTGTTGAAAATGACTTCTGTACCGTTGAGCAGGTTACCGCTGTCATCTAGCAGCCGCAATTGTTTTAGAGGGCTGGAGACTTTGGCAAGATCCTTTGGCCACAACCCCATATGCTCCATCAATCGAACCGAGGGCTGCATCATGGCAATGGTGCGCGGGTCGCGCTGGCCCTGTGGTACAGGTTCGGGATAAAATGGTGAAACGATTGCGGTTTTGAGGTTTTGTTCGGCTAGCAGCCAGGCTGCAGACAATCCGGCCGGGCCGCCACCAACCACTACCACGTCATAATTTTTAAAATCGCTCATTGGCATTATCCTGATCAACAGACCCTCAAACAATCTATAGACCAGATTGCCGCGGCGGTTTAGGGTTTTTTCATAACAAACATAAATGCGGGGAAGCGGAAATGCCCTATAATGATCTGGACCTTGAGTTCGATGGATCGGTGGCTATTATTACCTTGAACCGACCGGACAAACTCAACAGTTTCACCAGCGCCATGCACGAGGAGTTGCGGTCGGCATTTGATGAAATTGAGACCGGAGATATCAGGGCGATGATCATAACCGGGGCCGGACGGGGTTTTTGTGCCGGCCAGGACCTTGGTGACAGGGCTTTTGAGATCAATGATGATTTTGATGCCGGGGATTCTCTTGAACAAAACTACAACCCGCTGATCAAGCGCATTATCAATATGCCGTTCCCGGTTATTGCTGCTGTAAATGGGGTTGCTGCCGGGGCCGGAGCCAATATAGCGCTGGCTTGCGATATTGTGTTGGCAGCGCAGTCCGCCAAGTTCATTCAGGCATTTGCCAAAATTGGTTTGATCCCGGACGCGGGAGGGACCTGGACTTTACCGCGCCAGATCGGCATGGCAAGGGCCAAGGGGTTGGCCATGCTGGCTGAACCTTTAAGCGCTCGCAAAGCCCTGGAATGGGGCTTGATCTGGGATGTTACTGAAGATGATGACCTGATGCCAACCACGCTTGAAATGGCGAAACGACTTGCAAACCAACCAACCAAAGCTTTTGCCGCCATAAAACAAGCCATGCATGCAGCCACCGGCAATGATATGGCGACACAGCTGGAACTGGAAAAAGAACTGCAGTCCCTGGCTTCGAAAAGCCACGATTTCAGGGAAGGGGTTGCAGCTTTTATGGAAAAAAGGACGCCGGTGTTTAAGGGTAAATGAGGCCCGAATGGGTGGAGAAGGTTTTCATCTACATATATGGTGCAAGTTTTAGAGAATCAGAGCAGTGTTTGATTAGCGTGATGCATATGGAAAATTTGGGATAACTGATGGCAGATTATAAGATTTTTGATGGCCACAATGATACGCTTCTGAAGCTGGAACTGCTCAATTGTTCTGAGAATTCACAAGAGTTTTTCGACGGTTTTTCCCCCGCCCATATTGATTTGCCGCGCGCCACGGCGTCGGGGTTTGCCGGAGGTTTTTTTGCCATGTGGGTGCCTTCCACGCTGGAAAACACCGATTTCAACAATTTTGACCCACGTGATTTCAGTAATTTTGCCGAAATAGGCCAGGAAGATGCCTTGCGATTTACGCACCGGATGTTTTCTCGTGCCTTGCGGCTGGAAAAATCATCGAATGGAAGGGTGAAAATCGTCAGGAGCGCACCAGATATCCGAGCTGCGGCAGATAACGGGCAATTGGCGATGCTTATGCATATAGAGGGGGCTGAAGCGATTGATCCGGATTTCAACGCCCTTGAGGTGTTGTATTCTGCCGGTCTGCGCTCGATCGGTCTGGTCTGGTCACGTAACAACATTTTTGCCGACGGGGTGCCGATGGGATTTCCCGGGTCGCCAGATACTGGCAATGGCTTAACAGACAAGGGAAAAGAGCTGGTAAGACTTTGCAACCAGAAAGGGGTGATGATTGACCTTTCTCACCTTAACGAAAAAGGGTTTTGGGACGTTGCTCGCATTTCAGATGCACCACTTGTTGCAACTCATTCAAATGTCCATGAAATTTGCCCGTCACCACGAAATTTAACCGATAAGCAATTGGGTGCGATTGCTGAATCGAAAGGCGTGGTTGGCTTAAACTATCATGTGGGTTTTTTGCGCCCGGATGGACGACGTGATACGGATACTGATCTGGAAATTATGATTCGTCATTTGTCGTATCTGGTGGAAAAACTGGGAGAAACAGGCGTGGCGCTGGGATCAGATTTCGATGGCTGTCTGGTCCCTGAAAAAATCAGTGATGTTCGTGGCAACGCAGCTCTGATTGAGGCTATGGAAAAGGCCCAGTTCGGGCAAGCGCTCATTCGCCGAATTTGTTTTGAAAACTGGTGTGAACTCCTGGATGTAACGTTGGAAAAAAACTGAAAATGAGAAATTTATCAGCACTATGAATGACGACCAGCAAGCAACGGGGACAATTTCAAAAGCTCTCAAGCCGGCCCGCACCGCGATGTTTATGATCGTGGTGTTCAGCTTTTTTGTTAATTTGCTGATGTTGACCGGACCGTTGTTTATGTTGCAGATTTATGATCGCGTGCTGACTTCAGGTTCTATACCAACGCTTGTTGCGCTGGGGGTTTTGGTGGTTTTGCTGTACACGCTTTACGGTTTTCTGGAATATATCCGTGGACGCATCCTGACCCGGGTAGGGCGGATGCTGGATGAAGATCTGCAAAAGCCGGTTTTTCATGCGATTACCTTTCATGCCATATTTGGCGCCAGACAGGTGCGTACGCAGCCTGCACAGGATTTAAGTACAGTTCGGCAGTTTCTGTCCGGTCCGACACCCTTTTCGTTCCTGGATTTGCCATGGACACCAATTTACTTGCTGGTGATTTTCCTGTTGCATTTCGTGCTTGGTATTGCAGCAACCATTGCGGTTGTCATTCTGGCGGTTTTTGCCATCATCAACAACTTGCTGACCAGAAAACATGTGGAGAAATTTCAACAATCGGCCCAGCGAGCAACGATGGCCAACGAAGAAACCCGCAGGAATGTGGAAATTGCCACGGTGCTGGGTATGCTTGGCCGATTACGGGCGCGCTGGACTGGTACGGTTGCTGATTCCCTTCAATCCCAGACTATGGCTTCTGACCGCGGTGGTCTGGTCACCGCCATGTCGAAATCCATGCGGATGGTGTTTCAGTCCGGCATTCTGGCACTGGGTGCCTATCTTGCGGTTTTGCAGGAAATAAGCCCTGGTACGATGATCGCTGCATCGATCATCATGGCGCGGGCGTTGGCACCGGTCGAACAGGTGGTGGCACAATGGCAACCATTTCTCAGTTTCAAGAAAAGCTGGAAACGATTGGATAAAGTGTTGTCTAACACCCCGCCGCAAGAAGATAAAATGCCGTTACCGATACCGAAAGTTCACCTGACAGCAAATGGTTTGATGGCGTTTGTTCCCGGGGCGGAAAAGCCGATCATTTCTAACATTAATTTTGACCTGCCGCCAGGATCTGGTCTGGGCATTATCGGGCCGACCGGAGCGGGAAAGTCAACTTTGGCGCGGGCAATTATTGGCGTTTGGCCGCATATAAAAGGCGATCTGCGATTTGATGGGGCAACCCTTGAGCAGTGGGACCGTGATGAGCTTGGCAAATACATTGGATATCTGCCGCAAGATGTGGAATTGTTTGACGGGACAATAGGAGAAAATATTTCTCGCTTTGATCCAGAAGCTGACCCAAAAGAAATTCTCAAAGCAGCGCAGGCGGCCAATGTTCACGAATTGGTGCTGAAGTTCAAGGATGGCTATAACAGCCGGGTTGGAGAAGGGGGGACCAATTTGTCCGGAGGACAACGCCAGCGTATAGGACTGGCCCGGGCGCTGTATGGCAGTCCGGTACTGGTGGTGCTTGATGAACCCAATGCCAGTCTTGATGCTGAAGGAGAAGCAGCCCTGATCCGCTCTATTGCAGAAACCAGAAAGAACGGCGGAACCGTGATTGTTGTTGCCCACCGTCCCAGTGCGATTGCCGCGCTGGACAGTCTGATGGTGTTGCGCGATGGCACCGCGATTGCTTACGGACCCAAGGACGAAGTACTCAGCAAGGTGTTGGCCAAGCCGGTTCCCAAAGACGGGCAGTCGGGCGGTCTGACAGCAACACAGCGACCAAACCGGCCAGAGCCGGTAAACAAATAGGAAGCAAAGCGGGATGATGGAAACAAGAAATTCAATGCGCTACTATCAAATCATCGGCTTGCTGGGACTTGTGGTGGTTGCCGGGGGACTTGGTGCCTGGGCATCTTTAACCTCAATTCAGGGCGCTGTTATCGCCCAGGGCGTCACAACGGTTGAGAGTTCATCCAAAAAGATACAACACCGCGAAGGCGGGATTGTAAAAGCAATCAATGTAAAAGAGGGCCAGCGGGTCAAGGAAGGTGAGGTGCTGATTGAGCTTGATGAAACCGAAACCAAAGCTCAACTGGCTATTTTCGAAGGTTTGCTGCTGGAGCAACTGGCGCAATCGGCCAGACTGAAAGCCTTGCGCGATGGTGTGGATAAAATCAGCTTTCCGGCCGAGTTGGAAAAACGCAATTTGGAACCAGCCGTAGAGGAAATCATTGCCGGGCAAAGTAAACTGTTTGCCGCGCTAAAATCAACATCTGTGGGACGCCGCAGCCAGCTTGAAGAGCGCGTTGCCCAGCTGGAAAAACAAATCACTGGAGTGGAAGCCCAGTTGAAGGCCCGTCGGGAGCAGTTCAAGCTGATAACGAGCGAACTCAAAAGCCTTGAAGGATTGTTGAAAAAAGGTCTTGTACCTGTATCACGGGTCCTTGCTTTGAAACGCGAACGCTCCAACCTTGGCGGTCAGGAAGGCGAATTGTTGTCAAACATCGCCCAGACCCGCAGCCGAATCAGCGAAACCAAATTGCAGATCATTCAGCTCGAAGATGAAGAACGGGGAAAAGTTTTGGGCGAGTTGAGGCAGGTGGAAACAGAGCTAACGCAAAACCGCGAGCGCCGCATTGCCACCGCTGCCAAATTGCGTCGCACCAGCATTCTGGCTCCACGGGCCGGTTATGTGCTGCAATTATCTGTACACACCATAGGTGGGGTGGTTGGGCCTGGTGAGGTTATTATGCTGATTGTCCCGGAACTTGACGACATCATTGTTGAAGCGCGGGTCAATCCGCAGGACATTGACCAGATTTTTCTTAATCAGAGCGCCAGAGTGCTCTTTTCGGCTTTTAACATGCGAACCACGCCAGAAATTACCGCGACCGTGACCCATGTTGCAGCAGATCTGACACAGCAAGACGCTCAAACGCCGCCGTATTATGCGATAAAGCTTAAAATGACCAAGGAGGACCTGGTCAAACTGGGTGATAACAAACTCATTCCTGGCATGCCAGCTGAAACGTTTATTCAGACCCGTAACCGGACACCTATGAGTTATCTGGTCCAACCTTTACGGGATCAAATCATGCGGGCTTTCAGGGAAGAATAGACATGTCAGTAGCTTTGCTTGAGGCGGGAGTAGCCGGGTTTTTGCTCGGGGGTAGTCTGATTATCGCGATCGGGGCGCAAAATGCCTTTGTTCTGAAGCTCGGGATTATTCGCAAACACGTATTTCCGGTGACAATGATCTGCGCATTATCAGATGCTGTTTTAATTATAGCCGGTATTGCCGGGTTTGGGATACTGGTGAAATCGGCGCCGGGGTTGATTGTGATCGTGACCTATCTCGGTGCGGCGTTTCTGTTTGTTTATGGTGCCATGGCGTTTGCCCGGTCGGCAAAAGTGCAGACGTTGCAGACTGCAAATGTTTCAGCAACATCATTGAGCAAAGCTGTCATAACAATTTTGAGTCTGACTTTTCTCAACCCGCATGTTTATCTTGATACGGTGGTGCTTTTAGGAAGTTTGTCGACAGCCTATGTCGGGGGTGCGAAATTGGCATTCGGGGCAGGGGCAACAATGGCCTCATTTGTCTGGTTTTTTGTCCTTGGTTATGGCGCACGACTGCTTGGCCCGATCTTTGAAAAACCGTTTAGCTGGCGCGTGCTGGAATTTTCTATTGGCGTGGTTATGTGGGCAATTGCCGCAAAGCTGCTTTATTCACATTTCCAGGCATCAGGTTTTTTAAGCCCAGCAGGCAGTTGAGTTTTGTCGTCGCCGCAAATTTTTTCAACCTGGTCTTGCTCAAGGCCCAGCGCTCCTCTCAGATCAACGCCTTCAAAGCGGGCTTTGTAAAGATAAGCCTCTGTGAGGTTGGTGGCTTTAAAGATGGTGCCAGAAAAATTGGACCGTGACAGATTTGCCCGTTTCAAATCCACATTGGCGAGGTTTGCGCCGTTAAAGTTTGAGCGAAAAAAATCGCCTTTCAACATGTTGGCATCGGTCAAATCGGCTCCGGTGAAATTGCTGCGCTGGAGTTCAGCCTTTTGCAGGTTAGCCTGTTTCATGTTGGCTTTTTTAAAACTGATCCGGCTGCCATAGGCGCGTTGGAAGTTGGCTTTGACCAATACAGATTTGGTAAAGCTTACCCGCATCAATTCGGCTTCAGAAAAATTTGCGCCGGTCATGTTGCTTTTGGAAAAAGATGTGCCAGCCAGATAGGCTTTGGAAAAAATGGTTCCTTGCGAATCTCTGCCGCCTAGCATCAACCTTTCCTTAAAACAGCCGGTCCAGTCTACCCCTGGTTTGTATGGTTTAGAGCAACCAGCCTGAGCATGGGCCGTCCCGGGAATGCTGACTAGCAAAAAAACTGCCAATATAAGCCGTTTCATAAAAAAGTTCCTGTAATTTTCTGGTCTGGCTCTCTCCTGCCAGCGACCAGTATTCGCCCACAGGTATTTTGCCACATCACAGCGTTCTGGCAAAACGAATTTTTTTGCTGTTGCAAACTTAAGAAACCGGGGAGGGACAATGGTGAGCCCGACAGGGATCGAACCTGTGACCTACTGATTAAAAGTCAGTTGCTCTACCAACTGAGCTACGGGCCCTCACATCATTGCCACTGAACAGGTAAACTGGCCAGCGCGAGCGTCAATAGCATACCCACTGCAAAAATAAAGAGAAAAGTGTTCCTGCGCGAAAAATACTCAAAATTCTGTTTAGAAATGCAGGACTTCAACAAAATAGTCACTATTTGGGGCTATATTACGGAACGCAAATTGCAAACAGATGAGAATCGATGACAAAAACAGCCTGTATTGTTCTGGCCGCCGGCAAAGGTACGCGGATGAAGTCAGATTTGCCCAAAGTCATGCATAAAGTGGCAGGGCGTTCGTTGTTGGCTCATGTGTTGACAGCAGCTAATGAAACCGGTGCTTTGCAGCATTGTGTTGTTAGTGGTCCTGACATGCCCGAGATGGAGCGTGAGGTTGACCTTTTTTCTAAAAATGCCCGGATTGTCTTACAAACAGAGCGCCTTGGGACTGGTCATGCGGTTTCGATGGCAAAAGATGCCCTGGCAGGGTTTTCCGGTACAATCTTGATACTTTATGGCGACGTACCGCTCATTCAGGCGCAAACGCTGCAAAAACTGATCAGCATGGTGAGTGATGAAATGCCGCTAGCGGTTTTGGGCTTTACGGCCGCGAATCCAAAAGGTTATGGGCGTTTGCTCTGTGATGACAAAGGTTATTTGATGGCGATCCGGGAAGAACTGGATGCCAGCCAGGAAGAGCGCAAGGTTGATTTGTGCAATTCTGGTATCATGGCTGTTGCAGCTGATGATTTGTGGCCGTTGCTGGACAGTATTGGCAATGATAATGCCAATGGGGAGTTTTATCTTACTGATATTGTTGGCCTGACTGTTGCTGGCGGAAAAAATGTAGGGGTTGCGGTTTGCAGTGAATCTGAAGTTGCCGGGATCAATGACCGACAGCAACTGGCGGCGATGGAGCAGGTGTTCCAAAACAAATTGCGGCAACAAGCAATGGAAAACGGAGCCACCTTGATCGCACCGGAAACGGTGTTCCTGAGTGCTGATACCAAAATTGGTCGTGATGTGGTCATTGAACCAAATGTTTTTATGGCCCCTGGGGTTGAGATTGCTGACAGTGTGGTCGTACACGGGTTTTGCCATTTGGCTGATACAAGAATCGGCAAAGGAGCGGTGATTGGGCCTTTTGCCCGCTTGCGTCCCGGTACGGATTTGCAGGCCAACAGCAAGGTTGGCAATTTTGTTGAAATCAAAAATGCTACCATCCATGAAGGGGCCAAGGTCAATCACTTGTCCTATGTCGGGGACGCAACAGTTGGCAAAAGCGCCAATATCGGGGCAGGTACCATTACCTGCAATTATGATGGTTTTGGCAAATCACATACCAGTATCGGTGCGGGAGCATTTATTGGCTCCAATTCTTCCCTGATTGCGCCGGTAAAAATCGGGGCCGGGGCCTATGTGGGTTCTGCCAGTGTGGTTACAAAAGATGTGCCGGAAAATGCACTTGCATTGGCCAGGGCAATACAGGAAAACAAACCGGGGTGGGCTGAGCGCTTTCGTGCTGCTAAAACCCGAAAGTCAAAAAGAACCTGAGGGCAAATTTATGTGTGGCATCGTTGGAATTCTGGGCACCGAACCGGTTGCATGGAAGTTGGTTGAATCTCTGAAACGGCTGGAATACCGTGGCTATGATTCAGCCGGGATAGCAGTTCTGAACGCAGGCAAAGTGGAGCGACGACGGGCCAAAGGAAAGCTGAGCAGGCTTGAGGAAAAACTGCGCGAAAACGATCTGATCGGCAATACCGGCATCGGCCACACGCGCTGGGCCACCCATGGCGCACCGACCGAAACTAATGCCCACCCACATACAGCGGGCAGCGTTACGGTTGTGCACAACGGTATTATTGAAAATTTCCTGGCGCTTAAAACCGGTCTGGAAAGTCAGGGGGTGGTTTTTTCCTCCCAAACCGACACAGAAGTTGTTGCCCATCTCATCAATCAAGCGGTGCTGGCCGGAAACTCTCCCAAGCAAGCAGTTGCGGAGATTCTGCCACAACTTAAGGGTGCCTTTGCCTTTGCCATTATTTTCGACAACGAAGAAAACCTGATGATTGCGGCCCGGCGCGGCAGTCCGCTGGCCATTGGTCACGGGGAGGGGGAGATTTTTGTTGGTTCTGATGCTGTAGCGCTTGCCCCCTTTACCAATAAGGTTACCTACCTGGAAGAAGGTGACTGGGCTGTTTTGACCAGGGAGTCGTTTGAAATTTTTGATGAAAATAATACTGGCGTAGTGCGTGAAGTTACCTTTACCCAAGCATCGCCCGTACTGGTTGAAAAAGGTAATCATCGCCATTTTATGGCCAAGGAGATATTTGAACAGCCGGAAGTTGTTGGCCACACTCTGGCGCAATATGTCGATATGGCAGAGCAAAAAGTAAAAATGCCTGCTGATCTGCCTTTTGATTTTGCCAAACTTGAGCGTTTGACGATTACCGCCTGCGGCACAGCTTTTTATGCCGGTTTGGTGGCCAAGTACTGGTTTGAACGTTATGCCCGCTTGCCGGTTGAAGTTGATATTGCTTCAGAGTTTCGTTATCGCGAAGCCCCGTTGCCAAAAAACGGACTGGCGCTGGTGATTTCGCAATCAGGTGAAACCGCAGATACGCTGGCAGCTTTGCGTTACTGCAAAGAACAGGGGCAACATTTGGCAGCCGTCGTGAATGTGCCTGACTCAACGATTTCCAGAGAAAGCGATATTGTTTTCCGTACCTTTGCAGGGCCAGAGATCGGAGTTGCATCAACCAAAGCGTTTACCTGCCAACTGACCGTACTGGCATGTCTGGCAATTTTTGCCGGTCGTCAGCGAGGGATTCTCAGTGATGAAGATGAGCGCAAAATGGTTGCCGCCCTCAGTCAGGTGCCGCGGCACATGAATACCATTTTTGAACAGGAAGATCATATTGCAGAGGTTGCCCGCAAGATTGCCGGGGCGCGTGATGTGCTTTATCTGGGTCGTGGTGTAAATTACCCGATTGCGTTGGAAGGCGCGCTCAAGCTCAAAGAGATTTCCTATATTCACGCTGAAGGCTATGCCGCTGGCGAATTGAAACACGGACCCATTGCGCTGATTGATGAAGAGGTGCCTGTGGTGATCATTGCGCCACAGGATGAACTGTTTGATAAAACTGTTTCCAATATGGAAGAAGTTGCGGCACGGGGTGCTCAGGTGGTGATGATTACCAATGAAGATGCAGCAAAAACCAATGGGTCAAATGCTCTTGAAACGGTCACCATTCCAGTTGCCTCCAGTTTTATCAGCCCGTTTCTCTATACCATACCGGTCCAGCTGCTCTCCTATCATGCCGCAGTGTTCAGAGGCACAGATGTTGACCAGCCAAGAAACCTTGCCAAATCTGTCACTGTTGAGTGAGTTTTTCCTGTAAAATCCGGAAATAAGTTTTCCGTATTTTTCTTTAGCAATTTTTAACCCTAACAATTCATTATCACACTCATGAGTAAGTCAGTTCTGAGTGTGTCTGTTTGTATTGCGTTGCTTGCTGCAAGTGCGGCTGTTTCGGGTGCTTCTGCAGCCAACGATAAAATCACTAAATCTTCCGCCATCTCCTCAACAAATCGCGCCTATGCTGCTCTGGTCAGTGGCCGTAATAGCGCTGCAATCCAAAGCTATTCATCTGCAATCGAAAGTCGGCAACTACCGGCTGAAAAGCTGGGCCGTTCTTTATTGAATCGAGCACTTGCCTATCAGAACAGCGGTAAGTTCCAAGATGCAATTGACGATTACACAGCTGCAATGCGGCTGGATGCGCTTAGCCCGCGAATGCGTGCTGTGGCACTGTATAATCGCGGACTTGCCTATGAAAAATCAGGTAAGGCAGCGATGGCTATAGAAGATTTTACCGGCGCGCTTATGCTTGATCCGCAATTTGCCCAAAGTTATTACAGTCGCGCCAATGTATTGCGCAGCCATGGCCAATACCTTCTGGCCATTGCAGACTATAAAAAGGCCAGACTCTTTAATCACTCCAAACCACATCTGACTTTGTTTGGAGAAGCTTTGACCTATGACGCGTTGAAGCAAACAACCCGGGCAAAGGCTTTGTTATTAAAGGCTCTTGTTGCTAAACCAGATTTCAAAGCAGCCCGGATCAAGTTGGCTGATATGGGCAGCCCGGTTTCAGCGCCAATGCTGGCGACGAAAACTCCTCGCGAACCGGTACGTGTTGCGATGCTGAACAACGGTGTGGCTACAGATACTTTGATTACCAATTCAATATCGCCATCGCGCGCTGATTTGACTCTGCGCAAAACCAGCCTGCCAGCTCCTGTTGGGGTTCCAAAGACAATAAAAGCTGCATCCCAGACCGTACCGCTACCACCAGTGCCTGACATTACTAATCTTATTCCGACCAAAAAAACTGTCAAAGCAACAAAAGCAGTGAAGGTTGTTGTAAAGGCCCCGGAAAAAACGGAACAAAAGACGTCTGGCCCGGCTCTTTCGGGCTGGACTGTGCAGTTGTCTTCCCAGCGTAATAGCGATGCCGCCTGGGATGTCTGGAAAAGCCTTTCAGCGCGTTATGGTACACTGCTGCGGGGTCAAGAAGCCACAGTTGTGAAAGCGGACCTTGGCACGCGCGGTATATTCTATCGTTTGCGCGTGCATCAGATTGACAGCAAAAAGCAGGCTGCGAGGCTTTGCAACCGGCTTAAGCGCAAAGGCACAGGGTGCTTTGTTTCCAAAGCCTGAGCGCTGTAAACCATCTCAATTTTCGAACCGACCGGCTTTTCCGGTCGGTTTTTTTGTTTGCCGAAATCCCCTTATCCACTGGTACATCACAGCAATAAACACTATATAGCCTAAATCACGAGCATGTAACGGGGACCAAAAGTGCTGCGCAAATTAAGAACCTATTTTCTGGCTGGGTTGGTGGTCACCGCCCCCATCGGCATTACCATCTGGTTGACCTGGTCGTTTGTCTCTTTGTTTGACAAGTGGTTCAAACCGTTTTTGCCAGAGGTGTACAACCCCGATACCTATTTACCCTTTTCTGTTCCCGGCATCGGTTTGATTGTGGGGTTGTTCATGATCACTGTTATTGGTGCTTTTGCGGCCAATCTGGTTGGCAAAACATTGTTAAGCTGGTGGGAAAACCTGCTTAACCGGATGCCGATTGTGCCAACCATTTACCGGGCTGTGAAACAGATTTTTCAAACCGCCCTGTCGCAAAAAGGGACCAACTTCAAGCAGGTCGGCCTGATTGAGTATCCGCGACGCGGTGTGCATGTGGTGGTGTTTGTTGCCCGTGAACTTGATAGCGGTGAAATTGGCCTGCCAGCGGGGACAGCGATGTATTCAGCCTTTATGCCAACCACCCCCAATCCGACGTCGGGGTTTTTGTTTTTTCTTGAAAAACACGAAGTTACCATTTTGGATTTGTCGGTGGAGGAGGGGGCCAAGCTGGTGATTTCAGCCGGTCTTGTCACGCCCGCCCAGGCCCAGGCCGCCGTTGCTGCCGAACATGGCAATATAGATGCGGAAACGGCCGAAAAGCTGAAACGCGACAATGCCGTTTCAGATTAACCCGAACTGAGCAATTTGATGGCGGCATCGCGTTCAAACAGGTAAAGCAATTGTTTGAGGGGCACGCCGCGCTTGCCAGACAAGGTCGGGTCATTATTCAAGATCAGGTCGGCATCATCGCGCGCTGCACCCAGCAGGTCCCGGTGCTCGATCAGGTTGGCCAGGCGAAATGCTGCCACACCGGATTGTCGAATGCCCAGTAATTCACCGGAACCGCGCAATCGCAAATCTTCTTCAGCGATCAGAAAACCATCTTCAGTATCGCGCATGATGCTTAATCGCGCAGCAGCGGTTTGCCCGGGGTTGCCCTGATAAAGCAAAATACAGTTTGACGCCGCAGCCCCGCGCCCTACACGGCCGCGCAGCTGGTGCAGTTGGGCCAAACCAAACTGTTCGGCGTTTTCGATGACCATCACCGTTGCTTCTGGTACATCAACACCCACTTCGATGACAGTGGTTGCCACCAGTATGGAAATTTCTCCCGACTGAAACCTGGCCATGACGGCGTCCTTTTCAGGGCCTTTCATGCGACCGTGGATTAAACCGGTTTTGCCGGGATAGAGAATTTCCAGGGCTTCAAAGCGATCCTGGGCCGCGGCCAGATCAATCAGGTCGCTATCTTCAACCAGCGGACAGACCCAGTAAATACGAGCGCCTTTTTCCATTGCCCGGCCAAGGCCCTGGGCCACGGCTGCCAGTTTGTCCATTGGCATGACACGGGTATCGATCGGCTGGCGACCGGCTGGTTTGTCGGTCAGGCGCGAAACATCCATATCGCCGTAAAGGGTCAGTGTCAGGGTGCGCGGAATAGGCGTTGCGGTCATAACCAGAACATCAGGGGCAACATCTGCTTTTGATTGAAGGGC
>UOEC01000116.1_pt1 | contig 31416 bp, 32 predicted proteins | sample 1988601 | NCBI WGS metagenome assembly UOEC01 (sample SAMEA4712195, study PRJEB27164) | hydrothermal vent metagenome | biome: marine basaltic hydrothermal vent biome; feature: marine hydrothermal vent; material: mineral | place: Pacific Ocean | collected 2011-06-14/2011-07-23 | depth 1719 m
TGTTTGCACTGATGCACCAAGTTTACCAAGGGCTTTGCCACCCAGACCAGGCATACGGAATTTCAGACCGTTAAAGTCTTTGGCAGATTTGATTTCCTTGCGGAACCAGCCACCAGCTTGCGGTCCGGTATTACCGGCCAGGAATGAATGCAGGCCAAATTCTTCGCCTACTTCAAGGTGCAACTGATGACCACCCATATGGTAATACCAGTTGTGCAGTTCATTTGGCACCATGCCGAATGGCACAGCTGTAAAGAACGCCAATGCCGGATGTTGGCCAACATAGTAGTAGTCAGCGGCGTGATACATGTCAGCTTGACCAGATGTTACAGCGTCAAACACTGCTGGCAGGCCGGAAACCAGCTCGCCATTGGCTTTAACTTCAATTTCCAGATTGCCATCTGACATGGCATTGACTGAATCAGCAACACGCTGGGCAGCATCAAACACGCCAGCAAGGCCACGGCCCCAGGCGGTAACCATTACCAGTTTTTCTTTGCCTTGCGAAAGTGCAGGCGTTGCCAGTGCAGTTGCTACACCAGCGCCGGCCACCAGGCCAGCATTTTTAATAAAGGAACGACGATCCATGCGTTTACTCCCTCTCCTGTTTATACTAACACCGAACCGTTATGGATCGGCTCTTGTTGTCACCAGATTGCACAGGTTTTGCAAAAATTCCGCCAAACCCGCAACACGGTTGCAGGTACTTAGACTCAACTTGCTTTAAAAAACAACATCAAAATCCAGAACCAGGCCCTCCCATCGGACTTTCCCAGATATAGCACAGCAGATTGCGGCTCGAAATGGCCATCTATACGTAAATATCGGGTTTTATTGGGTAGCACTACCCAGTTCTGGGTACTTTCGCTATCCCACTTTGTCATTTGACGTGCTAAGCAGGCAGTCCATGAGCTTGCAACGAAAAATTCTTCTGGTTTCGATCCTGCCGCTGTTCCTTGCGGTATTGGGAATTGGTGCGCTGATTTTCAACCAGTCAACCCAGTTATCGAAACAACAAACCGCATCTTTTGAACAAGGCTTGATCGATGCAAAAAAAGCCGAGCTACGTTATTATACAGCCTTTGCCAGCAGCTCCATTTCCAACATTTATCATAGCGCCCGCCAAAATGATGCCGTCGCCAAAGAAAAAGTCAAAAAAATTCTCAACGATCTCTCTTATGGGCCCGACGGTTACTTCTTTGTTTATGACTATCAGGGCAACAATCTCGTTCATCCCCGACAAAGCTTCAGAATTGGCAAAAACTGGATTGATCTGAAAGACAGCCAGGACAATTATGTCATCCGCGATTTGATCGATATGGCAAAACAGGGAGGCGGTTACACAACTTATGTCTGGGAAAAGCCTTCCAGCAAAGAGCTCGAAAAGAAAATCGGCTACGCTATCGGCCTCGACAAATGGGGCTGGATGGTCGGCACTGGTATGTATATTGATGACGTAACAGCCCAGGTTGCCAACCTGCAGGGCGACATCACTCAAAAAACCACCCAGACTTTTCTGCTGATCCTTGTTATTGTTATTGCCTGTCTGGCCATAGTCGGCGGTGGGGGGATCTTTTTGACATTGCAACAACACAAAACCGCCAGCGGCCAGTTAAAAGCTCTCAACCAGCGCATTGTCGAGACCCAGGAACACGAACGCACCCGCGTTGCCAGAGAGTTACATGACGGAATTTCCCAACAATTGTCTTCGACAAAATACGTATTTGAACTGGCCCAGATACAGCACGGTCGAAAAAACGCCAGTACCGGAAAAACCATCTCGCGCGGCATTGCAGCGCTAGCTGGTGCGATTTCTGAAGTCCGCCGAATTTCCAAAGATCTGCGCCCTGGTATGCTCGATGACCTTGGGTTGGCACCTGCCCTGAAATCGCTTGCCAGTGACTTTAACAAACGCACCGGCCTGACGGTTACAACTGACATTAACCCGGTCGGCTCAAACCTTTCTGACGAAGCAAAAACCGCCTTGTTTAGGATCGCTCAGGAAGCCCTGAACAACATCACTCGTCATGCCCAGGCAAGCGAAGTCAGAATTTCACTATCCAGAAATGCCCGGCACGTCTCTTTGGTTATCGCTGACAACGGCAAGGGCTTTGCAAATCAAAAACCCAAACACGGCGGCATTGGCTTGACCAACATGGCAGAACGCGTCGCCTATTACGCAGGCAGTTTTGATATCAGCACAAATCGCAAGGGTACGATTGTGACGGCCCGAATCGCAACAGAATCTGCTGCTGAAGCAACATCACAAATTGCGGCAGAATGATATGAGCATGATATGAGCGAAACAAACCCGACCATCAGCGTTTTGCTTGTCGATGATCACCCACTGGTCACTGAAGGTATCGGCGCGTGCCTGGAGACCTGGGACAACATCACAATAGCAGGGACCGCAGCCACCGGTGCCCAGGCAATTGCCAAGGCACTGGAGGTCAAACCAGACATAATTTTGATGGATATCAACCTGCCCGACATGACCGGGCTTGAAGCCACCCGGGCCATTAAAAAAAGGCTCCCCAATGCCCGTATTATGATTTTGTCCATGCACGACAACCGTGAATATGTCGTCAGTGCACTGGAAGGCGGTGCCAGTGGTTATATTCTCAAAGATGTCTCCTCAGCAGAGGTTGCCACTGCCATAGAGGCTGTTTATCGCGGCGGGACGTATTTTTCCTCAGAGGTATCAAAAGCCCTTGCTGGCCCCGCCAACATTGCCTCAACCGACAGTGTCCTGACAACCCGCGAGCAGCAGATCATTATTGAGCTTGCCCACGGCAATACCAACAAAATGATTGCCCGTAATCTGGATATTTCAGAGCGCACAGTAGAAACCCATCGCAAGAACATCAAACGCAAACTGAAAATAACATCGACTGCCGGTTTGACCAGATACGCAATGGAAAACGGTTTGTTAACTTGATCTGACAGAGCCTTTCACTTATACGATTTAGGCAATGTGAGGGCGGCGGTGTGGCAAAGAAACAACAAAAAGATACTGTCAACAAACGGGCGATGCTTGGGGCATTGATCCCGTTTGCCATATCAATCGCCGTTCTGGGCGCACTTTATTATAATTTTTTTGTGAAAGATGCAGGCCCACAACAAGTAAGGTTTGCCACCGGCGTTTCGGGTTCTGCCACCCAGGAGCTGATAGAGGCAATCGGCAACCAGCTTCAGTCAAATTCTGAAAATGTCGTCGTTTCATTTGTTTCCACAAGCGGTACAGATGAAAATATCCGGTTGCTTGAAAAAGGCGATGTCGATGTTGCCGCCATCCCGTCTGATGCCATTACCCGCCCTAATTTTTCCCTCATCGCCAGTCTTTATCCAGACACCTATCACTTTATTGTCCATGCGGATTCAAATATCAATTCCCTGCACGACCTGCCGGGCAAACGCATCGCTGTTCCTCTGGAAAGTTCCAGTGCTTATCGCTCGTTCTGGTATTTGATCGGTCAATACGGTGTCTCACCGGAAAGCGTTCTTGCCAAACCAATGACAACGGCCATGGCCTTTGAGGCCATCCGCACCAGAAAAGTCGATGCGGTTTTTTATATGCGCCCGCCAGCCAACCGCCGTACCCGCTGGATTGCCGAAGCAGCGCGGGTCAAAATATTGCCCATTGATCAGGCTGCTGCCATGGCCTTGCGCCGTGATGCCCTGACGCCGGTTACCATACCCAAAGGCCTCTATGGTGGCCAGCCACCCATTCCGGCCCAGGCAACTCCCAGCGTTGCGGCCAACCGGATACTGATTACCCGCAGCGACTTTCCCGAAGATATCATTCGCGACCTGACAGCTGTCATGTTTGAAAATCGCCGCGACCTCGTTATCAACTCGCGGCTGGCAAGCTTCATCAGGAAACCTCATACTGAAACGGGTACAATTTTGCCGGTACATCCCGGCGCATTGAGTTTTTATGACCGCGACCAGCCGACATTCTTACAAGAAAATGCCGAACCAATCGGGGTTCTGTTTTCGATTTTCGCCGTTATGGTTTCCGGCAGCATGTGGTTAAAGCGGCGCTGGGAAGAAGGCCAGAAAGGCCGCATTGATGTGTATAACCTTGAACTGGTGCAAATCACCGAAGCCGCCCGCGCCAGCAACTCGATCAACGACTTGAGTACTCAGAAAGAAAAGCTCTTTGATATGCTCTCCAATGTGGTGCGCGATCTGGACGAAGACAAAATTGACGGTGAGGGATTTCACTTTTTTGCGTTCACCTGGGAAGCAACATTTTCGGTGATCAGTGCCAAAGAAAATGAACTGGGGCTGACCAACCCAGTCCCTGCCAAGGCTGTTGTTGCGCTCAAAAAAATAAAATCCAGATCTGCTTAAACCACCTCGAGCAGTTCGGTCAGACTGTCGAGCATCAACGACGGTTTGCCGGGAATATTCTCATCAAGCAGCCCGAACCGGTCAATGCGTGCGGCCTGAAAACCAAAATTTGCCGCAGCTTGGGCATCCCAGGTATTGGCAGACACAAAACACACCTCGTGCGGCTGCACATGCATCCGGTCTACCACCAGTTGATAAACCCGGCTGTCTGGCTTGTAGATACCAACTTCAGCTACTGACAACACCTGATCAAGATGGACATCAAGCCCGGAATGTTTCACCGCAGCATCAAGCATGTCCGGCGAACCATTCGACAGGATTGCCGTTGCCATACCCATCTTTTTCAACCCCTCCAGCGCCAGTACCGCATCGTCATAGGCATCCAGTGTCAAATAAAGATTGAGCAATTCATCCCGCAGTTCCCGGTCATCAATCCCGTGAGCCTTGAGGGCATAATCCAGTGACTCCCCGGTCACTTGCCAAAACGGTACGTATTCACCCATCAGTGCCCGCAACCAACTATATGACAAATGCTTGAGCCGCCACATGTCCGATACACTTTGCGCCTTGTCACCCAGCTTGCCAGCCACCCGCCCGACGGGTGAATGAACATCAAACAAGGTGCCATAAGCATCAAACACGCACGCCTTAATTCCCGATAATTTTTTCTCTCGCCCCAATTTTTTTTCCTCTACCATTGTCAAACCTTTCTTTACCGGGCAAACTGTTACCCAATCAATTTCAACAGGCAAGCAAAATGTCTTCACATGGCCACGATCACGAGGAAGGCTCAGCCCTCTCCGATACCGCCCTCAGGGTCCGCGCCCTTGAAACCCTGCTCACCGACAAGGGTTATATTGAACCAGCGGCCCTTGATGAACTGATCGATACTTATCAGCACAAGGTTGGCCCGCGCAATGGTGCCGCTGTGGTTGCCAAATCCTGGACCGATCCCGACTTTCAACAACGCCTGTTAAAAGATGCCACCGCCGCCATTGCCGAACTGGATTTTACCGGTCGCCAGGGCGAACACATGATTGCCGTTGAAAACACCGCCGATTTGCACAATATGGTCGTGTGTACATTGTGCTCGTGCTACCCTTGGCCGGTGCTTGGCCTGCCGCCGGTCTGGTATAAATCCCCTGCCTATCGCTCCAAAACTGTCATCGATCCGCGCGGCGTGTTGGCAGATTTTGGACTCACTGTGCCCGAAACCACCGAGATCCGCGTCTGGGACTCCACTGCCGAAGTCCGCTATCTGGTTATTCCCATGCGCCCGCAAGGCACCGATGACTGGAACAAAGAACAGCTGGCAAAACTGGTTACCCGCAATTCAATGATCGGCACCGGTTTTGCCCTGGATCCAAAAGAGGTAAAGACATGAACGGTGGTCAGGATCTTGGCGGCGTCATGGGTTTCGGCCCGGTAATCGATGAAAAAAATGAACCGGCATTCCACGCCCACTGGGAAACTCGGGTGTTTGCCATGACCCTTGCCATGGGCGCATTGGGCCTGTGGAATATCGACACGGGCCGCCACGCCCGCGAAAACCGCCCGCCCTCGCAATATCTCAACTGGAGCTATTTTCAAATCTGGCTGGCCGGTCTTAATGACCTGCTCAAACAAAACCATTTGCTCGATGAGGATGCCAATGCCGCCAGTCGCAATCTGATCCCGCTGGCCGCCAACAAAGTCGCTGCCACCCTTGCCAGAGGTGGCCCGGCCAACCGCGAGCCGCAAGCCCCGGCCGTTTACAAAGTTGGCGACACCATCACCACCAACAACAATCATCCCCGACATCACACCCGTCTGCCCCGTTACTTGCGTGGTAAAACCGGTGAGGTTGTCATCGTTCATGGCGCCTACGTTTTCCCCGACCACGCCGCTCATGACAAGGGCGAAAACCCGCAATGGCTTTATACCGTGCGCTTTAAGGCCACTGACCTTTGGGGCAAAGACAAAAACCCCAATGATCATGTCCATGCCGATTTATGGGAGCCCTATTTTGCCAAATAACCCCAACAGATTGGCCAGACAGCTTCCCAAAATTCCCGTTGACGACGACGGCCCGGTGTTCGCTGAACCCTGGCAGGCCCAGGCCTTTGCCATGACCGTAAAACTCCATCAGCAAGGCGCTTTCACCTGGCCTGAATGGGCCAGGGCACTGGGTGCTGAACTGGCCGCTGCCGGTGAAAACGACAGCGCCGACAACTACTACTCCCATTGGTTGTCAGCCCTGGAAAAACTGCTGGACAGCAAGAACATCATCACCACCAGCGAGCGCAAAACCTGCAAGGCTGCCTGGGACAAAGCCGCCAGAACCACCCCACACGGTGAGCCGATAGTGTTACCGATTACTCCTTAGCCTTGACCAGATCAATCACGATTGCCACAGCCGGTTTATCCGTGTTGTTTTTGACCCCATGAACGGTATTGGCAGTTTCAGTCCATGAATCCCCCGGCTTAAATGTTTTAACGACACCATCTTTATACTCGGCAAGCTCTCCTTCCAAAACATAGAGAAACCCGGGGCGATCGGCATGGGAGTGGGTTTTAACGGACCCACCGGGTGCAAGAGTTACTCGTCGCGTACGCAACACATATCCGGCCATTGCCGGAATTTGTTCTTGCAGGGTTTGCAGTCCAAGCGGCTCACCGCTGATCCCCTTGTTTTCAGTGGGGGATTCTTTGGCAAATGAGGTGGTTGCCACAGTACCCAACATGCTCAACACCATTGCTACCATCGCGGTTTTCGCAAATTTCATCAGATTTCCCTTTTCTTCCTGTTGGTTTTTGATTTTGCGCCGCCTACCGGCTCATACGCCTTCAAAATCATCGGCACAAATCGTGTCAAATTGATGTTCTGTTGCAGGCGCCCCAACCTTCCCCCTTTCTGGGGGAAGGGAGCGCCCGACGGCGTAGTTTTGCTGTCACAAGCAGCCCTCACCACAAACAGATTTGCTTTTTGGGAAAATTTAAAAGAGTATCGTGACGGGCGGCCATAAATTGACAGGCGGCAAGCTTATGAAAATTACCACAGCGATCGTTGATAAAACCCGGGCTTATTTCAAACCCGACCCGGAATATTCCTTTGTCCTGGATATGCAGTTTCTCGCATTTTTGGTGGGCTGTGTGGCCGTCGGATTACCGATTGTAATGGGCATCGGCATTCTGTCAGGAACCTGCTTTTTTCAATCCATAAGTCATTTTTATTATGCCCAGTTCCTCGGTAGCGTTTTTGTTGCCGCGCTGGTCATTATCGGAACATTTTTGTTGGCGTATCGCGGTGAAAGTAAAGCGGAAACCTTGCTGGCCACCATTGCCGGTTTCAGTGCCTTTGCCATTGCCCTGTTCCCAACCGAAGGGCGAGGGTGTGAAGAAATGCAATACGCCGGCCGGATTTTGGCTGATCAAATCAATGTCTCTTCTGCAAGCAACGCTGTTACAATTGCGCCCGCAACCGAGTTGGGTCAGTTTTTCGAACTTTTTCCTGCCGCCGGTATTTTGCATTTTGCCAGCGCGCTGGCCCTGTTTTCGTTTCTGGCCTTTTATTCGTTTTTCATTTTCACCCGGGTCATTGACGAACAACGCCGCAAGGATGGTACGATTACCGAGGTGAAAAAACTTCGAAACAAAATTTATATTGGGTCCGGGACCATCATCGTCATTTCCATACTCGCCATCGGCATCCAGGCCTTGCCCATCACTGATTGGCCCTGGTGGAACGAAAACAAACTCACCTTCTGGTTTGAAGCAGCCGCCCTGTGGGCATTTGGCATTTCCTGGATGGTCAAAGGCCGCTTTTATGGCTATCTCCTGCTCGATGAACGTGAGCGGCTGGGCAGGCACTGATTACCAAACCAGCCCGATTACCCCGGCGACCACCAGATAGCGCACAAACTTAGCGACCAGCACCACCGGTATAAACACCAGCAGCGGCGTGCGGGCCACACCGGCCAGCACCGTCAGCGGGTCACCAATCACCGGAGCCCAAGACAGCAACAAAGACCAGATACCCCATTTTTGATACCATTGCTGGTAGTGTTCAAACTTTTGCGGGTTTACCGGGAACCATTTCGCTTCCCGAAAATGGGAAAAGTAACGCCCAATGGCCCAGTTAACAACCGAACCAAGGGTGTTGCCGAGGGTTGCTGCTGCAACCGCAAGACTGACAGGAGTTGTGCCACTCGCCAGAATACCCGCCAGCACCACCTCTGAAGAACCAGGCAGCAGGGTCGCTGACAAAAAAGCAACTGTAAACAGGCCTGTAAGTGTTTCGGTCAAAGGATTTAACCCAGCGTCGCCAAGCCCGGAAACATTTCCAGCATAAAATAGGAAAGTCTTTGCATGGTACCGGTCAGGAACATGATACCGGTCAGCACCAACAAGCCGCCCATGATTTTTTCCACCGTACCCAAATGACGTCGAAAACGTTTGATAAACCGCAAAAATCCGTTAATGCCGTAGGCCGAAGCCAGAAACGGCACGCCCAGACCGGCTGAATAGATGCCCAGCAGAATGGCCCCTTGCGAAACACTGTCTTCTGTTGCAGCAACCGACAAAATCGCCCCCAGCACCGGGCCAATACACGGTGTCCAGCCGAAGGCAAATGCCACACCGATGGCATAAGAACCAAACATGCCCCGGGGCCGCTCACTGTGTTGGTAACGGGTATCACGGTTGAGAAAACCCAGCTTGAACACCCCCAAAAAATGCAAGCCCATAATGATAATGGTCACCCCGGCGATTTTGGCCAGAATATCCAGATATTCACGCAGCAATTCACCCATAAATGATGCCGTTGCCCCGAGCATGATGAAAACCGTTGAAAAACCGAGCACAAAAAGAAGCGCAGAAACGATCACCCGACGACGCACAACACTGTCAACGGAATTTTCCGTCAACTCTTCAAGCGAAGCACCAGCCAGAAAGCTGAGGTAAGGTGGCACCAGCGGCAAAACGCAAGGCGACAGAAAACTCACCACCCCGGCAGCAAATGCCGCTAAAATCGTAATATCAGCAATCATAAATCAGACGTCCCAAAATCACGCAAAAGCGGCTGCAAAATGCACCAGTTAGAGTTCAAACGCAACTTGCTAATTGGTAACATCTCTCACTTCTGCGTCAACCTGAAAAACCTTTAAAACAGACATCCGCTACGAAATTTTAACTCGGTATCTGTACAACAATTCAAAGTCGAAAATGAGCGCCAGAACATCGGAGACCTTAAATGGCTGCATTCACCCTTGCCCAAAGCGGACGTGACAACAATTTCAACCTGATACGGTTTCTGGCCGCCATGGCTGTCATTATCAGTCACGCGGTACTGTTATCGACCGGCAATGGCGAAATTGAACCGCTAAGAGCAGCTACCGGCTATTCACTCGGTGATCACGCCGTCAACGTATTTTTTGTTCTCAGTGGGTTTTTGGTGGCCAAAAGCCTTTTGACCCGCCGCGACCTGATCGCTTATGGCGCATCGCGCATGGCCAGGGTTCTGCCTGGTCTGTTTGTCGCTGCTCTGGTCACCGCATTTGTAATCGGACCAATTGCTACCAGCATGTCCCTGCCGGAGTATTTTTCAGCAATCTCCGTTTGGCTTTATGCCCCGCTTATCGGCACCCTTGCCACTGATCCGTTAAATGTCGGTTTGCCAGGCGTCTTTGCCACAACCCCTTTTTCCGATATTGTCAACGGACCCTTATGGACCATCCGTTATGAGGTGATGGCCTATGGCGCTCTTTTGCTGGTTGCCATGGCCGGTGTCTTTGCCACCAAACTTCGTTTTGCAATTTTCTTTGCAGGTGCGACCGCTGGTTTGATTGCCTGGCAAATCGTTGACCCGTTTCACCCCGGTCCAACCGCTCTTGACCATTTGGCCCGGCTGGGTTTTTCGTTTTTGCTCGGTACTGCCGCCTATGTGTTTCGCGACCATTTGCGCTTGTCCCTGCTAACAGTTGTGTTGCTGTTAGTCATCACCTGGCTGCTGGCCGGAACAACTTTTTATCGCGGCGCGCTGTATTTCTTTACCGCAGCTGCAGTGCTGTGGTTTGCCCAGACACCGGGCGGTCCGGTGCGCCAGTTCAACAAGCTTGGCGATTATTCCTATGGGCTTTACATTTACGGTTGGCCGGTTGCACAGGCGTTAATCGCCCTTAAGCCGGACCTGTCGCCGACCATCCTTTTTGCTCTTGGTGCGCCCATTACACTGGTACTGGCAATTTTGTCCTGGCACCTGGTTGAAAAGCCAATCCTTGCCCGTCGCATGGCCTTTGCCGGATTCATAAACGATCTGATCCCTGACATTGCCTTGTTCAGACTTTTGAAAACCCGGTTGGATTAAAATGGCTTAGCGCGCTGAATTGACCAGCTTGAAAATACCCTCAGCTGCCGCCTCGCTGACGTAGGTTGCAGACTCACCCCAACCCTGGTTGAGCGATCCGGCAGGCACATCATTGGCCTGGTTCACGGTGCCCAAAACCTTGCCATCGGGTGTGCGCACCGTCCAGGCAACCGCAACTTTCTGATTGGCCCCCTTGGGCGGATCAAGCCTGACCCTGCCAGTCACTGTCAGAGCATCGGCCCGCGATCGGGTCAGCACCGGCCACCCGGCACTTTTCATAACCTTGCGCATAGCCAGCAACAAATCACGATTGCCGGTTCCCGGTGAACCCGACACCTTTGTCATCGCTACTGAAGACACTTTTTTTCTTCCTGCTACCGGAGCGCCTAGAGCATCTGATTTTTTTTGCGCAACTTTGACAGCAGCCCGTTTCTTTTCCGGTAATTGCCGGGCAACCTGAATTGGCTGTGATTGCGGTGACAGGGAGGCAACAACCGGCGGGCCAACAGCTCCCGGCCCGTAAACTCTCTCATAATCAATATCATCGCCAGCGTTAGGACCTGCTTTGTCGTGCGGAACAGGCGGTATCAAACCCGACAAACGGGTCGCATACCCCAGGCCGTTCAACCGCGTTGCCAGACTTTCGGCAGTAAAATCAGCAATCCGCCGCAACATGTCAGGATCAACTCCGGCCCACGGGTCAGCCCCGCCAATCCGTCCGGTATCCTGATTGGCAATGGTGTGAATAACCTGTTTTTGCGCATTGTAGACAGCCCAGCGATAGGTCACCTCAACCCCGGCCCCGGTTGGCAGAATCTCAAATTCACCGATCATGTAATAACCACCAGAAAATGCCCCGCGCACAACAGCAATATCGCGCTTGCCGGCCGAGGCCGCCAGATTGTCAAACAACACCTTGGCCTTGCTTTCAGGTACGCCATTGATCTGCGTAACAGTGATAGCTGGCGGCGTTTTTCCCGTTGGCGCATTACCCTTGGAAAAAGGCTGCACGCTTCCGGTACATGAGGCAACAAAAGTCACCAAAAAAGCAACCAGACCCCACTGGAAAACTCCAGCTATGTTAAATCGAACACCCATGGAAACCAATCATACCACATTCATGTCAAGGTTGTGACGCGAAACGCTTTGCGGGCCATTTTCTGTAACAATATAGGTGCGGCCCAACGACATTGCCTGACCGCTGTCACTGTCCATCACAATCATATGGGCAAAAAACACCATATTTGCAACAATCTCTGTCTGGTTTCCGTGGTAAAACATCGGGAAATCCATCCAGCTCGGGGCAAATTTTGCCCCCAATGCATAGCCACAGGCATTGAGGCGATGTTCCTTCATGCCATGGCCATCCATCGCAGCAGCATGGGCATCAAAAACATCCCCGGCACACTTCCCCGGTCGCATGTTTTCTTCAACCCCGGCAAGGGCATCAAGGCAGGCCTGATGCATTTTCACATGCTGGTCCTGTGGCTCACCAATAATAACCGTGCGCATCATTGCAGCATGGTAGTGCCGGTAAACCCCGGCAAATTCCAGCGTCAACTGATCACGCTGATCAAGCACCCGCCGCCCGGACTTGTAGCGACACAACAAGGCATCGCGCCCCGACCCGATAATGAATTCATTGCCCGGATAATCCCCGCCACCGGCAAAAATCGCCGCATGTTGCGCCGCCAGAATGTCTCCTTCATCGGCCCCGGCCCGCGTTTCGGCCAGCCCCGCATCCAGCGCCGCGTCAGCAAGCTCACCAGCCCGGCGTACATATTCAAGTTCAGCCGGTGATTTGACACAGCGAATGACACTGACCAGATCAGAAACCTCCGTCAGATGGCAAAATCCGTCCAGTGCCGCTTCAACCGCCTTGCCGTTAAAATGCGTCAGACCGTAAGAGTTGGTCTCAATGCCCAGCCGTTTGCCCTTAACACCGAGTGATGCCAGCATGTCCTTTAACTGCTCGGCCGGTTGCGCGCCCGCCTCATCAGTCCAGATGCGAATATCTTCAATAATCGAGGTTTGCTGCGCCTGCCGCAAATCCGGTGCCCGGGTTAAAAGCGAAACATTGCCATCACCATCAAGATAAAGGCACTGGAAAAAACAAAAACCAAAGGTGTCATAACCGGTCAGGTAATACATGCTTTCCTGATGAAACATCAAAAGCCCGTCAAGGTTTTGCGCCGCCAACTCAGCCGTTACCTGATCAATACGAGTTGAATATTCACCACGCTCAAAATGCAAAGCCATGTCCGGCCCCTTTCCGACTAATATTCCCGCCCCGAATGGCCATAACCATGGCATACATCGACGCAACGATTTTGTCACCTCTTCCCTGTCAGGATCAACCCCAACTGGTCGGATGTTGCACATCCGCACAGGAATCTTCGTGCATGGTTCAGAAATTGCAAATATACCAGCAGCTGACAGTTTTGGCACGAACGTTCCGGTGCGCGAGTGTTACTCACGACCGGAATTACGGTGACAGTTACCGTAATTCCAGTTCAGTGTGGGCTACCGCATATGGCTCCATATCCACCAAATTTCGTCCATACAAAAACCCGCTCAACTGTTTTTTCTAGCGCATGTCTTTTTTAATCGCACTCATTACTCATCTCCCTCATTACCGGGCCTGTCCCGGTAATCCACAAATTTCGTCATTTGGCAAACGTGGATCACCGGCACAAGGCCGGTGATGAGGAATAGAGGATTGTGAGGAACGTAATGGAGTCTGGCAAGACGATGCTCACCCCAGAGACACACCCGACATCTGGCGTCCATAATCCGCCTCGCCCCGGTGGGTCATGCGCCGATAGCTGTAGAATTTTCCCTCATCGCCATAGGTGCAAAGGGTCAAGTTTTCGATCTGTTTGAGATTGCAGCGTCTGAGACGCTCTTGCACACAGCCGGGCAGGTCAAACATGGCATGGCCGTCGCGCTCAGAAGCAACAAAAAACTTTTCGCTTTCAGGATTGTCGGCGACAAACTGTTCAACAAATTCCGGCCCGACTTCATAGTTTTTCTGCGATATGGTCGGACCGATGGCCGCCACGATATCACCAGCCTGAGAACCAAGCGCCACCATCGCGGCAACTGTTTCCTCAAGCACGCCGCCAACCGTCCCCTTCCAGCCGGCATGGGCAATGCCCACCACACCGCCTTTAACATCTGCAAAAATCACCGGTGTACAATCAGCCGTGTTGACAGCAATCGCCAGACCTTTTTGTCGGGTCACCAGACCATCGGCTTTGGGCGGCGATTGCCAGTCCCAGGCCTCATCAACGCTCAAAACCACACTGGAATGATACTGATAAGGTGTCACCACCTCTTTGGCTGCCAAAGCTTCGGCTACAATTTTCCGGTTTTTCAGAATAACCGCATTGTCCTCATCGGCCCCAAGGCCGGTGTTCAATGATGCATAAATCCCTTGCGAGTGGCCACCCAACCGGGTGAAAAACCCGTGTTGAACTCCAGCAATATCAGACAGTATCTCAGCTTTGATCATTGCCTTTATCTCCACCGGACATTTCATCGGGCAGGCCGAACGGGTGCGGCTCTTCCAGCGTGCCATCGGTTATCGCCAACACTTTGAACAAATTGCCCATCTGCTTTTCACCGATAAGCCGTTCGGCTTGCCGCGACACCATTATGCGTTCGCGCGCCCGGGCGTTTTTGCGCAAACTTGCTTCGCGCTCGCGCAAGCCCATGGCAATCAGAAAACCGCGCTGGGTTCGCGGTCCAAACACCGATGCACCACCAGCTTCAAATCCTTCGGCCAGCGCTTCAAAATCCACATGAGACGTCAGATCACTTTGACCCGGTCGATGCAACACATCGACAAATTTGTGTTTGTGCACCGCCTGAAACGTATCACCGGCAAAAGACATCGCATGACCGTAATCGACAATCAGTCCGGCCCCGCCATGTTTTTTGATGTGCGCCCCGACCCGCTCGGCCATCGCCATGCGCTGGGGTGAGTATTCAGCAATATCTCCGTCCTTGGCATCTTTGGCCCAGCGCGGAATATCAGCTTTTGCCACCGGCTGCTCTGACAATCCCAACACCAGCTCACCATTTTCATCAAGCTCAACCATTCGCTCAAACCAGCTATCAGCAACCTGGGTAATCTGCTTCATTGCTAGGGCATCAAAAAACTCATTGGCAACAATCAGGCATGGGCCGGAAGGCACCTGCTCAAAGCGCTGATGCCAGGAAATGTTGACCGGCAGGCCTTTGAGCGCCTCACCTTGCGCCTTGCGCAAGGCCGGTGACATCTCCACCATGTGAACCTCAATCGCCTCGGTAAATTCTTCCACCACCTTGGCCGCCCGCAACATGTCAACCATCAGCGTGCCGCGTCCCGGCCCCAGTTCAATCAGATTGACCTTTTCCGGCTTGCCCATCATCAGCCAGGCCGTGGCAAGCCACACCCCAATCGCCTCGCCAAACATCTGACTGACTTCGGGGGCTGTAATAAAATCCCCACCGCGCCCGAACGGATCTTTGCCCATGTAATAGCCATGTTCAGGGTCGCCCAGGCAGGTTTCCATGAACTGTTCCACACTGATGGGGCCGTCTGCCTTGATGGTGGCGATCAGTTTTTCTTCAAGGTGTGTTTTGTCGTTCATGCCCGGCGTTTAGCATACATCACCAGCCAAATGCCAGCAGCAACAATAGGCAGAGAGTAAACCATGCCCAGTGTCGCCCATTGGCCGATAATATAGCCCACATGGGCATCGGGCTCACGGGCAAACTCAACAGCGATCCGCGACAGGCCATAACCAATGCCGAAAATCCCCGAGGCCATGCCGGTGCGCATTAAAACCTTGCCCTTGTGAACGGCAAACCACAGGATAATAAACAATAACACCCCTTCCAGGGCAAATTCATAAAGCTGGCTTGGATGACGCGGTTCTGGCCCGCCATTGGGAAAAACCATGGCCCAGGGCACATCACTGACCCGGCCGAATAATTCACCACGAATAAAGTTGGCCAGCCGCCCCAGACCCAGACCAATCGGTACGGTTACCGCCGCCAGATCAAGATACATCAAACCGGGCACGCCATGTTTTCGACCAAACAAAAAGGTTGCTGCAACTACCCCCAAAAACCCGCCATGGAACGACATGCCGCCATTCCACAATTGCAAAATCTGCAACGGGTCTTCAATGATCATCGAAGGTTTGTAAAACACTACATAACCAATACGTCCACCACCAATGACCCCCAGTGTGACCCACAAAAGCAAATCATCAATCTGGTCTGTCGTTGCCTTGGGCGCTTTGCCGCCCCAAACCGCCAGATTGCGCACCAGACGCTTGGCATACCAGATGGCAAACAGCAGCCCGGCAATATAGGCAAGAGAGTACCAGCGAACCTCAAGCGGTCCAATCGAAAAGGCAACCGGATCAATGATAGGGAAGGGAATAGCAGATAAAAACATGGGCGGACCATGGCGCTGTTCGCAACTATCGTCAAGGTGTTGATATCACAATAACAAGACTTGGAAAATTGTGAAAAACGTGTAAATACTTACCTTCGGTTGTGGAGAGAGCCAAATGCGAATTTTAATTTCGCTTGTAAGTTTTGGCGTGTTGGCGTTGAGCTACACGCCTGCCAGCGCTTTGGGGTGCAAAGACATCCCGGGAGCTAAAGTTGATCCTGATCTACAGGTGATGGCAACCAGCTTTGGCCGCTTGCTGCCAGGCCGTGAACTCATCAACGAAAAAAAGCTACAAAACGAAGCAATTGCCATCAGGCGTGTTGTCGCCACAAGAATTCAGACAACTGACGGAAGTGCCCGCGCCGACCTGATGATGTCCAATGACAATACCACCATTTTGTCGGCCCTCATCAATGGCCAGACCTTCAATCAAACCACACAATCTAAAGTAACCAACCTGGGCTATCAGGATAATGTCGAAAAAATTGCTTTAGGTCTGGCTAAGATAGGCCAATCTGGAGAGGCGTTTGTTTCACCGCAAATTGGCCCGCCTCTCAATCTTGATGATTTATCGACGTCAAACCCGGAAATCACGACTGAACAGCACAATCTGAAAATTGCTGGCACCCCAACGACACAAGAACAAACAAACATCCGTTATACCTGTACCAACGATGCCGAATTTGCCGGAAATCCCGCTGATTTGCCCACCATGGTGGTTCTGCGCGGCGTTGTAAAAGCCGTTACAATTGTCAAGACCATCACCACTGACAGGTCTCTTGATATCAATATCTCGGATGTCGCAATATTTAAAACGGTCTCCAAAGCTGAATTTCAGGACATTTTGGCCAATTTCTCCGGCATAGCAAAAATGATGCAGGTTGCCCAGGTCACTGATCCCGACCCTGTCCCGCCTTCGCCTGCTGCTTCGGGCCAAACGATGGCACAGATTATCGAACCTGCAGTCGACAAAGCCACTGTCGATATTGCTGCTGAGAACCCGGCCCAACCAACCTCGTCAAATGCTTTTGTTACAGAACTGGTTGCTTTTTTCTCACTCACCAAACCGGGCACATGGGTGTTATTGCTTCTTGCAATGCTGCTAAGTGGCGTTGTTTTCAGACGGTCGCGCAGCAATCGCGCTCTATCTGCCAAAAAAACCGCTGTTCCTGTAGAACCGGCTGCCCCGCTTCTGCCCGAACCCGAAGAAACCAGTGAAAAAATCGATAAAGAATCTGATGAAAGGCCTGCTGGTCTTGTCAGGGTGGTCGAATCCAGTGAACAAATAGCCTCGTTAAGAGACTCGGTTGAAACCGCCACCACCCAGGCCCGCGAACAGCGCCAGGCAAATATTCAGTTAAAACTGCGCCTTGACGGTGCCGAAAACCAGGTCCGCGATCTCACCACACAGGTCATCGAACTGCAAACCTCAAGCGCTTTGCTGGAAAGCCGCCTGACCGCTGATCAGCGCTCGGTGTTAGAGCTTGCCAGCAGCAACCAGCAGCTGTTGGGTATCAATCAGGGCTACCGTGAAAGCATCTCCGAGATTGAGGCTGAGCAAACCGCATTGATGGACAAGTTGAGTTTACGCGAAGACGCTCTTAGTCACGCTGAAAAACTCAACAATGAGATGCACAACTTCAACGAAGAAATCAGCCACGTACACAATCAGGAAAAAACCACCCGCGCAGCTCTTGAGGCTGAACTCGACCGCCTGGACCTTGACTACAACACCTTATGGACAAGCTCATCTGAGCGGGTTGCACAATTTCGCGAGGAAACCGCCGCACAAAAAATCCAAATTCGTGAAATGCGCGATGATCTGATCTCGCTGGAAACCGAGTTGAATGTGGTCCGTAAAGACCGCGATAGCCTGAGCCGTGATTCCATCATTATGGGCAATGAAAATTCCCGTATCAGCAACGAGCACAAAGCAGCAACCAGCATGCTCGAAAACAAAATCCGGCAACTCCACCTTGATCTTGCTGCTTACCGCCGGGCGCTGGCTGAAAACCAGATCGCCATTCCCAACACATCCCTCCTGCCCACCTCAAGTCGTTATCAGCGCGACCTGAAAAGCTATGAGGATGGCCACTGGCAAGTTCGGGAAGAAAAAACTGAACCAGAAGATAATGTCGTTCCCCTTACCCAGCAAAAGACCGGTTGGCGCAAGTAGCACTCCTGTCTGGTCAAACCGGTTAAGCAAACCAAATTGCCACACTGTACATTTCAGCCAAATCAACGTAAGACACGCCCAATTCCAAGCTGCGGCAACAGCCCGGCATTTGCACCCGAAAAAATTGGTGCGAAAACCTGATTTCTGAAAGACAAAAACATGACTGATTTTGAAGGCCAACCCATCGTTGGTGCGTTGCGCGAGGCGTTGGAAAAACGCCAATACAGCCAACTGACCCCGGTGCAGCAGGCGGTTCTTGAGCCCGAGCTGAAAGACGCCGACATGCTGGTTTCAGCCCAGACCGGCTCTGGCAAAACCGTTGCCTTTGGTTTGGCCCTGGCCCCTACTTTGCTGGGCGGCAAAGACCGTTTTTCGCGCACCGATGCCCCTCTGGCTCTGGCCATCGCCCCTACCCGTGAACTGGCCCTGCAGGTAAAGCGCGAACTTGAATGGCTCTATGAAAAGACCGGCGCAATTATTGCCTCTTGTGTCGGTGGCATGGATATGCGCACCGAGCGGCGCAATCTTTCACGCGGGGCCCATATTGTTGTCGGCACCCCCGGTCGCCTTTGCGACCACATCAAACGCGGCTCGCTGGATATGACCGGCATAAAAGCGGTGGTGCTTGATGAAGCTGATGAAATGCTCGATCTGGGTTTTCGCGATGATCTGGAATTTATCCTTGATGCGGCACCCGCTAACCGGCGCACCCTGATGTTCTCGGCCACCGTGCCGCGCAGTATCGCCACGCTGGCCAAACGTTATCAGCGCGATGCCGTGCGGGTGGCCACTACCAACGACCAGAAACAGCATCTCGACATCGAGTATCGCGCTTTTACTGTTGCCGCCAATGATCGCGAAAACGCCATCATCAATGTGTTGCGGTTTTACGAAGCCAAAAACGCCATTGTCTTTTGCAACACCCGCGCCACCGTCAACCACATGACGGCCCGCTTTGCCAATCGCGGGTTTTCAGTGGTGGCACTGTCAGGTGAACTGAGCCAGGGTCAACGTACACACGCCCTGCAGGCCATGCGCGATGGCCGCGCCCGAATTTGTATTGCCACCGATGTTGCGGCTCGCGGTATCGATTTACCAAACCTGGAGCTGGTCATCCATGCCGACCTGCCCAAAAACCGTGAAGGCCTTTTGCATCGCAGTGGCCGCACCGGTCGGGCCGGACGCAAAGGTGTCAGCGCCCTGATCGTTCCCTACAATGCCCGCCGCCGTACCGAACGCCTGCTCGACAGCGCCAGCATCAAAGCTGATTGGGCCAAACCCCCTTCAGCCGAAGACGTTCTGTCCCGTGACAACCAGCGCATTCTCCAGGATCCGGTATTTGCCGACCCGATTGGTGACGACGAACGCGAATTTGTTGCCGAGCTGATGTCACACCATCAACCCGAACAAGTGGCCGTTGCCCTGATGCGTCTCTATCGCGCCGCCCATTCCGCCCCCGAAGAACTGGTCGACGTTGCCCCACAAGACCACAAGCCACAAAATCGGCGCGCTGACTTCAGTGATGGCGTATGGTTTTCGGTTTCGGTCGGACGCAAACAAAATGCAGAACCGCGCTGGTTACTGCCGATGCTGTGCAAAGCAGGCGGCATCACCAAAACCGAGATAGGGGCGATCAGGATTGACCAGAACGAAACCTATGTGGAGCTGTCAGCTGACAGTGTCGATGGTTTTCTTGCTGCCATTGGTCCTGATCACAAAGTGGAAAAAAACGTCACCATCAAACAGCTGGACAAGAAACCACAAATCCCCCAGCGCCCAACCGGTAAAGGTGACAAGCCCTATAACAAGAAAAAACCTTACCGCGACCGCAAGCCCCGACAGGACAAAGGCTTTACCCCGGAAGCTGACACACCACCGCGCGAAACCGATTTCAAAAAAACCAAAAGTCGAAAAAATCCAAAAGCTGACAAGGTCACCGACGGTACTGCCCCGAAAAAGAGCAAACTCAGCCCGGCCCAGAAAAAGCGCAAAAAACTGAAAAAGCAACTACGCAAACAAGGCCGCAGCTAGGGTCAACACCTTGAAACCGCCTGAATAAGAGCGTAAACAACCGATAGTTATTTTTTCAGTGAGAACAGCCATGACCACAGCCTCCACCAAAGTGTTCGATGAAATCGCCAAGCTGATGACCAACGCCGCCGGTGCCGCCCAGGGCGCCCGCAAAGAAATCGACACTCTCGTCAAAACCCAGGTTGAACGAGTTCTCAACGATCTTGAAATCGTCAAACGCGAGGAGTTTGAAGCCGTAAAAGAAATGGCGGCCAAAGCGCGTGAAGAAAACGATATACTGGCCGCGCGGATTGCCGAACTGGAAAAAGCGACCAAGAAACCGGTTAAAAAGAACGGCTAAGCATTCTTCGTACTGTGACTGAAACCAGCCAACAGGGTCGAATTTGTGTACAAAACTACTATTGAGCAGATGAAGGCATTTACCATCGGCATAGTGTTGGTCGTCGCCAATTTTAGCTGGTTTGCCCAGCCAGTAAAGGCAGACAGTACCTCTCCCCGTCTGGCCGCTTATTATGATCAAAAAATGCTCTTGTGCGGACAAACCGCTTATCAATGGCAAGGCCAGAAACAACCGGTTCGCGTTGCTGAAAATATTTCCCAGGTCGGTGTTGGCCGCGATGCCTGGTACGCACTTGACCGCAGTGGCCGTTTACTAGCCTGGCGTGATCGGCCAGACAAGCAGCGAGTAATTCTTGACATGGTTACCTGGTTTGCCGCTGGTCAAAGCGGTATATTTGCCATTCGCACAGATAGCAGCCTGTGGTATATGCAACGATCCGATCGATGGTTCGGCACCGGCGACATTGCCGATCCTGTGCGTATTGCCAACAACGTTATTAGTGCTGCCATCGGTGACAGTGCCAATTATTATGTTACCCGCTCAGGTCTTCTATATGTAAAGGGCCTGGCACATCGCGGACAATATGGAGACGGCAAGTTACAATCATCTGAAAATTTCATTGCAGTTGCCAAAGATGTTGTATCGGTCAAAGCCCATACCGGCCACGCCCTGTTGTTGACACGCACCGGGACAGTGATGGGGACAGGTGGTAACATTTTCGGGCCGCTGGGTCGGCTCGGTATTGGCGACAAAGCGGTACGCTGGGGAAAAATCTTCGAAAACGCCCAGGCCATTGCCACCGGATCAAGCCATTCGCTCGCCCTGCAAAAAGACGGCTCATTGTGGCATTGGGGTCGCAACATTGGTTTGGACCCCAAAAAAATTCTCAGCAAGGTTACCGCTGCAGCAGCAGATAGCACTGGCAGTGTGGCATTGTTGCGCGATGGTACCTTGTGGCAATGGAAAAGAGGCGAGCGCCCAAAACGCCATTTTCGCTGTCCTTAAAAAATTTGGCCACGAATCTCAATAAAAGAGACATGCTGTAGAGCACTTCCGGTTCCATTAATTTGCATAAAGCTCAGAATCGGTGCCCAGATAGCTGTCCCAGGCGAACCAGTAGGCTATGTGACCTGGCACCCTGGAAAGGGTACTGCCATCGGGGGCAGTAAGGGCATTTTCGCTAATTTTCCACAAAGTGTTGCCATCACGCAATTGTTCTGTACCCTCTGACCATTCAAAGGTCTGGCCCTGACGCTGATAGGCCCGAACGCTGCGGGTTGCCGCGTTACCGACAAGCACCAGGTTTTTACCGCCAATGGCATCATTGATAACCCGGGTCTTTTTGAATGCCGAAATCGGCCAGGCTTTTGAAACAGCAAAATCGCGAATGCCAAATACATAATCCTTACGCTTGAGTTTGCTTTCGTCACGAACTATGGCCGGAAACATCAGGTCAGGACTGGCAAAATATTCCTTATAAACATTGCCGGAGTCATAATTGCGCCGGTAGCCGGTTGTCAGGGATAAAATTCTGGTTTTCGGGTTTTTCGCCTTCCATTGCTCCCACGAGGTAATAAGGACCGGCAGAATTTTCAGCTTGATACCAGAATCGACCAACGGACCAGATACCGGCTCACCGGTAAACTGGTTCCACAAGCTGTCAGTTTCACGGTCAAACATCAGCTTGTTTGACCGGTACAAAAACCCCGATGAGCCAAAAACCAACGGTTTGGAACGGCCCTCCACCAGCGTTTCAAACAAAATTCCCGAACCGCACAGGGTGCAATAGGCCAGCGCCACAGGAACACCACCAATGGTTTCGTTGAACATTTCGTGCCAGCCCATAATGCGCAGCGGATAAGCGCGGGCATCACCGTTAATTTCAACGCCAAAAATCAGGTCATCGTCTTTCATGTAATCTGCCTCGTCGGCAGTAATCAATTTAGGGCTGTCAAGCGAGGGAATACCATCAACCACAACCCCGCCCCAGGCGATCTCCTCCAGCCTGATTTTCATCCTGGTCTGATCAGAACGCTCTTTGCCCAGAAAACGCATAAAATTGGGATCAATACGGCGCAGAACCTCTAATTTCAGATCGCGATAGCTTTTATGGGGAACTATTTCCGGGTTTGCCTCCTGCCACAACATAGCCTTGTTCCAGGTCGGAAGTTTTTTCCCGGCAAGCGTACTCAAGGCTGCTGCGATACTGACCTTGCCCGAATAACGCAGAGCCAGCACCAACGTTGCTGCCACGTCCAGTTGGCCTCTCCTGACCAACGCATCCAGAGCCACTTCGCGTTCAAGCTGCCCCCCAAAAACAACATTTTCAGAAAAAGCTGCAATGGCTTTATCGTCCAGTTCTTTTATATTTACCTGGGCATTTACCGGTGCCAAGTAAACGATAAACAACAGACTTAGGGTCGTCAGGGTTTTGAAAAGTTTGCTCATTTTCGAACTATTCCTCTCTGGATATGTCGCAGGTCAAAAACGATACCATGTTCACCGCCAAACAAAACCCGGCCTCACCCCATTGTGTAACGATGTGATTATCGCCGCAGCACAGGATAAAACTTCAGGATAAAAATTTGGTCATGGCAAGCCAGATATGTTAAAATCAAATATGCGCACCGCGATCCTGACACTTGTTTTGTTTTTTGTTGCGTCCCTGCCATTGGCTATAGCCGGAAATGGCAACTATAAGGGGCCGGTATTTGACACTCATTTACATTATTCCAGCAAAGCCTGGCCGGTGTATTCGCCCAAAGATGTGTTGGAAAAAATGGAACAGGCCAACGTAAAGTCAGCCCTGGTTTCATCAACACCCGACAGTGGTACAGAAACACTTTTGAGCCTTGCCCCACAGCGGTTGGTTCCAGGCTTGCGACCCTATCGCAACGCCTCTGAAAAGGTCACCTGGTACAAAAATCAGGCCCTTTTGGCCTATAGTAAAACTCGTCTGGCAACCCTGCGCCATAAAGCCTTTGGTGAAGTCATCCTTCATTTCCCCAAGGACCTTGATACACCCCAGATGTCGCAATATTTTGAATTGGCCACAAAACAAAAACTGGTAATGCATTTGCATACCGGCGCCGACGTCATTGAAGCACTTTTCAAAAAGCAACCGGGGTTGAAAGTGTTATGGGCCCATGCCGGGTTTAACGAACCCCCTGAAGTGATCGCCCGCATGCTCGATCAATATCCCAACCTTTGGGCAGAATTGTCTTACCGGGCCGAACACATCATGGGGGCCGATGATGTTGAACCGGAATGGAAACCCTTGCTGATCCGCCACGCTGACCGCTTTACCGTTGGTTCCGACACCTGGGAAAATGGTCGCTGGCGCACTTACAAATACCTCATCGACCAGCACCGTGAATGGCTGGGAAAACTACCACAGAAAGTCGCCAGTAAAATCGCCTACGAGAACGCCAGTTTCCTATTTGGAAGGTAATCAAGGCCGGTGCAGGTTCAGACCGCAACTGGCAGCGGTATCACTGTGTGTTTGACGAAACCTTCAAACCAACAGCCGAACTGAGATAATCATATTGGTCTTTGTTTGTATCGGCAAAGGCCTCTTCCCGGTTGGCAGGAATGTCATCGTAAGTTATCTTGTCGTCGAACTGACTGGCGGTGAAATCGACCGAAACGCCTTCTATCAAATTATAGAAGTGCCACAAATCTCCATACCTCGTTTTCAAAATTACACCACCCAGATTATCTTGCGCCACAAGCGCCGTCACACCACACTGCCCAAGGGCCGGGTTGTCAGATTGCCACCGGGTGCTGGATTGCAGACTCCAGGCCGAAAACAAAGCCTCTTGCAGTTTTGAGTTGTTTTTATTGCCCATGGTGTTCAATGCAACTGCGAACCGTTCGGCACTTTTTGGCCCGGCCTGATTAAAACCACTGCCCCCTGCTCATCACTAAAGCCCAGCGTTAAAACCTCCGACATGAATTTGCCGATCTGGCGGGGCGGAAAATTTACCACCGCTGCCACCTGCTGGCCGATCAGGGTATCTGGTGCATAGTGCTCGGTAATCTGGGCCGAGGTTTTTTTCTCACCAATATCAGAGCCAAAGTTGATCCACAATTTTATCGCAGGAACACGCGCTTCAGGGTATGGCTCGGCCCGCACCACGGTGCCAACGCGAATATCAACTTTAAGAAAATCATCATAGGTGATTTCATCGCTCATCAGTCGGCCAACTCCCTTGATCGCCTGGTTGCCGCATCAACAGTTTTTTCCAGCAGGGTTTCGAGCCCGTCATCTGCCATCAAAACTTCAAGTCCGGCCTGGGTGGTCCCATTCGGCGAGGTAACATTTTTGCGCAAAGTTGCGGCATCCGTACCAGTGGCACGCATCAATTCACCTGCCCCTTCAACCGTTGCCCGTGCCAACTGCATCGCCAGTTCGCTGTTTAAGCCCTGGGCCTCGCCCGCTTTTGCCAGACACTCGGTCATGTAAAAAACATAAGCTGGACCGGAACCGGAAAGTCCGGTAACCGCATCAATCTGGTTTTCATCATCCACCGTCACAACCTCGCCGATCGAAGCCAGAAGTATTTTTGCCAAGCCGGTTTGCGCCTCTGTTACATTGCCGTTGGCCGCCATAGCCGTAATGCCCCGCCCCACTGCTGCCGGGGTGTTTGGAATGGTACGAATAACGCTGGCATCACGACCGAAATGCTGTTCAAAACTCTCAATGGTTTTGCCCGCCACGATGGACAGGATCAGCGGGTTTTGGTTTTTAAGTGGTAAAACCGTTTCCAGCGCCGTATCCATGATCTGGGGTTTGACCGCCGTCAGAATAACATCAACATTGCTAAGAGTGCTAACATCCGGGTTCAGCAACAACCCGTGATTTTTAATCAGCGTCAGAATTTCTTTTGCCGGGGCCGGGTCAAAAATCACCAGTTGCGATGGCACAATACCAGCCGCCAGCCAGCCTTCCATCATCGCCCCACCCATCTTGCCAGCGCCCAGCAGGACCAGTTTGCCGGACAAGGGAATAGGTTGCTTTCTACTCATTCTTTGGACCTTTTAAGCTTCGCCTTCAGTTTCTAGCATTGAAGCCTGCATGGCTTCTTCAGCACTTTTACCAGCCCAGATAACAAATTGGAATACAGGATAAAACTGTTCGGCATTCTTCAGCATCATAGCCAGCATGCCATCACACTGAGCCGTGGTAATCGAGGCCCCGCCGGTCAGCAATACCGAATGGCGAAACAGCAATACCCCTTCAGTCCGCCACAGATCAAAATGCCCGTAAAACAATTGCTCATTGATCATCGAGACGACCCGGCTGACCTCTTCGCGCCGGTTCCTGGGTACTTTAAGATCAAACGTACAGGCCAGATGCAGGCCTTCCATTTCTTCATGCCAGTTGAGAGATATGTGCAAATCGCACCACGAACCGGCAACGATAAGATTGACTTCATCCTGCGCTGCCCGGTCCACCAGCCAGTTCCGCTTACCAGCAATATCTTCAACCAGATCAATCGGATTGGATGGAAATTCGTGCTGCAATGCCACTGCCGTCATGTCCGGCCTCCACTATCGGATTGCTCATTGTGAGGTTTAGCACCCCACGAATCAAGCTGTTATCTGAAGGTCAACGATGGCTGATCGGTTAACCTGTCGCAAGAGGCAGGGGGTGATTCCTCCACAGATGGATTTTAAAAACTATACCGGAATTTCCACAATCGCCCGCAGGCCGCCCATGTCGCTATCTTCCAGCACCACCCGCCCGCCATGGCTGTTGGCGATATCGCGGGCAATCGCCAACCCCAATCCAGTGCCGGTGCTGTCCTGATTTCGCGCCTGATCAAGACGAACAAAGGGCCGAAAAACATCGTCGCGCGATTTTCTGGCAATCCCTGGTCCGTCATCATCCACATACACATAAAGTGTACCCGGTTTTAATTTGGCATCCAGCACCACCTGCTTACCAAACCGCACCGCATTGGCGACCAGATTGACCATCAACCTCTTAAACGCGTCCGGCTTGATCATCACAACAATCGGTGCCTGATGGTCAAAGCGTATCTGACTGCCCGACCGCAAAAATTCACTTTGAATGTTTTTTAGAATTTCAACAATGTCGCGTTCGGTTGTTGTTTCGCCGCCATCGCCTTTAACAAAAGATATATAACCCTCAAGCATATCCTGCATTTCATTGACGTCTTCCTTGAGGGCCTCGACTTTTTCACCACCACCAAGAAACGCCAGTTCCAGTTTAAAGCGGGTCAAAATCGTGCGCAGGTCATGGGAGACCCCAGCCAGCATGGCGGTTCGTTGCTCCACATGCCGGGCAATCCGGTCTTTCATGTTCAAAAACGCCCGGGCAGCACTTTTTACTTCCATTGCCCCGGTCGGATGAAAATCCACAACCTCCCGTCCCATACCAAAATCCTTGGCCGCATTGGCCAGCCGCACAATCGGGTCGACCTGTTTGCGCAAAAAGGCAATGGCCACAACAATCAGGATCAGTGATGACCCGATAACTGAAAACAGCAACACTAGAGTCTTTGGCGCCGAAACCCGGTTTTCTGAGACCTGAAACCGGAACACCAGACCATCTTCAACCAGAATACTGGCATCAACAAACCCGTCTTGCCCTGCCATATTAAGCCTGAAGGGTTTCTCGACCCGGTTATCGACATATTTGGACAACTTTTTCTCAACCAGATATCTGGAAAAGTCACTGCTGAACAACGACAGCAACGGGCCATCGTCCTGGGCGGGCAATTTGCTGTTTGTCAGGGCTGTAAAACCAAGTTTCAAATGCTGGTTGGCCAGCGTTTCTATTTCTTTCAGGGCCTTTGGTGAGCGATCAGAATTCTCATACACGGAAACCACAAAGGCCATATCGCGAGCAACTGACCGAGACAACTGTTTGGTCACCTCGCTCCAGTGCTGCTCGAGTACAAAATAAACCATCAGCGACTGCAAAATGACCATCGGAACAATGATAATGATCAGCGAGCGCGGATAGAGGCCCTCAGGCAGATGCCGCTCGAGAAATCGGTTAAAATGCCAATACACCGTGTGTTTTGTTTCGGCTTTTTCCTGATTTTTAGCTATATCTGACATGGCAAATACATTTCCTGATCAATCCACATGTAAGACATAGCCCCTGGCCCGTACTGTTTGCAAGTAAACCGGTTGTGTCGGGTTGATCTCAATTTTCCCCCTCAGCCGGTTGATTTGCACATCAACACCGCGAGTGTTTTCACCTCCACCAGATTGTGAAAGGTCATGGCGGGCGACAACTTCACCCGGGGTTAACGACAATACCCGCAACATTTCCTTTTCGCGGGTGGTCAGATGCACAATCTGCCCGTCCCGTTGCAATTCACCCTTTTGCAAATGAAAATCATAGGGGCCAAAACTCACCATTTCCGGTGCCACCTGCAACACCGGCCGTCGCCGCAAAATTGAACTGACCCGCAAAAGCAGCTCGCGCGGTTCAAAGGGTTTGCCGAGATAATCATCACCCCCGGCCATCAGCCCGGTAATTCTGTCTTCAGCATCAGCCAGTGCCGACAGAAATAAAATCGGTACATCATTGTTGGCTGCGCGCAAATCGCGCGAAAGTTCAAGGCCGTTCTCACCCGGCATCATTATATCCAGAATAATCAGATCATACTCCATCGCCCGCATGCGATCACGTGCCGCCCCAGCATCACTGGCAGCGGTAACACGAAAGCCATTTTCCGAAAGGTAAGAAGACAGTAACTGGCGAATACGGGTGTCATCATCAATTACCAAAAGATGCATGATATCTTCGTGAACAGCCGACATCGCCCATCAACCCTCCCCGGTTTTATCGCAATGAGGTACAGCCTGTTCCAGTAATCGATTAACATGTTCACGATCATCAACATCAATCAACTGAAACAACATGTCACGATGGACCCCATTGACCCCGGCGCCAGAGCGCATAATTGCCGATTTAATGCGATCTATCTGGGGTGACATCAGTTCGCGATGCAAATCACAACCCTTGTCGGTCAAAGAAAGCAACCGCCGCCTGCGATCGGTTTCACCTTCCTGCTGCAACACATAGCCGGTATCGATCAACTCTTTCAAAACCCGCCCAAGGCTCTGTTTGGTGATCCGCAAAATATCCAGCAATTCAGCTACCCGAATACCGGGATGACGACCAACGAAATGAATAACCCGGTGGTGGGCCCGGCCAAAACCATATTTACCCAGAATTTCGTCAGGATCAGAGATAAAGTCCCGATAGGCAAAAAACAGCAGTTCTATCAACTCGACAATTTCAGCCAAATCTTGCTGTTTTGAGCCTTTTTGATGTTTTGAGCCTTCGGCCGACATTTATTCTTCCTCGTCAGTCTCGTTCGATATATATGTAAGCACTATTGACATAATTCGTTTGTTCAATAATAGTACACGCTTGCCTGACCCTTATAGCAGGCATTTCCAGGGAATGTTTAGGAGTATTTGAAATGGCTGGTCTCCCTTTTGACAAGCGCGAAGGTGTCATCTGGCTGAATGGCGAGTTTGTCCCTTGGGAAAAAGCCAACCTTCATATTCTTTCACACGGGCTGCATTACGGCTCTGGCGTGTTTGAAGGTGAACGCGCTTACGGCGGCAAGATTTTCAAACTTCAGGAACACACCGACCGCCTGATCAACTCCGCCAACATCCTTGGTATGGAAATCCCTTACAGCGCCGATGAAATTAATGATGCCTGCATTGCCGCACTCCAGCAGCAGGGTTACGATGACGCCTACATAAGGCCGATTGCCTGGCGCGGGTCTGAAATGATGGCTATTTCAGCCCAGGCCACGACCATCAATCTGGCCATTGCAGTCTGGCAATGGCCTTCATATTTCGACCCGGCTGAGAAACTCAAAGGCATTCGCCTTGATATTTCAGATTGGCGCCGCCCCGATCCCAAGACGGCTCCCTGCCACGCCAAAGCCACCGGCCTATACATGATTTGCACCATGTCAAAACATGCTGCAGAAGCAAAAGGCTACACCGATGCCATGATGTTTGACTGGCGCGGACAGGTTGCTGAAGCAACCGGTGCCAATGTATTTTTTGTCAAAGATGGCGAATTGCACACCCCCACCCCTGACTGTTTTTTAGATGGCATTACCCGCCAGACCGTTATAGAGCTTGCCGAGCGACGCCAGATCAAGGTCAACGAGCGGGTGATCATGCCCGATGAAATGACCGGCATGGAACAGTGTTTTCTGGTTGGTACCGCTGCCGAAGTTACCCCGGTTTCCGAAGTCGGCCCCTATAATTTTGAAGTCGGTGACATCACCAAAACGCTGATGAGCGACTACGAAGCAGAAGTTCGGGCTTGATTCTAACCTAAAGTCATGTAGTCTCTCCTTGTTCGGTTTTGCAGGAGACTTTGCCATGTCCCAATTTTTCAGGTTCATCCTTGTTGCTGTCTTTTCATCCCTGTTACTCATTGGCCCGCTACAGGCCGGAAAAAATGGAACTGTTGGTGAAAACATCCGGCAATTTGTCACCGCCGGGCATCTCAACCTTGGCAATGAGATTGAAGAACAACGCCTGTTCCAGATTTTCACTTTCTATGAAGACCGTGATTTCAAACCCGTCTGGACTCGCGACAGCGGCGTTAAAGGCAAAGGCAAAGCCCTGTTAAAGGCTTTGCAGAATGCCCGCGAACATGGGCTGAACCCCGCATTTTACGACACCCAGGAAATTGCCGAACGCATTACGACCACCAACCCTGAGGTTTTGGGCGAACTCGATATCCTGATGTCGCTGGCCTTTTCCTCTTTTGCCACAGATTTGTCAAAAGGCCGCCTCGAGCCCACCCAGGTCTCCAAAGGCATCTACATAAAACCCTTTTCAACCGGCACGCTGACCCTTTTGGATGGAGCAGAGCAAGCGGACAACCTTGCCCCCTACCTCCTTCAACTGATCTCGAAATCCCCCCGTTATGATCGACTGAAAACGGCTCTTGCTCAATATCGCGCGATGGCTGAAAAAGGCGAGTGGCCAACCATCGCCAAAGGCAAAGCACTTAAAGAAGGTATGGATGACCCGCGCGTCCCGGCTTTAAGAGCCCGCTTGGCGGCCACTGGCGATCTTGCAACCAACGATACGCCAGAAAATTCTGTTTATGACGAAACACTGGTTATAGCGGTAAAAGCCTTCCAACTCCGTCATGGCCGAAAAACGGATGGTGTCATTGGCCCAGATACCTTGAAAGTCCTCAACGTGCCCCTGTCCTATCGCATCAAGCAAATGGCAATCAATCTCGAACGCCGCCGCTGGATGAAAGACGATTTTGGCAAGCGCTATATTTTTGTCAATCTGGCCGACCAGTTTTTGAAAGTCGTCGACACCATTGATGGCCGCGAGAAAACGATTTTTGCAGCCCGCTCTGTGGTTGGCAAACCATTTTTCAACACCCCGATTTTTAACGATGAAATGGAATACCTGGTCATCAACCCTTACTGGAATGTCCCGGCTTCGCTTGCCAACCGGGAATTTTTACCAAAACTGCGCAAAGACCCAGGGTTTTTGCAGAAGCAGAGTATTCGTATTCTTGGTCCTGGCGGTGAGGTGAGCCCTTACAGCATCGACTGGAAAAACGTTTCGCGCATTCCCTATCGCCTGCGTCAGGATACCGGCAAGAAAAACGCTCTTGGCCGGATCAAATTCATGTTCCCCAATAAATTCAGTGTCTATATCCACGACAC
>UOEC01000206.1_pt1 | contig 30214 bp, 30 predicted proteins | sample 1988601 | NCBI WGS metagenome assembly UOEC01 (sample SAMEA4712195, study PRJEB27164) | hydrothermal vent metagenome | biome: marine basaltic hydrothermal vent biome; feature: marine hydrothermal vent; material: mineral | place: Pacific Ocean | collected 2011-06-14/2011-07-23 | depth 1719 m
TGGCCAAAGATGCAGGGGCTGACCGGGTAGAACTCTACACCGGCCCCTACGGTGCCTGCCATGACGACCCGGCCCAGCAGGCAATTGAGATGGAAAAACTGGTATCGGCCGGCATGATGGCCACCCAGGCCGGTCTTGGCTTAAACGCTGGTCACGACCTGACGCTGGACAATCTGATGCAACTGGTTTTCGGCATGCCGTTCCTGGAAGAAGTGTCGATTGGCCATTGTATTACGGCTGATGCGTTGAAGTATGGCATGGCCGGGGCGGTGGAGAGATATCGGGCTGCTTGTGGGGATCCGGTGAGATAAGTGTTGTTTTTATTTGCGGTATGATTATTGTGCCGCTGGAATTTGTCTAAAAAGGTTTAAAGTTATGCGTGTTTATTATGATGCTGATGCGGATGTCGGACTGATCAAGGGTAAGAAGGTTGCGATTATCGGGTTTGGGTCTCAGGGCCATGCTCATGCAATGAATTTGAAGGATTCCGGGGTTAAGGAAATTTGTGTGGCTTTGCGGGCAGGGTCTGCTACGGCGAAAAAGGCTGAGGCTGCCGGGTTTGAGGTTAAAACTGTTGCCGAGGCTGCTGGCTGGGCTGATGTTATGATGATGGCAACGCCGGATGAGTTGCAGCCTGAAATCTACAAGGACGAAATTGCGCCCCATATCAAGGACGGGGCAGCGATTGCTTTTGCGCACGGCTTAGCCGTTCATTTTCAACTGATTGAGCCACGCGATAGCATTGATGTGATCATGATTGCGCCCAAAGGCCCTGGTCATACGGTACGTGGCGAGTATCTCAAAGGTGGTGGTGTGCCGACGTTGATTGCGGTTAACAATGATGCTACCGGCAATGCCCATGACATCGCTCTTTCCTATGCCTGTGCCAATGGCGGCGGGCGTTCGGGGGTTATCGAAACCACTTTTAAAGAAGAATGTGAAACCGATTTGTTTGGTGAGCAGGCGGTTCTTTGTGGCGGTATTGTTGAACTTATCCGGGCCGGTTTTGAAACGCTGGTTGAAGGTGGTTATGCACCTGAGATGGCTTATTTTGAGTGTCTGCATGAAGTTAAACTGATTGTTGACCTGATTTATGAAGGCGGCATTGCCAACATGAATTACTCAATTTCAAACACCGCTGAATGGGGCGAATATGTTTCTGGTCCGCGGATTGTAACGTCTGAAACCAAAGCTGAAATGAAGCGCATTCTGACCGATATTCAAACCGGCAAGTTTACCTCTGAGTGGATGCAGGAATACAAGGCTGGCGGTGCGCGCTTTAAGGGTATTCGCCGCGTGAACGATGCGCACCAAATTGAAGAAGTGGGTGAAAAACTTCGCGCAATGATGCCTTGGATCGCGGCCAATCAGCTGGTGGACAAGGATAAAAATTAGGGTAGCTTTACCGAAATCGGAGATTAAAAATCTCAATTTAAAAGCCGCCCCTCACCGGGCGGCTTTTTTGGTTTGGTGAAACGCTAACCCCTCATCACCGGCCTTGTGCCGGTGATCCATAGCCAACAATGGATTACCGGCACAAGGCCGGTAATGAGGGAGAAGTAGTTGGAGGCTGAAGCAAAGGGAAAAAGGAAATGACCAAAGTAGCGTTTATAGGGTTGGGTGCAATGGGCAGCGGCATGGCTGGTCGTCTGCTGGATGCCGGATTTGAGGTGACGGTTTATAATCGCACCGCGCAAAAGGCTCAAAACCTTGCAAAACTTGGCGCTCATGTTGCGGCAACGCCGCGCCAGGCGGTTGCCGGGGCGCAGGCGATTTTTTCCATGGTTTCGGACAACTGGGCATCGCATGAGATTTGGCTTGGAGAGGACGGGGTGCTCAAGGGCGAATTTGCCCCGGGCGCGCTGGTGGTTGAGTGTTCGACCCTGTCGCACAGCTGGGTGCTGGAACTTGCCGAAAAGGCTAGCGCCAAGGGCCTCAAATATATCGATGCGCCGGTAACCGGTCTGCCTGAGGCGGCAGCGGCTGGTGAACTGGTTCTATTTGTCGGATCGAAAATGGATGACCTTGATGAAGCCCGGCGGTTTCTCATTCCGCTGTGCAGGGAAATCATGCACTTTGGCAAAGTCGGAACAGGCACGGCTTACAAGTTGATTGTCAATCTGATGGGGGCTGTGCAGATCGCAGCGGCGGCCGAAGGCCTGGCGATGGCAGAAAAGGCTGGCCTTGAACTGGACCTGGTGGTCAACGCCATTTGTACCGGCCAGGCCGCCTCGCCACAGGTTGTCCGCAATGTCAAACGCATGGCTGCCAGCGAGCATGACAGAAACCTGATTTTTTCCGGCTCCATGCGCCTCAAAGATGCGCTTTATGGTGTGCAATTGGCGCAAGACCTGGGGGCGGGGGCTGATTTTGGCAATGTGGCTGCGGGCAGTTTTCAGGAGCTTGCCGACAAGGGGTTTGGTGAGTTGAATGAGTGCAAGGTGATTGATGTTATGCGGGCAAAGTTGACGTGAGCGATTTTCGCGTCTTTGTTGTTGTGTTGGCCTGCTAGTTTGTGGGATAACCTTCTGGGAATGGTATATAAATAAGAGAGGTAGAGCGTATGAAACCTACATTGATTATCGTTGGTGCGGACAAGGGCGGCGTTGGCAAAACGACAATTTCACGGTTTATGATGGATTATCTGGCCCGGCATAACGTTTTGTCGCGCGGTTTTGATACGGAAAATCCGCGAGGAACCCTGAACCGGTTTTATCCGGCCAATACCAAAATTATTGACTTGGCTGATGTGGCCGACCAGATGGCTGTGCTTGATACGCTGGACTCAGATGGTGCCAGCGTGACAATTGTTGACCTGAAAGCGGGCAATCTTTCTTTTGCGCTTGATCTGTTTGACCGGATCGGGGTGCTGGAAGCAGCGCGGGACGGGAAATTTGATCTGGCCCTGATGCATGTGGTTGGGCCGTCGATCGCTTCGCTTGATGAAATCAACGAAGTGACCAAATATGTCCGCAATCTTGATTATATCATCGCGCGGAATTTCATCAATGAAACCAATTTCTTTGAATGGGATGAAAAGACGTTCAAAAAGTATTTCGCCAACCTTAATTCGGCCCACGAAATTATCGTGCCCAAGCTGAATGAAATGGCATATGAGCAGGTTGATCTGGCCGGTGTTACCTATAAAGACTTTATCGATAACAAGGCCCCTGACGGGTCTAATGGCAGCTATTCATTCACCCTGCGTGGCTATGTCAACAAATGGTGCAATGATATTGATGCCGAGCTGGAAAAAACCCAACTTGTGCAAAGTCTGTTGCAGGCCGGACGTGGTGGTGCTGCACCAGCACCCCAACCCAAGGACGATGCTGAGGGCTGATTTTATCTAAATGTAATGGAACAAAAATCACACATTTATATCGTGTGTTCTGACCAGACGCGCAACGGCAAGACGCTGTTTGCGCGCCTGCTTGCAGACTTTTTGCTGGTGCAGGGCGGCAAGCCGTTTGTGATTGATCTTGATGCGCCGACCGGCGGCATTTGCGATTACTTTCCCGAAATTTCCGAAGTGTTTGATGTTGCCAGCGTGCCCGGCCAAATGGAATTGTTTGACTGGATTTTAGGCACACCGGGGCGTGATTACGTGCTTGATGTTCCGGCCCGTTATCTCGACAAGCTGTTTACGGTTATGGATGATATCAATTTCCTTGAAGGGGCAGGCGCGCAAGGATTTGAAATCAATGTTTTTTACCTGGTTGAAGGTTCGGTCAAATCTCTGACTACGGCGCAGATGATGCATGACAATTTTACTGTCGACCGGTTTTTTGTGGTGCGCCACGAGGCGATGGACGAAGATTTGAAAGATTTTAAAAAGCTCTCCCTTTTCAATAATTTAATTGTGCAAGGACAGATTGTCTTGCCGAAACTTGATGGCGATGTGCTCGATGAAATCGAAGATGAGGCCTTTTCCTTTTGCGAATTTATCGGTGGTGAGGAAAGCGACATGGATGCCAAAATCCAGTTCAAACTGGCCAGTTTTCTCGAGGTGGTTATTGCCGGGATACAGCGGGTTAAACGCCGGATTGATATTGGCCATTTGCAAAAAATAGAACCGACGCCACGATTTGACTGATTTTGAGTGTGGACTAAATCGTGTTTCTTACCAATTGTTCATTGGTTTTTTTGCCTGGCGACCTGCATGATGTCGTAGCGCAAAGGATTGAAGGACCATTTAATGGGACAATTGGTTACCGGGTGTGAATATTTTACACTTGATGTGTTCACAACCGAGCGGTTTGGCGGTAACCCTCTGGCAGTGGTTAATGAGGCTGATCAATTGAGTGATCAGGTCATGCAAAAGATCGCGGCTGAATTCAATCTTTCTGAAACAGTTTTTGTGTTGCGCGCGGCTGACCGGGACAATACTGCGGCCCTGCGAATTTTTACACCAACAAAGGAACTTCCATTTGCGGGACACCCGACAATTGGAGCTGCTATTTTGCTGGCTGAATTGGGTGCTGATTTTTTACGAGACTGGAAAAAAACCATCCGGTTTGAATTGAAGGTTGGTCTGGTGCAGGTTGAGGTGACCAAGACCACAGACGGGCCCGCATATGGTGAATTGACCGCTGCCAAAATGCCTGAATATGTTGGCGGTGAACCAGACCATGACAGCGTTGCAAATGCCTTGGGAATAAAGGCCAAAGATATAGGTTTTGGGTTACACAAAGTGGCAATTTACGATGCTGGAAATGCGCCGCTTTTTGTGCCGCTGGCATCGCGAGAGATTTTGGAGAATACCCGCCCGAATGCCCGTGACTGGGAATGTCTTGGCGCAGCAGGCGATTTTGGAATCTATGCTTATTGCCGGGGTAGCAACGGATCGCAAGAATTTCATGCCCGGTTGTTTGGCCCTGAAAACGGCATTGTCGAAGATCCGGCAACGGGATCGGCGGCCGTTGCATTTGCCGGAGCGCTCAATGAGGCGCTGGTGCTCGAAAACGGCGATCACAGCTGGATTATTCACCAGGGTGAAGATATGGGGCGCCCCAGCCGCATTGATCTGAAAGCTGTTGTGTCTGATGGTGAAGTTGTTGCTGTAAAAGTAGGTGGCAATGCCCTGCGGGTTTCGCGTGGAGTAATTGCTGTTTGACAGCATGCTCAAAACAGGTCAGTCTTGCTTACCTTTGTAAAGGAGGCAGGCATGAATACTGAATTTTATACACTGGATGTTTTTACCGATCAGCGTTTTGGCGGCAACCCGCTGGCTGTGGTCCTGGATGCTGATGAACTTGATGGTGCGATGATGCAAACCGTTGCGCGAGAGTTCAATCTTTCTGAAACAGTTTTTGTTCTCAAACCAGAAAAGGCTGCTCATACAGCACGAGTGAGAATTTTTACCCCGGTGCGAGAATTGCCCTTTGCCGGTCATCCGACAGTGGGCACGGCCATTCTTCTGGCCCAGTTACGTGGTGTTGAGGGCACGGTTGTGCTGGAAGAAGGTGTTGGCCCGGTGTCGGTCAAGGTTGGCGAACTTGAAACATCTGTACCATTTGCCGAGTTGTCGAGTGCGGTTATGCCGTTTGAAGAGCAGCCGGTGCCAGAAACAGGAAACGTTGCGCAGGCGTTGGGGATATCGCCTGCTGACATCGGTTTTGACAATCATCAACCAGCACTTTTCAACGCCGGTAACAGGTTTTTTTATGTGCCGGTCAGGTCTCGTGAATTGTTGAGCAGATCGCAACCGAAAACCGGTTCCTGGGATCTGCTGGAAGGTCAGGAGGGCATTGGTGTTTTTGTTTATTGTAAAGGCGATGGGGATGGCATCGATTTCCATGCCCGAATGTTTGCGCCGCGGTCCGGGATTATTGAAGATCCGGCAACTGGTTCGGCTGCTGCAAGTTTCCCCGGTGCCATTCACAAGGCGGAAACTTTAGCTGATGGCCACCATAGCTGGCGCGTTGCGCAAGGTGAGGATATGGGGCGTTCCAGCCTGATCGCTGTTGCAGCTGATATTGCCGGTGGGAAAATTAATGCGGTACGGGTGGGAGGCCGGGCGGTTCGGGTCTCGCAAGGCCAGATAGAGATATAAGGGTGCAGCTTGCCTGCACCCCCGGTTTCGTTTTGGTTTAGCCAGCAAGCGACTGCATGGCCTCGGTCAGAGATGCCTGACAGGCTTTGTCATCACCAGCTGCCTGTTGTTTTACGCCTTGTTCGCGCATTTCAACAGCTTTCATTTTGGCCTCGTCACTGGCTTGGGATTCCGTCACGGCCTTGTCGAACTGCTCGATCAATGCTGTGCATTCTTCTTGCGCATATGCTTGAGTAGAAAACATTGCAAAAAGAACTGTGGAGGTCAAAAGTAGTTTTTTCATTTTCGTATTCCTTTAGGTTTTTGTTTTGCGTTTAAGTTTCCCTGTCCGCGTAATCGCCCCGCTTCAGGAGTACGAGAGCCAATTGAGGGGGCAGATGTGGCGGTGATAGGACGAATTCGCGGATAAGTTGCGATGAATTTGGGCCCTTTTGCCTCATTTGCAAAAACCAGTTGTTAATATTTTTAATCCAGAGTAAGAGGAGAAATACTTTGTTTTATGAGATCAATGATGAGCGCCAGCGCACATATTTCCAGCATACCGGCCGATTGCTCCGCAATCGATTGCGGGTTTTTGCTGTCATCTGATCTGCTACTCCTTATTTGCCCCTGATCGTTGGCTGCCCCAAAATTTGCGGGCGGGCTTTCAGGGGATGCAAAGAATTCATCAAATTACATTATGCTTTATGCGCAGGCTTATGCCGCGTTGAATATCTTTAAGGACCGAACCATGAGTACAACAGACAAAGATAAAATCATCATTTTTGACACCACCTTGCGTGACGGCGAGCAGTCGCCGGGCGCCACCATGACTTTTGAAGAAAAGCTGGAAGTGGCTCATCTGCTTGATGAAATGGGTGTTGATGTCATTGAAGCCGGTTTTCCGATTGCTTCAGAAGGAGACTTTGAAGCGGTATCAGAAATTGCCAAGCAAATGAAAAAAGCCACTGTGGCCGGTTTGGCGCGGGCGATCCCGGCTGATATTGCCCGGGCAGGGGCGGCAGTAAAGCATGCCCAAAAGCCGCGTATTCACACCTTTGTTTCCACCTCACCGATACATCTGGAATACCAGATGAAAAAAACGCAAGAAGAAGTGTTGGAGATTATTGCCAAGACGGTTGTGCAGGCACGCGGTCTGGTGGAGGATGTTGAATGGTCAGCCATGGATGCCACCCGCACCCCGATTGATTATCTGTGTCAGTGTGTGGAAGCAGCCATCAAGGCCGGGGCAACCACCATCAATTTGCCAGATACGGTCGGGTTTTCAATGCCCGATGAAATTCGTGAAATGTTCAAAACTGTGCGTGAAAAAGTGTCGGGGGCCGACAAGGTTGTGTTCTCGGCCCATTGTCACAACGACCTTGGCGTGGCGGTGGCCAATTCACTGGCTGCCCTTGATGGCGGTGTGCGCCAGATTGAATGCACGATTAACGGTCTGGGTGAACGGGCAGGTAATGCGGCCCTTGAAGAAGTGGTTATGGCGATTAAAACCCGCGGCGATATCATGCCTTATATGACAGATATTGATGCCAGCTATCTGACCCGTGCCTCACGACTGGTTTCGGCAGTCACGTCATTTCCGGTGCAATACAACAAAGCCATTGTCGGACGCAACGCTTTTGCCCATGAATCAGGTATTCATCAGGATGGCATGCTGAAAAACAGTGAAACCTATGAAATCATGCGGCCGGAAACGGTTGGGGTGGCCAAGACATCATTGGTGATGGGCAAACATTCGGGCCGGGCGGCGTTCCAGGCAAAATTGCGCGAGCTTGGCTATGAGTTGAGTGACAACGTGTTTCAAGATGCCTTTGTGCGTTTCAAGGAACTGGCTGACCGCAAGAAACATGTTTATGACGAGGACATTGAGGCTCTGGTTGATGAAAATATTTCCACGTCCAGTGATCACAACAAGGTTGTTTCCCTGTTGGTGGTGGCAGGTACGACCGGGCCGCAATCAGCAACGTTGACCCTTGATATTGAGGGCGCGCATCACACGGTGCAATCAACCGGCAATGGTCCGGTGGATGCGGTGTTTAACGCCATTCAGGAACTTTTGCCCCACGAGGCGCGGCTGGCGCTTTATCAGGTGCATGCGGTAACTGCAGGCACCGATGCGCAGGCAGAAGTTTCGGTGCGTCTGGAAGATGAAGAAACCGGACGCCGGGCAACGGCCAGGGCAGCTGATCCTGATACGCTGGTAGCTTCGGCCAAGGCTTATCTGGCGGCGCTGAACAATCTGGAAATCAAGCGGGCGCGCGGTCCTTTGCAATCCCAGGATGATCTGGAAGGTGTGGCGCGGCGCGGGCCTTGAGGTGTCTTGAACTTGTCGGCAATGATGCCTAACGTCTGATCAATTCAGACGTTAGGTGATTCGATTATGAAGAAACTTGCAGTTGTATTTGGTTTTGCGCTTTTATCCCTGATGATGGTGCAGCCGTCTGCCTCTCAATCGACAAAAAAGAAATTTCAATCGAGCAATTGGGTCACCGCCTGTCAGAAAGCAGCGTCCGGCCGGGGACAAATTTGCCGAATGTCGCGCGCCATACGCCAGGCGGGTGGCAAAAGTCCCCTTCTGGTGGCAGCTATTCAACGCGATCTTAAAAAACGGGGTTACATGCTGGTGTTGCGCCTGCCCCATGGGTTGAACCTGCCAGCGGGTGTTCGGTTGCAGATCGACAAACAAAAAGCGCGGCGTTTGGCTGTGCTGTCCAGTGATCGAGGTGGCGCTTTCACCCGAGTGAACCTGTCACCCAAGGTGCTTGGTACACTGAAAAAAGGCAGGCAGTTTACCGTCTCGTTCTCAACCATAAATGGTCAGCGGTTTGTCATCCCGGTTTCTCTGTCGGGGTTTACTGCTAATTTCACCCGACTGATAGCGCAGCGCTAAAAGCAGGTGTGCTGGTATTTCAGCAGGCTTTTGGGTTGCAAGCGTACCCATTTGGAACTTTTTTTCTTGAAAACGATCAGAGTGCCTTTTTGACAAAGGTGATACCAGCGGCCATAGACCTTTTTTTTGGCCCTGCAACCTGCCAGTTCTGATTTTTTCATGCCCGACTGATTAATGAATTTACCGTCTTTCATTTCAATGGGAAAAGCTCGCCCTTTGAACGAACCGCCAACGACTTTAATTTTACATTTGGTGATCTGGGCGTCAGCGATGCTTATGGCGGTAAATGACAGGGGAATTGACATTAAAACAGCAGCAATCGGGACAAACAAACGCGATTTCATTGATGTTTTGGGGCAGGGTGACATTGGAACCGTCCTGATTTCAATTTAACTTGTTGCGGAAACTGGATTTTTCAGCAAACATTGTGGTTAAGATATGACCGGTGGGTAAAGATTATAAAATAACGCAAGTTGATTTGCAAAAGGGTAGCTGACAATGAAAAAAGACCTGTATTCTCTGGATTTTGAGACGTTTCCTACAGAACTGGAAGGTCTGACTTTCCCCCATGGCGACTTTTCTTTTGCCAAAAAAATGAAAAAGTCAAAATTTGAGCAGCGGTTGGAAGAGTTGCAAATCGAACTTGTGAAACTGCAAAAATGGGTGCGCGAGAATGATCAGCGGATTGCGATGGTTTTTGAAGGGCGCGATGCGGCCGGCAAAGGTGGCACTATCAAGCGGTTTACCGGTAATCTGAATTCGCGCTATGCCCGTGTGGTGGCCTTGTCAAAACCATCAGATGCCGAGCGCGGCCAGTGGTATTTCCAGCGTTATGTCCAACATATGCCAACCCATGGGGAAATGGTGTTTTTTGACCGCTCCTGGTACAACAGGTCCGGGGTTGAGCGGGTCATGGGTTTTTGTGATGAAGATCAGGTGCAGACGTTTTTTCAGGAAGTGCCGGTGTTTGAAGGCATGATGGTGCGCGAGGGGATTTTCTTTTTCAAGTTCTGGCTGACAGTCGGTCGGGCAGAGCAATTAAAACGGTTTTATGAACGTAAAAATTCACCCCTGAAAAACTGGAAACTGTCGCCGATAGATCACAAATCGGTGGGCAAGTGGGATGAATATACCAAAGCTATTGCCGACCAGGTCAATCAAACACATACGGCAACAGCGCCCTGGACCATCATTGACTCCAATGATCAACGACGGGCCAGGCTTGCGGCAATTCAAACAGTGCTTGCGGCTATTGACTATACCGGCAAGGACGAAACCATGATCGGTGAAATTGATAACAGGGTAATTATTGACCAGGAAGCGCTTTAGGGACAGCCCTGACCTGCGACAGAAATACGCGTTATATTAAGTTTTTCTCATATTTTCAGTCTTGAATGTTGCGATGCAGCACTCCACATGTTATTATCTGACAAATGATTCAAATGGAGTGGAAAAATGAGTGTTGCAGTCCCGGCTATTTCAGGTGGTGTTGTTCTCGAGCGCGTTGGGGGGCAAAAAGTTGAACGCCCTGATGCTGTTTCGCTAAAAACCTTGCAAAGCCGCGCTCATGTGGCGACTGAAATGCTTAAAGGCATGGCCCATGAAAGCCGTCTGGTAATTTTGTGCTTGCTTTATCAGAGCGAAAAATCTGTTACCGAACTGGAATGCATCCTTGAGTTGCGTCAACCGACGATTTCACAGCAGTTGGCAAGATTGAGAAATGACAAGTTGGTCAAAACGCGCCGTGATGGTAAGATGGTGCATTATTCGATCGCGAGTGATGAGGCGCGTCACATTGTTGAGCTTTTATGCCATCTGTATGGCACTGATATCAACGCCTGATTAAATCAACGGCGCTTTCCCCCTCATGCCAGTGATTAGTGTGTGAGGAAGTTTATGATTGGCGCACCCTTTACGTTTTATCTGGCCCTGCTGGGCCTGCTTGGCGGGTTTGTCATTGGATTTGTGGCCCGCCGCAGCAATTTCTGTACGCTCGGTGCGATTGAAGAAACCTATTACGGAACTGAGCGTTCGCGTCTGCGGACCTGGGTATTGGCGATAGGGGTTGCTGTTCTGGGTACCCAGGTGTTGCAATTTTTTGGTATCATTGATCTCAGTCAGTCAATCTATCTGGAACCTGAACTGCGCATTACCGGGGCGGTGCTGGGGGGGATGTCTTTCGGACTGGGCATGGCGCTGGTTGGCACATGTGCTTTTGGCATGTTGTTGCGGGCCGGTGGCGGTGATATGCGCGCGCTGGTGTCAACCCTGGTTCTGGGTATTGTCGGCTATATGACGGCAAATGGTCTTTTTGCTTATTTGGGGCTTTGGTTGGTTGAAAGCGGTAATGTCCCGCTGGCTGGCAGATCAACTTCAGCAATTAGCGATCTGATTTTTGATTCTTCACCCAATAGCCGTTTTTCTGTTGCTCTGGTGTTGTCTGGCGGAGCAATTGGCTGGGCCTTGTATTCTCGTCGTTTTCTTGCCAACCGATGGGCGTGGGCAACCGGGTTGATTTTCGGGCTGGTGATTGTCTATGGCTGGCTGGTAACTGGATTGGCGGGCCAGGATGGTTTTGAGCAGGTGCAACTTGAATCATACCGATTTGCGCGGCCCATGGGTGATACACTGGTTTATGCCATGACCTTTTCAGGTGCTGCCATTACATTTCCAATTGGCGGTATTCTTGGGGTTTTGTTGGGGGCATTTCTGGCGTCAATGCTGGATGCCAGTTTTCGATTCGAAGCTTTTGATGATCCGCGTGAAATGCGCCGACACTTTGGCGGTTCTGCCTTGATGGGCTTCGGCAGTGTCCTGGCGCTGGGTTGTACGATTGGCCAGGGGATGACGGGGGTTTCAACCCTGTCAATCAACTCGTTTTTGACTGTAGCGGCCATTGCTTTTAGCGCCTGGCTGGGCATTCGCTATCTGGTCGAAGGGGAAATTCCTTCATTAGGTCAGGCCATTTCGGTGTTTTTCAAACGTTGATCCTAATCACCAGTCAGTTTTGCAACTGCACCCGCCAGGCGAGAGGCGGTTTGGTTCCTGGAGCGCATTGCCCGGTTGGCAAACCAGACAAAATAACCTGCAAAAAAAGAAAACAGGAGGATGAGAGAGATGGTCATGGTGACATTCCTTGCTTCCATAGTTGGTCTGACGGTAAACGTTTATGGTTAATGGGCCGTTAATCTCCCTCTTAGGTTGTGCATTCGGGTAACAGACTCATCGCCGAAAAGTGAATATATCAACGCAGCATTTGTCTCGACTATTTCGGGAATTGTAGCCATACAGCAAGTAGAGGAATTTTTGAGGACAGACAAATGTTGATTAAAACCATTCATGGCTGGGAACTGCCCGAGCGCGACGCGACACCCGAAGATGTGTTTTTAAACCGCCGACAACTAATGGCCGGGATAGGGGCAGGGGCGCTTGGTCTGGGCCTGGCACCAGGATTTGCATTGGCAGCGGCAGATCCGTCTTCTCAGTATTACCCTGCAGAAAAAAATCCCAAATTTTCTGATGCCGGTCGCGAGATTACGGGTGAAAAACTCAATACTACTTACAATAACTTCTATGAATTTGGCACTTCAAAGCGTATTTCGCGCGGTGCACAGGCTCTGAAAATCAGACCCTGGGAAATCAAAATTGATGGTGAAGTTGAAAAACCCTTTACTATCGGGTTTGATGACCTGTTGAAAAAAGTCCAATTGGAAGAACGCGTGGTTCGGTTGCGCTGCGTTGAGGCGTGGGCCATGACGGTGCCATGGACCGGGTTTCCGCTAAAAGAGCTGGTGGCCCTGGCTGCACCAAAAAGCTCGGCGAAATACATTCAGTTTCAGACTTTTAACGACCCTGATATGGCACCGGGGCAAAAGCCGTCTCTGTTTGGCAGCAATTTGCCCTGGCCTTATACAGAGGGCATGACCATGGCTGAGGCAACCAATGAATTGGCCTTTATGGTAACAGGTGCCTATGGCAAACCGGTTGCCAAATCCATGGGTGCGCCGTTGCGGGTGCATTGCCCGTGGAAATACGGGTTTAAGGCGGCCAAGTCGATTAACCGGATCACCTTTACATCAAAACGGCCGGTTAGTTTCTGGCAGCAAATTCAAGGGGCGGAATATGGCTTTTGGGCCAATGTGAACCCTGAGGTACCGCACCCACGCTGGAGCCAGGCTCAAGAGCGCATTCTTGGCACAAACGAAAAAGTGCCGTCCAAACTGTTCAATGGTTATGGTGAGTTTGTGGCCAGCCTGTACACAGACCTGCAAGATGAAGTGCTTTACCGCTAACCGTGCTAACAGTCGGGCAATAAAAAACCCGGTCTTTATAATTGTCGCGTACCTTTATCCCAGAACCGTGTTCCGTTTTTGGGAGATGCGCTCAAAAAGACCGGGTTTAATCCGTCATCCCGCGACCTTAATCAGATATGACAACCTGAATGGGCCTCACTTTTATCAGGAGGCCCGGTGCGGGAATTTGTTGTTGGCAGTGATAATAGTCGCCAAATGTTACTTTTTTATGTCACTTCTTGTTTTTCTTTGATTTCATATAGTGCTCGAATTCTTCACGGTCACGCGCCTGGCGAAGTTGATCAACATATTCGGCAAATTCAGCCTGTTGCTGTTCGAGATCGGCCAACGTGGCAGCTTTGTATTCATCAAAGGCTGCATTGCCGGAAGAACCGCTAAAACCTCGCGGCGAACGGCGGGTTGCGCCTTTGACCATATCAACCGCATCACTGATCAGGTCATCAATCCGTCCGCCCCATAAAATATAGGCGAGAACCGCAAGGCCTACTGGCCAGGCGACCATAAAGCCAAAAACCATCGCGGCGATACCAATTGGTGTCCAGCCTGACTTTTTGCGGTGTTTTGTCGGTTTTATGTCAATATGAGCTTGAGAAGTTGAAGATGTAGCATTCATTAGAGTTTGCCCTCCGGTAAGAGATTGGGTACGACACCTAATATGGGTGGGTAAATTAACTTTTCAAGGTAGTGTTATTATGAAACTTGATTTACCGGTGTTTGAAGATGTTTTGGCCGCAGCAAAACGTCTGGAAGGCATGGCTGTAAAAACCCCTGTAATGGAATCGCTCTGGCTCAATGACATTGTCGGTGGGCGGGTGTTTATCAAACCAGAATGCCTGCAACGCACCGGTTCTTTCAAGTTTCGCGGCGCCTGGAATTTCATTTCTCAACTTGACAGAAAAAGCAATCCCGGCGGGGTGGTGGCGTTTTCCTCCGGCAACCATGCCCAGGGTGTGGCAGCGGCAGCAGCAATACAAAACCTGCCGACGCTGATTGTCATGCCAGCGGATTCACCGGCGATTAAAATTGCCAACACCAAGGCTTTGGGGGCTGAAATTGTAACCTATGATCGGGTGAGCGAAGATCGTCAGGAAGTGGCCAAGCACCATTTGGCAGCGCGGAACGCGGTTTTGGTGCCACCATTTGATCATAAATTTATCATGGCCGGGCAGGGGACTGTAGCGCTTGAGTTGGTAGACTGGGCGCAAGAAAACCAATTAACTTTTGATCAGTTGCTGGTGCCGACTGGTGGCGGCGGACTGGTTGGTGGCAGTGCTCTGGTGTTCACGGAAAAATTGCCAGAAGCGGAGATTTTTTCAGTTGAGCCGGAAAAATTTGATGATTATCGCCGATCGTTGATTGCCGGGAAAGTGGTGGCGAACGAAGCAACAACCGGTTCGATTTGCGATGCGATTATGACGCCGAGCCCAGGGACATTGACATTTGCGGTCAATCAGACCCGGCTAACAAAGGGCCTGGTGGTTGATGACAATCAAGTGCGCCAGGCTATGCGGTTTGCTTTTGAGCGACTTAAACTGGTGGTTGAACCGGGCGGCGCGGTGGCGCTTGCGGCGATCTTGAACGGAAAAATCGATTGCAAAGGCAGAAATACCGCCATCATTTTGTCTGGTGGTAATGTTGACCCGGATCTGTTTGCGTCGGTTCTTTAATTTGTGGCGGTAACCGGCTTTTCGGATTTTGCAGCACCGCCAAGCTCGTCGGCCAGAGGAATGTCGATGTCGTCGCCTGTCGTGTTGCGAATGACAACGATGCGATCTTGTTCTTCAGTAGTGGGCTGCATTGTCGGGTCTGGCACATTGTCGGGCGCCAGTTCTTTAGTGGGAGCACTTTCATCGACCTTAATTTCATCCGGTGATTTCTTGAAAACTTTAAAGCGGTCGCTGGTCGATGCAGGCGTTTGTTCCGGCTCGGGTGCGGTGCTTGCTTTCTCAGGTGCAGGCTCTGCTTTTGGTGCAGGGTCTTCGGGAGCAGCATTTTGGACCGGGCCTTTAGCAGGAATTGCTTCGGGCAGGAAAGAGCTGGTGTCATCGGCAAACAGGTCTTCGTCATTGCTGAAAAACTGCAGGTTTTCTTTGCTGAGGGGCTTGGCTTCGGGCGTTGTTGTGTCGCTCGCCTTGGGTATGTCCACGACTGCCGGAACGAAGGCCGGGGCAACAGGTTGTGCTGTTTTTTGTGGTTTTTGTGCCAGTTCATCAATATTTATCGATGTGATAACTTTTTCAAGGCGGGCAATGGCATCGAGAATTTTCGGGGTACCAGTGTCGCCATGGCGTTTTTTGTATTCGGAAAGAAACCAGCGTCCGCGGGCGGTTGCCATTACAGCATTTTCGATGGCGTCATAATCAAGTTCTGTCAACTGCGTCACGATACACATACCTCAACTCAAAATTTCACAAACAAACCGGCATTGCATACAGCTCCGCCTAAATGTGAGGTAGAGTATTAAGGAAAGTGGTTAGGGAAAGGTTTATGCGCGGCGGAAAATCTGAAAAATCTGTCAGCTTTCAAGTCGTCCGGCGGCCTGGGCAAAGAGCAAATACAATTTACCGCTTTCTGAAGCAAGGCAGGCATCTACCATTTCGCGGCCTTGCGGGGTGGCTGATACGGTGTCGAGCAGGCGCTCAAACAGCCGGATATAGGCATCGATACGACCACGGATCAGGCGCTCCTTGGTGTAACCCTGCTTGACCATGTTGTACATTTTCTGGCCACGAGCCAGATAGAGCCGGTGGGTGTAAACATGAGCCTGCCCGGCGTTGTATTTGCTCTCAAGCTCTTTGGGCAGATGATCTTCAAAAGCTTCGGTCAGGTCGCGCGCTGCACCATTGAGTTTTGACACCAGGGTTTCGGTTTGTCGGGCGGCGCTGTTGGGTTTTGCTGATTTGCGGGCAGGTTTTTTTTGTGTTTTTTCGAGTTGAGGTAAAAGGTCAGCGCTGCCGCGTTGGGCCTTTGAGGTTATCGGGTCGCTGGCCGGGCGGCTGCGGACCAACTGCAAGGCACTGCTGCTGCCAGCCGGTGGGACTGTCTTGGTTGTTTTTGCTGGAGCATTTTTAGGGGCGGCGCCGCGCGTCTGCTTGCGTGCAGACGGGGCGCCTTCAGGCTTTCCCGGCGACGCCTCATCTGGCGCAATACTCACTCCCGGGCCAGAGATATCCAGCAACCCGGTTTGGCGCTTGACCACATTTGCCAGTGCATTCAGGGCAGTGATCTGGTCAGAGACAACCTGGCGCATGGCGTCCGCGTTGTTGCGGGTTTCGTCAGGCAAATCAAGGATAGTGCGGCGTAACTCGTTACGGGCAAAATCAATGTCCTTGGCAACCTGCTGGGCGGTTGCCCGCATGTCCTGAGCGGTATCGGCAAATTCGCTGGTGCTGGAGGCCAGCATGTTGTTAAGCGAACCGATGACAGCTTCATACTGTTGGCCAAGAGCCTGAGCTGCTTTGGCTATTTGCTCATCTGAAGTTGCTTCGATGCGAGCGATCTCATTTTGCAAATTGTTGGCTGCGGCACCGGACTGGGCGGTCAGCAGGCGCACGATGTCATCAGACTTGCCGTGGGCAGTGTTTAATGAGTCTTCAATGACTGAAACATAATTGCGCATCATCATGTCAACATCTTCAGCCTTGTTGGCCAGCATTTTAACCAGGTCATCCATTTGGCTTTCGCGAACGTGAACAACCTTGTCCATGTTGTTGGTGAAATGATCAACCGCGCGTTCAACCATATCTGACGCGGTGCCCATGTGTTTGGAAACCCGCTCACTGGTGGTCTCAAGGCGTCCGGTCAGGTCGGTTGAAATGTTCTCAAGTTGATTGTCCATGGTTTTGGCAGACTCAGCCAGTTTTTCAGACAGGAAGGTGTTGGCGCTTTCCACGTGGCCGCTGAACTTCATGCCCGCTTCTTCAAGGCGGCGTGAGGCGGCGTTGGTGCGTCCTTCAATGTCCTGGGTTGCTTTATCGACCCGTTCGGCAAGGGCTCCTGTGGTTTCTTCAAAGCGACCGGTGATCTGGTCGGTGCTCAGTTTCAAACCTTCAGAAAAGGCGCTGCTGGCTTTACCCAGTTCGTCCAGAATCTGGCTACCGGCCGAGTCGAGAATTTGGGTGAATTTTTCGCTGGTGCCGTCAAAGCGCTGGGTGATGTTGCCGGTTACATCTTCAAGCAGGGCAGCTGAAACATCAAAGCGTTTACCCAGGTCCGACACGGTTGATTCAATCCGCCCCAGCATGGTGCCCGAGACGTTGTCCAGTTGGGTGTGGAACTGGTTGGTGGTTAGATCAAGACGTTCAGCCAGATCAAATGAAGCTTTGTCAAGTTTGTCGGTGAGATTGCCGGTTGTGCTGTCGAGTAGCCCGGTCATCTCGAGCGATGTGTTGTCCAGGCGCATCGCGATGCTGGAGGTTGAATCTGACAACTTGGATGTCATGTCTTCTGCCGCAACAGAAAGCTGTTCGGTCAGGCGTACGGTTGTGTCGGACAGTTTGGATGTCATTCCGTCGGTTACCGCATCAAGCTGATGAGACAGTTTGTTGGTTGTGTCATCAAGCCGAATGGTCATGTCGCCAGCAGCTTCATCCAGTTGGGCGAGAAGCCTGGTGCTGGTATCAGCCAGATGGGTGGTGACTTCACCGGTGGTTTTGTTGAAGTACTGGGTAACACTGTCGGTGGTTGTTTCAAGATTGGAGGCAAGGTCGTTGGCCGTTGTCTGCAACTGGCCGGTGACTTTTTCTGATGTACTGTCAAGACGGGCAGCAACCTCGCTTGAGGTTCTATCGAGTTGCGTTGCCAGCTCGCTCGCGGTGGCATCAAGCTGGCCGGTGACCTGGCTCGTTGTTTCGGACAGATTGGCGGCCATTTCGCTTGAAGACCTGTCAAGGCGGCTGGCAAGCTGTGTTGTCGTGTTTTCCAGTTTTTCGGTCATGTCGGAAGAGGCGACATCAAGCAATTGGGACAGCCCTGATGTTGAGGTCTCAAGACGTTGAACCATCTGGGTCGATGTTTCATCAATAGACCCGGACAGGCGGGCGGTTGATTCATCAAGGTGAGCAGACATCTGACCTGTTGCTTCGGCAACGCGGCTGAATAATACGGCGCTGGTATCTTCCAATTTGTTTGAAATGTCGCTGGTTGAGCGTTCAACTTCTGTGTAAAGCGCTTTGGTGGAATCTGCCAGGCGACCGGTCATCTTGCCGGAAACATCCTCAAGATAGGTATAAAGGTCATCGCGGGCCTGAGCGACATTGCCGACAAAATCGCCAGATACGGACAGAAGTTTGTCAGACAGGGCAACACCGGAAGTTTCAATTTGCTGGGAAACATCAATGCCAGCTTTTTCCATGGCTTTGGCCACCTCGGTTGAAGTGGACTGCAGGTGGTAGGTCAGGTTGGAACTGGTTGACTGCAGCAATTCGGACAATTGCGAACTGGTACCAGTGAGTTGTTCTGACAAAGTACCGGTCATGCGTTCAACGCCGCGCAAAACATCTGCGTTGACAGCGCCAAGCTCTTCGCCACTGGCTTTGAGGGCATTGAGAACTTTTGCTTCCATGCTCTGGATGTTCTGGCTGAAGTCGGCTGATTCTTTATTGATTTTGGTGGTTGACCCTTCGAGCGCATCAATCTGGGTAGAAAGGCTCTCAGAGAAAATGCGCATTTCATTGACCATGACGCCAGACATCTGGTCCATGCGCTGGGTTTGAACATTAAGCTCGTTGCCTGCAACAGAGGCGCGGTTGGAGAAATCTTCCACGGTTGCTGACAGTTCACCTGTAGAAGTTCTCAGGCCTTCATCAATACTGGACAGGGTGGATGTTGCCGTATTGAGCAAACCACCAAGGGCGCTGGTGTTGTCTTCAAGTTTGGCCAGCAACGGTGAGGTTTCCTTGTTGATGACTTCACCGGCTTCGCGCAAAGCGTTGCGCTGGTTTTCAAGGCCCGACAACAGGGTGCGAATGCGTTCTTCATTGCTGCCAAAGGCGCGTTCGATATTGGAAATTTCACGATGGACCATGCCTTCGAGTTCGCCAGCCCGGGCCATGGCATGCTCAATGCCGCCAACAAGCTGATCGACATCATAGCGAATGGATTGGGAAATGGACATCAGGCCGTCTGCGGCTACTTCCTGTGGCCGAATGAGGCGCATGGCAGTGTGAATGAGGCCTTCTGAAATATGGCGCATCTGCTGGGCCCGCCACAGCAGGTAAGCGGTAGAAAACAATAGAAAAATAGGTAAAAAGAGCAAGGCAGTGCCGGTTAAAACTGTCGGCAGGTTTTCTGCGGCAAGCGGGTTTGCCAAAACGCCAAGCTGATTAAAGAATTGGGCAAAAAATGCAAATACCCAAATCAGCGATGCAATAAATGCCAGCCACAATGGTGCGCTAGAAGGGCGTTTTCTCATGCGAGAAATCAGGGCGGCGGTGCCAGGCTCGTTTTCATTGGCCGGGCGCGAGCGCAGGGGTTGAGCCCGCTTGGCAGATTTTGCCTGACGTTGAGGCGGGCGTGGCGACTTGTCGGTCGGGCGCCCAGGGTTTTTTCTATTGGCCCCTCTGTTGGCTCCTGTAGCGCTGTCAGCCGGACTTGCTGATCTTTTTTCGTCCGGTCTTTTTTCGGAATTGTTTTTTGCCATTTTTTTTCGCCCTGCTTACGCGTTACCCATTCGTCATTAAATTTTGGCCCGGACCAAAATCTGGTCAATACCATGCAGCTATTGTTGTGTTGGAGTTGGCGTTTTCCCTTTTTCAGGTTGGCCAGATAAACCTGCCAACACCAGAACCCCGCATAGTAACATGACCGTTATGCCGCAATCAAAACCAAATTATGGCAAAACCAAATTATGGCAGAACCAAATTATGGCGCGATTGTCGGACTGTTGATCCAGTTTAAGCGGGGTAGAGAAACTTCTTGCCTCCTCTACACCCTATAGCCGCAATTAATAAACATAGCTGAAAAACAGGGGTTTTTGAACTGGTTAACGCTTTTGCGCCCAGAAAAACTGAAAGGATGGTTAAGATTGTGCTCAAATTTGAATCACCGCGTTAAGGTTTTGTTAATGGTTTCGGCAGAAATCCAGTGGTTTTGCCGCATAACTTAGAGTTTTGAGAGGTCTTGCCTGATAGGGTAAAAATTCGGGGTGAGTTTGATAAGTGGAGAGAAAAATTGAATTTTTCAGCAAAAACCATGGCCGGGAACGAGTTTGGCGGACATTTAAACGAGGTCCGCGAGCAAGTTGATCTACGGGTTTTGAACCTTGATCATTTGGCGCAATATACCGCTAATGATGCTGGCCTTGAAAGCGAATTGCTGGGGTTGTTTAAAGATCAGGCGGTTTTGCAATTTGAAAATATCCAGTCTGCTGATTGCAAGGACGACTGGGAGATGGCTGTTCATACTTTAAAAGGCAGTGCCCGGGGTATTGGTGCCGGGCAGGTCGCGGCTTTGTCAGTTGATCTGGAAACCGTTGGTTTTGCAGGAACTGCGACCGAAAAACAAGCAGTAACCAATAAGCTCAAACAGGCGGTTGCTGTGTGTGTGGCGGCAATTGAAACGCTGATCTGAGCAGACTTGGCCGGGGTCCAATTTAACGCATTGTTTTTGCCCCGACAATTTACTATGTAGGCTAACGAATTAGGTGCCGTTCGGGCGTGTACAAATCCGGTAGCAAAAGGTTGTTTTATGGCCAAAATTACATTTATTGAACACAATGGCACTTCGCACAGTGTTGAAGCGCAAAATGACATGACACTGATGGAAGTGGCGGTAAAGAATATGGTGCCGGGCATTGATGCTGATTGTGGCGGGGCTTGTGCCTGTGCGACCTGCCATGTTTATGTGGATCCCAAGTGGCTTGAAAAAACCGGTGAACGCGAAGAAACCGAAGAAGACATGCTCGATTTTGCCTTTGAAGTGCAAGACAACAGTCGTCTTTCCTGCCAGATCAAAATTTCCGATGATTTAGACGGGTTGGTCGTTAATCTTCCCGAAAAACAGTTTTAAATCAGGTGGCAACGATGAACGATGATGTGATCACAACTGATGCAGTGATTATTGGCGGCGGCCCTTGCGGGCTTTTTGCGATTTTTGAACTGGGTTTACTGGATATCAAATGTCATGTGGTTGACATTCTTGACAAACCGGGCGGTCAGTGCGCCGAGCTTTACCCGCAAAAACCGATCTATGACATTCCGGCTTTGCCAGTGGTGTCCGGCCAGGAATTAACCGACGCGCTGCTCAAGCAGGCCTCGCCGTTTGATCCGCAATACCATTACAACGAGATGGTCACCGATCTGGTAAAACATGGCGACAATGACTTCGAGTTGAAAACCGATGGCGGCATGATTTTCAAAACCAAAATCGTGGTGATTGCCGCTGGCGGCGGCAGTTTTATGCCGAAAAAACCACCCATGCCGGGTATTGACGGGTTTGAAGGCACTTCGGTGTTTTATGCGGTGCGCGATATGGAGCAGTTCCGCGACAAGAATATTCTGATTGTCGGTGGCGGGGACAGTGCCCTTGACTGGGTCAACAATCTGCAGCCCCTGGCTGCATCAATGACCCTGCTGCACCGGCGTCCGGAGTTTCGCGCCGCGCCTGACAGCGTCAACAAAATGCGGGCGCTGGAAGAAGCGGGCAAAATGACGTTTCAACTGGGCCAGGTGACAGAGCTTTTGGGTGAGGGCGGCCAATTGACAGGCATCAAGGGCAAAAACAAGGAAGGCGAGTTTGAAATCGCCTGTGATACCATGCTGCCGTTCTTTGGCCTGACCATGAAGCTGGGGCCGGTGGCTGACTGGGGCTTGAACCTTGAGGAAAACCTCATTCCGGTCGATACGGAAAAGTTCGAAACCTCGGTGCCAGGGATATTTGCCATTGGTGATATCAATCACTACCCGGGAAAATTGAAATTGATCCTGTCGGGCTTCCATGAAGCTGCCCTGATGGCACAACAAGCGTTCCGTTATATCAATCCGGGCGAACGGCTGATGTTTCAGTACACCACATCATCATCGAGTTTACAGAAGAAGTTGGGGGTTAAGTGACCCCTTTTTTGTTGATGAGTGCGGCAGTTCTTACGGTTTTGATCGGCGTTATTCATTCATGGTTGGGCGAACACCGACTGATCGGGCCGTTGTTATCACCGCAACACCGTAGCGGCATGCTGGCAAAAAGTGTTTTTGCCCGGCGGGTTTTACGTTTTGCCTGGCATTTGACGACGTTAACCTGGTGGGGGATAGCAGCGTTGCTGATTGCTCTTGCATGGTCACCGCTGGATGAAACTGGCCGCATGGTTCTAACAATCATTGCCCTTACCTTTCTGTTGCTTGGAACAGCGACACTCATTGTTGGTCGTGGTCGCCATTTGGCGTGGATTGTTTTTTATGCAATTGCGGCACTCTCAATGAGCCCGGTCTTTTAATCACATTCTTCGTTGCGAATGTGAACGTTTTTGCTATTATGGGTTTTCAGTTGTGAGGGAAACGCCATGAGCATTCGAGTTGTAGTTCTGATTTTGTCTTTTTTGTTTGCCGGTGTGGCGTCTGCCGCCCCGGATCTTGACAAAATTCGTGCCAGTATCCCCAACATTGACACCGCCGGGCTGAAAGCCGAGATGGATGCCAACGAAAACCTTTATCTGATTGATGTGCGAACGGTGCGCGAGACCAACATCATGGGCGGGTCGATCAAGGCCAAGCGTAATATTATTATGCCGCGCGGTTGGCTGGAGTTTCGTATTGAGGATGCGGTCAAGGACAAAAATGCTCCGATTGTGGTTTATTGTGGCACCGAAAGGCGTTCGCCCTTGGCGGTGCAGACGCTGATCAAAATGGGCTATACCAATGTGCGCAATTATACGGGGGGGTATGAGGAGTGGATAAAAGCCGGCTTGCCAATTACCACGCGCGACAAGGCCCCGAACAATTTTCTGTATTCCATGCCAATCCAGGTTTCAGACCGGGTGTGGTCAGCGATCGGTGAGACCGCACCATCGACTTATGAAAATGGCGGGCATAACAATAACCTGTCGTTTATTATCGGTGATGATGCGGTGATGGTTTTTAACGGTGGTGGCAGTTATTTGCTGGCCCAGTCCCTGCACATTGAAATCAAGAAGATTACGGACAAGCCGGTCAAATATCTGGTTTATGAAAATGGGCAGGGTCATGCCTCGCTGGGCGGCAGTTACTGGAAGCAAGTGGGAGGCGTGGAAATAATAGCCCACAAGGATGCGGCAGAGGAAATTCGCAACCGCAAGGAGCAAATTCTCGACAGCGCCCAACGGCGGCTGCGCGACAAGTTTTTTGCAACACAGATGGTTGAGCCGGATGTGACTTTTGAAGATAAAAAAGTTGTTGATCTTGGCGGCATAAAAGTTGAATTGCTAAATTTGGGCGCGGCTCATTCGCCTGGTGACATCATGGCCTGGCTGCCGGCAACGAAACTGGTTATTTCAGGTGACATTGCATTTCATGAGCGCTTGTTGCCGGTGTTTGAAAACAGCCAGAGCGGGGAATGGATCAAAAGCTGGGACAAGTTTGAGGCGCTCGGAGCCAAGATTGTCATTCCCGGCCACGGCGGGCCGACCACCATGCCGGTGGTGCGCAAATATACCAGAGACTACTTGGTTTATATGCGTGGTGAAATTGGCAAAATTATCGAAAATGGTGGTGAACTGGGTGATGCCTACAAAGTGGATCAATCCGCTTATGAACACCTTGATACCTTTGAAGAATTGGCCCTGCGCAATGCGGCACGAATTTTTCAGGCGATGGAATTTGAATGATGTGCTAAATTTGCGTCATGGTTGATGTTCCCGAGCATGGCGATGACTGGCTGCGTGAAATGGTTTTGCAACTGGAACGTACGGAACAGGCCAGCCTGACCCAGCATGAAGCGTTTCAGCAAAATGCGCTATTGGCGCTGGTTGCTCACGCCATTGAAACGGTGCCTGCTTATAAAAACCGCCTGAAACCTTTGGTGCGATTTGATGGCAGTCTTGATCTTGCCGGGTGGCAGGATATCCCGATTCTTGAGCGTACTGAGGCGGTGGCGCTGGGGCAAGAGCTGGTCAGCACAAATATTCCAAATGAACATTTGCCTATTAGGGATGGGGCAACATCGGGCTCAACGGGCCAGCCGCTTGAAATTAAACTTACCCAGTTTCATCAAACAATGTGGGCGTGCATCACGGCGCGCTATCACCGCTGGCATGGTTTTGATTACAGTAAAAGATTGGCAACGATACGCTCGTTTTCTGCTGGCAAGGCTGTTTGGCCAGAAGGTAGCAGGCAAAACAGCTGGGGTTTACAGGTTTTGAACTCGCAAACGCCGGGAAAGTATTTTTTGCTCAATATCAATACGCCGGTCGATCAGCAAATCGCCTGGCTGCGTGACGTAAAGCCCGACTACATACAATCTTTCGCCTCGAATTTACGCGCCATCGCGCTTGGCTTAAAAAGCGATGGCGGTGAGCCGCTGAATCTTGCCGGTGTTTTATCCTATGCCGAAATGCTCAGCAATGATGCGCGCATCGTCATTGCTGACGGTTTAGGGTGGGGGCCGAAAGACTGTTACAGCACCCTTGAGTGTGGATATCTGGCTTTGCAATCACCGGTGAGTAACAATTATCTTGTGCAGTCCGAAGTTAGTCTGGTTGAAATTCTCAATGAAGAAAGTTTGCCTTGTGAACAAGGTGAAACCGGTAGAGTTGTGGTTACACCGTTGCATAACTATGCCCAACCACTGATACGTTATGCAATTGGTGATTATGCGGTGGTTGGCAAAAGCGACAGATCGGGATTGCCTTTTCCGGTTTTGTCAAAGATTTATGGCCGCTCGCGCAATTTGTTCCGGTTTGCCGGTGGGCGATTGGTGCAACCGGATTTCAAGACAGATACTTTTCAGAAGTACCTCAATCCCAAGCAATGGCAGGTGGCGCAAACCGGGCCGACAACGCTTGAGGTCAGGATTATACCGGGTGGAGACCCATCGCTGATGGATACTGAGAGTATGTCGCAATATATCCGCCAACTGCTGGGAGATGATCTTGCAATTAACTACAAACTGGTATCAGAATTAACAAACCCCCGCACCGGCAAGCACGAGGATTATGTTTGTGAGTTGGTTTGAAGGTTTTTTTGTCAAATCTGCGGTGATCAGAAAATTTCACCGCCGCCATTCTCACCACCCCCACCAGGTGCTGCTGCAGCCGGAGCAACACGGCGAATCAACTGGGTCAGGCGGTTAAAGGGATCGTCTTCGCGATGCCTTCTGATGAGCGATTTTTGCGGTCCACCGAAGTGAAAGCGTACCCCGCCAATCACTGACAGGTACTTATTGCTGCCGACCTGGCCTTCGGTGAACACTGAAAACGGAGTGTTGTCCAATTGCCATTCAGCTCCCACAGCGGCGGCATCAATATCCAGAAAACGGCGATACCCGGCGGAGATTTTGAAATTGTCTGTGGCATAGAAAGACAAGTCAATAGCAGCGAAAACATCACTGTTAGTCAGATCGGAATTCTCATAACCAGCCAGGGCCGAAAAGGTGATTTGACCCCAATAGAGTTCACCCTCTCCACCAAAACGCCATACGTCATTGTTGCCAGCAATCGAGTATTCACCATAACCGCCGAGCAGGTAGCTGCTGGGATCACGGGTAAAGGCATGTATGGCACCACCGCCCATGGTTCTGCCATCAAGGGAACCAATGGCACCATCAAATTGCAGGCCGAACACACAACTTAAAGGCAGGGCTACGCTGCCGGCAACGTGCAGGCGTCCGCCTTTGGTGTTGTTGCTGTTGTCCTTGTAATAGCCACCACCGGCTTCGATTTTGGCGTTAAGGCCGGACACGGCACAAAGGCTGGTGTCGGTCGGTGCGGGATCTGCCGCCATTGCCGGTGACTGAATTAAAACCGCACAGGCCAATCCACCCGCATATTGCGAAATTCGAGAAATATTCATGACGCTCTCCAAATTTGCGAGGAGATATTATTTTTATTGTTTCCCCGCTGCTACAGATATCTAAATGGTATTTGTCCTAGAGTCAATCAGTGGGGCGGTTGATTTCCTGCCTGGTTTGGAGCAGGGGAGGCAAATCCTTATGAAAAGGTGTTCTTGCAAAAAAAGCCTGGAGAAATCCGAACAGTCATTTTGACAGCGATAGATTAGCGGCTTGAACTGGCCTGCGCCCGACCTGTGGAAGCAATGTGGAAAAGTTATTTTGTGCGTGACAGCCGTGGTTTTATGAGCTTCAATGAAATTGCACAGACCGGAACAAGAGTTTTCAAACCAGCCTTCGGGCCGGGGAGAAAGCGAACAGGGAAGGTGGCAAAGAGAGTGAAGTGAGAGGTAGGTTTCGCCTTGGGAAGTGGGTATTGCTTGCAATGCTTAAAGACCAAAAAGCAAAATTGAAGACTCGTGGATACGATTTTTGACGAATGAAAATATGGTACGTGAAACCAGAAATTGAAGAAAATACTTCGGTATTGGAATTAATGGAAATTGAAACGAACTGAATTTGAAATCGATGTGTGAGCTGTAGCAATATGCACACAGCATATACGCTGCTTTCGGGCTGGCGTGCTGTTGGACCTGAGCTATAGCGAGAAAAGCGCGGGATTGTCGCAAGACAGTTCCGCGTTTTCTTGTTTGGTGGCTTGACCCTTGTGTAGGGGCGGCTTACAGAATTGCCACAGGTTAAATTCTCAGGTTCTCAAACCATTGAAAAAAATAGGCTTCATCCTTAATCATTATGACGTGCATCAGGTTCCACATGTGGTGCCCTATGCGTTTGAGCTGTCACGGCTTTACGATGATGTTGAAGTTGAAATTTTGTGCTCAAGTCAGCAAGAAGAAGATTTTGCCCGGGCGATTGGCCAAGGCTATGAAAACCATAAATGTCGTTTTGTCCGGTTAAATGTACCCGTTTGGGCCAGATTGCTGGACCCGTTGTTGTCGAAAGTGGTTTTTGTACGAAAGAGCGCTGTACTCAGAAAAAACTTTGTGCGTCTTTCGTCTTTCGATGTTCTTGCGACACCGGAAATGACCAGCCTGGTATTGAAAGAGCGGGCAGGGTTTGAAAACACCAAACTGGTCTTTACGGGTCATGGGGCCGGTGACAACCGTTATGGCGGATCGTTCAATGCTCGCATTGGGCAGTTTGATCTGGCCCTGATGCCTGGGCGAAAATATGCAGATGGATTGCACGAAGTTGGCTATTTAACGCGGGAAAAAGCGGCGCTTGTTGGTTATCCCAAACTGGAAGCGATGAGACAGCTGGGGGTCGACCGCAGAAAGTTTTTCGACAATGATCGTCCAACGGTTATTTTCAATCCGCACCATAACCGTTCGCTTTCCTGCTGGCATGAAATGGGCTGCGCAGTGCTTGACTATTTTTATAACCAGGACAAATACAACCTGATTTTTTGTCCCCATACGGTGTTGTTTAAACGATCTTGGTCAAAGGGTGCGCGATTGCCCGACAAATATAAATCTTGCGATCATGTATTGATTGACAAGGGCAGTCTTGCCTCTGCCGACATGACTTACCTTCGGGCCGGTGACATTTATCTGGGTGATGTATCAAGCCAGGTTTACGAATTTCTGGAAACACCGCGCCCTTGTGTATTTATCGATACGCACCAGACCGACTGGCGTGATAATCCTTCATACCTGCAATGGACATTCGGACCGGTCATTGACCGTATTGATCAGTTGGAACAAGCGCTTGAAGAAGCGGTACAACAGCATGACAAATACCGCTTGGCCCAGGAAGCAGCTTTCGCGGAAACCTTTGATGTTGGTACTAAAACAGCAGGCGCGCGCGGTGCTCATGCGATTGTCGAACTGTTGGGGGCAGGACAATGACCATAGAGTAACTGGCTGGCCCGAACCTTAACAAGCCTACGCTTTTCCTGCCACGCCGCGGTAGTGAAAGGTCACGGTTTTCGGGGATTTCATGGCGTAGAATGTATCGAGTTGCTTAATCTTAAATCCAGCCTCCTTGATGAGTGCCTCAAAATCACGATTGACGTTGCAGCCACCGGCAAAGTACGGCCATACCTTGTTAAGCCAGTCTTGTCGGCGCGCGATGTGGGGCTCGTTTGAGCGGCCGTGTTCGCAAAAAACCAGCTGGCCGTCAGGGCGCAAAACCCGGCGCATTTCAGTCAGGGCTGTTTGAATGTCGGGGATTGAGCATCCGGCCCAGGTCAGCAGGACCGTATCAACACTGCCAGTTTCCAGCGGGATTTTTTCTGCCGATTCGGCCAACACCTCAAGCGGGACATCCATTTTGTCAAAGCGTTCCTGACCGAGTTTTAATATTCCTTCACCGGGGTCGATGCCAATAATATTTTTGACTTTTGCACGGTCGTAATAGGGCAGGTTAAGGCCTGAACCGATGCCCACTTCCAGCACCGTGCCTTTGGCTTGGGGAACAACGATCTGGCGTTGTTCAAGGATGCTGGCATTGGAGCAGGCCCATTCGATCAGTCGTGGTAGAACATATTTGTCAAATGGGCCTGTCATGTTTTGTCAGCTGTCTTTTTTAGCTGAACAGGTATTGATACCAAGTAAGGCATAGGGCGGGCACCAGCCCACAGCAGCAGTAAACAGTGGCACAACGCCGATCCAGGCATAGATGGCATAAGGGCCGGTTCCCCAGATGGCATAGGCGATCAGGGCCAGGCCAATGATGGCACGAAGGCCTCTTTCTACGTTTCCGATGTTTTTGGTCATTTGGTTTCTCCTTTGTAACGCCATGCGCATATGGCGGCTGTTTAAAGGTCTAGCAGCGGACCAGGCCAATGTTTAGTGACGAGGTCACACAGACACTTACTTATTTGCATAGTTCTGCAGATCGCTGCTTGCGGTGATGATTATACGTCCGCGATCCAGTTTTACAAAGCCTTTGCGTTCAAATTCCTTGAGCAGGCGTGATACAGCTTCGCGGGCCGAGCCAAGATTTGTTGCGATAGACTGGTGGGTGGCTTCAAGAAGGTTGTCGGTGGCTTTGCTGGTCAGATAATTGGCAAGGCGGGTGTCGAGATGGCCAAAGGAGATTTCGTTGATCAAAACGATCAAACCATGCAGGCGGTCGGAAAAGGTACTAAATGCCAACTGGCGGAATTTTTCCGATGTGCCGAGAAGTTCGCTAAACAATACGCGCGGGATTGCCAAAGCAACCACATCGGTTTCTGCGGTGCCTTCGGTGTCATATTTGCTGTCGGCCAGCAGGCAGGAAGTGGTCAAAACGCAGGTTTGCCCGGCCTCAACCCGATAGAGGACGATCTCGCGGCCGTTTTCGCTGGTGATTGAGGTGCGGACGGTGCCTTGCAATACGATGAGGTAGTTTTCGCATGTGCTGCCGGGACGGAAAATAACAGTACCAGCAGGAACTTCCACCAGCTGGGCGATTTGGCCAAGTTTGGTCAGATCAGCAGGCTTCAATTCGGCCAACAAGGGCATAACCTTTATTGTGCGTCTGATAGAATTTGCCAAACCTGTTGTCATGTGGTGGCAGGCCGGGGTTGGCTGTCAGGGTTTTTGGCCGACAGGATGGTTTCATTGCCCTCACGCGGGTCATGGGGAATGAGCAACGACAGGCACAGGGAAATGAAGGCCATGCCAGCGCCGATCAAAAATACCGCCGCGTTGCTTTGCAGCCAGATCATGCCAAAAACAACCGGGATGAAAACCGCTGCGATATGATTGATGGAAAAAGCCACACCGGCGGTGGGGGCCATGTCGGCCGGGTCGGCGATTTTCTGGAAATAGGTTTTCATGGCAATCGCCATGGCAAAAAACGCATGATCTATGATGTAGAGACCCCCGGCAATCCACGGGTTTTCGACAAAGGCGTAGGTCACAAAAACACCAATCAATCCGACATATTCCAGCGTCAGCATGCGGCGCTCACCCCAGCGGCCGATCAAGCTGCCGATTTTCG
>UOEC01000178.1_pt1 | contig 30036 bp, 23 predicted proteins | sample 1988601 | NCBI WGS metagenome assembly UOEC01 (sample SAMEA4712195, study PRJEB27164) | hydrothermal vent metagenome | biome: marine basaltic hydrothermal vent biome; feature: marine hydrothermal vent; material: mineral | place: Pacific Ocean | collected 2011-06-14/2011-07-23 | depth 1719 m
TAAAACAAAAGTGAGCTTTTCACACTGGCGTCATGACAGCACTTGAACAATTTGCCGACAACATATGGATTGCTGACGGACCGCCGGTAGACTTTCACGGCTTTGATTATTCAGTGCGCATGACCGTGATACGCCTGACCACGGGGCCGCGCGGCGATGAAATTTTTATACACTCCCCCATTTCACCTACGCCGGAAATCCTGCAGGAAGTTGTTGCACTGGGCGAGGTGGCCTATATCGTTTCACCCAATAAAATCCACCATCTTTATCTGGGTGACTGGGGTGACATTTTTCCTGAAGCCCAGGTTTTTGCCTCACCGGGCCTGATGAACAAACGCCCGGAAATTTCTTTTGATGGCGAACTTGGCGATGCCCCGGAAACCGGCTGGTCAAAAGAAATTGACCAGTTGATATTTGCCGGATCACGAGCCATGGACGAGGTGGTGTTCTTTCACAAACCATCACAAACCCTGATTTTGGCCGACCTGATCGAAAACTTTGACCGCAACTGGTTCAAAGGCTGGCGGCGGTGGATTGCAGGACTTGCAGGCATTATCGCACCAAAGGGCAAGGCACCGCTTGATTTTCGATTGTCATTCCTCGGTCGCAAGGCGCAGGCCCGAAAGAGTTTTGCCCGTATTATGGCTTGGCAACCACGTCATGTGATCATCGCCCATGGCCATTGTTTCAAAAATAACGCTATGGATGAGTTGAAACGGGCATTTTCCTGGCTTTCCTAGAGTCGACCCTCATATGCTTTACGGCCAATGCGGGCAGCAATGAGCGTAAAACTGTCGCGATCAAGGGCGGCGCTTACTTCGCGCTGAACATCTTGCCGCGTATCACACCAGCTGCCGTAACCGCCAAGGGCTTTGGCAATGGCAGGGAAATCAGACCCGTCAAAATCCACTGCCAGATTCGCCATTTGTGAGCCGCGCTGTTTGAGTTCAATCAGGCCAAGGCTTTCATCAACAAAAACGATGATCGGGATGCCGAGTTTTTTCTCACGGATGGTTGCCAGTTCGCCCAGAAACATTTCCAGACCGGCATCGCCAATAAAGGCAGCAACGGGCCGCGATGGTTCGGCAATCTTGCGCCCGATGGCCAGCGGTACAGCGCAACCCATGGTGCACAAGGCCGATGACTGCAACATGCCGCGCGGTTCAAGACACTGCCAACTTTGTGACAACAAAATCCGGTGGGCACCGGAATCAACCGTAACGATAGTTTCATCGGGAAGTGCCTTGCGGCATTCATCAATGACAGCTGCTGGCCCCCATTCCTCATCAAGGTGCAGGGCCTCGCGCAGTTGCTGGCGCGCTACTGCTGGCTCGCCCCCCGACCAGCTGGATTTTGGCTTGTTGTCACCAACTTCAAGTGCGGCCAGACCGGCTGCAACATTGCCAACAAAATTAAACGCTGCCTGATGCATGTAATGGGTGTTGGGAACGGCAGAAAAATCAATCACCCGGGCACCGTCATCCCAGACATTCTGCCAACCCATGCGCATTTCGATCGGATCATAACCAGCAAGAATAACGCAATCACTTTGTTTAACCAACGGCAGCAATTTTGCATCGGCACTCGGGGCCAGCCCGGCACCACCAAGACAAAGCGGATCGGTTTCAGGCAAAATGCCTTTGCCCTTGTAAGAGGTAATCAAGGGGAGGGCGTGATCGCGGCAAAATTGCGCAACAGCTTTTGAAGCATTCTGGTTGAGCGCGTCTAACCCGGCTATAACAATTGGTTTTTCAGCTTCGGCAAACCATGACCGGGCCATATCCAGGTCAGGTCCGCTCGCTGGTCCAACAACAGACAACCTGACGCGACGCGGCCAGTTTGCGCTTTCTTCAGCCCGTTGCACATCAATCGGCACATCAAGCAGCACCGGGCCCTGCCGGTCTTCCATAGCAATGGCAACAGCCTTGTCGGCTAACACCGCTGCGGTTCCAGCTTCCACCCGAAAAGCCGCCTTGGTCACTTCCTGGGCCAGTTTGAGATGATCAAGTACCTGATGGGTATAGGTGTGTTGCTCAAGCGCTGGCACACAGCCGGTCAGGGCAATCATCGGCACACGGTCCTGCAGGGCATTGGCAATAACATTGATGCCATTGGCAATACCGGGACCGATGGTTGCAATCAAAATGGCTGGCGCACCGTCAAAATGAAAAACCCCCTCGCCCATAAACCCGGCACAGTTTTCATGCTTGACCAAATGCATTTCAATACCGACCCGGGCAAGAGCCTCCATCAAAACCATCACCTCACCACCGGGAATACCAAAGGCATGGCGACACCCGGCATCATACAGGCGTTGGGCGATTATCTCAGAAGCAGTCGGCATCAACTTGCTCCTTTTTGCGCAAGGCGGCTGTAACCATCACGGGTTTGCGGTACTTTCATATCAAGAATGCGACCGGCAATCAGATTGCGCAGCATTTGCGCTGTCCCCCCGCCAATGGTGAACATCCGGGCATCACGCACCATACGCTCGACTGGCAGATTGCGTGAATAGCCCGCTGCACCATGCAACTGCAATGCATCGTTGGAAATTTTTACAGCATTTTCTGACGCAATCAGTTTGGCCTGGGCAGCAAGCAACGGATCGGGAAATCCGGTATTGCTGGTCTGGGCGCTGCAAGCTGCCCGCCACAACATCATCCGGGCCGCATCAAGGCCAACACTCATGTCAGCCAGCATCCATTGCAGGCCCTGAAATTCAGCAATCGGCCGGTCAAACTGCTCACGCACCTTGACGTATTCCATCGCCTGATCATAGGCACCATGGGCAATACCCAAAGCCACCGTCCCGGCTCCCACCCGCTGGCCATTATAGGCATTCATCAATCCGGCAAACCCGCGCTTTAAACCTTCGGGCGGGATAACAGCCATATCCTCATGGATTTCCAAGTCTTCCAGAATGATTTCCGTTTCCGGTATGCCGCGCAAGCCCATGGCCGGTTCACGCCTGCCAACCCTCAAGCCCTGATCTTCATCACGCACTGCAATGAAACCGCCAATACCCAACCGCTCGCCATTTTCTTCAACCTGGGCAAAGATCAGATGGGTTTTGGATACACCGCCGCCGGTAATCCAGTGCTTGGTACCGTTGAGAATGTATTTGTCACCTCTTTTGACCGCCGTGGTGGTCATTGAGGTTGCAGCTGAACCAGAGCCTGGCTCAGTAATGCAGATGGCCGGTTTATCACCGGCCAGAATGAGTGGCGCAACACGGTTGATCTGCTTTTCAGAACCGAAAGCAGTAATCGCACCAATGGCCCCCATATTGCCTTCAACCACGATGCGGGCGGTAACCCCGCACACCCGCGCCAGTTCTTCAACCACCAGAACCACGTCCATATAGGTCAACCCCAGCCCGCCATATTCTTTGGGGATGGTCATGCCCATAAACCCGGCATCGGTCAGGTCTTTAATGTTGTCCCACGGGTATTGCTCGCTCCGGTCAATCTCAGCCGCCCGGTCCTTGAATACTTCGTTGGCGAGCCGCCGGGCAGCCTGCTGAATTTGAATTTGCTCGTCAGAGAGTTGGAACATGAAATCTACTCAATAGTCTTGTTTGCTTTGGCCTTGTGCACTGCATCTGACCCCAACAATTCCTCCACCACTTCTGCGGTGTGCTGGCCAAGCATCGGCGGCGGGCGGCGATAATCAATCGGTGTTTGATTGAGCTTGAGCGGGTTGCCGATCAGATCAACATGACCCGAACCAGCAACTGGATGTTCCATGGTGATTTTCATATCACGTGCGGCCACCTGATCGGTTGCAAAAACTTCCGGCAGCGTATTGACCGGCCCTGCCGGAACGCCCAATTCATCAAGCCCCCGCAACAGATCGTCCTTTTTCCAGTCCTTGATAACATCAGCCAAAATAGCAATCAGCATCTCGCGGTTTTCAAGGCGCGCCGCATTGTTGGCAAAACGCTCATCGGTTGCCAGATCGGGGCGTTCAATCAGTTGGCAGACCCGGGCATATTGACCATCATTGCCGGTGGCAACAATAACATGGCCATCTGCTGCCTCAAAAACCTGATAGGGCACAATATTGGCGTGCTGATTGCCCTGCCGGGCCGGGGCCTTGCCACTAGTCAGGTAGTGGGTGCCAGCATTGATCAGCCAGGCCACTTGTGTATCAACCAGCGCCAGATCAATCTGCTGCCCGCCATGGCCCAAATCCCGGTGGCGCAACGCCGCCAGAATGGCTGTGGACGCATACAATCCGCAAACCACATCAGCAATACCCACCGCCACCTTCATCGGCTCGCCTTCAGGCTCACCGGTCAGGCTCATAATGCCACCATAACCTTGCGCCATCAGATCGTACCCGGCTTTGTGTGCATTGGGACCGGTCTGCCCAAAGCCGGTAATCGAGCAATACACAAGATCAGGAAACTGCTCTTTCATACTGTGGTAATCAAGGCCATATTTTTTCAGGTTACCAACCTTGAAATTCTCAATCAGGATATCACAGGTCCCGGCCAGTTCCCTGATCAGGGCTGCCCCTTCCGGTCTGGCCATATCAATCGCCACCGAACGCTTGTTGCGATTAGCGCACTGATAATAGGCACTCTCGCTGGTGTCATTGCCATCCTGGTCTTTTATAAAAGGCGGCCCCCAATTGCGGGTATCATCGCCAATCCCGGGGCGTTCAATCTTGATGACATCAGCCCCAAGGTCACCCAACAACTGTGTGCAGGTCGGCCCGGCAAGAATGCGCGAAAGATCAAGAACCCGAACCCCGGCCAGCGGTCCTGTTGAGCTTTCTTTGCTGCTGTCACTCATTTGGTTTCTGCCTCATTTTCTATAATCGGATCAATTTATGCTTAAACAAAATAGAAAGATAGCGAGAAATTGGAATGGATTACATTAAAACAACTCAATCAATCTTTACCCTTGCGAGCTGCTCACCTGCCGTAAAACTTCAGTTAAAGCCTCAACCAGCTGTGATTGCGGACTGGCCTGCCGCTCAATCATCACCAATGAGCGATGCAAGGGCGGATCGCCAAAGGGTAGCCATTTCAAGCCATCCAGCATGCTGGTTGCGGTGCGTGGCAGGGGCACGACAGAAACCCCAAGGCCAAAATTCACCATGCGGGCAATGGCATCAAGGGAATCGATTTCCATATCGCGCTTAACCTCAATGCCCCGGTCAGTGATACATCTGTCAATAAACTGGCCGGCCCAGGCCCGACGGGAAAACTGGATAAATGGTGCTGCCTCCAGCAGTTCCTTGTCAGTTTCACCAGGAACATCGGGCGGGGCAATAACCAGCAAGGGTTCGCGGGTGATACGATTTGAAATTAACCCGTCAGACAAGCGCATTGGTTCAGAGACAATGGCGGCGTCAAGCTCTCCCGACCGGGTTGCTGCTGCCAGTTCTGCCGACAGACCACTATTGACGCGAATATGCAGCTTGGGATGACGCGCCCTTATCATCGCCAAAGCCGCTGGCAGAATCGAGGCAACGCAGGTTGGCACCGCACCAAATGCCAAAACACCTTCCAAAGGTGCATCGGCCCCCTGACGCGTAATGTCATCACACAACTCAAGCACCTTGCGGGCCTGCTCAACCAGTGAGCGCCCCTTGTCATTGAGCAAAGGCGGGCGGTGTCGTCGATCAAAAATCTTGGTGCCAATTTCCTGCTCAAGCCCCTTGATTTGCAGACTGACAGCAGATTGGGTCAAGCCAATCGCATCGGCGGCCGCTGCAAAAGTGCCAAAATCGGAAATCGCCACGAGGGTTTTTAACTGACGAAATTCCATTGGCAACGACCATCCATGTTGCTTGAGTTTTTTTCAATCTTATCTTTAGCATAGCTTGTTTTATGAGTAACGCACAAACGCCCAGACTGCTATAATCGGAAAACCGGGCGGGCTTTTATACCAAGATAGCTGCCGATAAACCCTGACACCAACCAGGCCCAGCCGTGAAAGCTGCCCGATGCAATGCCGGAAAACAGCGCCCCAACATTGCACCCGGAAGCCAGCCGGGCACCATACCCCATCAACAGGCCACCAAGTGCAGCAGCCAGAACCGATTTCAGGGGAATTTTGACAAATGTGCCAAACTTGCCCGCCAGCCCGGCAGCAAGGGCAGCACCAAACAAAATGCCAAAATTCATCACCGAAGTATCTTCGGCAAACAAACTGCCAGCCAGGGCGCGCGCAGGATAACCCCATGTCCAGAATTCCGTCTGGCTCAAATCAATGCCCACAGCTCCAAGAGCTTTTGCTCCCCAAAGAGTATAGCCAAATGAAATCGACCAGGTGTGGCCGGTGATGGCAACCACCGCAAAATTTCCCAGCGCCAGCACCAGACCGCCCCACAGCAACGGCCACGGCCCCCGTGTCAGGCGTTTGAGCAGTGGGTCATTTTTGTTGTCCGGGTTTCCACCATGATGCAAGTTTCCGTACTGACGCCGTTCAATAACAACGGTAATCCACGCAAGGGTTGCCAGCAGACCCAAAGTGATAATCAAGGTTGGTATAAGACCGGCCACATCCAGCAACGTCCCGCTGTTAAAGCGCCAGGTGCTAAACCACCAGGGCAATTGCGCACTGCCAATGACTGATCCAGCCATAAAGAACAAAAGCGTAATGACCATACGGGTGGAACCTCCGCCCACGGTATAAAGCGTACCCGAAGCACAACCCCCACCCAGTTGCATGCCAAAACCAAAAACAAATGCCCCCAACACCATGGCGATACCGACCGGGGCAACTGCACCAACAACGCCATGGCCGAGAATTTCACCCGCATCCAGCACCGGTAAAATCAACAAAGCTGCAACCGCAAAGGTAAACAACTGTGCCCGCATTCCGGCCCCGCGACCATCAAGAACCAGATTACGCCAGCCAGAGGTAAAACCAAAGGCAGCATGATAAAGCGCCAACCCCATGACACCGCCGAGCAAATACAACAAAGGCTTGCCGCCGGGCACCAGATTGCCAATATAAAGCGCCCCGCCAAACAGGACCAGCGCGGCAAGGCCAACCACCGGCCAGTTAATTCGCGGCGAGGATGTTGCAAGCATGGGAAAGCCTTTTGTGGATAAATATGGCAACGTTGTGCGACATACACACAAGCTTGGCAAGGCATTAACCGTCCTGAACACCGCCTTGTGAAGCCGGTGTGAGTGTCGCTTTTTCCTGCTCGCGCAAAATGGTTTTCAGCACTTTGCCATAGTTGTTTTTGGGCAATTCAGGTACAAACCGGTATATTTTCGGGCGCTTGAAACGAGCGATGTTTTCAAGACAATGTTGATCAAGCTTGCCGACATCTGTGTCACCAACGATATAGGCAACAACGATCTCTCCCCATTGCGCATCCGGCCGCGAGATAATCGAGACTTCGCGGACCCCGGGCGCCATCAGCAACACTTCTTCAACTTCGCGCGGATAGATATTGCTGCCACCGGAAATAATCAGATCCTTTGAGCGGTCGGTCAGGGTCAAAAAGCCCTGTTCGTCCAAATGGCCAATATCGCCCGTATGCAGCCAGCCGGTTTTCAGCGTTTTGTCGGTTGCTTTGCTATCGCACCAGTAACCAGACATCACCGCATCACCCCGGCAAATAATTTCTCCAGTTTCTCCGGTCGGCAAAGTTTGTCCCTTTTCATCAACAACCTGCACCTCCATGCAACTGTCAGCAATGCCAACGGTGCCGAGTCGATAACGCCAGTCGGGGTGATTGCGGTCAGCAATTATCTCTCGCGACAGATGGCTAATGGTCATCGGGCTCTCACCCTGACCATAAAGTTGAGCAAGCTTGCCGCCAAAGCGGTCCAGCGCCTCAATACAGTCAGCAACATACATCGGCGCACCGCCATAGGTGATCAGCTTAAGGTTTTGCGTGTCAAAATCTGGCTCAAAGGATGTCAGCCGTTTCACCATCGTCGGAGCAGAAAACATCGACACATGGGGCCAATGCTGCAAATCAGAAAAAATCTCCAGCGGATCAAAACCACCACTTTCAGGAACGACATTGCATGCCATGGCACACACATGTGGCAGCATCCACATACCCGCTCCGTGGCTCAAGGGGGCGGGGTGATAAATCGTATCGCCGGGTCGCACCCGGTCAAAATCTGTAAAATAATTGAGCGTCATGGCGATCAGGTTACGATGGCTCAACATCGCGCCCTTGGGCTTGCCGGTGGTGCCGGAGGTAAAAAATATCCAGGCCAGCTGTTCACCCCCAACACTGTGAACCGGAATCGGGTCGCACTTGGTAAGTTTTTCATAGGAAGCCCCCTCACAGGACAGCACCGGTTTGTCAAAAACCCGACCAAGGTCTACGCCCAGTTCATTGCTGGTAAAACACAGGCAAACATCAGCTTTTTTAAGAATGTAGCCAATTTCTCGCCGATGCAATTTGGCATTGATCGGAACCGCCACCAGCCCCGCATGCCAGATGGCAAACAAAACCTCGATATATTGTGGCACATTTTTCATTACCACAGCCACGCGGGCACCAGGTTTAAGGTTGAATATTGTCACCAAGCCACCTGCCAGGCACGCGGTGCGAAAAGACAGATCGCGATAATTGAGAATGGTTTTTTTACCCTGGCCAACCGCCGGGACATCTGGGGCGACACGCCCGGCCCTGCTTATCCAGTGAGCAATATTCATCAGTTTTTCTCATCAGCGCTGACCCTGGGGGCTGACCCTGGATTACAACGCAGGCCGGTTAGCTGCAAACTCGAGATTGCTGACCTATCACATCCCGGCGCTTTAGTCCCAGTTTATCGGCAACATGATATATCAAGGTTTCTTCAAGAGAGTGAAGCTCATCATCGACAAGAGCAATATCCCACAAATCACGCACCAGACACTGGAGTTTCTTTTCACTATTCCGGGATTTGATTTCTGCGGTCAGATCCTCAATCGTTACCGAATGCCGCCGGTTCAGTTCTGTTAAATCCATAAATTGCCGAACCACAAACTGCTCAACACCAAATCGCCGGGCCACCAGTTTGGCCAGCCGGTCGGTCTCACATTCCAGCACTTTGCCATCAGCCGGGATTAAGTGGGCCATCAGCAGTGAAATAGCGATTTTACTTTCGATATCTTCGCAATCTTCCAACTGCCGATTGTGTTCAATCAGGATGTTGGCAATTTCTTTAAGAGGTGACAAAGCCGATACCAATCTAAAGTTGCACTCAAGAATCTTGTTAATCGAATATCTGAACCAGCACAATCAGTTTTTTCTACCCATACTGATACGAAGGTGGCATAAGCAGGCATAACAATTCCAAATGTTTTGCAGGAGTACAAAATGAGCTATTCAGCCGTTGGAAATCGGCGAGCATCTCATGCGGTCATGGTTGGTAATGTCACTGTTGGCGGCAGCGCCCCGGTGGTGGTGCAGTCAATGACCAATACCGATACGGCCGATGCTGCAGCAACAGCAAGCCAGGTTGCTCAATTGGCCCGGGCCGGTTCAGAACTGGTACGTATCACCGTTGATCGCAAAGAAGCAGCGGCCGCTGTCCCTGCCATTCGCGAAAAGCTCGACGCGCAAGGCATTGATGTGCCGCTGGTTGGTGATTTTCATTATATCGGCCACACCTTGCTGCGCGATTACCCTGAATGTGCACAAGCCCTTGCCAAATACCGGATTAACCCGGGCAATGTTGGTTTCAAAACCAAACAGGATCGCAACTTTTCGATGATGATCGAAAAAGCCATCGAATACGACAAACCAGTTCGCATCGGTGTCAACTGGGGATCTCTTGACCAGTCGATGCTGCAACACCTGATGGACGAAAATGCCAGTCTGGACCAACCCCTTGATGCGCGCCTGATCATGCATGAGGCCATGGTGCAGTCAGGTGTAAGCTCTGCAGAGCGGGCTGTGGAGTTGGGTCTTGCCCGGGAAAAGATTATTATTTCAGCCAAAGTTTCCGAAGTGCAAGACCTGATCGCCTGTTACCGGATGCTGGCCGAGCGTTGTGAATTTGCACTGCATCTCGGCCTCACCGAAGCGGGTATGGGATCAAAAGGCATTGTTGCCTCAACTGCCGGTCTGTCGGTTTTGTTGCAGGAAGGTATTGGCGATACCATCCGCATTTCCCTGACCCCTGAACCGGGTGGAGACCGCTCCAAAGAGGTTATTGTTGCGCAGGAAATTCTGCAAACCATGGGCCTGAGAGCTTTCAAACCCATGGTGATTGCCTGTCCTGGTTGCGGACGGACCACTTCGACAGTATTTCAGGAACTGGGACAGGAAATCGAGGAATTTATTCTCCTTCGAACCCCGCATTGGCGTGAGCAGTATGACGGGTTCCAGAACCTGCAACTGGCTGTAATGGGATGTATTGTCAACGGCCCGGGGGAATCAAAACATGCTGATATCGGCATCTCGTTACCAGGTACTGGAGAAGTTCCTGCCGCGCCGGTTTTCATCGATGGCAAAAAAGTTAAAACCCTGCGCGGCAAAGATATTTCTGATCAGTTCAAAACCATTGTTGAAGATTATATCGTTAACCGCTGGGGCTAATAAACCGGGGCGCGATACTGGGTCGGCCAGCCGTTATCTTTCAGACAGGCATTGTATTTGGCCCACAAAGCATTGGCTCGGCGGCCATACTTTCTGACACCGCGATTTGCCCGGGCTTTTCTTCCGGCAAAGCTGGCCTTGGTTTTATAATAGCGGCAATACTCTATCGCGTAACTCTGTGCACCGCCCCCGCCCCCAGAATGGCTGGCTTGCACTGGTTGAGAAAACAGCAGCACAGAACTGCCGATCAACATAGTCAGAGTAAACAACTTCATGGTAAAATTCTCCTGTTACAAAAGCCCCTCTCTGGCTTTGTTGGAGTAACCGTGAAATTGTTTACCAATTAAGCGCAAATAACACGCGTTCAAATATTTGGGAACGGAAAAACCTCAATCGACCTGGAAACCTGACTTTGGTCAAATCAGCGCGCCATGGCAATGTTTGTATTTTTTCCCCGAACCGCAAGGACAACGTTCATTGCGACCAACCTTGCCCCATGTTTCAGGGTTATCCGCATTGCGCTCACCCACCAGTGCCGGGTCAAGCGGATCACCAAAGGCCAGGGGTGCCATCGTCATTTCATCCACACCGGTCAAAGGATCCATGTGAGAACCGTGCATTTCAGGCAGGTCACCTTCGTGAGGTAACAATCCAGCATCAGCATTTTCATCAATTTCCACCCGCATCAGTTGGCCAATGGTATTGTCTCTTAATTTGTCGAGCATCTGCTGAAACAAGGTAAAGGCTTCACTCTTGTACTCATTTAACGGGTCACGCTGGGCATAACCACGCAAACCCACCGCCTGACGCAAATGTTCAAGGGTCACCAAATGCTCGCGCCACAGGTCATCAAGGGTTTTAAGCAACACCTCTTTTTCAATCATGCCCATCAATTCAGGACCGTATTTTTCACGTTTTTCGCTGTAAAGCTTGTCTGACGCCTCACCAATTCGCATGCGAATTTCTTCATCAGCGATGCCTTCTTCCTCAGCCCAGTCGGTAATTGGAAAATCGATGGCAACAGTTTCACGCAGGCGCTCGGCCAGACCCTCCACATCCCATTGTTCGGCATAAGCCTTTTCAGGAATATGGATGGCTATCAGATCATCCAGAACCTGATTACGCATATCATCTATGGTTTCAGCAATTTCTTCGCCATTCATAATTTCAATACGTTGCTCAAAAATAACTTTGCGCTGGTCGTTCATCACATCGTCAAACTTCAGAATGTGTTTGCGGGCATCAAAGTTGCGGGCTTCAACTTTCTGCTGGGCTTTTTCAAGAGCCTTGTTGATCCACGGATGAACAATCGCTTCGCCTTCTTCCAGGCCAAGCTTTTGCAGCATGGAATCCATGCGCTCAGAACCGAAAATCCGCATCAGGTCATCGTCCAGCGAAAGATAGAATTTAGAATGACCCGGATCACCCTGACGACCTGATCGACCCCGCAACTGGTTATCAATCCGCCGACTCTCATGGCGTTCTGTGCCGATCACATAAAGTCCGCCAGCAGCAATGGCCTGTTTTTTCAGCCCGGCAACTTCCTCTTCGATCTTGCTTTTCGCCGCTTTTAATTTGTCACCCTCAAGGCTTTCATCAATCTCGTTTTTGACCCGCATGTCAAAATTGCCACCAAGCTGAATATCAGTACCACGGCCAGCCATATTGGTGGCAATGGTGACAGCACCGGGGGCTCCCGCCTGAGAAATGATCTCTGCTTCCTGCTCGTGGAAACGCGCGTTGAGAACGTTATGCCTGATTTTATTTTTGGCCATCAGGGCGGCCAGATTTTCAGATTTTTCGATGGATGTTGTGCCCACCAGAACCGGTTGACCGCGTTTCTGGCAGTCTGTCACCAGTTCAATAATCGCTGCATATTTTTCATCTTCTGTACGATACACTTCATCATCGGCATCAACCCGCATAACGTCCTGGTTGGTGGGTATGTCAACCACCTCAAGTTTGTAAATATCGGTAAATTCTTCTGCTTCGGTCATAGCTGTGCCGGTCATTCCGGAAAGTTTGTCATACAGCCGGAAATAATTCTGGAAGGTTACCGAGGCAAGCGTCTGGTTTTCTGGTTGAATGGCAGCGCCCTCTTTTGCCTCAAGGGCCTGATGCAAACCATCTGAATAACGCCGCCCGGCCATCATGCGACCAGTAAATTCATCAATGATGACCACCTCATTGTCTTTGACAATATAGTCCTTGTCGAGGTGAAAAACCTTGTGGGCTTTCAGAGCCTGGTTGATGTGGTGAACCATGGTGGCATTTTCTGCATCATAGAGTTCTCCCTCCATCAGGCCCGCTTCAACCAGCATTTTTTCCACGTGTTCATTGCCTTCTTCTGTCAGTGAAACACTGCGATCTTTTTCGTCCAGTTCAAAATCAGTATCTACAAGTCGCGGAATAAAACCGTCTATGGTTGTGTACAGGTCGGTTTTGTCTTCGAGCGCCCCCGATATAATCAAAGGGGTACGGGCTTCATCAATCAGAATCGAGTCAACCTCGTCAACAATTGCAAAATAATGGTTGCGCTGCACCATTTCTTCAAGGTGATACTTCATGTTGTCGCGAAGGTAATCAAAACCATATTCGTTGTTGGTACCGTAAGTGATATCGCAGCCATAGGCCTCGCGACGCTGTTCATCGTCCATGTCATTAACGATGCAACCCACCGTCATACCGAGAAATTCATAAAGGGTGCCCATCCACTCAGCATCTCGAGCAGCCAGATAGTCATTCACGGTGACAATGTGTACGCCCTCACCTGCAAGGGCGTTCAAATAGCCTGCCAGGGTTGAAACCAGCGTTTTGCCTTCACCGGTTTTCATCTCTGCAATATCACCGCCATGCAAAACCATGCCGCCAATCAACTGAACATCAAAATGGCGCATGCCCATTGATCGCTTTGCTGCTTCGCGAACCACTGCAAAAGCTGGTACCAGCAGACTTTCCATATCCTGGCCATCTTTCAGCGCATCACGAAACTCTTGCGTTTTGCCCTTTAACTGCTCATCGCTCAATTGCTTGATCTCGGGCTCAAGAGCGTTAATGGCATCAACTTTACTGTGGTAAGTCTTTACCATTCGGTCATTGGAGGACCCAAAAATTTTAGCGGCAATCTTGTTAAATCCGAGCATCGAATATTGTCCTCAAACAGCTGCTACACACCCGGTTGGTATGGTATGTTCTCAGCGTCAATTTTTACATGAGTAAATGGGTTACATATTTGTTGATTGTTCTAATCGAATTGTTCAAAGAGAGCAATTATTACCTTAAAAGAGAAAAATAGTAACTTTTCGCCAGATTTCAACATTTTATCCGAACGAAAAAACCGTTGCAAGATAGCAACATATGGCACAAGAACACATTTCGCCCTCTTGAAAAATATCTGCTTTGGCATCATTGTGCGGCAAAGATTTGAATTTTGGCATTTTAGACGCCACCGCAAGGAAGTGAAGAGAGCAAATTTTTGCCAGAATTTATCTTCATTAAAGACATGACAAGACAGTAGAACAAGACTGGCAGGACGGACAAACCACCTGCAATTTGGGATTTTTATCGATGAAGCCGCTTCATAAACTATTTGTCGCAACCACCATGATTTTGACCGGGACGTTTTTACCGGCAGGCATTTTTGTCAGCCAACCTGCCTCGGCGCAGGAAAAAGCCGGTGACAACAAGGTTATTGCGATAATCAATGGTCACAAGATTACCACCAAAGAGGTAAAACTTGCTGCCGATGACATACTGCCCAATTTGGCAAACGTTCCACCTAAACTGCGCTATCCGTTCATTGTGGAGTATTTGATTGAGCGCCGATTGCTTGCCCAGCAAGCCATTCGCGATGGAATGGGCAATGAAAACGAATATAAAACGCGAATTGTTTTTTATCAGGCAAAAGCGCTACGCGATGCATATTTTGAAAAAAAACTAAAAGCATCAATTACTGATGAAATGGTACGTAAAAGCTATGACGAGCAAGCCGCTCTGGTAAAACCCGTAGAGCGTTATCGTGCCCGCCACATTCTTGTAGCAACCGAGCAGGAAGCAAAAGACATAGCAGCCAAGCTTAAAAAAGGTGAAAAATTTGAAGCGCTGGCAAAACAATTCAGCCTTGATGGTTCGAAAGATTTCGGTGGAGACTTGGGGTATTTCACCGCCGATGAAATGGTCGCCGAATTTGCCAATGCGGCAAAGGCTCTGAAAAAAGGGGCGGTGTCGGGACCAGTCAAAACCGAATTTGGCTGGCACATCATCAATTTGATTGATCGCCAGGATGGCGGGCCACGTCCACTGGAAGAGGTCAAGGCTGCAATACAGCTGGTTCTCTTGCGCAGGGCTGTACAGCAAAAAGTTGATGAACTGCGTAAACAGGCTAAAATCGAAATGATTGATCCAGGCCTTAAAGAAATGCTCATACAGGCGCGCAAGCAACGTGATGCCATCGAAGCTCAGCAGAAAAAATCCAACGCCAAAACACCCAAACCGGCTAGCAATTGAACCAAAAAACTTCTCCCCTTGCGCCGGTTTTACAACCTGACCTGCCGGTCATTGCAGGTGTTCAACTGGCCGTTGCCGAGACGGGTATAAAATACCAGGACCGGGCTGATCTGATGCTGGTACTATTGCCTGCAGAAACGACTGTTGCCGGGTGTTTCACCACCTCCAAAACAGCTTCAGCACCTGTAGAGTTATGCCGGACCAACCTCGATGCCTCTGCCACAAAAAACGAGGCTGTGCGGGCAATTATCGTCAACGCTGGCAACGCCAATGCCTTTACCGGTAAAAAGGGCAAAAGTTCTACCGAAAAAGTCTGCAACATGCTTGCCGAACGCCTTGGCTGCTCCAGCACACAAATTTACATGGCATCAACCGGTGTCATTGGTGAGCCACTCGACCCTGGCGAAATAATCGGTGCCATTGACGACATGGTCGCCAACCTGCGCCCTGACATCTGGCTGGAAGCAGCCCAGGCCATTATGACCACCGATACCTTTGCCAAACAGGCAACTGTTCAGACTGAAATCAGGGGTAAACCGGTCACCATAAACGGCTTTGCAAAAGGTTCAGGCATGATAGCTCCTGATATGGCCACTATGTTGGCCTTCCTTTTCACTGATGCCAGCCTGCCGCAAGACATCATGCAGGCACTTTTAACCGATGCTGTCGAACAGAGTTTTAACGCCATCACGGTAGACAGTGATACCTCAACCAGTGACACTGTACTGATGTGCGCCACCGGTCAGGAAAAACCCGGCTTTCAGGACGCTAACGACCCTGACCTTGAGAAATTCAGGATGGCATTAAACGCCCTTACCCGCGATCTTGCCCACCAGATTGTACGTGATGGCGAGGGCGCGGAAAAATTTATTACCATCAGGGTAACCGGTGCCGAAAACCACAAGGCCGCCCGGAAAATCGGTTTGACAATCGCTAATTCGCCACTGGTCAAAACAGCAATTGCCGGTGAAGACGCCAATTGGGGCCGCATTGTCATGGCCGTTGGCAAAGCCGGCGAAAAGGCCAATCGCGATGCCCTGTCGATCAATATCGGTGGTATCCAGGTGGCCAGCGCCGGTGAGGCCGATAAAAACTACAACGAACAGGAATTGATCCCTCACATGCAGGGCCGCGAGATTGATATCGCCGTAGATGTCGGGATTGCCAATGGCCACGCGACCGTGTGGACATGCGATCTGACGCATAGGTATATCGAAATCAACGCCGATTACAGATCCTAGAGCGTTTCATGTTTACATGAAACCGCTCAAGGTCGCGACTGCGGCCCGGCGCCGCGCAGGCCCGACCGGGCACTGGCGCCAGTGAGGATATGCCGTGAGCAGAATGAAACCAGACTGGTTTAGTCAAAGAGTGAAACAGCCTAAAGATTTCGTCCGATCGCCAAAAACTTTTCGCGCCGCTGTTTACGCAGTTCATCAGGTGACAGGTGTTTCAGGGCCAGAAGCGCTCTGGCAATGGCCTCACCCACATCACTCATTGTTTGCTTGCGGTCACGATGAGCCCCGCCCACCGGTTCAGCTATTATTTCATCGATAATACTAAAGCCCTTGAGGTCCGTAGCGGTTATTTTCATGGATTTTGCCGCATCCTGGGCTTTGGCAGAATCTTTCCACAAAATCGACGCGGCCCCTTCCGGCGAAATAACGCTGTAAATAGCGTGTTCGAGCATCAAAACAGTGTTGGCTGTGGCAATTGCGATGGCCCCGCCTGACCCGCCTTCCCCGATAATGGTCGAGATAATTGGCACCCCAAGCCCCAGACAGCAATCAGTCGAGCGGGCGATGGCTTCGGCTTGGCCGCGTTCTTCTGCCCCAATGCCGGGATAGGCCCCTGAGGTATCAACAAAGCTGATAACCGGAAGGTCAAAACGTTCAGCAAGCTCCATCAACCGCACCGCCTTGCGATATCCTTCGGGTCGGGCCATGCCAAAATTGCGTTTCAGCCGGGAGTCGGTGTCATGGCCTTTTTCCTGACCCAGCACCATGACCGGTTCACCTTGAAAACGCCCGAGCCCGGAAATAATTGCCTGATCTTCAGAAAACTTTCGGTCCCCCGCAATCGGTGTAAACTCGCTGATCAGGGCAGCAACATAGTCTTTGCAATGAGGCCGGTCGGGGTGTCGGGCGACCTGGGTTTTCTGCCAGGGGTCAAGCTGTGTGTAAAGCTCAAGCAGATGTTTGTCGGCCCGTGCCTCCAGTTTTTCCACCTCATCATCAATTGACATGGCTTCATCTTCTTTAGCCAACGCCTTAAGTTCGGCAACCTTGCCGCGAATATCGGCAATTTGACTTTCAAATTCCAAAAAGTTGGTCATGCGGAATAAAACCTGCCCCAAATTCAACAATGCTCGTATCTAGGTGTTATATAGGGCGGAAAATCCATTTGTGCAAAATTATCACGCCTTTTAGGGCAAATTTTTCCGGTTATTCGTTGCCGTTTCCGGCATTTCCCCCGTTTTGTGCCAAAGGGTGATGATCCTGAACAACCGCCTTTAATCGCTCGGCCAGTACATGGGTATAAATCTGGGTGGTCGAAATATCTGCATGTCCGAGCATTTGCTGGACGGCACGCAAATCAGCGCCGCCTTCCAGCAAATGGCTGGCAAAAGCATGGCGCAATACATGCGGAGAAACTTTAGCCCCATCAAAGCCGATACCAGCGGCCAGGGTTTTCAGGGAAAGAGCAAAGTTCTGGCGGGTGACGTGTCCAGATTTGCCGCGCGAAGCAAACAGGTAGGGCGATTCTGCCGTTGCTCTTTCGTCATATTGTTTGGCCGCCTGCTGAAACTGCTCAACCGCGATACGGGCTGGCTCACTTACCGGCACCAGCCGCTCACGCCCGCCCTTGCCTTTAATGGTCAGCAAATGGGGATTTCCGGCAAAGGCTGACCGGGGCAGGCTAACCAGTTCCGATACCCTCAAACCCGTTGCATATAAAAGCTCAAGCAAACAAAAAACCCGCAAAGCATCAAGCCGCTTGCGACCGCGGGCCTCGACGGCATTTTTTTTCGCTGCCGCCAGCAGTCGATCAACTTCGTCAATTGACAGAACTTTCGGCAGCGCCCTTACGGTACGCGGGCTTTCAATAATATCGGCCGGATTGGCATCTGAAACCCCTTCTGCATATAAAAATTTGTGAACCTGGCGTACTGCCGAAAGTCGTCGCTGCACAGTTGATGCCGCCAACCCCTGATCATTGAGGAATTCCAGATATTTGCGTATCTGGTCGCTGGCGACCCGGGCAAAATCAATATTCTGGTTGCTGAGGTAAGAAGCGTAATCGCGCAGATCACGTCCATACCCTTCAAGGGTGTTACGCGCGGCACCGCGTTCAGCGCTCATCATTTCAAGAAACGCTTCAATCTGGCGGTGGTTTTTGGGGCTAATCACGCAACCGGTCATTGGCAAGTGACTTTTCAATTTCAACAGGTTCCGGCGGAAAATTTGCCAACCACCAGGCACCGCCATAAATAGCACCGCCCAATACGCCAAGTATAATCAGGAAACGTAAACTGTCAGGCATGTCCGCATCAATTTGTTGTTGTTGTATATTTGCGCTATTTATGCCCCATCGGCGAGTCGGTTGCAAATACCGTTGTCATTTTAATCCTTTGCGCTTTAAATCTGAAACCGCTAGACCCTGTGGTAATTATAGTAAAATTGAAACTGGCATGAAAAAAAATATCTCCCGGAGCGGTCTTGAGTTAGTCCGCTCCAAGCTTGGCAGCAAATCGATTGTAATGATCGGTTTGATGGGTGCTGGAAAAACCACCGTCGGCAGGCGGCTTGCCCAGCGACTGGAACTGCCATTTGTGGATGCCGATCACGAGATCGAACGGGCCGCTGGCATGTCGGTCAGCGATATTTTTGCACAGCACGGAGAAAGCTATTTTCGCGACGGTGAGCGCAAAGTCATTGCCCGTTTGCTTAGCAATGGCCCGCAGGTTCTCGCCACCGGCGGCGGGGCTTTTATGGATGCTGAAACCCGTGCGAATATTGCTGATACAGGACTATCCCTGTGGCTGAAATGCAGCCATAAGCTTTTGATGAAACGGGTCCGCAAACGCGGTGGGCGGCCATTGCTGGATGCCAACAATCCTGATGCTGTCATGCAGGAACTGATGGATAAACGTTACCCGGTTTACGGGCTGGCGGACTTATCAATTATCAGCCGCGATGTCAGCCACAGTACCATTGTAAATGACGCCATTCGAGCCTTGCACGCTCATTTTGACCCTGACCTGGAACAACAAAACCAATGACAAAAACCCTACCTGTAGCAATCAAGGATGCCGCCAGGGTTGACGTCGACCTTGGCCCGCGCAGTTATGCGATACACATCGGTGAAGGATTACTGGGCCGCACCGGTGAGATCATTTTTCCACTGCTGACCCGCAAAAAGACAGTCATTGTCACTGATGAAAACGTTGCCGAACTGCATCTTGCGACATTGCAAGGCAGTCTGGATACCTTCCAGATTGAACATAACACAATTATTTTACCGCCAGGCGAGGCAACAAAATCCTATGAGAAGTTTCAATTGCTCTGTGACAGCCTGCTTGAGAACGACGTAGAGCGTAACGATATCATCATCGCCTTTGGTGGCGGTGTGATCGGTGATCTGGCCGGTTTTGCTGCAGCGGTTCTGCGCCGGGGTGTAAATTTCGTCCAGATACCGACCAGTTTGCTGGCCCAGGTAGATTCATCTGTTGGCGGTAAAACCGGCATCAACTCGCGCCACGGAAAAAACCTGATCGGTGCATTCCATCAGCCATTGGCAGTTATCGCAGATATTGCCCTGCTTGATACCCTGCCAAAACGCGAATTGGCAGCAGGTTACGCAGAAGTGGCAAAATATGGATTGCTGGGCGATCGCGCATTTTTTGAATGGCTTGAAGATAATGCCGATGCCCTGTTTGCCGGTAACGGCCAGGTACGCATCAAAGCCATATCAAAAAGCTGCGAAGCAAAAGCTGATATCGTTGCCCGGGATGAAAAGGAACACGGCGTTCGCGCCCTGCTCAACCTCGGCCACACCTTTGGCCATGCCCTTGAAGGGGTAACCGGCTACAGCCAAAGATTGCTGCATGGTGAGGGTGTCGCGATTGGCACGGTATTGGCCTTCAGATTTTCTGAACGCTCCGGCCTGATTAAACACGGCGCGGCCCGTCGGGTTGAATCTCATTTTTCAAGCGTCGGCCTGCCAACCACACTGGCAGATATTCCCGGGAATTTGCCCGATGCAGAAACCCTGATCAACTTCATGCGACAGGACAAAAAGGCATCCGGGGGCAAATTGGTATTTATTCTTGCCCGTCAGATTGGTGACACCTTTGTTGCAAAAGATGTGGCGGAATCTGATATACTGGATTTTATGCGTAAGGAATTGCAAAACCGATGAGTGAGCAAAAATGACCCTGGCCATCATTATTACCGGGGGCGTGATTTTCGCCCTGTTGATCATTTCAGCTTTTTTTTCCGGCGCCGAAACTGCCATGACAGCGACATCAAAAGCCCGCATGCACGAGATGGAAAAACGCGGCAGCAAGCGAGCCGGGATGGTCCAGAAACTGATCCAGACACCTGAGCGGGTTATCGGGGCAATTTTGCTTGGCAACAACCTTGTCAACATACTTGCCTCGGCCCTTGCCACCAGTTTGTTTTTAAGCCTGTTCGGTAACACCGGTATCGTCTATGCAACCCTTGGCATGACCGCCCTGGTACTGATTTTTGGCGAGGTCATGCCCAAGACCTATGCCATCGTCAACCCGGACCGCTACGCCTTATTTGTTGCCCCGGTCATCCGGGTTATTGTTGCGGTTTTTGCTCCGGTCGTTCTGACCGTTGAATTTATCGTACAACGGGCGATGAAAATGTTTGGCGTCGACATTTCCAAAGCCGGTAACATTCTCAACCCGCGTGACGAATTGCGCGGAGCCATAAACCTGCATCACAAATCCGGGTTTTTTATCAAAACCGACCGTGACATGCTGGGCGGTATTCTTGACCTGGATGACCTTGAGGTTTCCGACGTCATGGTTCATCGCACCAAAATGCACACCATCGATCTGGCCATGTCACCCTCGCAAATTATCAAGGACGTTCTCGACAGCGGCTTTTCCCGAATTCCGGTCTGGCAGGATGACAAAGACAACATTATCGGTATCCTTCATGCCAAAAACCTGTTGGCAGAACTGCATGCCAGTGGCGGCAAGCCGGAAAAAATCAATATCAAAGAAATTTGTATCGAACCCTGGTTTACACCCGAAACGACACCTGTGATCGACCAACTCAACGCCTTCCTGCGCAAGAAAAAACATTTTTCTCTGGTTGTGGATGAATATGGCGAAGTGATGGGCATGGTTACTTTGGAAGATATTTTGGAAGAGATCGTTGGCCAGATTGCTGATGAGCATGATGCCCCTGAACAAGATGTCGCTCACGAATCAAGCGGATCATTTGTGGTCAATGGAGAAACACCCATCCGGGACATTAACCGCTTGCATGATTGGGATTTGCCCGATGATGAAGCAACCACTGTGGCGGGGCTGGTCATTCACGAAGCTCAGATAATTCCCGATGCCGGTCAGGTTTTTACCTTTCACGGATTTCGCTTTGAGGTGCTGGAAAAAGATCGCAATCAGATCAAATCAATCCGGATAACCAAAGTGGCAAAAAAAACCGCCAAGAGTTAGCTGAGAGTTGATGTCCTTTGTAATCCTCAGTACTTTCAAACGGGAATATTGTTTCCACGGGCAAATGCGTGCAACTGGGGGCGAATTGATGATGAAGGTGTATCTATCAGGGGCTCAACAAATTTCGCCAATCTCGCCTGATCAAGGCCAATAATCATGGCTTTAACCGGCCCGATTGCCGCCGGTGCCATTGAGATTGAACGATAGCCAACTGCAATCAGGGCCATTGCCTCCAGCGGGCTCCCGGCCATTTCACCACACAGGGTCACTGGAACAGTGTGTTTTTTGCATTTGGCAGCAATCTCTGCCAGCACCCGCAAAAAAACCGGTGACAAAAGATCATAGCGCTGCACCAGAGCGCTTTCAGCCCGGTCAGAAGCAAACAGATATTGAGCCAGATCATTTGAACCCACCGACACAAAGTCAACCTCGGGCAAAACATCATCCAGCTGCCAGACGATGGAGGGAACCTCGATCATAATACCCAGTTTTATCGCAACGGGTATCGGGTGGCCGGCCTGAGTAAGTCGCCGGATTTCTTTCTCTACAACTTCCTTTGCCTGAACAAACTCGGCCAGGCTGGCGACAAATGGAAACATAAGATTCAAGGGTTTACCGGCAGCTGCCTGCAACAAAGCCCGCAACTGGAGTTGCAAAAAGGCCGGCCTGGAAAGCGACATCCGCAAACCCCGCCAGCCCAGCGCCGGATTATCTTCTTTAAAGCCCGACAGGTAAGGTAGATTTTTGTCGGACCCGATATCAAGCGAACGAAAAACCACCGGCTTGTCTCCAGCCGCCTCCAGAACCGTCTTGTAATGCTGCATCTGCGCATCTTGCCGGGGAAACGACCGGGCAATCATAAACTGCAATTCAGTCCGAAAAAGTCCGATACCATCGGCCCCTGAATCTGACAGGTGGGGCAAATCAACCATCAATCCGGCATTGATATTAAGGCTGATCGCCATACCATCTCTGGTCACCGCCGGTTCATCGCGCAATTGTGCAAACTTTGCCTGCTTGCGGGCATAAAACTGGACCTTTTCTCCATAGGCCTCTACCACTTCACCATTCGGGCGAACATGAGCCTCACCATTGGAGCCATCAATGATGATATCATCGCCCGTATCAACCAGCTCAACAATGCCATCGAGTTCCCCTACCACCGGAATGCCGAGTGCCCGGGCAACAATTGCCACATGGCTATTGGACCCGGCATCTTCCAGCACCAGACCAAAAATTTTCGACCGGTCATAATCAAGCAATTCGGCCGGTCCCATGGTGCGGGCAACCAAAACCGCAGCATCGGGTAGCTCATCTTGTGCCGCTGTTTGGGCCGTGCCGGTCAAACCCCGCAACAACCGGTTGGCCAGATCATCCAGATCAGTCATTCGTTCGCGCAAATAGGCATCGGCCGCCTTTGAAAGGCGGGCCCGGTTTTCATTTTGCACCCGCTCCACTGCCGCTTCGGCTGTCAGACCGGTTTCAACCGCACTGACAATCCGCTCCACCCAGCCGCGGTCATTGGCAAACATCCGGTAGGTTTCAAGCACTTCGCTATATTCACCACTGCGGGGAGTGTTGCTGGTTGTGATCATTTGGTCAATCTGGCCACGCAACTGTTCGATTGCTGTTTTTAATCTCTCAACCTCCTGACCAACATCGCTTGCAACAAAGTTGGAAATCACCACTCTTGGCTCATGCAAAACCACATGGCCGATGGCAATGCCGGGTACAACAGCTTCACCGTTGAGAAAATGAGATCGCAAATGGGCAACATCAGCTTCGGTCGGGTTTGTGACCTCATCAAGCTCGCCCGATGAAATAATTTCCGCCAGCACCATGGCTGTGGTTTGAACCGCTTCTTCTTCTTCAGAGGAATAATGACGCCGGGTTTCGTTCTGCACCACCAAAACACCGATCGGGTTGCCGTTTTTAAGGATCGGCACACCAAGGAAAGAATGAAAAACCTCTTCGCCGGTTTCCGGCATGAATTTAAAAGCCGGATGGTCCTGGGCATTTGGCAGATTGAGCATTTGCGAGTTCGCCGCGATTGTTCCGACCAACCCCTCATTGATCGTCATGCGGGTGTTATGCACCGCTTCCTGCTTCAGCCCCTTGCTGGCAAACAGCTCAAGTTCGCGGCCCGGCCGCATCACATAAATCGAGCACACTTCAGCCACCACATTGGCGGCAATCAGCTTGGTGATTTTATCGAGTCTGTCCTGCGCATTTTCCGGCTCCGCCATTACCTCACGCAATTGCCGGAGCAGAACGCGCGGGCCTAAAGCGGGGGGTTGCATCAGGGGGCGTTCCTTGGGTGATAGCGTTTAAGTCGCCAGAAGTATTTTATTTGGCAGGTGCAAAACATCTCAGGCAACATCCAGATCATAAACAGTGTGCAAAGAGCGCAGGGCCAGCTCGGTATAATCCTGATCGATCAGGACCGAGGTTTTGATCTCCGAGGTTGTGATCGCAAGAATATTAATGCCGTGGCTGGCCAGCGTATCAAACATTGTTGCGGCAACACCGGCATGGGAACGCATGCCGATCCCGACGATGGAAACCTTTGTTACATTTGTAGCTGATTCAAGAGACTCAAACCCGATTTTTACTTTGTTGCCCTCCAGCACAGAAACTGCCCTGTCAAGCTCAGTGGACAAAACCGTAAAGGTGATATTGGCGTATTCACCATCAGGTGAAACATTCTGGACAATCATGTCGACACTGATATTGGCATCGGCCAGCGGCCGGAAGATTGAGGCTGAAACACCTGGTTGGTCTTTCACGTTACGAACAGTGACTTTGGCCTCGTCTTTTGAGTAAGCAATACCACTTACGACTTCTTGTTCCACAATCAACTCCTCATCACAGACCAGCGTTCCCGGTCCAAAATTATTGCCCGGCACCACCGGAATATTATCAGGCGGATCAAAACTTGAACGCACCTGTAACGGCACCTTATACACCATCGCCAGTTCAACGGAACGGGTCTGTAACACCTTGGCGCCCAGCGATGCCATTTCGAGCATTTCCTCATAGGAAATACGCGACAATTTTTTCGCCTGTTTCACAATCCGCGGGTCAGTGGTGTAGACACCGTCCACATCGGTATAAATATCACAACGCGCCTCAAGGGCTGCCGCCAATGCGACAGCACTGGTATCAGAACCGCCGCGGCCCAGCGTGGTGATTCTGTTCTCGGGCGAAATGCCCTGAAAGCCTGCCACCACACACACGGTACCGTCAGCCATTTCTTTGGACATCCCGGTATTGTCAATTTCCGATATCCGCGCTGCACTTGCTGCAGAATTTGTTTTTACCGGAATTTGCCACCCGGTCCATGATCGCGCCTTGACGCCCATGGCCTGCAAAACAATGGCCAACAGCCCCGATGTAACCTGTTCGCCCGTTGCCACTACGCTATCATATTCGCAGCGCCCCTCATTGCTTCCAGAGTAATCAGGCGCAGCCTGTCGGCAAAGCTCGACCAGTTCATCGGTTTTCCCGGCCATGGCCGACACCACAACAGCAACCTGGTTTCCAGCCTCAACCTCGCGTTTGATATGCAGTGCCACATTGCTGATACGCTCAATATCTGCAACCGACGTCCCGCCAAATTTCATGACCAAACGGCCCATAACTGCCTCGAAAAAATTTTCGCTGAAAACCAATTGTCATTGCGCTGTTAAATCGCGCGGGGTACTCATACCCTTGCGTTCGATAATATGCAATATTATCGCTCAAGTTTGTTAATTCAGGTACGCCCATGTCCAGTCAAACAGTTTCCGGTTCATTATCGATTGATCCCTCAGAAGTGGCAAAATTTTCCGCCATTGCCGACCAGTGGTGGGACGAAACCGGCCAGTTCGGAGTTCTGCACAAATTCAATCCGGTGCGGATTGCATTTATCAAAGAACAGATCACCGCCCGCCTCGGGCTGGACCCTCTAAAACAAAAGCCTTTAGAGGGCCTGCGCCTACTCGACATAGGCTGCGGTGGCGGATTGCTCAGTGAACCGCTGGCCCGGCTGGGGGCTGATGTTGTTGCCGCCGACCCGTCCGAAAAAAACATCAAAACCGCCATGGTCCATGCCAGCCAGCAGGGTTTGAAAATTGATTACCGCGCCACAACAGCTGAACAACTGGCACAGGCCGATGAAAAATTTGATGTGGTCTTGAACATGGAAGTCATTGAACACGTCACCGACCCTCGCCAGTTCACCGCCACCTGCGCCTCAATGATCAAACCGGGCGGCCTGATGTTCGTTGCCACCCTCAACCGGACCTTAAAGGCTTTCGGCCTGGCCATAATCGGTGCCGAATACATTTTAGGCTGGATGCCCAAAGGCACCCACCAATGGGAAAAATTCATCAAGCCGGAGGAGTTAAAAGCCTGGCTTGAAGAAAGCGGCATGCAACAAAAAACTCTGGCCGGCGTCGTCTTCAATCCGATAACCAACACCTGGAACCGGTCGGGTGACACGGGGGTCAACTATATGATCGCCGCGCAGAAGCTTTCTGGCTAGGTCCACTCCTTCCACGTGGCCGGAAGGGGCGGTGTGTTTGCTGTGCTGGTTTTGTTTCTCTCACGGCTATTCGAACGCTTCGCGTTCGGCCTCCGAGGGGCGGCGCGACTGCGCTAATGCGCCGCCCTCCCGGAGGCCCGACCGGACACAAAGTGTCAGGGCGGAATAGCCGTGAGGGGAATAAAACCATAGCCGTGAGCTAAATAAACCTCAATTCTCATCCATCTTGAGCGCCGAGATAAACGCATCTTGCGGAATATCTACCTTGCCGAACTGGCGCATTTTCTTTTTGCCTTCTTTTTGTTTGTCGAGCAATTTGCGTTTACGGGAAATGTCGCCGCCGTAACATTTGGCGGTAACATCCTTGCGCATGGCGGCGATGGTTTCGCGGGCGATGATTTTGCCACCGATGGCCGCTTGTACCGGGATTTTGAACAGGTGGCGTGGAATGAGGTCCTTGAGCTTTTCGCACATGCCGCGTCCGCGCTGTTCGGCCCGGCCCCGGTGAACAACAATTGACAGGGCATCAACCGGTTCGGCATTGACCAGAATAGACATTTTGACCAGATCACCCGGTTCATACCCGATCATGTGATAGTCAAAACTGGCATAACCGCGGGTGACCGATTTGAGACGATCGTAAAAATCAAACACCACTTCGTTCAAAGGCAATTCATAGACCAGCATGGCCCGCGACCCGGCATAAGTCAGTTCCTTCTGCCGCCCGCGCCGGTCCTGACACAGTTTCAGCACCGAGCCGAGATACTCATCTGGCACCAGAATGGTCGCAGAAATCCAGGGTTCTTCCAGATGATCGATCTTGACCACATCGGGCATGTCGGCCGGGTTGTGCAGCTCAATCTTGTCGCCATTGTTCATGTAGATCTCATAAATCACCGACGGGGCGGTGGTGATCAGATCAACATTAAACTCACGCTCAATGCGCTCGCGGATGATTTCCAGATGTAACAGGCCAAGAAAGCCGCAACGAAAGCCAAAACCCAGCGCCGCTGAGGTTTCCATCTCAAATTCAAAACTGGCATCATTTAGACGCAGCCTGGCCATCCCCTCGCGCAGGTCTTCAAACTGGGCCGCATCAACGGGAAAGAACCCGGCAAACACCACCGGTTGCGATGGCTTAAACCCCGGCAATGGCGTTTCGCATGGGCGTTTCTGATCGGTAACCGTATCGCCAACCCGGGTATCGGAAACCTGTTTGATCGCGGCAGTAAAAAACCCGATCTCGCCGGGGCCAAGCCGATTGGTATATTCTATCGTCGGCCGGAAAACCCCAACCTGATCAATCTGATAATTGGCATCGGTTGAGATCAGTTTGATTTTCTGACCCTTTGTCAACTCACCATCAATAATCCGCACCAGAACCACCACACCGAGATACTGGTCATACCAGCTATCTACCAGCAGGGCTTTAAGGGGGGCAGAAGCATCACCCACAGGCGCGGGAAGTTTTTCAACAATGGCAGTCAGAACATCCGCAATGCCGATGCCGGTTTTAGCAGAAATCTCAATGGCATCTGATGCATCAATACCGATGACATCTTCAATTTGCTGGCGAATGCGATCAGGTTCTGCAGCTGGCAGATCTACCTTGTTGAGCACTGAAACGATTTCGTGGTCGTTGTCGATGGCCTGATAAACATTGGCCAGGGTTTGCGCCTCAACACCCTGACTGGCATCAACCACCAGCAACGAGCCCTCAACCGCTGCCAATGACCGGTTGACTTCATAGGCAAAATCCACATGGCCGGGGGTATCAATCAGGTTGAGAACATACTTTTCGCCATCACTGTGGGTATAGTCAAGCCGCACGGTCTGGGCCTTTATGGTGATACCGCGTTCGCGTTCCAGCTCCATGGTATCAAGCACCTGCTGTTTCATTTCGCGCTCAGCCAAACCACCGGTAGTCTGAATAAGGCGGTCGGCAAGGGTGGATTTTCCATGGTCGATATGAGCAACGATGGAGAAGTTCCTGATATTTTCAAGCTTTGTCATGCCACGGGTTTTACACTCAATGGGCAGGCCGTCAAGCGTTCTGTCCATACCGTGCCAGTTACCGGGCTGCCAATATATTCAGGATGGTCAAACCATCATATCTGCTGAGCTCATGGCGCCCCGACTCCAGACCGGGACCAGCACTTCAATAATGATTTTTTCTCCCTTTTCTGTTTGCCAATTATGCTATCGCTTTACACAAGAAAGGCAAAATACTGAAAGTCCACATGGGAAATCCAGCCAAAAAAGCAGCCGCTGCTACCGGCCATCACCTGACGACGCAGGCTGCACTCGAAACCATCAAGGCGGGAGGAAATGCTTTTGATGGGGCTATTGCTGCAGCCTTGATGGCCTGCGTCTGCGAACCGGTCCTTGCTTCACCTGGTGGTGGTGGGTTCGCCATGATCCACACGGGAGGCAAAACCCGGTTACTGGACTTCTTTGCCCAAACACCAATCGGGAAAAGTTCCTTACCTATCGATTTCAAGGAAGTTGAGGCCGATTTTGGTGCTGCCAGGCAAAAATTTCACATTGGTCATGCCAGCTCAGCAACACCTGGCTTTATCCCGGGGCTGTTTACTCTACATGAAAAATACGCCTGTTTGCCGATGAGAAAACTGATCGAACCGGCCCGCAAGGCGGCAAATACCGGTATTGAAATAACGTCATTCCAACACTATCTCTCCAGCGTTGTTGCACCCATCCTGCTCAAAAGCCCGGAAAGCAGGGCTGTTTTTGCGCCGCTGGGCCATTTGCATCAAACCGGTGAAACTTTCTTCAACCCGGGTCTGGCAATGTTTCTGGATCAACTGGGAGTGACCGGCCAAAATGCTTTCCCACGGGATTTCGTTTTGACCGCCCAACAAGAACATGGGCATTTGCGCCTTGAAGATTTTGAAAACTATGAGGTTTTTGAACGCCAAGCCCTGAGCGTTGAAGTCGGCAGCTCAAAAGTTCACCTCAATCCGGCACCTGCTGCCGGTGGTGTTTTGGTGGCACTGGCCTTGGCAAGTCTTGCAGGCAGCTCAATTGCCGATGTCGCCCAGGCCCTCAAAACCGTAGACCTTGCGAGAAGTTCCACAGATAGCAATCTTGCCGTTTTATTAGCCAAAGCAGGACCACCGGCTTACCGTGGCACCACCCATATCAGCGTCGTTGACGATCAGCAAAATGCCTGCTCAATGACGCTATCCAATGGTGAAGGCAATGGTTACATCGCAGATGATTGCGGCTTTATGTTAAATAACATGCTTGGTGAGACAGACATCAACCCAGGTGGTAAACTGGACTGGCCGGTCAACACCCGCATGTCATCGATGATGTGTCCGACAATTATTGAACGCCATGACGGTTCCGTTCTGGCCATGGGATCAGGTGGTTCCAACCGCATCCGCTCGACAATCTTTCAGGTTCTGGTCCATCTGCTGATCAGAAAAACTAGCATCGCTGAAGCGGTTAATGCCTCTCGCCTGCATATTGAAAACGGTCATCTCGATCTGGAACCGCTTGAAAGTAATGATATTGCAGCGCAACTTAAAACGATTTTTCCTGACCATCGCCAGTGGCCGGACAAAAATATGTTTTTCGGTGGTTGCCACATTGCATCCCTCCAGGCTGACCGGACATTTCATGGATTTGGCGACCCACGGCGGTTTGGGCATTTTGCCAGCCTGTAAGGCAAAAAACCTTTTGGGCTTGCGAATCTTTAAAGACCTGTAAGATAACCGCTACATGTCATCTCGTCTTCAAGAAGGTCTTA
>UOEC01000129.1_pt1 | contig 28880 bp, 24 predicted proteins | sample 1988601 | NCBI WGS metagenome assembly UOEC01 (sample SAMEA4712195, study PRJEB27164) | hydrothermal vent metagenome | biome: marine basaltic hydrothermal vent biome; feature: marine hydrothermal vent; material: mineral | place: Pacific Ocean | collected 2011-06-14/2011-07-23 | depth 1719 m
CATTTCATTTTGAAGGCCAGCGCCGCATGGTAACAGCTGAACGCGGCATAGAGCAATTAACCGAACATGTGGATACGCTGATCGTAATCCCTAATCAGAACCTTTTCCGGGTTGCCAATGAAAAAACGACATTCTCGGCCGCCTTTGCGATGGCCGATCAGGTGCTTTATTCAGGTGTGGCCAGTATTACTGAATTGATGACCAAGGAAGGTTTGATCAATCTGGACTTTGCTGATGTTCGCGCCATTATGTCTGAAATGGGCAAAGCAATGATGGGAACCGGTGAATCCAGCGGTGAGAAACGGGCGCTTGAGGCGGCAGAAGCTGCCATCGCCAATCCGTTGCTGGATGATGTATCGATGCGCGGGGCTCGCGGCTTGTTGATTTCGATCAGCGGTGGCAATGATCTGACCCTTTATGAAGTTGATGAAGCGGCAACGCGAATTCGCGAAGAAGTTGATCCTGCGGCCAATATCATCCTGGGCGCAACCTTTGATGAAACGCTGGAAGGCACCATGCGGGTTTCTGTTGTCGCGACCGGGCTTACTGAAGAGGAAGCCGAAGCAAGCGACGGTGAAACGATTGATTTGAACGATGACACCAGCCGGGCGGTTTATGGTTATTCAGGCATCGACAATGGCATGAGTTTACCACCGGCGGAACCAGCTCAGGCACCGGCAACAGCACAGGCACCAAATGTGCCTGCTGCGCCAGAACCCCTTGCAGAAACAACCGTGCAACCTGAAATGTTTGCCGAGCCAAAACACCAGGCAGCAGAAATGGCACCCAAAATGCCCAAGGCCGCACCGCAGCCGGAAATGCCGAAAATGGAAGATTTTCCACCGATTGCCCGCCAGCAAATGGAAGCACGCGAGCAACAGGTCAACAACATTGCTGATAAAGCTCAGAAAAAACGCAAAGGGTTGCTTGAAAGACTGGCAAGTGTAGGTCTTGGGGTCGGACGTCAGGAGCCAAGCGTGCAACGACCCAGTGAGCCGCCTATTGTTACTGAAAGTCAAGCGGTGGCACCATCGCGGCACGATACGTCAGATCCTGCCAATGTGCACCAGTTGCAGGCGGAAATTGACCCCTCGCTCGATGATGATGAATTGGAAATCCCAGCCTTTTTGCGGCGGCAGGCCAACTAAAACTATTACCAGGCTGTTTTATCAGCCTATCCTCACCAGGATAAAACCGGCGGTCACAATTCCGCCGGTTTTTTTGTCTCTATCGTGTATGAAAGGGCCGTGATATTAAGGTCATGGAAATTTGATTTGGCAGCCGCAGTGATGATGGCCTACAAACCATTATCAAATGTGGTTCTTGAAAGTTTGGCGAGAGATTTGAAAACAACGACAAAAAGCAAGGGCGTTTGCCTCAAGGTTGCCACGGTTACCATATTGGCATTAACGCTGGGTGCGTGCAGTGGCGGAATTGACACCACGGGCACTGACAGCAGTATCAGCGACTACATCTGGGGTGGCAGCAAGTCGTCAAGCACTTCAAGTGCAAAAAAGGCAGGCAGCGGTGATGCCATTTCGCCTGATCTGGCGGGGGCTGATGACAGTGAGCCGGTGGCTGAACTTTACAATGCCGGCCTTGCCAGTATGAAAGATGGCGAATATCGCACAGCGGCCAAAAAATTTGCTGAAGTGGAACGCCAGCACCCTTATTCAAGCTGGGCGACGCGGGCCGTTCTGATGCAGGCCTATTCTCAATATCAACGTAACGCCTATGACGAGGCCATCAATGCTTCGCGGCGGTTTATCACCCTTCATCCTGGGCACCGTGATGCACCCTATGCCTATTATCTGATTGGGGTCTCCTATTATGAGCAAATTGGTCAGGTTACCCGTGATGCGACGGCAACCAAAAAAGCGCTTGATGCGCTGGCCGAGGTTTCACAACGGTTTCCTGGAACGCCATATGCCCGCGATGCTGAGGCAAAAGCAGTGCTGGCCAAGGACCATCTGGCTGGCAAGGAAATGGAAATCGGTCGTTATTATCAGAAAAAACGAGCCCATTTGGCCGCGATCAACAGATTTAAACGGGTGGTCACTGATTATCAGACCACAACCCATACGCCAGAAGCCCTTTATCGGCTGACCGAAACCTATCTGGCTCTGGGTGTGCGCTCGGAAGCACAAACGGCTGCTGCTGTTTTGGGCTTCAATTACCCTGACAATGAGTGGTACCGCGATGCTTTTGCGCTGTTGGGCGGCCAGGGGCTTTCGCCGGCTGAAAACAGATCGAGCTGGATATCGCGAGCTATACGGGCTGTTACTCCTTCTTAATTTCTCTCACGGCTATTCGAACGCTTTGCGTTCGGCCTGCGAGGGCGCGGCGCAGTGGCGCCGGGGTGCAGTCGCACCCTGGGTCTCGCTAACGCTCGTCGCTGCGGAATCTCGGGTAATTTTGGAACCGCTGCTGGTAGGGTGCAATGCATTGCACCATTGATTAAGCGATAATTGTGTAATGGAGCGGCGCAATACATTGCGCCCTACAGTTCAGCGGGATTTGAGAATCCGCGTTGGCCGAACGCATAGCCGTGAGAGATATGAAATTATTCAATTTATTTTAAACCCCCACCTGAATCAGCTATAAAGCAAATATGCTTACTGCTCTTAGTATTCGCGATATTGTTTTAATCGAAAAGCTTGACCTTGATCTTGAGGTCGGATTGAGTGTGTTGACGGGTGAAACCGGGGCTGGGAAGTCTATTTTGCTGGACAGTCTTGGGCTGGCTCTTGGTGCGCGCGGCGATGCCGGGCTGGTGCGGGTCGGATGTGAACAGGGATCTGTTACAGCGGCGTTTTATGTTCCTGGTCATCGGCAGATTTGTAGCATGCTGGATGAAGCAGGGATTGAATCTGGTGATGAGCTGGTGGTTCGGCGCATTCAAAAAAGTTCCGGGGCAAGCCGGGCGCTGGTTAATGATCAGCCGGTCAGTGTGTCGTTTTTGAAATCGCTGGGTATGGCATTGTGTGAAATTCACGGCCAACATGAAGCTCGCGCGCTGGTGGATGTGTCCGGTCATCGGCGATTGCTGGACGCTTTTGGCAGCCTTGAAGGCAAAGTGGCCAAAGTTGGGGCTTTGTGGGCCGAACTGGCTTCGGTAAGGGCTGACTTACGGAGCCACCGCGAGAAACTGGCAAAGGCAGAGGCGGAGCAGGCCTTTTTGGAGCACGCAACGGCGGAATTGCGCGAACTGGCCCCGGTAAAAGGTGAAGAAGACAAGCTGGCTGACACCCGGCAAGTGATGATGAATAGCGAGAGTTTTTCCGGTTTGATCGAAAATGCCCAGCGGGCGCTTGAAGGTGACGGGGCACTGGATGCCAAGCTGAATTCGGTGTTGCGCAAGCTGGAAATGCGCCGCGATGAAGCCGGTGGCCGGTTTGATGAGGCGTGTATTGCCCTTGACCGGGTGGTGGTTGAAATGAATGAAGCGCGCCAGGCGCTTGATGAAGCGTCGCGAAAATTTGAGTTTAATGCCGATGTGCTGGAAAAATCAGAGGCCCGGCTGTTTGCCCTGCGCGCGTTGGCCCGCAAGCATAAGGTAACGGTTGATGATTTGCCTGATCTGCAGGTTCGTTTTGAAAGTGATCTTGATGCGATTGAAAATGGTGAAAAGCAGCTTGAAATGCTTGAAACGCGGGAAAAACAGGCGCTTGAGGCTTATCTGGACAAAGCGCGCGAGCTGAGTGCGGAGCGGACCAAGGCGGGTAAGCGGTTGGACAAGGCGGTGATTAACGAACTTGGGCCGCTACGGCTGGAAAAGGCCCGGTTTGAGACACAAATTGCTGTCGATGAAGAAAAACCGGGCATGCATGGCGTTGACCGGGTGGAATTTATGGTTTCGGCCAATCCCGGTGCTCCTGTCGCACCGATGATCAAGGTTGCATCGGGTGGGGAGCTGTCGCGGTTCATGCTGGCCCTGAAAGTGGTGCTGGCCTCGTGTGCTTCGGCACCGACGCTGATTTTTGATGAAATTGACACCGGTGTTGGGGGGGCGGTGGCTGATGCGATTGGCAAACGGCTGGCGCAACTGTCTGATAATCTGCAAGTGGTGGCAATTACCCATTCTCCGCAGGTTGCCGCCCTTGCCCGTGACCATATGCTAATTTCCAAAATATCGGAAGTTGGGGGTGGTGACGAGCGCTCGGTCACCCGAGTGGCGCGACTTTCCGGGTCGGCCAAACGCGAAGAGATCGCCCGGATGCTGTCGGGGGCTGAAATTACCAAAGAGGCTCGGGCTCAAGCTGAAAAACTTATGGCGAGTGGTCACTGATGGATGCGGCTGCGATTGCGGTTACCGCATTAAGCCGGGAACAGGCAGAGGTGGAGCTGGCCCGTCTGGCCACGGAAATTGCCCAACATGATCGGCATTATTACGCTGAAGACGAGCCATCTATATCCGATGCAGATTACGACAAATTGCGCCAGCGCAATGAGGCAATCGAGACGCGATTTCCTGATCTGGTGCGAGCGGATTCTCCTTCGTTAAAAGTCGGGACCGGGCCGTCAAAGCAGTTTTCAAAAGTGCGGCATGCGGTGTCGATGTTGTCGTTGGGCAATGCTTTTAATGATGATGATGTGATTGATTTTGAAGCGCGGGTAAAGCGGTTTTTGTCTCTTGATAGCGATGCCGAACTGGCTTTTACGGCCGAGCCAAAAATTGATGGCCTGTCGATTTCGGTGCGCTATGAAAATGGCAGACTGGTTCAGGCTGCAACCCGCGGTGATGGTTTTGAGGGTGAAAATGTTACCGACAATGTGCGCACTATTGATGAATTACCCAAACAGGTGAACGCCAAAGACTTTCCTGATGTGTTTGAAGTGCGCGGTGAAATTTATATGTCAAACAAAGACTTCGCTGACCTTAATGAGAAACAGAGTCAAGCTGGGGCCAAGGTTTTTGCCAATCCGCGCAATGCAGCAGCCGGTTCCCTGCGGCAACTGGATGTTTCGATCACCGCATCGCGGCCGTTAAAAATATTTGCCTATGCCTGGGGTGAAGTATCAGCGCTTCCGGCTGACACCCAGTTCAGCATGTTTGAAGCTTTTAAACGCTGGGGCTTTCCTGTTAACGAGCTTAATCAGCGATGCGGGTCGGCCTCGGAAATGATCAGGCAGTATCGAAAAATTGAGGAACAACGCGCCACCCTTGGTTATGATATTGACGGGGTGGTCTATAAGGTGGACCGACTTGATTATCAGGAACGACTTGGTTTTCGCTCGCGTACACCGCGCTGGGCTATCGCTCACAAATTTCCGGCCGAAAAAGCTACAACGATTTTGCAAGGCATCGATATTCAGGTGGGTCGCACCGGGGCGCTGACGCCAGTGGCACGATTGCTGCCAGTGACGGTCGGCGGGGTGGTGGTCTCCAATGCGACGCTGCACAACCGTGATTATCTTGAGGGGCGTGGGCAGAATGGTGAAGTTTTGCGTGGCGGGGCAGATTTGCGGGTTGGGGATACGGTTACATTGCAGCGGGCCGGTGATGTAATTCCGCAGATTGTTGATGTGGATTTGTCCAAACGACCTGATGATGCTGTGCCGTTTGAATTTCCCGATCGCTGCCCGATTTGTGACAGCCATGTGGTGCGCGAGAAAAATGAAAAGACCGGCAAATTTGATGCGGTGTCGCGCTGTAGCGGTGGTTTGCGATGTTCGGCCCAGGTGGTTGAGCGCATGAAGCATTTCGTTTCGCGCGGGGCCTTTGATATTGAAGGCATGGGCGACAAGGTGATTGAGGCGTTTCTGGCCGATGGCCTGATTGAGACGTTGCCGGACATTTTTACCCTGAAAAAACGCGATGAGCAGAATTTTAAGAAAATCCGCGACCGCGAAGGTTGGGGGGGCACCTCGGCGCAAAACCTGTTTGAGGCCATTGATGAGGCGCGGACGGTGGAGTTGGCCCGGTTGATTTATGGCCTGGGTATTCGTCATGTGGGTGAGACCACCGGGCGAATGCTGGCTCGCCATTATGGCACGGTGGAAAAATTTGTTGGCGCTATGAAAGACGCGGCGGCAGACCGCGACGGGCAGGCGTTTGCTGAACTGGTCAATATTGACGGGTTGGGTGATGCGGTGGCCGGGTCGCTGGCGGATTTTTTTGCTGAAGAGCACAATGTTGCGGTTGTGGACAAATTGTTGCTGGAACTGGATGTGCAAGATGTTGAGGCGGTGGATAGCGGTTCGCCGGTCACCGGTAAAACCATCGTTTTTACTGGCAAACTGGAGAAAATCAGCCGTTCTGAGGCAAAGGCGATGGCAGAACGGCTGGGGGCGAAGGTTTCAGGGTCGGTGTCGCAGAAAACTGATCTGCTGGTGGCCGGGCCCGGGGCCGGATCCAAGCTCAAAAAGGCTGAAAGTCTTGGGGTAGAGGTGATCAGTGAAGATGACTGGTTTGAGCTGATTGACGCGGTTTGATTAGCGCTTCAGCAACAACAGGGTCAGCCCGATGGTGACAATGATCACCCCGCTCCATTCAATCAGGTTCAGGGTTTCACCAAGGACGGGTATGGCCAGCAGGGTCGCGGTGGCTGGAACAACAGCGGCAAAACCTGCCACCGGGGTCGGGCCAAGGGTCTGAATGGCGTAGGTAAAAAAGATCAACCCTAAAAAGCTTGGACCAAGGCCCTGAAACAGGGCTTGCAGTAGGATCTCATCGAACCCGGCCGAATTTATTGTGGAAGGCAGGAAGAAAAACCAGATGGGCAGAAAGAAGATGGCGCTGGGCAGATTTATAATCGCCAGGGTTTGCTTGGTTGTCAGCTTCCACAACCGTAACAAAACGACATAGGCGGCCAGTATCAGTGATCCGGCCAGGAAAAACGGCAGGCCGGTCAAATTGTCGACATTGGCGATATTGAAGCTTTGATAGGCAACGGTAACGGCACCGATCAGGATGACAGCGATGGCCACACTGGTTGACTTGTTGAGGCGATCACCCAGCCACACCCAGGCGAACAGGGCGGTAAAAATCGGCATGGTGGCGTTGGCAAAAACCCCGGCAAAGGCTGCGGGGGAAAAGTCAAGGCCGCTATAAATCAGTACCGAATAAATTGCGCCGGGGCCGGTGAGTGCCAGCAGGCTGATTTTGCCGAACGATAACTGGCGTGGCCAGTGTAATATCACAAAGGGCAGGGTAACGAGACTGCCGACCAAAAAACGCAGGGCAGTAATGTCATAAGGGGTCAGATTGCCGGTTACCCCCAGGCGGGCAAAAACGATGAAGCCGGACCAGATGATGATAAAACCAAGGCCACATAGTATTCCCAGCCATTTGGTTGAAATGCCGGTTTGTTGGTCCTGATTGTTCACAGGCAGGCTCGGGACTTAATTATCGGATTGGCTGGAAGATTTTTTCTCTGAATCATAGCCGCCTAAATCCACACCGCCAACACTGACGTTGCCGACTTTTACTTTGGTCTCACCAAAGGCAAAAAAGATAACCACAACGGCCAGAACCCAACCCCACCAGGGTACTTTTTTGATAAATTGCATCGCTCCGGCCTTCTGATTGTGGCAACAAACTCACAGTGCGATCAAAACTTGCACCTGTCAACGCCGTTGACGCAGGAAAAGCGGGAACAGGGTTCCGGCCGTCCCGTTTAAATTTTTGGCCTGGTTAAAAACATGCCAGGCCTTTTCAGGCGGCATGGATATGTTTTAGTGAGCAACCTGTTTTTGCGGGCGTTGTTTTGCCGTATCCAGGCGCTCGACCACCTCATCGTTGGTCTGTTTTGCTGTTGCCAGTTCAGTGACTTCGGCTTCCAGCTCGCCGTCCATGTCGGTAATATGCCGCTCAAGGTGGGCAATTCGCTCATCTTCGGTGCAGCGTAACTGTGAGAACAGTTTACGGACTTCGATTTTGCGCTCATTGGCAAAATCATCAATCAGTTGTTCTTCCTGTTCGAGCAACGATTGATATTTGTTCAGCATTTTGTTTGCGTGGCTCAAAAGTGTTACCAGGCTCTCGCGGTCACGTTCATGTTCCACCATAACGGTCCCTATGGAGTCTTTGAGTTTTTCAAGTGATGCTCTTGCCATCCTTTTAGTCCCTTTAGATCATGTGTCCCTGCTAAGAGACCACAGTTGATTTTCAAGGCTAAATTACTCCCCGGTTTCCCAGCAAAAGCAGTTCAAACCTCAAATTTTACAAATAGCGGATGGGAGAAATCAGGGATTCCTGATTTGACACACCTGCTACCCTTGCGGAAAGCGAAGCAATTGGTGTGCCAATGGTAGAAACTTCATCAGAGAAGGTTAGTGAAAATGTTTTTAAAACCCTTGCTTGTTTTTGAACCATTTGCGTCGTGGTGGATTTTGCAGGATTTTCGCATAGGTTTTGCGTTCATCCGGGGTCAGGCTTTTGATGAAGTCTTTGGTCAGGAGGCTGGCTTTTAAAAACAATGCGGTTTCGGCCTCCTGAACCATGGTCCATTTTTTGTCAAACTCGGCCGTATCGCCCGGTTGGTTGGCAATGGTTTTGGCCAGTGCGAGGCGGGCGTTGGCCAGGTTGTTGAGTTCGCCCTGCATATTGGCGCGATGCATGCGGACCAGTTGAAGCATTTCGCGGCGGCGTTCGCGTGGTAGTTTCCACATCAGATAACGTCCGGCCTGATGCAAGGCATTGGGCTGGGCCAGGGTGCCATGGGGGCCCTTACCGGTCATATTGTGATGGGGTTGAAAAAACTTCGCTGCGACTGCACCGATAATGAGAAAATTAAAGGCAAGGGAAATGATCAGTGTAATTTTCACCCAGCGGGATGGCGCTTTTTTGGTTGTCTGGTCTGTCATTGTAAATTTTCCGACGGCGTCAGGCCGTCCAATACACTGTATAGGCTAAAGTCGTCACCAGCTTCAGCGACAGGCAACCCGGCAAGTTCAAACGGGGCAGCCAACAAACTGTCAGCCACACCGCTTGAGCCGGTCCAGATGCCAAGAATGAGCGAGGCTGCCAGCAGGCCGCCCGCAAGAGCATTGGCGTTGATCCAGCGGCGGGCAGGTGAAGGTGCAAAGGCGATAATTTTGGCTGTTGCCGGGGGTTCATTTTTGGCCGCAGCTAGAATGTTTTGATGCAAGTCAGGCGAAGGGGGTGCAAGCGGTGCTGCATCGAGCAAGGCGGCGGTCACAATCTGTGTACGCAACTGCGGTGAAGGGGGCGTTTCAGGTGCCTGATCCAGCAGTTGGGTTATATGATCTTTTTTCTGTGTCATGTGCCGGTTCCATCAAGCAGTTCTGCAATGTCGTTTTGCAGGAAGTTTTTTAGCGAGCGGCGGGCGCGACCCAGTAGGGACTCAACCGCTTCAACGGTGGTTTCCATTGCGCTGGCAGCTTCAATATTGCTTAGTTCCTGAAAATGCGACAGGGCGATGGCGTGGCGCTGGCGTTCCGGCAATCGGGCAATAGCCTGGGCTACGCGTCCAGAGCGGCTGGTGTTTATGGCCGCACCTTCCGGGGTCGGTGCATTGTCAGGAACAGTTGTTTCGATGAACTCTCCTATGGGGATAATATTTGCGGTTTTGGTTCGGCGTTGCCGGTCAATGCAGGCATTAAGGGTGATGCGGTACAGCCAGGTGGAAAATTTTGCATTGCCCGGTGTAAAGCTTTGCGGATTTTTCCACAGTTTCAGAAAAACCTCCTGGGCAATGTCATCGACATCTTCATGGTTTGCCAACACCCGCCAGGCCAGCGCCCGGACATTTTCAAGATGGCGGTCCAGAAGCAGGGCAAAAGCAGCCTCGTCCCTGCTGGCAATTTTTGCCAGCAGGTCCTGATCAAGCGGTATTGAGGCGCCTATGTTCATTCTGGCGAGCATAGACTAATTGGCGGCTTTTTTGTCCTTTTCCATTTTTTTATTCATGCCCATGCCTTCACCCATGCCCTTTTTACCCATGCCCATTTTTTCCTGGCCCATTTTCCCCTGGCCCATTTTTTTCTTGTAGCGTTTATAACCGTGGCCTTTTTTCATAAGTTTTTTGACTTCTTGTTTGGTGACCATTCCATCGCCATCGGCATCAGCCCGTTCGAACAGGCGCATTGATTTTTTGCTGAACTCATCGATGTCAATAACTCCATCGCCATTGGCATCCATTTTCGACAACATTTTATAGCGCATGCGGATCTGCATGCGGCGCATGCGTTTTTCGATAACTTGGTCAATTTCAATTGTTGAAACAGTGCCGTCACCATCGGTATCCATATTGTTAAAACGTTCGTCGCGAGCCGCTTCTGCTTCCTCGCGGGTCACAACACCATCCTTGTCAGTGTCGAGTTTTTTGAAAAGCATTTTGCCTTTTTTCTTGCCGCGCATGCCACCCATGCCGTGCATGGGGCTCATGCCGCCCATGCCATAACCCATGCCGCCGCCCATGCCATGGGGGCTGCTGCCTGGACCAGATGCAAGTGCAGTGGTTGTACCCATGGCCAGTGTGGCCAATAGGGTGAGGGCGAGTGTTGTTTTACGTTCCATTATAAATCTCCTTGGGTTGTATTCATACCCATACAACGCCGGGGGTTTGATATTCCGTCTAATTTTTTTCCGGTTTGCGTGTTGATAAAAAGGTAACAGCGGCATGACGGCATTTTGATTGTCTTGTGTCTCGGGTTCAACCGGAAGTGTGTATTTTCAAATTGAAATTCTCATTCATATTTAAAAGGAATATCCAGTGATACGTTTGACTTTATTATCAGCATTTCTTGTGACTTTGGCCGCTCAGCCGGGATCGGCGCGACCGGTGCTGTTTAGCGATAAATGGAAAACGCTGAATTTTTTCAGCATCCCGGCAACCAAATACAAAATGAACGGGCAGTCGGTTGACATTACTGCCAACAAAAGCTCGTCGGTGGCCTACAAATCGCTGAAACAAAATGATTGGAAAAGTACCAGAGCATCCTGGAGGTGGAGCACCACTAAATCGGTGCCACCAACCAATCTTGGCAAAAAAGGAACAGATGACCGCAATATAGCGCTTTATTTTGTTTTTCTGGATGAAAAAACCGCCCGGCGAATCGGGCGTACAGCCAGTATCACCAAACTGTTGAGAGCCAAAAACGCCCGCATACTGACCTATGTGTTTGGCGGCAATAAGCCGCGCGGCACATTTCAAAGAAATCCTTATCTGGGAAAGCGTGGCATGATCATCGTTAAACGTCCGGCTGGATCCGGGAGATTCAGCGAGAAGGTTAATCTGGCAGCTGACTACCGTCGCGCCTTTGGTGCAGCGCCTGATGCACTCGTAGGTGTTGCGCTTGCGTCTGATTCCGATGGTACTAAAAGTGCGGTGATGGCGAGGGTTCAAAGGTTGGTTGTAGAGTAACCCGCACCGACCTTCCCCGTTACCGATTTCAGCCATTTTGTGGTTGTGGCATCAAGCTGAGGGGAGATTTCGTCAAAGACCTTTTGGTGATAGGCATTGAGCCATTGTTTTTCGGTTTCGGTTAACAGGTCCCGATTGATCAGGCGCTGATCAATCGGGGTCAGAGTGAGGGTTTCAAAGCCGAGCATTTTGCGGTTGCCGCCTTTTATTTTCCGGGCTGGTGTCACAATGATAAGGTTTTCGATGCGGATGCCAAAATCACCTTCCTGATAATAGCCCGGTTCATTGGACAGGATCATGCCCGGCTGCAGGGCCACGTTGCCAGCCTTTGAGATACTGGCCGGGCCTTCGTGGACACACAGGTAACTGCCAACCCCGTGGCCGGTGCCGTGGTCGAAATCAAGACCGGCACTCCACAGGTGCTGGCGGGCCAGGGTGTCAAGCTGGGCACCATTGGTGCCAACGGGAAAGCGGACCATAGTCAGCCCGATCATGCCCTTGAGCACACGGGTGTAGCAGTCGCGCATTTCATCAGTTGGTTTGCCAACAATGACAGTGCGGGTGATATCGGTGGTGCCATCGCGGTATTGCGCGCCGGAATCGCACAAGAAAACCTGGTTTTGCCTGAGTGGCTGGTTGGAGGCGGTTGTTACCCGGTAGTGGGGAATGGCGGCGTGGGGGCCTGCGGCTGAAATGGTATCAAAGGAAATTTCTTCAAGAACACCGGTTTCGACACGCAATGCCTCAAGTTTTTCAGCCACAGAGATTTCATCGAGGTTTCCCTTTGGAGCCTCGCGGTCCAGCCAGCATAAAAACCGGGCCATGACAGCGCCATCGCGCAAATGAGCGGCGCGGGCACCGCTCAGTTCCACATCGTTTTTAATTGCCTTGGGCAAGACGCAAGGGTCTGCTCTTGTAATGATCGAGGCACGGGCATCGTGCAAAATGGCGCGGATCTGTTCAGGCGCAGTGGTTTTGTCCAGTAATACGTGGGCGTTGGCTTTGCCAAGGTCACCAAGAGCGCTTGCAAACTGACCGGGCGCTTGGATGTCTGTGGTTTGTGCCAGCAGGGAAGCGACACCTTCGGGCACTTTGGCGCGATCAACAAACAGTTGGGCTTTTCCTTTTGCCTTGACGATGGCGTAGGACAGGACAACCGGGTTGTGGGTGATTTCATTGCCGCGAATGTTGAACAGCCAGGACACGCTGTCGGTGCGGCTGAGCACGGCGGCATCAGCGTCCTTTTCTTTCAGGGTTTTTTGAATTTGGGCGATTTTGTCAGCGGTGGTTTTACCGGCAAATTGCAGGGGGTGGGCAAACAGCGGTTTTGATGGTTTTTCCGGTTGATCATGCCAGATAGTATCAATGGGGTTTTGAACAAGGCTGACCAGTTCGGCACCCGCAGTGTGGGCGGCTTTTTTAAACTTTTCTGTTTGGCTGGCGGTGAGCAGCCAGGGGTCAAAGCCCAAGCGTTGATCTGATTTGAGGTTTTTAGCAAGCCATTTGTCTGGAGCTGTTTTGGCGCTGTCCAGGGCCGAGATGACAGTGTCATCGATTTGCTCAGCCACCTGAATGGTATAACGGCCGTCGACAAAAATTGCCGCTTTGTCGGCCAGGACGATGGCACTGCCGGCCGAGCCGGTAAAGCCGGTCAGCCAGGCCAGGCGTTCGGCATAGGCGGGCAGGTATTCACCCTGAAATTCATCGGCATGGGGAATAATGAAACCATCGAGGTTTTGCTTTTCAAGCTCAGTACGAAGGGCAGAAACCCGGTTGGCACTGTGCTTGCGCTGGCTGGTGTCTTTGAATGATTGATACATGGATACTTGCATAAATCGTTCGGGCAGAAACCGCAAACATTAACGAATAATGAACCCAGCTATGCGTTTTGAGCATGGCAGTATCTTGGTAATAGCGCTGGTGAAAATCAGGGGGTTTCCCATATAGGTAGGCATCAACATTGTGCACTGCACAAAGCCAACCTAGAGGAGTATGGGTTATGACTGCAATTACTTTTGACTACAACACGGATGTTCTGCGTAGCTTGTTTCGTCTGGTTGTGAAAGGACCTTTGAACGGCTTTAAAGCGATCCATAAATTTTATGTTCGCACCAAAGCTGAAAACGAACTTGCCGCCATGGATGATCATTTGCTTGCCGATATCGGTGTTACCCGCGGTGAAATCCATCAAAAAGTTTGGGGCATCTAAGGCTTAAGGCCTTAAACCCCGGCAAAACGGCGGCCCAGCCATTTTGCAATCAGAATTTGTCCGGTACGATCCTTTACAGGTAAATCGTGCCGGACTTTTTTTGTCACTAGTGGGAAACCCAGAACCAGTGTGCTCCAGTTGTTCAGCCGGAATCGGTTTTTAACCACCAGTCCCTGTGCCTGCCATGCTGCAAGAACCCAGCGTTCCTGATCTGTTGTGAGACCGGAGAGGACCACATGGCCCTTTGCGGACAAAAACGGGGTGATTTGTGGGGCCAGCACCACCAGTGGTCCGGCCAGAATGTTGGCAAAGATCAGATCATAGGGTGCTGATTGTGAAATCGCGCGGTGGTCTATGCCGCTGGCGGTTAAAGCTGACAGCAACGGGGCAACCTGATTGCTGGCGGCATTGCGTTTTGTGACCCGCACCGCTTCGGGGTCGATATCGCTGGCGATAGTGGGTTTTTTCAATAACCGGGCCGCGGCAATGGCTAAAACGCCGGTGCCGCAGCCAACATCGAGAATGTTGCTTATTTGGTTGGCTTTGGCCAATTGGTTGAGGGCCAGCAGGCAGCCGGTTGTGGTGCCGTGATGGCCAGTGCCAAAGGCGGTGCCAGCATCTATTTGCAGATTGATACGGGCGGGTTGCCGGGTGTGACGATCATGGCTGCCGTGAACATAAAAGCGCCCGGCGTGGACCGGAGCGAGGCCTTTGAGAGATTCTTCCACCCAATTGCGGTTTTCTACTGGTTTGATGGTCAGGTCGGTGAGGGAAACCGGCAAGTCAGCGAGCAGCGTTTCGAAGTCTTGCCGGTTCGGTTGCTCATCATAATAAGCCTCAACGACCCACAGGTCATTGGGCTCATCAACACAACTGCACGACACTGCATGGGCGGCGGGAAAGTAGGCCTCATCAAGCATGCTGGACAGGAACAGGGCGTCGTCTTTGGCAAGGCCCGGTGTGGTGAGGATGAATTGTTGCATGAAAAAAAGTGAATCGCTTGAATCGGTTGTCAGGATTTGTTGAGAAAATGAGTCACGTGGAAGCTCACAAAAAAGCCGTTTGCCAGACATCGGCAGATGAAGAAGGCGGATCGTGGCGAACCGGCTGGCCGTTGCCGAGCAGGGTTTGTTTGCTGTCGGGCAAAACCTGTTTGATCGGCACGTAGATGCCGCCATGGGCAACGATGAGTATTGGGCCGGGGTTTTCGCTTATCGCCCGGTTTATGGCCTCGGTTGCGCGACTGAGAAACTGCTCATAAGGCTCAACACCCGGCGGGATGGTGCTGCCATCACCGTTCAGCCAGTTCTTGAGCCAGGCATATTCAGTGCTGCCCTCATTGGGGCCAAAATTGCATTCTTTCAGACCGGGGAATTCAATGATCGGGCATTGCAGAACTTCATTGATAATATCAGCCGTCTTGCGGGCCCGTTGCAGGGGGCTGGTGCAGATGGTGGCAATAGGCTGGCCAGCAAGCTTGCCTTTTGCCTCATGGGCCTGGGCGATGCCGGTGTCATTGAGCGGAATATCAGCATTGCCTTGCAAGCGCCGGTTAAGGTTCCAGTCAGTCTGGCCGTGGCGGACATAGTAGAATTGCTGGTGGGTGATCATGGGGGTTGGGTTAAGGGGGAATGGTTTGCGGGTCAAGTGATTGAATTTGTGTGCCGGGCTCATTATAGCTGGTTGTCATGACAGCAAAACTTTTTCTTCAGACTTCATTGTTTGTTCTCCTAACACTTCTAACCCAGATAGGTGGTGTCGCGTACCTTTTGGCTCTTATGATAAATCGGAGTGGTCGCCGGAAACTGAAAACCTTCGTTTTGTTCGTCGGACTATATGCGGGGCTGTCAGTAGGTACAGTTTTTGTCGCACCAGTTTTTGGCCGTGTACCGTTGTCTTGTGTTGCTGATAACGGATCACTATTTGTCATGCGGTCTCCGGTTATTTGCATCTTGAATCGGCATTATGTCCGACCAGAACTAAAAGCGGCTGCGATTGCCCTGGCTTCCAGCGTGAACGAGAAGTTTCCGGGTACGGTAACATTGGCGCTGGATGCTAATTTTCCATTCATTGATGGGTTTCCAATGTTACCTCACCTTTCGCATAAGGACGGGCGTAAATTGGATATTTCCTATTACTATTTGGGTGCAAATGGCGAATACGCTCGTGGGAAGACAAAGTCGCCTGTTGGGTATTGGGGTTTTGAAGAACCCCTTGCTGGGACCCCTTTACCGTGCGCCGGGCGCGACGATAAACTCACGGCTCGTTGGGATGTGAAATGGTTCAAGCCGTTGCTGGGAGAGTTGAGGCTTGACGAGGGACGATTAAGAACCGCATTGGTTTGGTTGGTGGAAAAAGGCCGGGCGGCTAATATCGAAAAGGCTTTTATCGAACCACATCTTGCTGAACGATTGAAGGTTAAAAATGACATTATCCGGTTTCAAGGGTGCCGGGCGGCACGCCATGATGATCATTTGCATATTCAGACCAGGTAGTGATTACTCCTAACTGTCATTGTCGGACTTGTTCCGGTAATCCATCGCCACGGTGGTTATGGATACCCGGAATAAACCCGGGTATGACAATGCAAGGATGTAGCGCGGGAATGAGGGAGTGGGGTTATGCCACCTCTACGAAACTGTCTATCACCCGCTTTTCACCGGCTTTTTCGAACTCAATCGTCAACTTGTTGCCGGAAACATCCATAACCTCACCATAGCCGAATTTCTGGTGGAAGACTCGGGTGCCTATTTTGAAGCTCGAAAGCCCGGTTTCGGTGGCGGCCATTTGGCCTTCTATAATTTTGGGAGCGGTGCGCAGGTTGTCGCCTGATTCCTGACGCTCTTTGGCGCGTTGCCAGCCCGGCGTCTGGTAGGTGTTTGAAAAGGGCGTGACGTTGTCGAAGCGGCTGCCGCCAAAGACCGATTTGTCGTAGCCGCCATAGCCTGAGTCCATCTCATCGGTGGTAACACTGTCGGCAGGCAGTTCATCGATAAAGCGGGAGGGCAGGGAGGTTTGCCAGAGATTGTGGACGCGGCGGTTTTGGGCAAAGGAAATAGTGGCACGTTTTTTGGCGCGGGTGATACCGACATAGGCAAGGCGGCGCTCTTCTTCCAGACCGGCATGGCCGCTTTCATCGAGCGAGCGCTGGTGCGGGAACAGGCCTTCTTCCCAGGCGGGCAGGTAAACGTGGTCAAATTCCAGCCCTTTGGAAGCGTGCAGGGTCATCAGGTTGACCTTTTGCTCGGCGTCTTCGCTGGTGGTGTCCATGACCAGAGCAACGTGTTCCAGAAAACCAGTCATGTTCTCAAAATCAGCCATCGAGCGGATGAGTTCTTTCAGGTTATCAAGGCGGCCATCGGATTTGGGGTCTTTGGAAACCTGATGCATTTGGGTGTAGCCGCTCTCATCAAGAATGATCTCGGCCAGTTCGGTGTGATCCAGCGTATCGAGCTTTGAGCGCCAGCGGGAAAAATCCTCAAGTAACCCTGCAAGGCTGCTGGCGGTGCGTTTTGTTAGGCCGCCGTCGTTAATCATGGCTTGCGCGGCGCGGTAGAGGGATACGCGATTGCCCCGGGCAAACTCGTGCATTTTTTTGACAGAAGTGCTGCCAATGCCGCGTTTGGGGACATTGATGATGCGCTCAAAGGCCAGATCGTGGTCGGGCGACTGGGTGATTTTAAGATAGGCCATGGCGTCACGGATTTCGGCCCGTTCGTAAAAGCGCGGGCCACCGATGACGCGATAGGGCAGGCCAAGGGTGATAAAACGATCCTCAAATGACCGCATCAAAAAGGCGGCGCGAACCAGAATTGCTATTTCATCAAGGTTGGTCTTTTTGATTTGCAGCGCTTCGATTTCTTCACCGATGGTGCGCGCTTCCTCATCGCCATCCCAGTGGCCGCGCAGAGTGACTTTATCGCCGTCGGCCAGATCGGTTTTGAGGGTTTTGCCAAGGCGGCCTTCGTTATGACTGATCAGGCCGGATGCGGCGGCCAGAATGTGCGGGGTCGAGCGATAGTTTTGCTCCAGGCGGACAACTTTTGCACCGGGGAAGTCTTTTTCAAAACGCAGAATGTTATCCACTTCGGCCCCACGCCAGCCGTAGATGGACTGGTCATCATCACCGACGCAGCAGATATTCTGGGTGCCTTGCGCCAGCAGCCTGAGCCAGAGATATTGGGCGACATTGGTGTCCTGATACTCATCAACCAGCATGTATTTGAATTTCTTGCGGTATTCTTCCAGCACGTCCGGGTTTTCCATAAACAGGCGCAGGGTCTCAAGTAGCAAGTCACCAAAGTCAGCGGCATTGAGGATTTTCAGGCGGGCCTGATAGGCGGCATAGAGCTTTTTACCTTTACCCTCGGCATAGGCGCTGCCTTCACCGGCTGAGACCTTGTCCGGGGTTAATCCTCGGTTTTTCCAGCCATCAATGTGGGCAGCAAGCTGCCGGGCGGGCCAGCGTTTTTCGTCAATGCCTTCAGCGGCAATCAGTTGCTTGAGCAGGCGGACCTGATCATCGGTATCAAGAATGGAAAAATCAGAGCGCAAACCGACCAGTTCGGCGTGGCGGCGCAGGATTTTAACTCCGATCGAATGGAAAGTTCCCAGCCAGGTCATGCCCTCGACCATGTTGCCAATCAGGCCGCCAATGCGGTTTTTCATTTCACGGGCAGCTTTATTGGTAAAAGTGACCGACAGGATTTGACCGGGCCAGGCCTTGCGGGTGTTGAGCAAATGGGCAAGACGGGTGGTCAGCACACGGGTTTTGCCGGTGCCCGCGCCTGCCAGCACCAGCACTGGCCCATCAAGCGCTTCTACAGCAGCGCGTTGTTCAGGGTTCAACTGCTCGAGATAGGGCGTTGCGGGTGTGCCCATGGCGCGAGCCGCCAGGCCGCCGGGTTGGGGGGCAGAGGGTGCAGGTCGAAAATTTTTGGAGTCTGGTTCAGTCATTTGCGTGATTCTTGTTTCGTTCTCTTGCTGTATAGCACAAGCTTTGATTGACCTTGTGTGGTTTTTTGCCTACCAGCGAACCATGCCGGTTTTTTGGACAAAACGTGCCTCGCCCAGCGGTGCCAAAGGAAATTTGCGCAATCGCGGTTTGTCGTTGATGCTCGCTGCGATGATCATCGCACCGGTTATGGACGCGATTGCCAAATATCTGTCAGCCGACATCACCGGGGCGCAGGTGGTTCTAGTGCGGTTCGGGATGCAGGCGGTAATCATGTTGCCGGTGGTGCTGGTGATAATTGGTCCATCAGGCTTGAAACCGGCAAATCTGTGGTTGGCAATCTTGCGTGGTATTCTGGCGGCCAGTGCGGTGGCGATCTTTTTCACCTCGCTGAAATGGTTGCCAGTGGCTGATGCCATGGCGATCTTTTTTGTTGAACCACTGATCTTGACTGTGTTGTCAGCGGTATTTTTAAAGGAAAAAGTTGGCTGGCGGCGATTGGCAGCGGTGGTTGTGGGGTTGCTTGGTGCCCTGATTGTTATTCGCCCGAGTTTTGAATTGTTCGGGCCGGCCAGCCTGTTGCCGCTGTTAACGGCGCTGTTGTTTGCCATCTATCTGGCCTTGACCAGCAAGATGACAAAAGACCACCATCCGCTAACCCTGCAATTCAGCGCCGGGTTGTCGGCTTTTGTTTTTATGGCGGTGGTGCTGGCAATCGGTACCACATCGGGTTTTGAGTTGCTGACGTATAACAGCCCGAATGCGGGGCAATGGTGGTTGCTGGGGCTGATCGGGCTTATCGGCACGGCGACGCATTTGATGATTGTTTTTGCCTTTAAATGGGCCCCGGCCTCATTGCTGGCGCCATTCCATTATCTGGAAATTGTTGTTGCCAGCATTCTGGGATACCTGATGTTCAACGAATTTCCCGACGCGCTCAAATGGCTGGGCATTGCCATTATTGTTGGCTCGGGATTGTATGTGATCTGGCGTGAGGGGCAGGCGGGGGACAGGCCCTAGTGTTCAAACAGCGTCTGCCAGTCTTTGAGCAGGCAAATATGTTTGAAGGGTTGAGCCTTTGCAAAATACCTTTTATCGGCGGTGACGAATGTTCCGTCACCGTGAATGGCCAGCCCGTGATAAATGCTGTCATACATCGAAGGAAAGCCGCTTTTTTCATGCCCCTGACGGGCAATTTTTTCTGCCAGAAGCCAGGTATCGCGTTGCGGAGCAGCTATTGTCAAAATGCTCGATTTGAGAACGTCAAAGAAGTCGAGTACCTGAGGAATCCCTATACCAAGGTACTGACAAACACTTACCACTTCATACAGGAAATGTTCTGGCACCAAAATTGTTGTTTGCTGACGTGTGCAGGATTTCAAAAGGTTTTTTGCATGTTCGGTATCGTGTTCTTCATGAAAAACTTTCACCAGAACATTGGCATCCAGAACGATAATTGCTTGATCCATATGTCTAAGAGTTTGAAGCTACATTTTGAGCACGTTCGGTACGGATTTTTCTCATGACGTCTTCTGCGGCAATGCCGGTCGGATTTTTCTTTGGCTCAATTTCATCCAGCATTGCGAGAAGCTCTTGTCTCTTGCGTTCCTTCAATGCCTCTCGCAATGTCATTGCGATAAATTTGGAGCGTTCTCTGTGAGGAATTGTTTGATCGAGTTTGGCGCTCACGTCATCGGGGATTGTAAATGTCCTTTTTACACTTGGCATAATAAACCTGCTTAGAATTTTTATATGGCAATTATATACATATTGTTTTATATGTCAAATTTTCTGATTGTCAGTGTCCAATTGCCATGCTGTAACCCTGCCCAAACCTTTCAAGCCCAGTTTGAGGGCGCCTTTGAAGGCAAAACTGTCTTTGATTTGGTCATATAAATGGTCATCGATCAAAATACTGCCCGGTTGGCCTTGCGGCTCTAGACGGGCGGCGAGGTTTACGGTTTGCCCCCAGACATCGTAGGAAAACTTTGACTGACCGATGATACCTGCCATCACCGGGCCGGAGGCGATGCCAATGCGCAGGCTGAAGTCTACGCCGTGATTGTCGCTGACGGTTTTTGCTGCCTGTAAAAACTCAACGGCCATTTTGGTGATGTTTTTACCGTGATCGGGGTTCGGGGTCGGAATGCCAGCCACCGCCATATAGGCATCGCCGATGGTTTTGATTTTTTCGACATTGTGCTGGATGGCCAGTGCGTCAAATCTGCTGAACAGGTCATCGAGCAAGGCAACGGTTTTGTCGGGGCCAAGAGCTGTTGTGATTTGGGTAAAACCGGTCAGGTCAGCAAATATAACGCTGGCGTCCTGATACTGATCAGCGATGGTTTTGCCGGGAGAGGTTTTTAACCGGTCGGCAATTTCGGCGGGCATGATGTTAAGCAGCAGGGCATCGGTCAGGTTTTGGGCTTTGCGGACCAGATGGAAGGCATAGAATACCACCACAAAAATAATCGCCATGATCGAGATGACCGAAAAGGCGTAAAGGCTGGCAACAAACCAGTCTTCCAGTTGCAGGTCGGCGCGCGGTTCGGGGTATTTGAACCAGGCGATCATATGCAAAATGGCAGCAAGCACGGCTGCCACACCGGCATAAGGTAAAAATCGCCGACCGCAAACCACCAGCGTCACCGCTGCAGCACCGATATAATTAAGCTGAATGCCTGCTTCATGGCCCAGATAAGAGACAAAAAAGTATACCGAGCTGTAAATGACCAAAATCAGAAAGAACATTGCGGCAAGAGGGCCAAAGCGATGCAGCAATGGGGCCGAGGCGGTCAACAGGGCCGAGCCGATGTTGCCATATACCAGAGGCCAGAGTTTTGCATAATCATAAGAGGCATAAGTTGCGGCGTAATTGAGCGATGAAAAGGCGGCCAGATAGCCAACAATATTGACAACCACCAGCCGTTGCCGGTCGAGCTGGCTGTAACCGCCGGTTCCAGCCTCAATAGCAGTGCGGACAAAGCCGGGCATTTTGTAAGGTTTGTTTCGCAGGGGCATATTGGTTACCGGTGTTGTTCTTCGTTGGCCGCGATCAGGGCTTTGTTGTATTCGTCAAGGGCCCGGGCGTAATCGGCCCAGCCAATTAAAATGTCATTGTTATACACTGGAATGCGGGTGTAATTACCCTTGCCAAAAACCTGAAAGGCTTTTTCCAGGGTGTCTTGAGACGAGAGCGTGGGCCGATCTCTGAATTCGCTCAGATTGGGTTTTTCATCGGCTTCAAGCGGGGTTAAAAATGCCTCCACAGTCCAGGTTTTGACAATTGCAGTATGGGGCCCATGGTCCAGGAACAGGCCGCGCATGGCAAGTTGCCAGGAAAAAAAGCTCTGCCCGAAAATTGCTTTCAGGGTGACCATGGCAACTGAAACGGCCAGCAGCAGGGCGATGGTGATTTCGTAACTGCGGGTCAGCTCAAAAACGATCAGGACTGTTGACAGGGGGGCACCAAGTACGGCGCCTGCTACCGCGCCCATACCAACGATCGAATAGACACCGGACCCTGAGGCCAGGTCGGGGAAGATGGTGGCGGCAAGCAAGCCAAAGGCACCTCCTGAAACCGCCCCCAGATAAAGGGCGGGAGAAAATATTCCGCCACCAAAACGACTGGCAAGGGTTATCGCGACAGCCAGTGTCTTGGCAAGTAGCAGGACAAACAAAAAGCCCAGAGTGTACTTTTCGCGCAGGGCCAGATTGGTAACCTCATAGCCAACGCCGACAATTTCGGGGATAAAAACAGCCAGAATGCCAATGGCCAGCCCGCCGATGATCGGGCGGACCCAAATCGGTACGGGGATTGATCTGGCGGTTTGATCAGCTCTTGCAATTGATGACTGCAAACCGGCAGCAACCAGTCCGCAGACCAACCCTAACAAGACGAAGGCGGGAAATTCCCAGTTGGAGTTGATGAAATACTCAGGAATGGCAAAGGTCGGGGAGTTGCCATGATAATAACGGGTAATGGTGGTGGCGATAACACTCGAAATGATGATTGGTGTCAGGGCGGAAATGGCATAATGGCGCAAAATGACTTCATGGGCGAAAATAACACCGGCAATCGGGGCATTGAAGGAGGCCGACACAGCAGCAGCGGCACCACAACCGAGTAATACCCGGCGTGCGGCAAAAGGCAGTTTGAACTTGCAGCCAAGAAGACATGCGATGGTAGCGCCAAGGTGGACAGCTGGTCCTTCGCGACCAGCGCTGGCCCCTGCACCCAGCGAGACGGCAGAAATCAGGGCGCTGAACAGCCCGGTTTTCAAAGGCAAATGAGCGCCCTCGACAGCGCGGGCGGCAATAACATCTGACAAGCCGTGAGCCTGGCGACCGGGAGCCACAAAGGCCAATAACAGGCCAACAACGATACCACCGATTGTCGGACCAGCGATAATCTGCCAGGCTGGTTTGGTGCTGAGAATGGTTATGGTAACATTTTCAGCCTCATAGCCAATCCACAGCCATTGTACCAGGCCAATGGCGTAAACAAATGCCAAAACCGCATAAGCGCCAACCAGGCCGATTAAAATAGCCAGTATCCAGACCACTGGCTGGCGGGTTTCGCGCATATGTTGCAACGAAGGCGCTGTTCGCGTCTCGTAAAAAACCCTGCCGGTGTTTTTTGCAGCCTCCCACATGGGGGCAGTCTAAGCCATTTTACGGACAATGCCTATGGTGTTGCCAAGTTGTTTTGGTGTGGGGAGGTCTTTGTGGGCTTCATACATGGCGGCAATCTTTTTGCGAATGTCATCGGGCCAGGGGGCAGATTTCTTTTTGGCCATGTCTACATGCAGGCACAGGGATTCCATGGTGGCTGACAGCCAGCCTTCTTTGGCGTGGTACATGTGGAGGAAAAAGTGGATACGCTTGGCGTCGTAGTCGTAAAGTTGCAGGGTGATGTCCACCTGGTCACCGGCTTTTAGCTCACGCAGATAATTGACCTGGGATTCAAGGGTGAAGTAGGAGCAGTTTTTGCTCTTTGCATAATCAGGGCCAAGGCCGGTGAGGCGGAAAGCCTGGTCGCAAATCTCATCAAACAGTACACTGTAATAGGCCATGTTGAAGTGGCCGTTATAGTCTATCCACTCGTCCTTGACCACTTGCTGTGAGCCTTTGAATGGTGCAGCAAAAACAGTGTCTGGGTTGGTCATTGAAAATTCCTTGTTATCTTGGCGTGTTGCCTGCATTATTACCAGCAAATCAGAAATATCAAAGGGATTGTAAATGAGCGGTGGTCAGGCACTTCGCCGGAACAGTGTTTGCCAGGCGGTGGCGGAAGTTTCGGCCCTGCTGGGTGAGCGCTTGAGCACCTCTGGTGCTGTTTGCGAGCAGCATGGCAATGATTTAACCTGGAATCCCGGGATGCCGCCGGATGCTGTTGCCTTTGTCAATAATACACAAGAAGTTCAAAAGGTTGTACAGATTTGCTCGAAATTTGAATCACCTTTGATTCCCTTTGGCACCGGCACATCGCTGGAAGGGCATTTTGCGGCGGTTCAAGGAGGCATCTGTCTTGATCTGTCACAGATGAATAATATCATTGAAGTCAATGCCCAGGACCTTGATTGCCGGGTCGAGGCGGGGGTAACCCGCAAGACGCTGAACACCCATTTGCGTGACACGGGCCTGTTTTTTCCGATTGATCCGGGTGCTGATGCCAGTCTTGGCGGCATGGCAGCCACTCGCGCTTCGGGCACTAATGCGGTGCGCTATGGCACCATGCGCGAGAATGTCATGTCACTGACCGCGGTGATGCCCAACGGCGAGATTGTCAAAACCGCGGCGCGGGCGAAAAAATCGTCAGCCGGGTATGATTTGACCCGCCTGTTGGTAGGGTCTGAGGGCACGCTTGGGGTGATTACCGAGGTGGGCTTGCGGTTGTATGGTATTCCGCAATCGATTGTAGCAGCGGTGTGTCCGTTCAACAGTGTGGATGATTGCTGTCAGGCGGCCATCATGGCCATTCAAATGGGTTTGCCGATTGCCCGTATCGAACTGGTCGATGAGGAAAATATCAAAGCGATCAATGTTTATTCGAAAATGAATCTGACAGAAAAGCCGACGCTGTTTCTGGAATTTCACGGCACGGAGCTTGGCACCAAAGAACAGGCGGAAACTTTTGGTGAAATTGCTGGTGAACTCAATGGCGGGCCGTTTGAGTGGGCAACGCTGGAGGAAGACCGCAATAAATTGTGGCAAGCGCGCCATGATGCTTTTTGGGCGACCAAGGCGATGTTTCCCGACAAAGAGAGGTTTTCAACCGATGTTTGCGTGCCGATCTCGAGGTTGGCTGAATGCGTGGCTCAAACCCGGGCTGATCTTAAGCAGAATGGGGTTTTTGGACCAATAATTGGCCATGTGGGCGACGGAAATTTTCACGTCATCCTGTTTTGTGACCGCAGCGATAAAGAAGAATACAAGCGGGTGATGGGTGTCTATGAGCGCCTGGTGCTGCGCGCGATTGCCATGGATGGAACCTGTACCGGTGAGCACGGGGTTGGCATTGGCAAGATGAAGTTTCTCGAAGCAGAGCATGGCGAGGGGCTGAATGTCATGCGAACCCTTAAAAAAGCCATTGATCCGCAGAATATTATGAACCCTGGAAAGATTATTTCATTGTAATCATTATGAACGCTTGGAAGTCTCCGCTTTTGTTATTTGGTTTTGCCATCATTTTGCTGGCAGGCGGGGCTTTGTTTGCGCCGTATTTTATTGACTGGGGCAATTACCGGGCCGATTTTGAAAAGTACGGACGCCAACTGACCGGGCGTGAGACCAAAGTGCTTGGTGATATCAACGTAAAATTGTTTCCCTGGCCGCGCATGACGGTGAAAGACGTTCGGGTTGCAAATCCACCGGGCGCGATGGTCAAGGAGTTGTTTAGAGCCGATGAAATCGATGTCCGCCTGCGACTGGCCCCACTGCTGTCAGGCAAGCTGGAAGTAGAGGGGATTGAAATCAACCGGCCGGTGATCGGGCTGGAAAGGCTGGCGAGTGGTCAGGGGTCGTGGTTTTTGCAACCCGAAGCCGGTGCTGTAAAAATTTTCGGGGCTGAAGATATTGCTGTATCAGGCATTTCCATCACCAATGGCACGATTGTCCTGGCTGACGGGCAACGTGGAGGCGAAGCCCAACTTGACGGCTTTAACGCTTTTGTTACGGCCCGGTCGCTTAACGGACCATGGAAATTGCGCGGTGAGGCGGTGGTCAACGATCAGGGTATCGACATATCGCTCAATACGGGCAAATGGCGGTCAGGGCAGGCGCTTAAATTTGGTTTGCGGCTGTCGCCACTTGACGGTGCGGGCTTGACATACTCTTTTGACGGGCAAAGCAGTACGGGTGAAAAACATGAGATATCCGGCAAACTGAAAATCGTTCCAACCGCCAACAAACAAGGCAAGTCGGATGCCCAGGCTGATTTCAGGCCGATGGTTTTTCGCTCTGATGTCAAAGCTGATTTTGACGGGATCAGGTTCAGCAAGATCGAAGTGGCCCCCAGGAATGCGGTGGATGTGCAAACCTTTTTGACCGGGCAGGCGACTGTCAAGCTGGGGTCAATCCTGCAGGTTGATGCAAATCTGAAAGCGGCCCGGTTTGATGTGGACTCGGTTCTCGGCAACAGGGGGCGCAAAACCCTGCGGTCGATTAACTCGCTGGAAGCGATTGCCGACATAGTTAAAAATATGCCTGAAAAAGTGCACCTGCGCACGGTGATTGACTTAAAGACGCTGGTGCTGGCTGGTCAGACACTTGATGGTGCCAGTATTGATCTGGAGGTGGCAGAATCGACCTTGAAGATAAACCGGTTGAAGGTGGCATTGCCGGGCCAGACCCGGGCGACATTCAAAGGTGGTTTGCTGGCCGGTGAACAGCAACCGCAACTGATTGGTGATCTGACCCTGGACATGATCAGCCTGAAAGATTTTGTCAAATGGGCCGCCGATGATTACAAGCGCGAGGTCGATCAAAAATGGTCGGGCGCGCGCGGGCGTTTTAAACTGGCAGCTAAAATTGATCTGTCGCGACAAAATTTTCGCTTGCAGGACGGAGCGTTTTCTCTTGATCAGGCCAGTGGAACTTTGAATCTGAACCTGACTACTGGTGAACAATCAGCTGTGAGTGTTAGCCTGGTCAGTGATGTTTTGGATATTGACCGCTATGCCCCAGAAGGGTTGTTGAGCCAAGCCAGCAAGGATGACTTGTCAGGGTTTTTGACTGAAAGCCTGACCGCGCTGGTGGGTGAGCGTGATCTTGCTCTAACGGCGAAAACCGGCAGATTGGTGATCAATTCAGTTGAAGCGCGAGATGTCGCGATTGAGTTTAACGCCAATGAAAACAGTGTTGAATTTCGCCAGTTCAAACTGGGTAGTGTCGGTGATGCATCAGTGGACCTGTCAGGGCTGGTCAAATTTTCCGACGACAATGTTACCGGGGCGGTAAATGGCACTATCAATGCCGATAATCCGGCAAAACTGGTCCGGTTGATTAGTGCGGTTGAACCATCAAAAGCCTGGCTGAAATCCATCTCGCCGCTAAAATTGACAATCAATGGGCAGGCGGTGGCGCGAGAAAACCAGACCAGCGGCAAACTGGCGTTGTCGGGAGTGGCAGGCCAGACCACTGTTGCAGGCAATGGCAAGTTTGATGGCAAGGTTGCTGACTGGCAAAAAGCCAGGCTGCATTTGTCCGGACAGCTTGCGGGAAAAAGCGCCAAAGATTTGCTGGCGGTATTTGGGCTTGGGGTGGAGCAGGGCCGTGATGGAGCTGGAAAAGTTGCCATAACAGCGACAGGAAACCTCAATGATGGATTGGCAACCAGTGCAGATTTTGAGGTTTTTGGTGTGACCGGACAATTTTCCGGGCGGGTTGAAAGTCGTGATGCAGGCCCAAAAGCGCTGGGGCGTTTGGCAGTATTGATCGAAAACACTGATCAGTTGTTCAGTGTGTTTGGCCTTTCTCCGCGCGATGGCTCACCGATTGGCAAAGTGTTTTCCGGTGAAGGTGTGGTTGAGGTTTCACCGCAAGTTTTTGATTTGAAAGAAATTCGCGGGACAGTGGCCGGGACCAGTTTTAAAGGGTCGCTCAATCTTGCTTTTGGCAACGAGCAACCGGTTTTGAAGTTGGCGATTGAGTCGGGGCGTTTGTCGGTACCCTTTGTCTTGGGGGCTGCGTTGCTGAGGCGCGACGGTAAACGGCAAACTGCTGCGACGCGGTTTTCTCGCGAGGCGATGGTTGGGGTTAAGGCCGATGTAACTGTCAAGACGCGTAATTTGCAGTTTTGGCCAGGTTTTGATGCGCAGGAGGCAACGCTATCTCTGACTGCAGATGATGGCGCAATAAAACTGAAAGCTGCTGGTTTGCGCGGTTCTGACCAACCGGTGCGCCTTGAGCTGGATGCAAATGTAGGAGAGCAATTAACACGGGTGTCAGGGAAAATTGCCGGCGCTTTAAAGCTTGCAAATTTGTTGCAGACTGATCAGAGCGGCCCAGTACTTGATGGTGTGACGATCATCAATGGCGAGTTCGGCGGCAGTGGCCGGACACCTGGTGGTTTGCTGGCTGCATTGAGTGGCAAGGGGTTCTATCAGATAACCGACGGAGTTGTCCGTAACATCTCGCCAGCCCAGTTTGCCAAAGAACTGCCGCAAGCTGAAACGGCCAAAGATGTTGAGGAGATGATTGCTAATTCCTTGCGTACCGGGGATATGAAATTTGGCAGCGGCAAGGGGGAAATTGAACTTGAAAATGGTGTGGCCCGGTTTGTGCCGCTGGCTATAAACGGGGTCGGGGCGGTAGGTTCGTTGCGGGTTTTGTATGAATTGCCTTCTGGTCTGGCCGATATTTCCTTACGCCTGAAACTCGCTGAACCTGCCAATGTACCGGGATTTGAAGTCGCCTATGCCGGTCCGCCATCTGCTCTGGCAGCGAGCAGTAATTTTGCTGATCTTAAATCCTACCTGAGTGTTGCCGCGCTAAATCGCACGCTGGACAAACTGGAAGCGCTTGAAGAAGAGCAGCGACGGCTGGTGGAGGAAGAAAAAAAGGCCCGGGCAGAGGCCGAGGCGCAGCGCGCAGCCCAGCAGGAAAAACAACGGTTGCTACGTGAAAGGCAACGTCAACTGCTGGAAGAGGCAACCAGAAAAAAAGAAGAATCCGCCGAGAAAGAACGCAAGGAAAAGCAGCGTAAATTAGAAAAACCTGTCGCCCCTGTGGTAATTACGCCAATTCCTAGACCGCCGATAACGGTAAAAATACCTGAACAAATACCAGTGCTAATTCCGGCTCCGGCAACCCGGGTGACAGTAACGCCAGAGGTGCAGGTAAATGAACTGCCGCCGCTAAACTCCGGGGCGGTACAGGAAAGCAC
>UOEC01000088.1_pt1 | contig 27181 bp, 19 predicted proteins | sample 1988601 | NCBI WGS metagenome assembly UOEC01 (sample SAMEA4712195, study PRJEB27164) | hydrothermal vent metagenome | biome: marine basaltic hydrothermal vent biome; feature: marine hydrothermal vent; material: mineral | place: Pacific Ocean | collected 2011-06-14/2011-07-23 | depth 1719 m
ATTTGTATCATCTCACTTCAGGCCTTCTTCTGCGTTAGGTTTGGTTGAAGCTTTGCGAATGCCAGCTAATGTCAGCCCGTAGATGCATGCGACAACGATGAGCAAAGTAACGATCTGATAGGTCTCGATTGCGTCCCCAAGAAAAGGAACCGCCAGCATCATGGTCAGGGCAGGCCAAGGGGTTGTGATCGAGCTGGCGAGAGACACGTCAATGTGGCGAACGGCGTAGAACCAGACGATTAGTTCAAGGAAATAGACGAGGCCCATGACCGCAGACATCGTTTGAAAGATTGCGGCGAAGCCAAGACTGATCCCTGACGGGACAGCCACCGCAAGGATAACAAGCAAGAACAGCGTTGAGATTACGACACGAAAGAATGTCACCTGCGCTGGCGTAATCGGCGTATTGCTCAGCTCTTCTTTGATGATGACGTGCGCGATGCTCCAAAGCAGGGGCACCCCAAGGCTCACCAAAAACCATGTGGAAAGGCCTGATATTCGGAAAGTGCCGCCTGTGCCAAGATAATAGAGCGACCCAATCAGCATGGCGGTCAGAGCCAGTTCGAAGACGGTTTTGCGGCGCTTCAGAAAGAGGCTTTCCCAGAGGATCGCAAACAGGGGGTACGCCTGAATGGCGATGGCTGCATTCACAGCACCGGCCTTTTCCACTCCTAGGACATAAAGATAAGTCGAGAGACCGAAGAGTGCGCCAGTAAACAGCGCCACAAGGGTCATGCGCCTACGTTCGCGCTTGGACAGATTAATGCCGAAAATAGCCTTGGTCCCATTGCGCAGTTCCAGCCCAAATACAGGCGCGGCAAAGACGACCTGCCAAACCGAAAGCGCAAAGGCGAAGGACAACGCGCCGATGTCCGCCGGGCGCAGGTTCGAAATGATCGGCATGACACCGAGCAGAGTGAGGCTGACGAGCGAAAGAGCGATGCCCTTCCCGACTGACGGTGAGGTAAGTGCCATGACAGGATTCCATAAATTGTGTTGACGTTCATCGAAATTGCACTCATATATAAAAAGTGCAATGAAAAGATTGATCTGATGGCAATTTGGATACCCGACCTTTCAAGCCGCGACGGCCCTAAATATCTACAAATCGTGGAAGCCTTAGCCGAGGACATTGCCGCCGGAAAGTTATCTACCGGAACCCGCCTGCCACCACACCGCGAACTGGCCTACCAGCTCGACATTTCTCCGAACACGACCAGCCGGGCTTATGCAGAAGCGGTCAAACGTGCGCTTCTGAAAGGTGAAATGGGGCGCGGCACATTTGTCCGCTCCGCCGAGGGCAACCCACTATCAGGCGAGCCCGAAACCCTCAGCAGAGCAATGAGTGGGCCGATTGATCTGTCTCGCAATTTGCCGATACCGGGTTTTTCCGAACCACATATTCGGCGCGTGATGGGAGAGATTGCAAATGGCACGGGCTTGTCTGCGCTTCTCGATTATCAGACAGACGCCGATTTGACGCATCATCGGGAGGCGGGCAAAATGTGGCTTGGGTTTTGTGGCTTGGATACGTCCCCGGATTGCATCGTTCCTACTATGGGAGGGCAACATGGCATCCTGTGTATCCTCATGGCACTGTTGCAGCCTGGCGATCTCCTTCTCACCGAAGCCCTGACCTACACACCTGTCCTTGCCATGGCGGAACGCCTCAGCCTGCAAACCGGGGCTGTGGCCATGGATGTACAAGGTGTTGTACCGGAGGCGTTTGAAGCATGGTGCTTCGAGGCCAACCCCAAGGCGTTCTATCTCACACCTACGTTGCAAGCCCCAACGACAGTCACTCTATCTACCGCACGGCGAAACCAGATCGCTAAGATTGCCAACCGTTATGGCGTGATCCTGATCGAAGATGATGTTTTCGGGCCACTCAAGGACAACAAACCAGCACCGATTGCGCAAACTGCACCAGACAACACGATCTATGTGACCAGCTTGTCCAAAGCCGTGGCACCTGGGCTGCGCGTCGGATTCCTGAGCGCCCCAAAGCGGTTTGTCGCTGCTTTGCACCAATCGGTTAATTTGAGCGTCTGGATGACGCCCCCAATGACACTGGAGGTCGCTAGTCGACTTATCACAGATGGAACGGCATTCAAATTAACCAATCAACAGCGGCGGGTTGCGAAACATCGTCAAAAGCTCGTCCAACTATCCCTTGGGTCAGAAACCGTTGCGAAAATTGCAGAAGGCTACCATGCTTGGATAGCACTACCCGATGGTTGGCGGGCCGATGTCTTCTGCGCGGAGTGCGCCAGCTTGGGCGTGCGGGTCAGCGAGGGACGCAGCTTTGCCATGAACGCCAGTGATGCGCCTGAAGCCATCCGTATTTGTGTTAGTCACGAGGCCAGCGAAGATCGATTGCAACGTGGCTTGGAAATTGTCGCCGGTGTGTTTCAACAGAAACCAAGTGGATCTTCGCTAGCGATATGAAGCCTTGGCGGTTCCAACCGAACAGATCACCGAAGCTGACATTGGCTGCATCGCAACATGTAGTCAATTTGGGCTCTAAGCGGCAATCCAGCCGTTGCAAAATCGATGGTTTTTGCGACATTCATTATTTAACCCTGCCGTGCCAAACGCAACACTTTTTCGCTGTCGTCATCACCGTCAAAGGCGTCAAACTCGGCATCGACCCCAAGGGCTGGTTCCAGCATCAGGTGGTATTCATCGCGGCTGACGGTTGCCAGCCCGAACTGTGTCAGGTGGTCGTTTTTGAACTGGGCATCCAGCAAGGCAAACCCGCCGACTTTCAGGCGGGCAACCAGATGTACCAGTGCTACTTTTGAGGCATCGGTTTTGCGCGAGAACATGCTTTCGCCAAAAAATGCTGCTCCGATACGAATGCCATAAAGCCCGCCGACCAGTTCGCCATCGTGCCAGCACTCAACACAATGCCCGCAGCCCATTTTGTGCAATTGCTTGTATAGATTGATAATCCTGTCGTTGATCCAGGTGGAAGGCCGGTTGTCGGTTTGCGCAGAGCAAGCCCGCATTACCTGTTCAAACTGCGTATCAACACGAATATCAAAATCCTGCCGCCGAATTGTTTTGGCCAACGATCGTGGCACATGAAAACCGCTCAACGGTAGTATTCCACGTTCCTCGGGCTCAACCCAGTAAAGTGAATTGTCACCGGCATCCTCGGCCATCGGAAAAATCCCGGCGGCATAGGCTCGCAGTAAGATTTGCGGTGTGATGGTGCCAGACATGACTTTCTTTACTGCCAGCCGAGATATTTCTCAAGCCAGTGAATATCATAGTTGCCATCCATTATGTCTTTTTCAGCCAACAGATCCTGAAACAGGGGAATGGTTGTTTCGACTCCTTCGATGACATATTCACCCAGCGCCCGGCGCAAACGCATCAGGCATTCATTGCGCGATTTGCCAAAGACAATCAGTTTGCCGATCAGACTGTCATAATAGGGCGGAATTCTGTAGCCGGAATAAATGCCCGAATCAACCCGAACTCCCAAGCCGCCTGGCACATGGACATTTTTTACCAGACCAGGCGAGGGCAGGAAGGTTTTGGCGTTTTCAGCATTGATCCGGCACTCAATCGCATGGCCGTTAAATTGAACGTCTGCTTGCGTGTAACCAAGTTTGGCTCCCGCCGCGATGCGGATTTGCTCTTGCACCAGATCAATGCCGGTGATCATTTCCGTCACTGGATGCTCAACCTGCAACCGGGTGTTCATTTCGATAAAAAAGAATTCACCGTCCTCGTATAAAAACTCAATGGTTCCGGCACCCGAGTAGCTCATGTCGGCAATGGCCTTGGCACAAGTGTTGCCAATTTTCTCCCGCTGGCTGTCGTTGAGCGCTGGCGAACGGGCCTCTTCCCATACCTTCTGGTGGCGTCGCTGCAATGAGCAATCACGCTCACCCAGATGGACACCGCCACCTTGTCCATCGCCCAGAACCTGCACTTCAATATGGCGTGGTTTGCCAAGGTATTTTTCAATGTAAACCGCCCCGTCGCCAAAGGCAGCTTGTGCTTCAGTCTGGGTTGTTTGCAGGGCAACGGCCATTTCAGCAGCAGTTTTAACCACCCGCATGCCGCGTCCGCCACCCCCGGCTGCCGCCTTAATGATAACCGGAAAACCGATATCCTTGGCAATACGTGATGCTTCTTTGGGGTCCTCTACTGCACCAGCTGATCCGGGAACCACTGGAATCCCCAATGCTTCAACTGCCTGTTTGGCTGCAATCTTGTCGCCCATGGTGCGAATATGATCGCCGCTTGGGCCAATGAAAGTGATATCGTGCTCTTTGAGAATATCAGAAAACCGGGCGTTTTCTGACAAAAACCCATATCCGGGATGAACCGCGTCAGCACCGGTGATTTCACAGGCCGAAAGAATTGCCGGCATGCTCAGATATGAATCAACCGCAGGAGGCGGCCCGATACATACGCTTTCATCTGCGAGCAGAACATGCATGGCAGTTTCATCGGCAGTGGAGTGAACCGCAACAGTTGATATGCCAAGCTCGCGGCAGGCACGTAAAATTCGCAGGGCAATTTCACCCCGATTGGCTATGAGAACCTTGTCAAACATCAGACCGCCTATTCGATGATAACGAGTGGTTCGTCAAACTCTACCGGCTGGCCGTCTTCCACTAGAATCTCGATCACTTTACCGGCCTTGGGTGCCGGGATCTGGTTCATGGTTTTCATTGCTTCAACGATCAGCAGGGAATCACCTTTTGCCACTGTCTTGCCAACAGAAATGAATTTGGCTGCATCAGGAGCTGGTGAGAGATAAACCGTACCGACCATCGGTGACTTAACCGCGTTGACGGAGACGGCTGCAACTGGCTCCTGGCTGCCAACAGCTGTTGCTGTACTGGCAGGTGCAGCGACATTTGCCGCTACCATGGTGCCACCTTTTGCCACTCGGACACGGATATCGTTTTGTTCGATTTCGATTTCGCTCAGGCCCGTCTCATCTAGCAATTGTGCCAGCTCTCGTAGCATTTCTTTGTCAATTTTTGTCTTGGCCATGATTTCTTTCACATAAATTCAATTTATTTTGTCAGTTTGCTTCAAATCAACTTTCTGGCGGCATCCAGCGCCAGTTCATATCCTTGCGCGCCAAACCCGCAAATCACCCCTTGCGCAACAGGTGATACAAAGCTTTTGTGGCGAAATTCTTCGCGTTTGTAAACATTTGAGAGATGAACTTCAATAATCGGAACGTCGGCCATTGCCAGGGCATCGTGCAGGGCAACCGACGTGTGGGTATAGGCAGCCGCATTCAAAATGATGGCGCTGGCATTTTCGCGTGCCTCTTGCACCTGGTTAACCAGCTCACCTTCATCATTGGTTTGACGAAAGTCGATACTCAGCCCGAGCGCCTGGGCTTTTGCCGTGCAAAGGCTGGAAATGTCCTCCAGCGTCTGGGACCCGTAGATTTCAGTCTCACGGCTACCGAGCATGTTAAGATTAGGACCGTTCAGGATGTAAACAGGTTTCGTCATAAAGAGCTCCCTTGCATATAAAACTATACCCGTCAGACAGCGGGTTTGGAAGGGGCTCGAAGTGTCTATTCCGGCTTGTTAACAGAAAGAACAACCGCCATTTTCACGCACTTTTGTAACGGCACTTGTCAAGGCATCATAACCTACAGCGCCAGCTAAAATGTTCTCGGCAATAACAAAAGCCGGTGTTCCGTTAATATTCAAGGCCTGTGCGATGGCGTAATTGCGCTGAATAATTTCGCTTACTTCAGGTGCATCCATGTCTTTTCTGAGTTTGGCAACATCAAGGCCAACCTGCTTTGCCGCTTTGAGCACACTTGCTTCGGTTGCCGACCCGCGTTTTCTCATCAGGGCCAGATGAAATTCCCAGTATTTTCCCTGCGCCCTTGAGGCAATAGCGGCCCGCGAGGCAAAAGTAGAGCTCTCGCCAAGGATCGGGAACTCTTTCATGACGACCCGGACATTTTTGTCGTTTTCGATCAATTTTTCAACATCAACCAGTGCCCTTTTGCAATAGGGGCAATTGTAATCCATAAATTCAACCACAGTGACATCCCCATCGGGATTGCCCACCACATGGTCGCCTTTAAAACGAAAAATGTCACTGGCCATACTCTGTACGGCCGCTTTTTCCCCGGCGGCTTTGGCAATTGCATCCTTGCGCTCCAACTCGCGGAAAGCATCGCGCAAAACCTCAGGGTTTGTCATCAGATATTGACGGACAATTTCGCCCATTTCTTTGCGCTGTTCGGGATTAAACTGAGTTGTTTGACCCATGGCTGGCACCAGCATCGTGATCAGCAGCGCGAGTGAGATTCCCAGGGTTTTCAAGCGTGAAAGCATCAGACATATTCCTCAAGTTTAATACTATTTGGTGTGTGATACGATTTTACGTCACCCGCGGCAATCATTTTCGCGAGGCAAAGTTCACAATATCGACAGCCCGTTGGCGTGAAGGAGAACCGCGTTTGAGTCGTTTTAGTGCATTCTTGGCCTTTTGTAGAGCTAATTGTTTGTCGCCTCTGCGCAAGGCGTACTCGGCTGTTTCCAGTTCAGCCTGGGCAATGTTGCCGCGGATGCCGTAGGCTCTGGCCAGCAAAAAATGTAGCTGGGGAGAATCATTTTCGCGACGCTTTGCCTTGTTCAAAACGCCAAGGGCTGTTTTCGCATTGGCTTTACCACCGACATCAAGATAGGCGCGGGCCAGCAACATGCCGATCAGGCCATTGTTGCCAGATTTGCTAACGGCTGTTTTTAGCGGCTTGATCGCCTCTCGCGCCCGCCCGGTTTCCAGCAGCGCCTGTCCTTTCAATTCCCAAAAATACGGGTTTTGCGGAATTTCCTTGATCAGGCTGTCAATCAGCGGCAAGGCGTTTTTAATATCACCGGTGCGGAAGCTGACAATGGCACGGGCATAGCGAGATGGCAGAGAGTTGTTATTTCGAGGGTATTTTCTGAACACCACACGCGGCGAAGACAAAAATCCAGCCAGTTTTGCCTGCATCAGATGGTGGCGAAGCAGCATTATTCCGGAGTCTTTTTTATTGTAAAATTTGCTCTTCTTGGCTAGTCGCTCCAGATTTCGAATTCTTTCAAACGGCATTGGATGGGTCAGGGTATAGGGGTTAGTGCGGCGCAGGGAGCCAATGGACTGGCTGGCCAGCTTTTGAAACAGCTCGAGAGTTCCCTTGCCTGATTGTCCCGTGCGGGTCAGGTACTTCATGGCCGCCTGGTCAGCCGCTGATTCTTGGGCCCGGACATATGAAAGCATGTAGCGTTGAGCAACAGACTGGCCACCAACTATCGTTGCTTGACCAATTTGATCAGCCCCTTTGGCACCAGAAACAGCACCACCTACGACGACCGCGGCACCCACCAGCATTGAAATAATTGCCAGGGTGGAGGCCTTTTCAATTTGCGTGCCTAGCCGCGACAGGTGGCCCCCGGCAATGTGCCCGGCCTCATGGGCAAGCACACCGATGACTTCATTTGGTGTTTCGGCCTGTTGCAGCAATCCGGTGTGGATGAAAATCCGCTGACCGCCCGCGACAAAAGCATTAATACCGGACTGGTTGATCAGATATACGTTAACAGATTTGGGATTAAGCCCGGCGGCTTTGAAAATCGGTCGGGTGTAAAGCCGCATCAACCCCTCAATTTCAGCATCGCGTATCAACGGCAGGCTTTGTGCCTGCACGACCGGCACGGCGACTGAACTGGCCAGAATTGCCACCGCACAAAAAAGCGAAAGCAGGCGTTTTGCAGTTTCTCGAATGCTGGCAAGGGTCATGATTGAACTTTACAGTTTGGATCAGTTTGTTGTCGTAACTAAATACGGCAAGACTTGGGCTTTGCCGAGATACCCTCCTGTGGTAACAGGGCCCAAGCATAACTTCCAATCAATTCCGGTTTTACTTTCTGCAAGGCAACAGGATAATAATGTTAAAAACATCAAATCGGGCAGGCAACGTTCAACCGTTTTTGGTAATGGACATGATGGCCCAGGCCGGCAGGCTGGAAGCAAACGGCAGCGACATCATCCACATGGAGGTAGGACAGCCTTCTGGCGGCCCGGCCCGCAAGGTGATTGAGGCGGCGCAGTCTGCCTTAATGACCGAACGTCTTGGTTATGTTAATGCGCTGGGCATTGCACCGTTGCGCCAACGCATTGCCCGCCATTATCGTGAAACTTATAATGTCAGCATTTCACCTGAACAGGTGGTTGTAACAACTGGTTCATCGGCCGCTTTCTTGCTCGCATTTACTGCCTGTTTTGATCGCGGTCAGAAAGTCGGTCTGGCAACTCCGGGATATCCGGCCTACCGCAATATCCTCAAAGCCACAGATCTTGAAGTGGTGGATATAGCAACCACCGCGGCCTCGCGCTGGGCTCCCACAATAGGGGATATTAACAATAGGCAACTGGACGGGCTGCTGGTTGCCAGCCCGGCCAATCCGACCGGCACCATGCTGGCTTCGCATGATCTGGAAGCGCTGGTGATTGCCTGCAAGAGCGCCGGTGTCCGCTTTATCTCAGATGAAATTTATCACGAGCTGACATGGGACGAGGCGAACATGCCGCAAGCAACCGCTTTGCAATTCGACCGCGATGCCATTGTTATCAACTCGTTCTCAAAATACTACTGCATGACCGGCTGGCGGGTTGGCTGGATGGTGGTGCCTGAAAGCCTCATTCGCCCACTCGAATGCCTGTCACAAAACCTTTACATCTCAACTCCGGCAATTTCCCAATATGCAGCTCTGGCCGCCTTTGATGCCCGCGAGGAACTTGACCAGCGCAAAGCGGTATATGCTGCCAACCGTGAGTTCCTGATGACTGAACTTCCAGCCATAGGTATCGACAAATTCACCCCCGTTGATGGCGCTTTTTATATCTATGCAGACGTTTCAAAATTTACCAATGACAGCCTTGATTTCACCAACAGAATGGTAAAAGAGGCAGGCGTTGCCACCACAACAGGCCTAGACTTCGACCCCACCAACGGCAACCACCACATCCGACTGTCGTTCGCAGGCTCGCTGGTCGAGATGCAAGAGGCGGTGAAACGGTTGAAGGCGTGGCTTTGAGCAACCAGATTATTCAATATCGCTAACTTCACCAGCTCCACCATCAACCTGCGCTGCCAGTGACGCCTCGATGAACGGGTCCAGATCGCCATCAAGAACGGCAGACGGGTTGCTGCTTTCGTGGCCGGTGCGCAGGTCTTTTACCATTTGGTAGGGTTGTAAAACGTATGAGCGGATTTGGTGGCCCCAGCCGATATCGGTTTTGTTGGCTTCGGTGGCATCTGCTTCGGCCTGGCGTTCCTGCAATTCTTTTTCATATAGTCGTGCTCGCAGCATGTCCCAGGCTGTTGCCCGGTTCTTGTGTTGCGAGCGTTGTGACTGGCACTGCACCACAATGCCGGTTGGTTCATGGGTGATCCGTACCGCGCTATCAGTGGTGTTAACATGCTGGCCCCCGGCACCCGAGGCGCGATAGGTATCTATCCGGCAATCACTTTCGTTGACTTCTATGTCGATATTTTCATCAATCACCGGATAAACCCAGGCTGATGAAAACGATGTGTGGCGCCGGGCGTTTGAGTCATAAGGTGAAATGCGCACCAGACGATGCACACCAGCTTCGGTTTTCAGCCAGCCATAGGCATTGTGGCCGGTAATCTTGAGTGTACAGGACTTAATCCCGGCTTCTTCGCCGGCTTGCTCTTCAATCACTTCAACCTTGAAGCCGCGCTTGTCGGCCCAGCGCATGTACATCCGGGTCAGCATTTGGGCCCAATCCTGGCTTTCAGTACCGCCAGCACCGGAATGTATTTCAAGAAAAGTGTCGTTGCTGTCTGCTTCACCTGACAACAGGGTTTCCAGTTCACGCGCTGCCACATCTGGTTGCAATGCCAAAATGGCAGCTTCGGCTTCGGCAACGATTTCCTCATCACCTTCTGCTTCACCCATCTCAATCAGCTCAGAATTATCGGCAATGGTTTGCTCAATGCGCAACACCGCCTTGATGCGTTCATCAAGTTCACCGCGCTGGCGCATAACAGCCTGGGCTTCTTCTGTATTGTTCCACAGGTTGGGGTCTTCAGACCGTGCGTTCAGTTCTTCAAGTTTTCGGATTGATGCATCCCAGTCAAAGATGCCTCCTCAGCAGTCCAACCGACTGCTTCATTTCTTCAATGGCATTCTTGACTTCAGCGCGCATGTAATTCGTGTTCCTTTTGGGGCAGGGCGGTAACTACCTAGTTTAGTAGAGCCCACCAGTGCCGGTCGTCAAGCCACCTTCGATGACCGCTGCTTCACCGCTTTGCGGAATGGCATCGCCAGAAATAAGGATGGTTTTTTCGGGCGGCTCTTCACCCGGCTTGAAAGCTTCAAGGATAACATTCTCATCACCATAAGCTGCCCGGGTTCCGGATTTGGAATTGATCGGAATAAGCTGAATTCCGGCAGGTACGCGAAACGGTGTTGCCGGTTTCCCTTTAAGAGCCAGCTCCATGTATTGGCGAACAATCGGGGCTGCTAAACCACCACCGGTTGATCCTTTTCCCATTGGCCGTGGTTTGTCGTAACCGACATAAACACCCACCACAAGATCAGGCGTATAGCCGATAAACCATGCATCCTTCTCATCATTGGTTGTGCCGGTTTTGCCAGCCACAGGCTTGCCCAGTTTTTTAAGTTCCTTGGCGGTGCCGCGCTGCACTACACCTTCCAGCATCGAGGTGATCTGGTAGGCTGTGTACTCATTGACGATCTGTTCGCGGTTATCAAGGAACTCCGGTTCAGCCTGATTTTCCCACTTCTCGGCCTTGCAGCCAATGCATTCGCGCTGGTCGTGGCGGAATACTGTGCGGCCATAGCGGTCCTGTATCCGGTCAATCAGCGTGGCATTGATGCGCTTGCCACCGTTGGCAAACATTGAATAGGCGGTCACCATATTCATCAGTGTTGTTTCACCAGCCCCAAGTGCCATGGCAAGAACCCGTGGCATTTTTTTGTAGACGCCGACCCGCTCGGTCATTTCCTTGAATTTTCCAATACCCATGTCGTCCGCCAGCCGAACGGTCATCACGTTGCGCGATTGCTCAATTCCGGTCCGCAAGGTGGAGGGGCCATAGTATTTTTTTGAATAATTTCTGGGTTTCCAGATTTTTCCCTGTGGCAGCTTGTATGAAATTTCTTCATCCACAATCACCGAAGCCGGGCTGTAGCCATTGTCGAGCGCTGTGGCATAGACAAAGGGTTTGATGGCAGAACCGGGTTGCCGCATCGCCTGAACGGCCCGGTCAAACTGGCTTCTGCCATAGCTGAACCCGCCAACAAGTGCCAAAACCCGACCCGTATGGGGGTTCATGGCAACCAGTGCACCTTCGACTTCAGGCATTTGTACCAAATGCCATTCACCCTTCGTGCGTGAAGGCGCGACATAAATCACATCTCCGGGGTTCAACACTTCAGAAGGCTTTTCAACGGGCGGACCGCGCTGATTTTTTGGCAAGGCCTGGCGCGCCCACTTCATCAACTCAAAAGGAATTTTCACCGTTACGCGTTTTGTATCAAGCTTGCCATTTGCCAGTGTTTTCGGGCGCAACCCAACACTTGCCCCTTCATCAGTCACTTCCAGCACCGCTGCAAGTTGCCAGGGCGTGATGTCTGAAGGTACTTTGGTTTTATTGAGAACTGCACCCCAATCGGCCGTGATATCGACAGTGGTTTGTGCGCCTCGCCATCCTCTTTCACGATCATATTTAATCAGCCCGGAAGTCAGTGCCTGTCGGGCAAAAATCTGGCTTTTGGGGTCAAGTGTGGTTCTGATGGACAAGCCCCCGCCATACAATTTTTCTTTGCCATAAAGCTTGACCGCCTCGCGGCGAACTTCCTCAGCAAAAGTTTCAGCGGCAAAAAGCTGGGCACCAAAGGGCCGAACGGTCACTTCCAGCGGCTTTTTGATCGCCGCGTCGTGCTCTTCCTGGGAAATATAGCCATTGGCCAGCATGCGTCCAACTACCCAGTTGCGCCGCTCGATTGCCCTTTTGGTATTTTTATAAGGGTGGTAGTTGCTGGGGGCTTTTGGCAGGGCTGCCAGATAAGCCATCTGGGCAATATCGAGCTGGGTCAGGGATTTACCGAAATAAGACAGGGAGGCTCCGGCGATGCCATAAGCTCCCAGGCCGAAATAAATCTCGTTCAGATAAAGTTCGAGGATTTTGCCCTTGGAAAAACTTGCTTCGATCCGTTGGGCCAGCAGAGCTTCCTTCAATTTGCGCTCAAGCGTTGGCGCGTTGGTTAGAAGGAAGTTTTTGGCAACCTGCTGGGTGATGGTTGAAGCGCCACCGGCATTTCTGTTGATGCCCTTGATTTTGTATTCAACGCGCCGAATTACCGCCCGGGCAACACTGGTCCAGTCAACCCCGGCGTGTTTGTAAAAGTTTTTGTCTTCGGCAGATATGAAAGCCTGAATAACTTTTTCCGGTACCGTGTTGATGGGCACAAACAACCGCCGCTGTTCGGCATACTCGGCCAAAAGGGAACCGTCACCAGCATGAATGCGGGTCAATACCTTTGGCTCGTATTTTGCCAGTTGCTCATAGGCAGGCAGGGTTTTGGTGGTCTCGTTGATTACATACCCGGCAGCAGCAGCCACCGCGACAAACACGATGAACCCGGCAGTAAACAAAAATCCCAAAAGTCTGAACATGAATCCAAATGCCGCCCGTAATCCGGTTTTCAACACAACCTGCTACAATCAAATCCGAGTTCTGCCCGAATCCTGCAAGCCTGCCATTTTAACACTAATCCGCGCCTCTTTAACAGCAAGAATGTGGCAGCCGGTGGGCAATGATACGTCCTAAATTTACAGACGTTCTTTCAAACGAAATACTTTCACGGTTTTCTTGCGCCCCTTGACCGGGAATTCGCCCGCAGGCGTAAGTTTGAAACGCTCTTTTACTCTCTCTGCAACTTGTTCTGAAAGCAAGATAATAACTTTGCTGCCATCATCAAGGTCGCCCGCCAGTTTCTCAATTCGGCTGCTGGTGTTTACGGTGTCACCGATAACCGTGTAATTCATCCGGCCCGGTGCGCCAATGTTTCCGACAATCAGCGGGCCACAGTGAAGGGCGACCTTCATGCGCAATCCGGTATTTTCGTTTTCCATGCATTCCGCAATACACATTGCTGCCTCGCAGGCTCGCAGGGTATGGTCGTCCTGATCTTCCGGTGCGCCCCAAAAAGCCATCACTGCGTCACCGATGTATTTATCAAGTGTGCCGTCGGTTTTTTCAATACAGGTGTTAAGCAGGGCGAAATGCTTGTTGAGCATTTCGGCGGTCTCAGACGGTGCCAGGTTTTCCGACATCTTGGTAAAGCCGATCAAATCGGTGAACATGACAGTCAGGTCCTTCTGGCGTGAAACAGCGGCGTTGTCGTCTTGCTGTTTCATCAGGCTTTTCACCAGTTTGCGCGGCACATATGCCTCAAACCATTTCAAACCTTCCAGCATTTGGTTGAAGGCTTGTGACTGATTATTGATTTCGGTGATACGTGATTGCGGCAATTGCGAAATTTCAGACAATTCGAGTTTGCCAACCCGCATTGCGGTTTCGGAAAGGGTTTTAATCGGTTTTGCCACTTTGCGGGCCAAAAGAACTGCTGCGAGAATTGAAACCACCAAAAGAGCAATGCCTGCCAGCAACGATGCCATAATCCGTCTGATCTGGGTAGAAACTGCAGCCTGCGGAACGTGAATACCCACCCGCCACTTTTTTAAACCATAGAACAGCACTTCTTGAGAAATAATGACGTGCCTGATCCCATTGACCAGAACCACCCGAACGTCAAAATTATCAGATTCAAGCACTCTGCCTTTCTGGCCACTTGCATAGAGCGCAAGGACCGGGTCGCCAATATCTTCCAGCTTTTGCAATGGCGAGTTTTGTGACAATTTTCCCTTTGATAACCCCGGGAGATTTTTGTGGGCCAACACAAAATCATCGTCATAAAGAACAAATGCCGTGAATCGAGTCCCTTGCACCACTTCTTGCATTGCAAATGAAAGGTTTGCAACGGAAATGCCGGCAGAAGCTGTGCCAAGATACGTCTTGTCGCGAAAAATAGGGGCGCTGACAGCCACAAATGACACGCCATTGAAGCGCAATGGCCCGGACCAGACAGGAACTTTGGTGTTTTTTATGTTAGACAGAGACTGCATCAAAACCTTGTTGTCTTCAATGGAATCGGTAATGACAGTCAATTTGCCATTGACTTGTCGCCGCACCTGCATTTCGTAGCCGTCTGGTCGCCAGTAAACCACATCGGTTAATTCGGGTGCCGCTGCAAGCGAGGCGCGCAGGGTAGGGACAAGTTCAGATTTGTCAGAAAGATCAAGCGCGCCTGTCGAGGCTTGCTCCACAATATGCTCAACCACATTGCGGGCCGGGTTGATCTGGCTTTTTACATATTGCTCGATACGCTGGATCAGTTGACTGGACGATTGTTCAAGCAGTTCTGTCGTGTTGGTATAATTGGTATATAGCGACAATCCGAGAACAACACTGACTGACAAGGCAACCAGTCCGCCAACGGCTGTTGCCAGCAAAACGGTAATGGAAACATTTCTTTTCGGTTTTCGGGCCGGTTTCATGTTTCAAAGTGGTAGCCATTAAAACCGCTTTTGCAAAGTGGTCAATTTATTGCAGGGCTACCCGGGCGCGGAAATAATTGTCAATCGATTGCGCCAGTGCTTTGGCAACTTTCTTTTGCCAGGCTTTGCTGGTCAACAGTTTTGCATCGCTCTTGTTGGACAAATACCCCAACTCAAGCAACACAGATGGAACGTCAGGGGCTTTTAACACAACAAAACCGGCAGCCCGCATTGGTCGTTTTGCTACGCGGGTTACTCTCTTGAGGCTGCTAATCGCCTTTTTTGCGAAATACAGCGACAGGTTTTTTGTTTCGCGCTGGGCCAGGTCAATCAAAATATTGGAGATTTCCTTGGTTTCACCGGCCAGATCCACCCCGGCAATAATGTCAGATTGATTTTCTTTGGCCGCCAGAGCGGCAGCTTCTGCATCTGATGCGGTTTCAGAAAGGGTATAAATTGTTGTGCCCCGCACCGCTGAAAATTTGATGGAATCGGCATGAATGGCAATAAAAAGATCAGCTTTGTTTTTGTGGGCAATAGAAACCCGTTTGCGCAATCGTACAAATGTATCATCCGAGCGGGTCATAATAACGTCGTAACGCCCCAGGGATTTTAACCTGGCTCGCAGCTTTTTGGAGAACGCCAGCACCACTGCTTTTTCGCTTTTGCCTGATTTGCTGGTGGTTCCCGTATCAATACCACCATGACCGGGATCAATGACAATAAGCAATTTTTTGGAACGACTGGGCGCGCTGGCCTGGGGCTGCGTGATCTGAAGGTCTTGTCTGGTTTTTTGTCGAGGTTGTTTTTTGGCGATCAGACCTTTGCCTCTCAGCAGGTCTGCAATTGGGTCGCTTGATTGCCTGTCATCGCTAATAAGGGGGTGGTCTTCGGGGATAATACCATCGCTCTGTTCGGTTTTTGCCTGCTCTTTTGCAACGAGATTGGTCACCTGATCAGCTTGATTGATTTTGGCAAATGTTTCTTCATCAGTGGCAATCAAGTCAATAATCAGCCGGGCAGGGCGGTCTTTTTTGGCTCGTACCGCATAGGAGTTTTGGATTAAAACCGGTCCGGTGACATCGATCACAATGCGTGAGCGGTTGTCATCAAGCTGGCCAAAGCGAAAATTGCTGATCAGGCCCCGCCCAACTTCACCGGCATTGACCGGCAAGTTGAAAATGGCATCGGGAATATCGATGATCACCCGGTAAGGGTTGGTGAGCACATAGACATTGTAACCGATGGCAAAATTGAGTTCGGCGGTAAACCGGGTTTTTTCAGCATTCGAATCGATTCGGGCTTTGGAAATTTCCGGCAACTTGTCTGGCGCTGCCAGGGCTTTTGGAACGGTCAGATCAGCTCCAAACAAACCCCCTGTCAGCCACAACAGGGCGAGCAGGGTAATCCTGAAAAGCGTGGTTTTTTGGTTTTTACTCTGCATTTGGACAGTTCGTCATCCCAATATTCCATCACCGGGCCGCAGAATTTTAGCGGAAAATAGCCAAAAACCGGGCTTGGATGGAAAACATTCCCTGCTGCCAATCTATGGCATTAACAGTTAACCAAAGGTTTCTTTACGATACGGGATACAATCAATTTAATTCGCTTGCAAATCCACCAAACAAAGGCCTAATATGGGTTGTTACGTTAAATTGCAGGTATGGGCGTGAGCGCCCTCTACACAAAACAACCTGAAACGAACAGTATTCCGCTCTGACCGGTGGATCGGGCTAAAAGTTAAGTCCGTTGGTCAGTAAGCGTCAGGTGGCGCGGTTTCACAAACCAACCATCAGTAAGTCATCGTTTCCGTAAACCGGGAACTTATTGAAAGTATTTGGAATGACGGGGAAAGAGCAAAGATCAGCGGTGCAGCAGGGTGTTATTCCTGCGCGCATACCTTGCGGTCTTGCTCGGCTTCCTCTGCCAGGGCAAAACATACGGCTTGACCAACGCTATGCGGCGGGCAGTTGGGCTAAAATTACCGCCTTGGCCATTCCCATTTTGCGCAAATCCAGACAAACACGACAGAACCGCAGGCCCGACGGATGCCCTGTTGCGCGAGTGTTGGAGAGATGCGCCAAGGATTTAAACACATGGGCAGTAAGATGCTTATCGATGCGGCACACCGTGAAGAAACACGGGTTGTCGTTTTCCGCGGTAACCGGATAGAGGAATTTGACTACGAATCCGCTGACCGCAAACAATTAAAAGGCAATATTTATCTGGCGAAAGTTACCCGGGTTGAGCCCTCTTTGCAGGCAGCTTTTGTAGATTATGGTGGCAACCGTCACGGGTTTCTCGCCTTTAGTGAAATTCACCCCGACTATTACCAGATACCAATTGCTGACCGCGAAGCGCTTTTGCGTGAAGAAGAAGAAGCAGCCATTGCACAGGAACAGGCCGAAGAACGGGCCAAACCTGATGCTGATGACGATGAAGGTGATATCGAAGACAGTGAAAATGTTCACACTGTTGAGGACGACAGTGCTGATGACAATGGTGATGATGAAGAAGATCCCATTGTGGCTGACGACGACAGTGTTCCGCTAGATCAGGAAGAAGCTCCAAAACGCCGTCGCAAACGCCAGCGCCGTTACCGCATTCAGGAAGTTATCAAACGCCGTCAGGTTATTTTGGTCCAGGTGGTAAAAGAAGAACGCGGCAATAAAGGTGCGGCTCTTACCACTTATCTGTCACTGGCCGGTCGTTATTGTGTTTTGATGCCAAACACGGCACGCGGTGGCGGTATTTCCCGCAAAATCAGCGATGCCAAAGATCGCAAGCGGCTAAAAGAAGTCACCCAGGGGATGAATGTACCCGATGGCGCCGGCTTGATCGTCCGTACTGCCGGGGCTGCGCGTACCAAACCCGAGATCAAACGCGATTTTGATTATTTGTTACGCTTGTGGAGTAATGTCCGCGAGTTGACCCTGGAATCAACCGCACCCAGCCTGGTCTATGAAGAAGGCAACCTGATCAAACGGTCCATTCGTGACTTGTACAACAAGGACGTCGAAGAAGTGCTTGTTGAGGGTGAGCAGGCTTATAAGGACGCCAAGGGCTTTATGAAAATGCTGATGCCCAGCCACGCCAAGAACGTCAAGCATTATGAAGAAAACCGTCCGCTGTTTGCTCGTTATCAGGTGGAAAACCAACTTGATGGCCTCTACTCACCACAGGTAACGCTGCCATCTGGCGGATATCTGGTGTTGAACCAGACCGAGGCACTGGTTTCGATCGACATTAACTCAGGAAAAGCAACTCGCGAGCATTCCATCGAAAACACCGCTCTCAAAACCAATCTTGAAGCCTCGGTCGAAATTGCCCGCCAACTGCGTCTACGCGATCTGGCTGGTCTGGTGGTGATTGATTTCATTGATATGGAAGAACGCCGCAACAACCGGTCCGTTGAACGCAAACTGAAAGAGGCGCTTAAAACCGATCGGGCCCGTATTCAGGTGGGGCGTATTTCCCATTTCGGCCTTCTAGAAATGTCGCGCCAGCGCATGCGCCAGTCGATGCTTGAGGGTACCACCAAACCGTGTAGTCACTGTGAGGGCACTGGATTAATTCGCTCGGTTTCTTCTTGCGCATTATCGGTATTGCGGGCCATTGAAGACCATTTGATCAACCGCAAAGTCGAAAACCTCAATGTAAATTGCCATCGCGAAACCGCCGGGTACATTTTGAATGAAAAGCGCGAGCACCTGGCCCAGATTGAAAAAGCCTACGGCATTTCGATTTTCATTGTGGCGAGCGACACCATTGCACCCTCTGAGAGTGAAATTCAGCGTGGTAGTGGGCGCAGCAGCGGTGTTTCTACCAGCAGTGCAACGGCTGTAAATGGCGAATCGGCCTATCAGGGCAATGAGGCAGAGGCCGAGGCAGAGGCCGAGACAGAAACAGAGACAGAAACCGGTGATGAAGGGCAAAAAACCGAAGGGCGCAAACGTCGCCGTCGCCGTCGTGGTCGCCGTGGTCGCAAATCGCAAAATGGCGATGAAAATGTCTCAGAGCAAAATGACAATGCTGAAACTGAAAACAAAACGTCAGATTCTGAAACCTCTGACGATGATAGCAAAGAACAACCGAAAAAAGGCGGACGTCAACGGGGCAGAAAACGTAAGCCGGAATCGGCGGTAGAAGACGCCAGTGAACCAGGAAAAACAGAGCCCGAACAAGCTGCCAGCGCAACTGCGCCAGAAGAATCCCTCTCGGACAAAAAAGAAAAAGACACGGAGGAAAAAGACAAACCGAAAAAGCGAGCCCGAAAAAAACCTGCCAGCAAACCAAAAGGGAAAAAAGCTGAGCAGACTGATGAAGGCGGTGACAAAGAAGTTGAAGTTTCCGCTGTTCAGGAAAAAACCATAAAGGACGAAACTCCGAAAAAACCGGCAAAATCCAAAAAAGTTGCAGCAAAAAAACCTGCTGCAAAAAAACCGGCGGCGAAAAAGGCTCGTGCTAAAAAAACCAAGACTGCAGAGCAGGAACAGTCTGTTACTGCAATTGCTGCAGAAACTTCTACTGCCCCGGCTCGGACTGGTTGGGAAGCGCCCAAGGAAACTGCCGAAAAAAGCGGTCCGGCCAAAAAAGGCTGGTGGAGCAAGTAACCGGTACACTCAGACAAATTGCCCAATCCTTTACTCCTCATCACCGGCATCGTGCTGAAAGCGCGTCTCCGACACGACGTGCCGGTGACCCACGTTTGCCAAATGACGAAATTTGTGGATTACCGGGACAGGCCCGGTAATGAGGGAGATGAGTAGTGAGTGCGGTTAAAGGCGGGCACTCTAATCAATCTTTGTTTGAAAAGTCAGGGCGGTTTGGTTCGTAGCTGTTTTCGCTGCTGTAGTCGTAAACAGAGCGTTGTTGCGAACTGTTATAGGTATTTACCTGGTGACTTTGGTCTTGCCCAAGCGGGTCATCCACCCGGTGAATTTGCCCGTTAATATGAGCACCATTTTCAATGGAAATCGTTTCGTTGAGAACGTCACCGTCCACATGACAACCGTTGAGCAGGTGCACATGCAAGGCGCGTATAGGTCCAATAATGCGACCACGAACAATTACATCTTCAGCCACCACCTCACCGTGCACAACCCCGTTTATGTCAATAACGACAGCCTTGGCGCGAACGTTGCCGTTTATTTCGCCATCAATTTGCAATTCGCCGCCCGACAGCAAATGCCCATCAATGACAACTTCGGCTGTAACAATTGACGGGCCCAGATTGTTGCGTTTTGAACGCTTCTTCGGCCTGGCCTTTTTGTTTTTATTCAGAAAGCGTTTGAAAATCATTTCGCGCTTTCCAGAAACGGGCAGGGTTCATCACCCGCCCGTTAAGTCGGGTTTCGTAGTGGACATGCGCTCCGGTGCTGCGTCCGGAACTGCCGATCAATCCTACTTTGGTCCCCACTTTGATGACCTGGCCCTTTTTGACCAGAAGTCTGCTCATATGTGCGTATCGGGTTACAATGCCATTCTTGTGCCGAACCACGACCCGCCGTCCGTAGCCACCAGCCCATCCAGCTGAAAGGACAATACCATCAGCTGTCGTTCGAACCGGCGCGCCATAGGGGGCTTTAATATCGATGCCTGTGTGCATTGCTGCAACTTTGCGAAACGGGTCACGGCGAAGACCGTATCGGCTTGTAATTCTGGTAACTTTATCCACCGGCAGGGCCAGCGGTAATTTTTTTGCTTGTTGTTGCAGCAATTTTGCCCGGTCGAGCTCCAGGACAGCTTTTTCCAGGCGCGCAGCGACTCTTGGCGAAAAGACATCATCACTGGTCGGTGATACAAATGGACCGCCAACCGAATCAGCAGTTGTTAGTTTTGACACCTTTAAAACGGCATCAGGGTTTACACCCAATCGGCTAAACAGTTTCTTGGCTTTGCCATTTTGTTTTTGGGCATAAATGATCACTTCATCAAGAAGGCGTTCCTGCAGGTCAGCAAATGCCCGCATCTCATTTCGCACATCTTCGAGCGGTTGCAAGGCTTGCCTGCGTGTGGTGAACTGGGCTGCATAGCGCTGCCCAAGGGAAAACTGGTTAAAGCTGCTTTTGTCAGATCTGACCGGAGAAAAGTCTTGCTTGCCTTGATTGTTTGGGGGCGACACTGGAGACTGGCTGTTTGCCGGGCTGGTCGGGCTTGATGGTGAAGAAACGGGTTGGTTCTTGACCGGTAGCCACCCCTGCCGGAAAAACTCAGCAAGCTTTTTCTGTTGACCAACCAATGAGTTATACTCTACGCGCAGCTTGTCCACCTCTTGCAGGTAGCCTTTCTGGTCAAGCATCAGTTTTTCATTCAGGCCATCAATGGTTTTGCGCAAATCTGACACGCGCTCTTCTTGATCCAGCCGGTTTTGATAGAGGTTGCGCTCTTTTACGGCGATCAACTGATCCTTAAACGTCACATTAATTGACGCAAAAGCAATCCAGAAAAAACCCGTCATTAAGACAAACAGCCCGATCACCATTACATAGGGGCGTATGGTTATGAACTGCACTTCACCCTTGGAGCGGACATAAATCTGACGTTCCCGAAAAAAGTGTGCCACATGGCCAAAAAGCCCGCGCGGTCGAAGTTGGCGATGTTGGTTTGAACGTTTCCGCATAATTAGGCCCGCTTGCTCCCCTTGAAACAAAAGCTGGTGATCAGATGTGATGAACACCGTATGAGGCCGAAATTGGGCGAGAATTTGATGCGATGGTCGATTTCGACAAGCTTGATAGTACGTTGTTCAGCGATGTTATCATCAATCAAGTGATTTAGATGCCAATAGCACCGCATCGGCATGGCCATTTACTTTAACTTTTGGCCATATTTCAGCAATGTCGCCATTTCGGTCTATTAAAAATGTTGACCGGACAATGCCCATATATTTTCGCCCGTACATGGATTTTTGCGCCCAGACGCCATAAGCCTTGAGGGTATCCAGCTCAGTGTCGGCGCCAAGAGGCATGTTTAGATCATGTTTTGCGATAAAGTTTTCGTGCCGTTTTACCGTGTCGGCAGAAATTCCGATAATGTCAGTATCTTCATGTAAAAATTCATCGCGCAAATCCGAAAACGCTTTTGCCTCTTTGGTGCAACCAGGTGTGTTGTCCTTTGGATAAAAGAAAATCACCAGTTTACGGCCCTTATATTGGGCAAGACTTAGCGTTCGTCCACCATCTCGCGGCAAGGAAAAGTCTGGTGCTTTGTGGCCCTTTTCAAGAGGTTCTGACATATTTGTCATCCTTTTAATTCAGATTAGATTTTTGGTTTGCTGATAATGCTTCGTTTAGGCCAAATTTTGCCACATGTCTTGGTAAAATAGATATAATCAGGATTCGTGGGGCGACCTCATGGAGACTGGAATTTTCGGGGCATTGTTAAAAGAAGCAACACAATGTCGCAACGGCGCGTACTGTGGCATAAAAGGTAAAAATTGGTGGGTAGACGGATCAGAAATTTCGCGCTTGCGTCTTTCGCTGTAGTATTGCTTGCTGTTTTTGTCATCGCCGCGGCTTTCTTGTGGCGCCTTTCAGAAGGACCGGTTTCACTGGCGTTTTTGAAAGACACGGTTGAGCAACGAATCAATGCCAGCCTGCCTGAGGTTGAAATAAGCATCGAAAACGTTGTGATTGAGCGTGACGCATCCACCGGCCAACCTCACCTGCGCCTGCAGGATATTCGTTTCAAGAACGCTGATGGCCGTCTGATTGCCCAGGCACCGCGTGCAGCTATACAAATAAAGGGATGGTCTTTGCTCACAGGCGAGGTTGTTCCTCAGGCTTTGGAGCTGATCGGTGCCCGGTTGCTGATTCAACGGCGAGTGGATGGATCGATCGGTCTGGGCTTTGGAACTTCGGCAAAGGCGCTGGATTTTGAAGGTAGTGTCAACCACCTGCCCGGGAACAAAGCAGAAGGCCCCGATTTGTTTGAAGGGGTTGAACTGTTGACCACCCAGGCAGCCAACCTGCTTGATTACCTTGACGGTTCGGGCAAAAAAGATGGTGAGGAAGCGACCGGACTGGAAAAAATCAACTCTGTCCGAATAACCAAAACCGCGATCACACTGTATGATGAGGCCAATGGGGCAATCTGGTTCTCCCCCGATGCCAGTTTGGTTTTCCAGCGCGCGCCCTACGGTTTTGCCCTGTTTGTTGACGGTAATATCGCCGGACGAAATCAGCCATGGCGGATGGAGCTGACCGCTCACTACCGCAATGATACCCAAACCTTCAAAGTGTCTTCGCGGGTTTTTGATGTGATCCCTGCGGAAATTGCTCGCGATGTTTTTGCCCTGTCGCAACTGGCCCAGGTTCAAATCCCGCTTTCTGGTCATGTTGAAGCAGAATTTACCCGTACCGGTAAGATGACCCGCGCCAGCGCAGAATTCTCCGCAGCAGCCGGTCGGGTAGGGTTTCCTGGTTATATTTCAGAACCGATCATCATTGATGAGGGCTCGTTGCGCCTGGACTTTGATCCCGACACCGGCGATATCGTCATTGGTGATTCAGCGATTTTTATCGGAGGATCGACAGCGCAATTGTCCGGACGGCTGAAACCGGTTCGCAATGAAAAGGGCCGCTTGTCAGCGGTTGGCATTGTGCTGAATGCCAAAAATGTTGCCATTGATACTGCCGGAACAGTGAAAGACCCGGTAATGTTTAATTCGGTGAAGTTCGACGGTCTTGCGTCCATCGAAAAAGCCACCCTTGTTGTCAATGACCTGATTTTGATGTCCGGGTCAGCCGGTATCCGCGTGCGTGGGCAATTTATTGGTGGCAAAGAAGCAGCAGGGGTTTTTCTGGCTGGCACAATCAGGGATTTGCCGGCAGCGACAATTAAAAAAATGTGGCCGCCAGTTGTTGCCAAAGGGGCTCGCGCCTGGATTGCCGAAAACGTAATTTCCGGGCGTATGTCGCAAGGAACGTTCCGCGTTGCCATTCCGGCTGAAACCATCGTTGCCGCAAGCCGGGATGTTCCGATCCCTGACGAGATGGTGGATTTCAAATTTTCTTTGACTGATGTCACCAGCCGGTATTTTGAAGAATTGCCTGTCTTGCGCGGTGCATCGGGCACCGGTGTGCTTACCGGCAACACCTTTGTTTTGGATGTCAAAACCGGGTCGGTCCAGTTGCCCAATAAAAAGATCATAAAATTGCAATCTGCAAGAATGACCTCAAAAGATTTGGCAAAACCAATCACACCCTCAACCATCACCGTAAAAACTTCCGGCGATGCAAAGTCGCTTTTGGCACTCATTGACCACAAACCACTGAATTTACTGGACGGCACGGGCATCAAGATAGAGCGAATTTCCGGTGATGCCAGTGTGACGGTTAATCTGGAGTTGCCTTTATCGTTGAAAATGCGAGAAGATGAGATAACAGTAAACGCCACCGCACGCTGGCAGAATGGCACATTTAAAAACGCCATCGAGGGTGCCAATATTACCAAGGGTGATTTCAACATTTCAGTAACGGCAGCTGAAATTGTTGCAAAGGGCAAGGCGATTGTGAACGGATTGCCATCAGAAGTCGAATGGACACAACCTTTTACCAAAAACAAATCTACCTCGGCCAAACTTGTTCTCAAAACTGCTGTAACCGAGAAAAAAAGGACTGAGTTGGGCTTTGACTTGTCCCGGTTTGTTCGTGGCAGCGTTGCTTTGAAAGTCATCGCTGAAACCACATCTGGCGATGTAACCTCAGCAAAAATTGAAGCAGACCTGTCAAAGGCCATTCTGGTTCTCAGTGAAATTGACTGGGTTCATCCGGCAGGCAAAAAGACCCGGGCGAGGTTTGATTTAACCACCAGCAATGGGGTCAAGAAGATATCCAACCTGATTGTCACCGGCGGTAACATGAAAATCACCGGCTCGATCAGCCTGAACAAGGACGGCAGCTTGCGCAAAGCGGTTTTTCCGCAGTTTCGGCTGGATCGATCCAACGACATGTCGTTGACCGCAGAAAAAAAAGGTCAAAGCATAAGCATCATTGTAAAGGGCAGATCTTTTGATGCCCGCAAACTTATCAACCAGGCGTTCTCATCGCGGCAGCCCGCTGGAGGTAACGCCGCACAAAATCAGGCTAATGTTGCCATCAAGATAAATGTGGCCAACGTAATCGCCAATCGCGGTGAAGTAATTCGCAACGTTAAAGGTGAAATATTTGCAATCAACGGCAATGTCCAGCGCGCAAATGTCCGAGGGCAATTTATTGGCGGTGCGCCTGTGTCATTGCAAATTGCGCCAAACCAGGCCAAAGGGCGAAACTTGCAATTTACCTCGCGCAATGCTGGTGCAGCGCTAAGGGCAACGAACCTTTATTCCAAAATTGCCGGGGGGTCGTTGACTTTGCAGGCCAATCTGGCAGCCGCACCGAAAACAGGTATTGAAAAGGGTTTGTTGGTCTTGCGGAACTTTGTTGTCCGCAATGAAAGTGCCCTTGATACAATCGGTTCCACCACTCGCGAAAAAGCAAAACTTGGCCCCCGGCGAAACGGCCAGAAATTTAAAAAACTGAAGTTGCCGTTTTCTACCGATCAGCAATTTGTCAATATTGGTGATGCTTTGGTCAGGGGAAGCGATCTTGGCGCATCGGCCAACGGGCGCATTCGCAAGAGCGATGGTGCCATGGATGTTGCTGGTACAATTATCCCGGCATATGCCATCAATTCGGCTGTGAGCGGGGTTCCACTGCTGGGGACAATTCTTACTGGCGGCAAAGGGCAGGGTGTTTTTGGTCTCACATATGCGCTGCAAGGCACCATGAACAAACCCAAATTTATTGTAAATCCGGTGTCAGCGCTGGCACCGGGATTTTTGCGCAGTCTGTTTGCCATTGGCGGTGGCGGCAACATCGGTTCTGATGGCACCGGCACCAAAAAAGTTCGCAAACTGAAAGACGATAATGACAGATAGCCTAAAGGCTGCCTGTATATTCGCTGCGACCGGGAATGCTTTAATCATTCACCCGTAGCAACACATGCTTTTTCTTGCCCATGGAGAGTTTGATGATGCCTTCACCAGTGACATCGCTTTCGTTCAAAGTGGTGCGGAAATCCTTGCATGGGGCATCGTTGATTTTGATCGCGCCACCTTGCACATGACGCCGGGCCTCGCCGTTTGAAGAAGCAAGCCCTGCTTTCACCAGTGCGGAAAGAATCCCCATGTTTTCTGCAAGCTCTGTGCGTGCGACATCAACACTGGGAAGGTCAAGGGCTAAATCACCCTGCTCAAAGGTTTTCTGCGCTGTTTCAGCCGCAGCATTGGCTGCATCTGCACCATGCAGCAATTTGGTTGCCTCATTGGCCAGGGTCTTTTTGGCTTCGTTGATTTCAACGCCGGAAAGAGCTTCCAGTTTGGCAATTTCATCAAGCGGCAAGGTTGTAAACATCTTCAGGAAGCGCCCCACATCACCATCTTCGGTATTGCGCCAGTATTGCCAGTAGTCATAAGGGGAAAGCATGTCAGCGTTCAGCCAAACTGCACCGCCAGCTGTCTTGCCCATCTTTGCCCCCGATGAGGTGGTCAAGAGAGGCGAGGTCAGGGCGTGTAATTGCGCCTGATCAACCCGGCGGCCCAGTTCCATGCCATTGATGATATTTCCCCACTGGTCCGAGCCACCCATTTGCAACACGCAGCCGTTGCGACGGTTCAACTCAAGAAAATCATAGGCCTGCAAAATCATGTAGTTGAATTCGAGAAATGTCAGTGGTTGCTCGCGGTCCAGCCGCAATTTAACTGAATCAAAAGCCAGCATCCGGTTGATGGTGAAGTGCGGCCCATAATCGCGCAGGAAATCGATATAGTTCAGATGGTCAAGCCAGTCGGCGTTGTTGACCATAATTGCATCGGTGTCGCCATCGCCAAATTTCAGGAATTTTGAAAACACGGTTTTGATGCCGTCCATGTTTTCGTTGATCTTTTCCGGTGTCAGCAGCAGGCGGCTCTCATCTTTGCCAGACGGGTCTCCAACCTTGGTCGTTCCACCGCCCATCAGGGCAATGGGCTTGTGGCCGGTCTGTTGCAGCCAATAGAGCATCATAATCGGCAAAAGCGAGCCGGCATGCAGGCTCGGCGCTGTGCAATCAAAGCCGATGTAAGCCGAAATTGGTCCTTTGCTGACAGCCTCGTCCAGCCGTTCAGAATCTGACATCTGGTGAATAAAACCGCGGCTCTCCAGAACGTTCAGGAATTCCGATTTATACTTGCTCATGGTAGACTCTCTTAAAACACGCTAGCGTGAAATTTGTAGCGCTTCTATAACACCGGAATAAACCGTGGCAAACCTCTTAACTGCAATAGGTCTGATGAGCGGCACCTCGATGGATGGCATTGATGTTGCCCTGATCAGAACCGATGGCCAAAACATCATCGAACATGGCCTCAATGCCACCTATGAATTTGATGCAATAACCCGCCAGAAACTAAGTGCGGCCATGGCTGATGCCGTTGCAATTTCACATCGCGATGAGCGCCCTGGTGACCTGGCTGAGGTCGAGCGCGAAGTCACAG